>Ga0209921_1000065_pt1 | contig 42311 bp, 34 predicted proteins | sample SalPonF2_C_D2_MG_FD_185730 | JGI IMG/M metagenome (GOLD analysis project Ga0209921, IMG submission 185730) | Salt pond soil microbial communities from South San Francisco under conditions of wetland restoration - Salt Pond MetaG SF2_C_D2_MG... ...
GAACGGCGAGGCGTTGACGTTGACCAGCAGGCGCGCGCCCGCGGAACGCGCGCGCTTGGCCGGCAACGCCTCCCAGATATCCTCGCAGATGGTCATGCCCACCGGCAGGCCGTCCAGATCGAACACGCACGGCGCGTCGCCCGGCCGGAAGTGGCGCTTTTCGTCGAACACGCCGTAGTTCGGCAGCTCTTCCTTGCGGTAGCCGGCGATGCGCTGGCCGTCGCGGAACACGGCGACGGCGTTGTAGATGCCGTCAGGCGTGTATTCCGGGTAGCCCACCACGACGCCGATGCCCTGCACCTCGTCGCGAATGCGCTCAAGCCCCGCGCGCACGCGCGGCGGCATCCCGGAGCGCAGCAGCAGGTCGTCCGGCGGATAACCCAGCAGCGCGAGCTCGGGGAAGATGGCCATGTCCGCACCCAGCTCGTCGCGCGCGCGGTGGGCGGCGCGCACGATGAGCTCGGCGTTGCCGTCCACGTCGCCGACCCAGAGATTGATCTGCGCCAGGACCAGGCGAATGCGATCTTTCATGCCGGCCTCAACCAACAAGATGGTCGTCTAAGCCGCCGGCCAGATGCCCGCCGGGGCCGCGCCAGCTTATCAACCCTGCAGACGCTTGCCGAGCGCCTCGCCCAGCTCGGCCGGGGAATGCACCGTCGCCACGCCCGCGGCTTCCAACGCCTTGAACTTGCCTTCGGCCGTGCCCTTGCCGCCGCTGACGATGGCGCCGGCGTGGCCCATGCGCTTGCCGGGCGGCGCAGTCACGCCCGCGATGTAGGCGACCACCGGCTTGGTGACGTGGTCGTGGATGAACTCCGCGGCCTCTTCCTCTTCGCTGCCGCCGATCTCGCCCACCATGATCATGCCCTCGGTGGCCGGGTCGTCCTGGAAGCGCTTCAGGCAGTCGACGAAGCCCAGGCCGTGGATGGGGTCGCCGCCGATGCCCACACAGGTGGACTGGCCCAGCCCGTTGAGCGTGGTCTGATAGACGGCCTCGTAGGTGAGCGTGCCGGAGCGCGAAACGATGCCCACCTTGCCGGGCTCGTGGATCTGCGCCGGCATGATGCCGATCTTGCACTCGCCGGGGGTGATCACGCCCGGGCAGTTGGGGCCCACGAGCACGCAGTCGTGGTCTTTCAGCGCCTCTTTCACGCGCAGCATGTCCAGCACGGGGATGTGCTCGGTAATGCAGACGATGGTCTTCACGCCAGCGTCCGCCGCCTCCAGGATGGCGTCGGCGGCAAACGCCGCCGGTACGTAGATCACGCTGGCGTCGGCGCCGGTCTCGGCCACCGCCTCGAAACACGTGTTGAATACCGGGCGCTCCAGATGGGTTTCGCCGCCGCGCCCGGGCGTGACCCCGCCTACGAGCTGCGTGCCGTACTGCAGCGCCTGCTCGGAGTGGAAGGTGCCCTGCTTGCCGGTGAAGCCCTGGCAGATGACCTTGGTGCTGGAATCGATGAGAATGCTCATTGGCTGTTCATTCCTCTGTGCCTGGCGGGCGGGTGAGGGGCTGGCCTCCCGCGCCGTGACAAAAGCCGCCTGGCGGCAATGGGGTGCGTTAGGCCGGTCTCAGCCGCGCGCGGCGGCGACGACCTGCTTGGCGGCGTCGGTCAGATCCTTGGCGGGGGCGATCTTGAGCCCGCTGTCCTGCAGCAGCCGGCGCCCCTCGTCCACATTGGTGCCTTCGAGGCGCACCACCACGGGCACTTTCACGCCCACCTGCTTGACCGCCTGGATGATGCCCTGGGCTACCAGGTCGCAGCGCACGATGCCGCCGAAGATGTTGACCAGTATGGCTTCCACCGTGTCGGAGGAGAGGATGAGCTTGAACGCCTCGGTCACGCGCTCGGCGGTGGTGCCGCCGCCCACGTCCAGGAAGTTGGCCGGGGTGCCGCCATGCAGCTTGATCACATCCATGGTGGCCATGGCCAGGCCGGCGCCGTTGACCATGCAGCCGATGTTGCCGTCGAGCGTGATGTAGCTCAGGTCGTGCTCGTTGGCGGCGCGCTCGGCCTCGTCGAGCTGGGTGGGGTCGTACATTTCCGCCACCTTGGCATGGCGGAACAAGGCGTTGTCGTCCATGTTGAGCTTGGCGTCCAGAGCCAGCAGGTCGCCGCTGCCGGTGACCACCAGCGGGTTGATCTCGGCCAGGCTCGCATCGCGCTGCATGAAGATGTCGTACAAGCCCTTGAGCACCTTGTGAAGCTGCTTGATCTGGTCCTTGTCCAGCCCCAGGAAAAAGCCCATGCGGCGCGCGTGGAAGGCCTGCAGGCCGGCAGCGGGATGCACCGCCAGGGTGAGAATCTGCTCCGGCGTCTCGGCCGCGACTTCCTCGATCTCCACGCCGCCCGCGGCCGAGCCCATGAAAATGACGCGCTTGCTGCCGCGGTCCACCAGCACGCTCAGGTAGAGCTCGCGGTCGATGTCCTGCGGCGCCTCCACCAGCACGGAATTGACCGGCAGGCCGTGGGCGTCGGTCTGCTTGGTCGCCAGGCGGGAGCCGAGCATGCTCGAGGCCGCTTCGCGCACCTCCTCCAGGCTGTCCACGAGCTTCACGCCGCCGGCCTTGCCACGCCCGCCGGCGTGCACCTGGGCCTTGACCACCCAGCGGCTGCCGCCCAGCGCCTTGGCCTGTTCCACGGCTTCCTCGGCGCTTGCGGCCACGCCGCCCTGCGGCACGGGGATGCCGAACTCGGCATAAATCCCTTTCGCCTGGTACTCGTGCAGATTCATCAGCCTTTCGCTCCCGCAGTGCAAAAAAATGTATTTTCGCGCAATCGCCATACCCCGTAAAGCAAGGTAGTCTTGGCACTATGGCCTTCGCCGCCGGCGGGCGACCGCCGCGAAACGGACTGAAAACGCGCCAGTATTGCGCTTTCGACGCTGCCTTCAAGAGCATCCATGCAGACAACAGCCGCCGCCCCGACCAAGCGCTCGTCCGCATTCACGCTGCTGGTCGACAACCGCCGCTCGCTGCAGTTCGTCAACTTCTACCGCTGGTTCGTGGGCCTGTTGTTCTCGCTGCTGCAGATCAGCGGCTACGCCGCCAACGTGCTGCCCATCCGCTCGCCCGGCATTTTCCTCAGCACCAGCCTTGCCTATCTGGCCGTTGCCGTCGTTGCCTGGGCCCTGTTGCGCCTGGAGTGGCCGCCCGTGCGCTGGCACATCTACAGCCTCGCCGGGGCGGACATCGCCGTGGTCACGCTGCTGGTCTACGCCTGCGGCGGCGTCAGCAGCGGCTTGGGCATGCTGCTCATCCCGCCGCTATCGGCGGCGAGCATGCGCCTGCCCCAGCGCATGGCCGGCTTTCTGGCCGCCGTGGCAACGCTCGCCATCCTGGGGCAGGAAACCTGGCACGCATTCAGCATCAACGGCCTGCCGCTCAGTTTCACGCAGGCCGGCATCCTGGGCGTGGTGTTCTTCGTCACGGCATTGGCCAGCAGCGCCATCACCCAGCGCGCCCGCGAGAGCGAGGCGCTTGCCGTGCAGCGCAGCGAGGACCTGGCCAGCCTCGCGGAGCTCAACGAGCGCATTATCCAATACATGCAGACCGGCGTCGTGGTGATAGACCCGCAGGGCACGCTGCGCATGGTCAACGATGCCGCGCGCCATCTTCTGGACATACAGCACGGCCTCCACCACAACACGCTCGATGAACTCTCTCCGGCGCTTGCCGAGGCGCTTACCCACTGGCGCGAGGCGCCCGACCAACCCCCCGAACCGTTCACCCCCGAGCAGGGGGACGGGCGCCTGCTGCCAAACTTCATACCGCTCGCCGGCGGCGAGGGCGCGCCGCTGCTCATCCTGCTCGAAGACGAGCGCCGCGTGGGCGAGCGCGCGCAGCAGATGAAGCTCGCCGCGCTGGGTCAGCTCACCGCCAGCATCGCCCATGAAGTGCGCAACCCCTTGGGCGCCATCAGTCATGCCGCGCAGCTACTGGGGGAATCGGCCTCCCTGGGGCAGGACGACGAGCATCTGGTCTCCATCGTCAACCGCCACGCCGCACGCATCAACCACATCATCGAGGATATCCTGCGTCTGTCCCGCCGCGACTCGGCCGAGTTCCAGCGGCTCAAGCTGCGCCCTCTGCTCGAGCGTTTCGCGCAGGATTTCACCGAATCGCACCCGGACCGCGATGTAACGTTCGACCTGGACGGCCTCGACCCCGCCATCGAGCTGCGCGTGGACGCCAGCCAAATCCAGCAGGTCATGAACAACCTGTGGGAAAACAGCGTGGTTCACGCCGGCGGCAAAGACGGGCCGACGCGCATCCGCCTGGCCAGCGGCTACATGGGCATAGGCCGGCGCGCCTACCTGGACGTCTCCGACAACGGCCCGGGCATCAGCCCGGAAGTCGCCGAGCACATGTTCGACCCGTTCTTCACCACCGCACGCGCCGGCACCGGGCTCGGCCTCTACATCGTGCGCGAGCTGTGCGAGTGCAACCACGCAGCGATTCACTACGTGGCTCAGCGCGGCAACGGCGGTTGCTTTCGCATTATCTTCGCAACCGCCGGACGGCGGGTCATGGGGTAACCGCACTGCCTCTGGAGAGTCGCCCGCGCGCGCGGGATTCCTTATAATCGGCGCGTACGCGCACACGCACCTTGCTGCGGGGGGAGGATGCCCGGGCCAAAAGGGCAAACCCGCGCATCCAGGACAATAACCGGGGGAGTGGCCGGGCGCCGGATCTAACGGCCAGGGAGCTGCATGACGCAATACCGCGCGCTCATCGTCGACGACGAGGCGGACATTCGCGAGCTGCTGGAAATCACGCTCGCGCGCATGAACGTGGGCACAGAGGCCGCCGCCAATGTCGCCCAAGCGCAGCAACTGCTTTCCGAACAAGACTTCGACCTTTGCCTCACCGATATGCGCCTGCCGGACGGCGACGGCATCGAACTGGTCGAACACATCCAGCGCCACCACCCCACCCTGCCCGTCGCGGTCATCACCGCCTACGGCAACATGCGCGCTGCAGTCAACAGCCTGAAAGCCGGTGCGTTCGACTTCGTCTCCAAACCGGTCAACCTCCAGATTCTGCGCAACCTGGTCAACACCGCGCTCAAGCTCAACGGACGCGCCGCCGAGCGCGACGGCGATGCACCGCAGCTCATCGGCCGCTCCCCGGCCATGACGAACCTGCGCAAGACAATCGCCAAGCTTGCACGCAGCCAGGCGCCCGTCTACATCCACGGCGAGTCCGGCACCGGCAAGGAACGCGTGGCACGGCTCATCCACGAGCAAGGACCGCGCCGCGAGCATCCTTTTGTGCCGGTCAACTGCGGCGCCATCCCGGCCGACTTGATGGAAAGCGAGTTCTTCGGCCACATCAAAGGCAGCTTCACCGGCGCCACGCGCGACAAGGCCGGGCTGTTCCAGGCCGCCGAGAAGGGCACCCTGTTTTTGGACGAAGTCGCCGAGCTGCCTCTGCACATGCAGGTGAAACTCCTGCGCGCGATCCAGGAGCGGGCGGTGCGCCCGGTCGGCGCCGAGCAGGAAATCCCGGTGGACGTGCGCATCCTGTCGGCAACTCACAAGAACCTGGACGACGCCGTGCGCACGGGCCAGTTCCGGCAGGATCTCTACTACCGCCTCAACGTCATCGACTTAAGCGTGCCTCCGCTGCGTGAGCGCAGCGAAGACATCCCCGAATTCTGCGACCACATTCTGGGCGAGCTGGCGCGGCGGAACGGGCTCAATGCATCCCCTCGCATCAGCCCAAAGGCGCAGAAGCGCCTGGAAAGGTATCCGTTCCCCGGCAACGTGCGCGAGCTGGAGAACGTGCTGGAACGTGCGCTCACCCTTTGCGACGGCGCCGTGATCGACGAAGACGACCTGCGCCTGGATTCGGGCGCGGCGGCCCAACCCGCTCCGGCGATAACGCCTGCAGCGCCGCCCGAGCTGCCGCCTGAGACCTCCCTGGAGGACCATCTCGGCAACATCGAAGCCGAGACCATCCGCCGGGCGCTCGAACAAACGCGCTACAACAAAACCGCCGCCGCCAAGCTGCTTGGCATCAGCTTCCGCGCGCTGCGTTACCGGCTCAAAAAGCTGGGGATGGAATAACGCCCGCCCGCTCTCCACGCTGAGCTTGCCCGCCGGCTTTTATGCCAGCAAACCCCCGCAATCACCGCACCGACGCAACATGGCACGCTGCTTGCAGCATGCAGCCTTGGGGAATTACAGCCATTAACCGTAATCCGAAGGCTACTAACCATGAAACACCCAAGGGAGTTCACGTTCACAGAGATCGTCGTCATTGTGGCGGTTGTGGCCGCACTCGCCGCCTTGAGCGTCCCCGCCTACAAGCTGCTCGTCACCCGGGCCCGCGTCGCGGCCGCCATCTCCGTGCTGAACACGCTCAGCAGCAATGAAACCAGTTTCTACCAACGCACCGGCCAGCTACCCACCGACATCGGGCAAATCAACGCCGGCAACGTAGGCAGCGCAGCGCCCGCGTCACGCTACGTGCGCAGCGTGCGCCTGGAGCGGGGCGGGAAACTGGTCGCCGTCCTGAACCCCACGGAGGTGGCAATGGTGTCGGCGGGCAGCAACGAGGTCGCCGTCGTGCCGCAGCCCACGCAGTCCGCCATCCGGTGGCGCTGCGGCCCTAACATTAACCGCAACCCTGTCGCGTACCTTTTGCTGCCCATGTCCTGTCAGGACACCATCACTGCTCAATAGGGAACGTCGCGCATAACACGAGACCGTGACGCACAGCGTCACTTTCTGACGAGCTCCGCAACAATCTGACGTTGCGTGGCCATAGTCAGCGAGAAACAACCAAGGGCTTCGTCCAGTCTGGATAGAAGTTGAACACACTCGCATAAAGGCACTCCGGACTCTGGCATAACCGTTGCTTAACAGGTGTCAGCCAAAGGGCTTAAGTGCGGACTTAGCATCACAAATACTAGAAGCAGCGCGGGTGGGAACAGGGCTGATGGAAGAACAGCAAGGCTTTACATTAATCGAGCTGATGATCGTGGTGGCGATCATCGGCATTCTGGCGGCCTTGGCTGTACCTGCGTATGAGGTCTATACCACAAGAGCGCAGGCATCGGAAGCGTTTTCGCTCATGAACGGCGTAAAGCCCGGGCTGACGGAGTACATGGCGCAGACCGGCAAATGCCCGAATAACGGCTCGTCACCGGAGGGCGGCATTCCCCAACCGACTGAGATATCCGGCAACTACGTGTACAGCGTCACAACCGCGGGCACGGGCCCCGCGACTGACGGGTGTACGATCCAGGCCACGTTCAGAAACAATAACGTCGCCGGTCCGCTGCAAGGCAAATCCATCACTCTGATGGCGAGCCTGAACGCCGGCTCCATCAGTTGGGTTTGTTCCAGCTCCATTAACCAGATTTACCTGCCGCACGTTTGCCAGCAGTCGTCCTCCTAGAGCGGGCGCGCGTTAACGCACCACGCCAAAACCCCTCCAAACTCAATTTGGGCTGTGTCCCGGCTGGATGGTCCCGAAAACCGGACGCGGGCCGCATTCGGAGAGCTGGCGCGCCCACCCATCATCAAACACTGAGCTCAGCCGCAGCATAGCCCCGTTTTGAGCATCACCTCGACGCGCCTTCCACGCGGCTGTTGGAATCAGCGACGCCGAGTCAATATGCCGGTCCCAACGATCTCTGCGATCAGCGTTTATCGACACGGACACCGATGGGGATGCAGCAGGTGACAAAAAACGTCACTTTCTGACGCTAAACGAGAAAAAGTGACGAAGCCGACTCTCGAAGGCAACGAGAACCGACCGAGCCGTGACTGCCCATCCGCGCAACGCTCATCTGCGCCAGACTGCCGCTTATCCTCTCTGCCCCCGATTTCGCCGCGTTTCGACCGACTGACGGCACAGGACGCCGAAGATTGGCACAGGGCTTGCTGTATGAAGCCCGGGTGCGCCGGTGGCGCATCGGCGGACAACCGGCTCCGATTTGTTAAGCAACCAGTTAGGAGTTCAACTGATGAGGAACCAGCAAGGCTTTACCCTGATCGAATTGATGATCGTGGTGGCGATCATCGGTATCTTGGCAGCCATCGCCATTCCCGCCTATGAGGACTACGTGGCGAAATCCGAAGCGTCCGAGGCTTTCTCGCTGATGGATGGCGTGAAAACGGAAGTGGCCCAGTACATGATGACAAATGGTGGATGTCCCAATAACACTACCGCTAATAACAGTGCTGGCATCGCGCAAAACATTAAGATCAAGGGCAAATATGTCGCCCAAGTAACCACCGCCGGTCCAACGACCGGCACTGCCTGCACTATTACGGCAACCTTTAAGACCCAGAATGTTGCGAGCGGTCTTATTCCGAACGGTAGTGCGGGAACGATTACGCTGACAGCGAGCTCAAATGGCGGATCGTATTCCTGGAATTGTTCGAGCAACATCGGCAAGAAGTATCTTCCATCAACCTGCAATTAGTTGGTACAGAGACGCGTGAGCGCGACTTTAGGAGGCCCGATTGGGCCTCCTTTTTCCTTCCGTAATCCCATAACGAACGGTGTCCCGGGACAATGAATCGCCAAGATATCACTCCGTTCGCCTGGGCAGCAGCCGCTGCAAGCGGCATGCTGTATGTGGGCGCTCATGAGCTGCTGCTGTTCACGACAGTCGCCGCGCTGGTAATCCTCCTGGCCGCGCACCTTTTGAAAGCCCAGCGGCGGCGGGAGCTGCGCGTCCCTTTTTCCCGTGCGGCTGCGCTGGCTTTGCTCTGGCTGGTCTGGCTGTTCGCCACCACGCTTTGGAGCCTCGCGCCCGTACTGAGCTGGCCCTATGCTTTCACGATTGGAACGTTTCCGTTCGTGTTCCTGCTGTGGCTGCTGACCGCAGACGGGACAGACCTTTGGCGACGCTGCCGGCCGTGGTTGTTCGGGCCGGGGCTTGCGGTGGCGGTCTGGGGGATCGTTCAGTACGGGCTCACCGGCAAACGCGTGACGGGCCCCATGCTGGATTTCAATGCCTACGGGGCGTTGCTGTACCTGTTCATCCTGGCGCTGCTGCCGCTGTGCTTTCGCGACACTAACGCCGACTCACCCGCGCGACGCCGTCGTTGGGCACTCCTCGCCGCCTTTACGGTCTTTTGTCTGGCGCTGTTCGCCACCTATTCGCGGGGCGGCATCGGCGTTTTGGTCATTCTGTGCGTGCCTTTCTATCTGTTTGCACGCCGCCGCTATGCAAAGGCGCCGAAAAAAGCCTTGGTGTTGCTGCTCATCGCCGTATCCTGCTACGGGGCGGTGAAGCTCTATCCGAGTCACACCATCGACCGGAACTGGGATCTGGCCAAGGACAGCTCGCTGCAGTCCCGCTTCATGATGTGGCATTCCATGCTGCAGATCTATGAGCGACACCCGTGGCTTGGCACGGGCATCGCCACGTACAAGATCTACTACCGGCAGTACAGAAATCCCAAGGAAGTCGAATCGTCGGGCGATTTGGGGCACAACGACTACCTCCAGTTCCTGCAGGAACAGGGGCCCATCGGCCTTGGCTTCCTGTGCGCGGCTGGATTGTTCGCGCTGTGGGTCAGTTGGCGACTGTTTGAACGGCGGGACGATACGAACGATCCAGGTGATGAAGACTCCGTCGGACAGGCCTTCGGTATGTCCCTTGGCGTCCTGGGCCTGTTCATGCAGGCCGGGGTGAATTTCATTTTCTACGTGCAGCCGCTTGCGTTGCTGGGCGGACTGTTTCTGGCCCAGGCCTACCGGACGGCCCAGCCGGTGCGCTATCGTTCCGTTGCGCTGCCGCAAATCAGCCGCCCCGTTGCAGTCATGGCACTGCTGTGCCTGCTCGGCTTACCCGTGGGCGGGCTATTTCTAGACGGCGTCAGTCAACTGATCATTCGCAATCAGGGCAACCTGCCGGGCGTACGCGAACTGGCCACCAATCCCAAAGCGCTCTATCGCTTCGCCACCCTGATGGAGCCGTTGCGGCGCGATAACGTCAGGCTGCATCGCGTCATCGCCGGAGCCGACTTGGCGATCGCGAGCGATCCCGCGAATATGCCCTTCAAGCGAGCAATCGCGGCACAGAACGCGGAACAGGAATACATCAAGATCATCAGCGCCCAGGGTGGGCGCGACGCCGTGGCCCTGAGCCGGTTCGCCAGTTTGGTGACGCTGTTTCCGGGCATCGCGCGGGACCACCCCTTCGGCTGGCCGGCGACGCCGGAGAACCTGCTTCGCCACGCGATTAAATACGATCCCACGTTCTTCCCCGCTTATGGCGCGCTGGCAAAGCTGTATACCAAAGAAGGTAAGCCGCAAAAAGCGCTTAAGCTTATTATCGGCAAAGCGTTCCGCTGGTTCGGAATCAATGTGACAAAGAGCGTCCAGCCGGAACGCATCGCGCTGATGGAACAGGCCGTGAAGCTATCCCTGAAACTCAACGACAATGCCCGCGCCAAAGCGTTAGCCCAGAACCTGCTGGCCAACGATCCGGGCAACGCGGTCGCCGTGAAGGCTTTGGACCGCGCGGGCATCGGGAAACATCAGGCGGCTGGGTGAAGTGATGTGCGAGCCCCTGCCGCAATCCCGGACCGGGTTCGGCTGCACGCCGACACCAAGGCACCTGTTCGGAAAACGCTTGGTGCGTGGCACGATCACAAGTACTATGGGGTGCGATAAGTCGGGTGGGGGCACTTAGACTGCGATGGCATTCACCATACCGGAAGGGACCGCGCAAAACGCAATGACAGGCCTGGCCCGGCGGCTGGTCACCGATTCATTGCTGGGCGAGGGTCAGGCCGTTGATGCACTGCGCGCTGCACGCCAGCGGCGCGAGCGCTTCATCACTTACCTCGTCTCCAACAAGATTCTGGGCGCCAAGGCGATTGCCGGCGCGGCGAGCAAGGCCTTCGGCCTGCCGGTGATGGACTTGCGGGCTTTCGACCTGGCGCAGGCGCCGGTGCGCGATGTAAGCGAAAAACTCATTCGCGCGCATCATGTGCTGCCTCTGCTCAAGCGTGGCGGCCGATTATTCATCGCCGTCTCCGACCCCACCAACCTGCAGGCGGTCGACGAGATCAAGTTCCACACCGGCATGACTGTCGAGCCGGTGGTGGTGGAGGAAGACAAGCTCACGCATTCCATCGACACCGCGTTGTCGGCAGCCAGTGCGGCTTCGTTGCAGGTGGAAGACAGCGATCTGGAACGGCTGGACTTTTCGGAGGACGAGGACAACAGCGCAGGGGGAGTCGATGCGCTGGCGGCGAACGATGACGATGCGCCGCTGGTGCGTTTCGTCAATAAGATGCTGCTGGATGCCATCAACCGGGGTGCCTCCGACATCCATTTCGAACCGTACGAAAAACAGTACCGCGTGCGCTTTCGCATGGACGGCGTTCTGCAGGAAATCGCCTTCCCGCCGGTCAACCTGGGTGTGCGCCTGGCCGCGCGCATTAAGGTGATGTCGCGGCTGGATCTCGCCGAACGCCGCGTGCCGCAGGACGGGCGCATCAAGCTGAATCTCTCGCGAACGCGTGCCATCGATTTCCGCGTGAGCACCTGCCCGACTTTGTTCGGCGAAAAGGTGGTGCTGCGCATCCTCGATCCGTCCACCACGCGCATTGGCGTGGATGCGCTCGGCTATGAGGAAGATCAGCGCCAGATTTTTTTGCAGACCATTCAAAAGGCCTATGGCATGGTGCTGGTTACGGGCCCAACGGGCAGCGGCAAGACGGTGTCGCTGTACACCGCGCTCGGCATTCTCAATACGCAGGACCGCAATATCTCCACGGCCGAGGACCCGGCCGAAATCAACCTGCCGGGGGTCAATCAGGTCAACGTGAACCCCAGGGTGGGCCTGACGTTTGCCTCCGCCTTGCGCGCCTTCCTGCGCCAGGACCCGGACGTGATCATGGTCGGCGAGATACGCGACCTGGAAACCGCGGAAATTGCCATCAAAGCGGCGCAGACCGGCCACATGGTGCTCTCCACGGTGCACACCAACGATGCCCCCCAGACGCTGACGCGCCTTTTGAACATGGGCGTGCCCGCGTACAACATCGCCTCCAGCGTATCGCTCATCATCGCGCAACGTTTGGCGCGACGGCTGTGCCCGAATTGCAAGCGCGCCGCAGAGGTGCCGCCGGAAGAACTGGTCCGCGAAGGCTTTCATGAGAGCGAGCTGGCGAACCTGGAGATTTACGAAGCGTCAACCGAAGGTTGCGACCAATGCAACGGCGGCTATAAGGGCCGTACCGGGTTGTTCGAGGTCATGCCGGTGACCGATGCGATCGGCCAGATCATCATGGAAAACGGCAACGCGACCCAGATCGAACACCAGGCCCGCTCGGAAGGTGTCCGCAATCTGCGCGAGTCCGGCCTCAACAAAGTTCGCCGAGGTATAACAAGTCTCACCGAGATCAACCGCGTAACGGTGGAATGACGAAATTTGGCATCGCTATTGCATAGCTCTTGGCAGGACAAAGCATTAGTCGCAACCAAGCGCGAAAAGCTGGGATCAGCGCGAGCACACGGCTTCGTTAGCGAAGCCTGCGTGCCGTAACGCGGCCAGCAGGGAGAACGGCGATGGCGGAATCAGCGTTAACCAAGGAAACCGTCTTCCAGTGGGAGGGCCGCGACCGGAAGGGGTCGCGCATCAAAGGCGAGAGCCCGGGCGCAAGCCCCGCGATGGTCAAAGCCATGCTGCGCAAACAGGGCATCACCCCTGTCACGGTGCGCAAGAAAACCCAGCTTTTCGGCAAGCGGAAGAAGCGTATCAAGTCCGGTGACATCGCAATGTTCAGCCGGCAGATGGCAACGATGATGTCCTCCGGCGTGCCCTTGGTCCAGTCCCTGGAGCTGATTTCCAAGGGCAACGAAAATTCGTCCATGCGCGAGCTGGTCGAATCCATCCGCCAGGAGATCCAGGGCGGCGCCACGCTTGCAGAAGCGTTGGGCAAACATCCGAAGTATTTCGACGAGCTGTTTACCAACCTGGTGGATGCCGGAGAGCGCTCCGGGGCACTGGAGACGGTATTGGCCAAGATCGCCACGTACAAGGAAAAAACCGAAGCGATCAAGGCCAAAGTCAAAAAGGCCATGTACTACCCGACGGCGGTCATCTGCGTCGCTATCATCGTGACCGGGATCCTGCTGTATTTCGTGGTACCGGAGTTCCAGTCCTTGTTTCAAGGGTTCGGCGCGAGCCTGCCCGCGTTTACCCTGCTGGTCATACACTTGTCCGAATTCGTGCAACACGCTTGGTGGATCATGGTGCTCGTCATGGTCGGCGGCATTTATGGGTTTGTGCAGATACACCGGCGATCGCGCAAGTTCCGACGCACCATAGATCGACTGCTTTTGCAGGTTCCGATCGTCGGCGACATCCTGGACAAAGCCGCCGTCGCCCGATTTGCCCGCACGCTGGCCACCATGTTTTCCGCGGGCGTGCCGCTGGTTGACGCACTCGATTCGGTCGGCCACGCAGCCGGCAACATCCTGTACGAAGAAGCGATCCTGCAGATGCGCGATCAGGTGGCGACGGGTCAGTCCGTCTCGCTGACCATGCAACAGGTGGCGCTGTTCCCCAGCATGGCGGTGCAGATGGTCGCTATCGGCGAGGAAGCGGGCGCCCTGGATAACATGTGCTCCAAGGTGGCGGACTTCTATGAGGACGAAGTCGACAACAAAGTCGACAGCCTGAGCACGCTGCTGGAACCGATGATCATGGTGATCATCGGCATATTGGTGGGCAGCTTGGTCATCGCCATGTACCTGCCGATCTTCAAGCTGGGGTCGGTGGTGTGAAGATGCGTGCCGCGCGGCTACCGCTTCGTCCTGATTCGCGACAGTCTGGCCTGTGACCCAGATCGCGGTATTGCAATCCGAGCCGGCCCTGCTTTTGCTTGCCGCAGCGCTTTTGGGCTTGGTGGTCGGCAGTTTCCTTAATGTCGTGATCCACCGCCTGCCGCTGATGATGGAGCGTGCGTTCCGCGAGGAATACGCCGCCTTCGCGGGGAACGCTGGCGAGGCTGCAGCACCGCCGGAACCGGAGGGCGGGAAACTTACCCTGGCCACACCGTCATCCCGCTGCCCCCACTGCGGTGCGGCGATCGCACCCTGGCACAACATCCCGCTTCTGAGCTACCTGTGGCTGCGCGGCCGGTGCGCACACTGCCGGGCAGCGATCAGCGCGCAATACCCAATGGTCGAGCTTGCGAGCGGTGTGCTGGCTTTGGGTGTCATCTGGCACTTCGGCGCCACATGGGCCGGGCTCGCGGCCTTGGGCCTGACCTGGGCGCTGCTGGCTCTGGCGGTAATCGACCTGCGCCATCAAGTGCTACCCGACGCCATCACCCTGCCCGTGCTCTGGCTTGGGCTCTTCGCCAATTTGTTCGGCCTATTTACCACCACGCGCGCCAGCCTGATCGGCGCCATCGCCGGGTATCTTGTGCTATGGGCGGTCTATCAGGTCTTCAAGCTCGTCACCGGCAAGGAAGGCATGGGCTACGGCGACTTCAAGTTGCTGGCCCTGCTCGGCGCGTGGCTGGGCTGGCAGGCGCTGCCGGTGGTCATCATTCTGTCTTCCGCGGTGGGCGCGTTGGTCGGCATCGCGCTCATCGTGTCACGACGCCTGCACAACGGCACCCCCATGCCGTTCGGCCCCTTTCTGGCGGCCGCCGGGTGGCTGGCGCTGATGTGGGGGCCGGAATTGATTCAGGCCTACGCCCGTTTCGCCGGACTGTCCTGACGGCCGCGTAATCCATCCGCATTACCACCGAAGCCGGCCCCAAAGCGCTCTTCGCGGGTCGGTCAACCGCTCACGCGGCCCGTTACATCCATAGACCACCCGCAGCGCCCGTCGCGTATGATAGTGGCCGATTATAGCCACCATCGCACGTTGAGCCCGCGTTCATGACTTCTCCCGGTTCCAAGCGCCTGACCATCGGCCTCACCGGCGGCGTCGCCAGCGGCAAAACCACCGCCGCGCGCGCTTTCGAGGCGCACGGCGTCACCGTGATCGACGCCGACCGCCTCGCGCGCCGGGTGGTGGAACCGGAACAACCGGCGCTGGAGGAAATCCGCCGCGCCTTCGGCGATCAGGTGTTGGACGCCAGCGGGCGCCTGGATCGCGCCCGCCTGCGCCGGGTGGTCTTCGGCGACGATGAGGCACGCCAGCGCCTGGAGGCGATCATTCACCCCCGCGTGCGCGAAGCCCTGATCGCGGAACGCGACGAAGCAGGCGGCCCTTACGTCGTTCTCGTGGTGCCGTTGCTGGTCGAGTCGCAGTTGCACGATCTGGTGGATCGCATTCTGGTTGTCGACGTGCCCGAGCACCTGCAGCTCGAACGCCTGATGCAGCGCGACGACATCGACGAGCAGCTCGCGCGTCGCATGATCGACGCCCAGCTACCGCGCCGGCGCCGCCTCGCCCATGCCGACGACGTGTTGCTCAACACCGGCAGCCCGGAGCAACTGCGCGAGCTGGTGCGGCGCCTGCACCAGCGCTATATGGAGTTGCACAACGGCGCGAGAAAATCCCTGCCGCCACAGCATTTGCCAGCCCCGGGGCAGTGAGTGACAATGACCGCTTATCCGCTTGACGGTGCGAGCCTCGGCCTGTGGTAGACGAGCAAGACCTGATCTGCTTTGAACAACCGCTCAACGAGCGGATCCGTACCTTCCTGCGTCTGGAGTTCCTGTTTGGCCAGACCGAGCATCATCTGCAGGACACCACGCCCTGGGGCCGCCGCGCCACCATCCAGACGCTGCTCGACACACTGACCCTGCTGAGTCGCAGCGACCTGAAAACCGACGTTATCAAAGAGTTGCAGGAGCAGCACAGCGCACTCAAACGTCTCGAGCGCCGGCCCGGCGTGAACAGCAGCCGCTTGGACAGCGTTCTGGATGAGCTGGAGTCCGTGCTCGATGCCATGCACAGCACATCGGCCCAGTCCGCCAGTACCGTTCTCAAGCACAACGAGTTCCTCAACACCATCCTTAACCGTAGCGCCATTCCGGGCGGCACCTGCATGTTCGACCTGCCCGGCTACCATCACTGGCTGGAGCAGCCGCCGGACGCCCAGCAGGCCGACATAGAGAGCTGGCTGCAGGCGCTACGGCCTTATCAGCAAGCCATGCGCAGTATCCTCAGGCTCATCCGCCACAGCGAAGAGCCCGGCGATCACTGGGCCCAGGGCGGCGTGTTCGTGCAAACACTGGAACAACCCTGCGCGTTGATGCGCGTGCTGGTTGCCAACCCCTCTCCTCTTTATCCGGAAATCAGCGCCGGCAAACACCGCTTTACGATTCGCTTCATGGAGCAGCCGAATGCCGGCGAGCGCGCCGTGCCGACCACGCGCGACGTCGACTTCAAGCTGGCGCTGTGCGCCATCTGAACCGCATTCCGTATTAACGATTTGCGTCCGGTTAAGAAGCTTTGGTGCCCTGACAAGGCAGCAACCGCGTTGCTAAGCTTGCCGCAAAATCCGCTGCACTCCACCGCCATGACCGAGAAGACCATCCGTATCCTGCGTTGCCCGACATGCAATAAGCCGGCCAAGGCCGGGCGTGACAATCCCTGGCGCCCCTTTTGCAGCGAGCGCTGCAAACTCATCGACCTGGGTGAGTGGATCGCCGAGGAAAAGCGCATTCCAGATGACGATGAGGGACAAAGCGGGGATGCGCCTCATTGATTGCCGTCGGCGTGCAAATCGCGGCGCACCATTTCAAGTGGCCGGCCACTCTATGGAATGACCCATGTATAAGTTACTTGGGCGGCCAAAGACCCCGGATCGCAGCCACTCCCTGGGCGCCGGCCGCCCACGCCGCGCTCAACTCGTCCCGGCCTAGCCCGCCCAGCGCGTAGACCGGCATGTTGACGGTCTCCACCAGCGCCCGGAAGCCCGCCCAGCCCAGGGGCTCGGCCTTCGGGTGTGACGGTGTCGGCCGTACCGGCGACAGCACCGCGAAGTCCGCGCCCAGCTCAGCCGCCCGGGCCAACTCCGCGGCGTCGTGGCAGGAGGCGCCGACCCAATACTCACGCGGCAGCGGACGCTGCGCGGGGGTTGCCAACGCCGCCGCGGTCAAATGCAGCCCGTCCGCGCCCAGCTCCCGCACCAGGGATGGCGAGCGGTCGAGCAGACAGCGCGCGCCGAAAGCATGGCAGACGGCCACCGCTTCCCGGGCCAGCACCGCATAGGCTTGCTCATCGGCCCCGGGCGCACGCAGGCGCACCAGGCGCACGCCGTCGCTCAGGCTCGCCCGCAGGCGCGAGAGCGCATCGCGAGTGTCGCCGAAACTTCCCGTAAAAAGATAGGTTGAGGGCAGGCGCAAGGCCGTGACGATGGGGCCGTCGGCCGCCATCAGCGGCCATTGGTGCAACCGGTCGACAGCCACCCAAGCCAGCCGCTGCCCTTCCAGGGCCTGAAGGTCACCGCGCCATGCCGTCACCCGCCAGGTGTCGAGAACAACGCTTCGCTCGGCGTAGCGGTGGCGCACCCGGATCAGCGGGCGCGCCTCTTTGACGGCCACGCCCAACTCTTCGTGGAGCTCGCGCGCCAGCGCATCGGCGAGCGCCTCGCCCGGCTCGACCTTGCCGCCCGGGAACTCCCATTCGCCGGCGCCGTGCGTGCCGGCGCGCCGCTCGCTGAGCAGAACGCGGCCGTGATCGTCGGCCAGGATGCCCACCGCGATATGCAGTTGTTCATGCATCACGCGGTCACCGTGCCGCCGCCGCGCTGTCTCAGGAGCGGTACTCCGCATTGATGCGCACGTAGTCGTAGCTCAGGTCGCAGGTCCACAAGCGCGCCGCGGCGTCCCCGCGGCCCAGAGCGATATGCACGGCGTATTCCGGCCGGGCCATGACGGCGGCGCCGGCGTCTTCCGTATAGGCGCCATCGGCGACGCCGGCGTGAACGATTCTGACATCGTCCAGGCTGATGTCGACGCCGCGGATGTCGAGCGCCTCGACCCCGCTGCGCCCCACAGCCGCCAGGATGCGGCCCCAGTTGGGGTCGCCCGCAAACGCCGCCGTCTTGAACAACGGCGAATGCGCCAGCGTGTAGGCGACCTGCCGGGCCTCGGCGCGGCCGGCGGCGCCGGACACCTCGATGGTGATAAAGCGCGTCGCGCCTTCGGCATCGCGCACGATCGCCTGCGCCAGCGAGCCGCAGACGGCCTCCACGGCACCGGCCAGCGCCTCGTAGTCCGGATGCCCGGCCTCCAGGGACGGCCCCGTGCGGCCGGTGGCCACCAGCATGCAGCTATCGTTGGTGGAGGTGTCGCCGTCCACGGTGATGGCGTTAAACGAGCCGGCCACGGCGCGTTCCAGCAATGCCTGCAGGTCCGGGGCGGCCACGCGCGCGTCCGTGGCGATAAACGCCAGCATGGTGGCCATGTCCGGACAGATCATGCCGGCGCCTTTGGCGATGCCGGTCACCGTCACCGCCTCGCCGCCCAGCGTGACGCGCCGGCTCACTGCCTTGGGCACGGTATCGGTGGTCATGATCGCCCGTGCGCCCGCCTCCCAGGCGCGCTCGTCGAGCGCCGCCGCGGCCCGGGGAAGGGCGGCGCAAATGCGCTCCGCGGGCAGGCACTCGCCGATCACGCCGGTCGAAAACGGCAGCACGCTTTGCGGCGGGCACCCCAGCGCCTGCGCCGCCGCATCCAGCGTTGTCTGCGCGTCGCGCTCGCCCGCCTCGCCGGTGCCGGCATTGGCGTTGCCGCTGTTGACCACGAACGCGCGCACCGCCGGGCTGTGGCGCAGGTTGGCGCGTGCCAACCGCACCGGCGCGGCGCAGAATGCGTTGCGGGTGAATACGCCGGCGGCGCTTGCACCTTCGTCGAAGGCCATTAGCAGGAGATCGTCGCGGCCGGGCTTTTTGATCGCGGCCTGGGCGGTGCCCAGGCGCACGCCGCCCACCGGCAGCAGATCGCGCGGCGGCGCCAGGCCGACGGGCATCAGCCCGTAGACCTCATGAGGGGCCGCGGGGGATGGCGGAATTCGCAGCCAGCCGTGCGCCGCTCTGAAGCGAAACCCATAGCCACGGCTATAGGTCGAGTGAAGAGCCAGCGCCGCGCCGCGAGAAACCGCCAGCGCCGCGGCGGGACGGCGCAAGCGATACGCCATGGCACCGCAAAATGGCGCAACGTCATGTCATACCTCGCATTTTCAGCCGCCCGTAAACGCGTGCCGTCCGCCCTCGTGCGGTATTCGGGTTAGTTCAACTGGCCGTGGCAGTGCTTGTACTTGCGCCCCGAGCCGCATGGACAGGGCTCGTTGCGGCCGATCTTGCGCTCGCTGCGCACGAAAGGCTCCACGCGCTCCTGGGGCTCGGCGACCGCCACGTCGTCACCGCCGGCCTGCGGCTGGGCCGCCTCGCCGCCTGCGCCGGCCGCTTCGGGATTGTGAATGGCGCTGGGCGCCTCGGCGTGCTGGAACTGCAGCTCGCGCTGACGGCGGCGCGAGCGCTCCACCGCCTCCACATCTTCCTCGGCCTCGACCTGCACCTTGGAGAGCACGGAGACGACGTCGTGCTTCAGGCGCTCCAGCATGTCTTCCATCATGCGGTAGCCTTCGCGCTTGTATTCCTGCTTGGGATCGACCTGGGCGAAGCCGCGCAGGTGGATGCCCTGGCGCAGGTAGTCCATCGCCGCCAGGTGCTCGCGCCACAGGGTGTCCAGCACCTGCAGGATGACCGCCTTCTCGAACTGCTTCATCACCACTTCGCCGACCTGTTCCTTTTTCTGCTCGTAGACGTCGACGATGTGGTCGCGGATGCGCTCGCGCAGGCCCTCCTCGTCCAGGTCGTGCTCGGCGTCCAGCCAGCCCTGGATGTCGAGCTCGACCCCGAACTCGTTCTTGAGCGCCTCGGTCAGCCCGGCCACATCCCACAGCTCCTCCAGGCTCTGCGGCGGGATGTAGGTGGAGATCATGTTGTCGACGACCTCGCCGCGGATGTTCTCCACGATCTCGGAGACATCGTCGGACGCCATGAGCTCGTTGCGCTGCTCGTAGATGACCTTGCGCTGGTCGTTGGCGACGTCGTCGTACTCCAGCAACTGCTTGCGTACGTCGAAGTTGTGGTTCTCGACCTTCTTCTGAGCCGACTCGATGGCGCGCGTCACCCAGCGGTGCTCGATGGCCTCGCCCTCTTCCATGCCGAGCTTCTGCAGCATGCCCTGCATCTTGGGGGGCGTGAAGATGCGCATCAGGTTGTCTTCCAGCGCCAGGTAGAAGCGCGTGGAACCGGGGTCGCCCTGCCGCCCGGAGCGCCCGCGCAACTGGTTGTCGATGCGCCGCGACTCGTGGCGTTCGGAGCCGATCACATGCAGGCCGCCGGCGTCGACGACCTGCTGATGGCGCTGCTCCCAGGCCTTCTTCACCGCTTCGCGCGCGGCCGTGTCTTCCGGGTCGATCTTCTCCAGCTCGGCGTCCAGGTTGCCGCCGAGCACGATGTCGGTGCCGCGCCCGGCCATGTTGGTGGCGATGGTCACGGTGCCCGGGCGCCCGGCCTGGGCGATGATCTCAGCCTCGCGCTCGTGCTGCTTGGCGTTGAGCACCTCGTGCTTGATCTTGCGCTTGTGCAACGCCTGCGACAGATACTCGGAGGCCTCGATGGAGGCGGTGCCCACCAGCACCGGGCGCCCCTTGCCGGACTCTTCCTCGATCTCGCGCGCCACCGCCTCGAACTTGTCCTGGACCGTCATGTAGATCTGGTCGGGCAGATCCTTGCGGATCACGGGCTCGTTGGTGGGGATCACGACCACTTCGAGGCTGTAGATTTCCTCGAACTCCACGGCCTCGGTATCGGCCGTGCCGGTCATGCCGGCCAGCTTGTCGTAGAGGCGGAAGAAATTCTGGAAGGTGATCGAGGCGAGCGTCTGGTTTTCCTGCTGGATCGGCACCCCTTCCTTCGCCTCGACCGCCTGGTGCAGCCCGTCGGACCAGCGCCGCCCGGGCATGGTGCGGCCGGTGAACTCGTCGACGATCACCACCTCGTTGTTGGTGACGATGTAGTCGATGTCGCGCTGGTAGAGCGCATGGGCGCGCAGCGCGGCATTCAGATGGTGCATGAGGATGATGTTGGCGGCGTCGTAGAGGTTGTCCTCCTCCTTGAGCAGCCCCTGCTTGCGCATGAGCCGCTCCACCTTGTGGTGGCCGTCTTCGGTGAGGTAGACCTGCTTGAGCTTTTCGTCGACGCTGAAATCGCCCGGGCCGTCCTCTTCCTCCTGCTTGGTCAGGTTCGGCACCAGCTCATTGATCTTGCGATACAGATCCGGGTCGTCGTCGGTGGGCCCGGAGATGATCAGCGGCGTACGCGCCTCGTCGATGAGGATGGAGTCGACCTCGTCCACGATGGCGTAGTTGAGCTTGCGCTGCACCTTCTCGTCGATGGAGAAGGCCATGTTGTCGCGCAGGTAGTCGAAGCCGAACTCGTTGTTGGTGCCGTAGACCACGTCGCAGGCGTAAGCCTCGCGCTTGTCGTTCTGCTCCTGACCGGCCGCGATGACGCCCACGGTCAGGCCCAGGAAGCGATAGACCCGGCCCATCCACTCGGCGTCGCGCCCCGCCAGGTAGTCGTTCACCGTGACCACGTGCACGCCCTCGCCGGGCAGCGCATTGAGATAGACGGAGAGCGTGGCGACCAGGGTCTTGCCCTCGCCGGTCTTCATTTCCGCGATCTTGCCCTGGTGCAGCACGATGCCGCCGATGAGCTGCACGTCGAAGTGGCGCATGCCCAACACCCGGCGCGCGGCTTCGCGCACCACGGCGAACGCTTCGGGCAGCAGGCCTTCCAGGGTGGCGCCGTCGGCGAGACGCTGGCGAAACTCGTCGGTCTTGGCGCGCAGCTGCTCGTCCGTGAGCGCCTGCATGTCGGCCTCCAGGGCATTGATGCGCGCCACCTGTCTGGCCATGCGGCGCACCACCCGCTGGTTGCGGCTGCCGACGAATTTCTTGAGAACGGTATTCAACATAGGCTCGTTGCGGCGATAGCGGCAGCCGCACCTAACGTGCCTGCGGCTGCTAGAATGAATCGATGTGAGCGCCAGCGCGCCCTCGCGGGGCGCGGCGCGCGACAGTCAAACGCCTATGATACCGTACCTCGGCATTTCTTAAAGTAATGCGCGCATGGCAGGGTTGAGGCCGGTCCGGCATGGGAAAGCAGGCGAGTTGAGCAAGGGACCCAAACCCGCGATGGACCTGTTGCGCGGCCGCGGATCAGGCGACGGTACGGCGCTCGCAGATGTGCTGCGCCGGGCGGGAAAACTGCGCCGCCTGGACCAGGCCTTGCGCAACCGCCTGCCGGCGGACTTGGCCGGCCACGTCCACGTGGCCAACGTGCGTGCCGCACGGCTGGTCGTGATTGCCGACAGCGCGGCCTGGGCCACGAAGCTGCGCTTTCACGGCGGCAACATCCTGCAGGATCTGCGCTCGCCCGACGGCGGCGAGCTGAGGCGTCTCGACATCCAGGTGCGTCCGCACGGCATCGAGCCGCGGCCGAAGCGCCGGGCGCAACGGCCTTCGCCGGCGGCGTGCCGGAATATCGAATCGGTCGCCGCCCACATCGAGGACAACGACCTGGCGGATGCCCTGCGCCGCCTGGCGCGCGGCAAACGCGATTAGCTCGCCTGCGCCACCGGGCGGCCGTACAGGATCGGCGCCGCCTTGAGATCGTCGAACGTGACCATCTCCCAGGCGGTGCGGTCCGCCACCAGCGCCCGCAGCAAGGTGTTGTTGAGGCCGTGGCCCGATTTGTAGCCGGAAAAAGCGCCGATCAGGCTATGGCCCAGCAGGTACAGATCGCCGATGGCGTCCAGGATCTTGTGGCGCACGAATTCGTCGTCGTAGCGCAGACCGTCCGAATTGAGCACGCGATAGTCGTCCAGCACCACGGCGTTATCCATGCTGCCGCCCAGCGCCAGATTGTGGGCGCGAAGGTATTCGATGTCGCGCATAAACCCGAAGGTGCGCGCGCGGCTCACCTCCTTCACGAACGATGTCGTGGAGAAGTCGATCACCGCCTCTTGGGTGCCGGAGTCGAACACCGGGTGGTTGAACTCGATCGCGAAGCTGACCTTGAAGCCGTCGTAGGGATCGAAGCGCGCCCATTTGTCGCCGTCGTGCGCCGTAAGCGACTTCTTGATGCGAATGAACCGCTTGGGCGCGTCGAGCTCGTTAATCCCGGCGGACTGGATGAGGAACACGAAAGGCCCCGCGCTGCCGTCCATGATCGGCACCTCGGGTGCGCTCACCTCCACCACCGCGTTGTCCACGCCCAGCCCGGCCATGGCCGAGAGCAGATGCTCGACGGTGGAGATGCGCACGTTGCCGCTGACCAGGGTGGTGGATAGTTGCGTATCGCCCACATTCTCCGGCCGCGCCGTCAGGTCGACGGGTGTCTCCAGGTCGACCCGCCGAAACACGATGCCCGTATCCGCAGGCGCCGGGCGCAAAGTCATGTAGACCTTCTCGCCCGTATGCAGGCCCACGCCGGTGGCGCGGATCGGGTTCTTAAGGGTTCTCTGCCTGAGCATTCTTGTTTCCCGTAACCGAAAGCCGTGGGCTTCCCTGAATTGTCATCAACCGGTGATACATTGGCACCGTTGCGCCCCTCGTCCGGACCCGGGCCACAGCGTAGCCGCACCGTCTCCCGCGAATCGGTGTTGTGCAGTGCAACACCACCGCGACGAAGCAAGCAAATTAGCGGCGCATTTTAGCACAAGCGCCGCCGGGCTTCGCATCATCGCCCGATACACCCGGGCTCGGGCCACCGCCGCTTCGGCGGCCCAAGCCACGCCTTAATGCGCCGCGACACCCATGCCCTGCCCAACTTGCCCGCCTAGTCGGCCTGGTTGCGCAGAAACGCGGGCACGTCCAGATACTCCATGTCGAGCTCATCGACATCCTGGAAGGAGCGGCGCGACTGACCCCCGCCGGCCGCCGCCTGGCGGCGCATCACCGTGGGCTTGTCCAGCTCTTCGTAGCGCGTCTGGCCGTTGTTGTCACGGTGCAGCGGCCGCACCTTGTCGGACTCGGTGGCCTGCTGCACGCCGCCGCCGAGACCCGTCGCCACCACGGTCACCCGCAGCTCGTCGCTCATGTCCGCGTCGAAGGCGGTGCCGATGATCACCTCCACATCCTCGGCGCCCATGTCGGCGATGAGCTCGTTGACCATCTGGAACTCGGAAAGCTGCAGCGTGTCCGCCGAGGCGGTGACGTTGACCAGGATACCGCGTGCCCCGGTGAGGTTGAGCTCCTCCAGCAGCGGGCTCGCCAGCGCCGTTTCGGCGGCCTGGCGCGCGCGGTCCTCGCCGGTGCCGGAGCCGATGCCCATCATGGCCATGCCGCGCACCGACATGACGCGGCGCACGTCGGCGAAGTCCACGTTGATGTCGCCCGGCCGGGTGATGAGCTCGGCGATGCCCTTGACGGCGTTTTGCAGCACCCCGTTGGCTTCCTTGAAAGCCTGCTGCAGCAGGAAGTTGCGCTTGCCGAACACCGTCAGCAGCTTCTCGTTGGGGATCACGATCAGCGAATCGACGAACTTGCCCAGCTCCTCCAGCCCTTGCTTGGCCACGTCCATGCGCTTGGGCAGCTCGAAGGGAAACGGCTTGGTGACCACCGCCACGGTGAGGATGTCGAGCTCGCGCGCGACCTCCGCCACCACCGGCGCCGCGCCGGTGCCGGTGCCGCCGCCCATGCCCGCGGTGATGAACACCATATCGGCGCCCTCGATGACCTCGCGGATGCGCTCGCGGTCGTCCATCGCCGCCTGCTTGCCGATCTCCGGATTGGCCCCGGCGCCCAGGCCGCGGGTGATGTCCGCACCGATTTGCAGCACCGTATCGGCACGGATCTTTTTCAAGTGCTGCGCGTCCGTATTGGCGCAGATGAATTCCACACCTTCGATCCCGGCCTGCGCCATCTGGTTGACGGTGTTGCCACCGCCGCCGCCGACGCCGATCACCTTGATCACTGCCCGATCGGTGTGCCCGTCCACCATTTCGAACATCTCGTCCATAGCTAGCTTCCTCTCTCGCTCTCGCCCGTAAGTGTGATACGTCTCAGAAATTGCCCTGAAACCAACCTCTCATGCGTGACCAAACATGGCCGACGCCGGACAGCTCCGGCTCGGCCTCGAACTTGGTCAGACTGCGCTGACCGAAGACCAACAGACCCGTGCCCGTCGCGTGGATGGAGTTCTTCACCACATCCGACAGCCCCACCACGTTCTGCGGCAGACCCAGGCGCACCGGCACGTGAAACACCTCTTCCGCAAGCTCGATCACGCCTTCCATCTTGGCCGAGCCGCCGGTGAGCACGATGCCGCCGGCGAGCATGTCCTCGAAGCCGCTCTTGCGCAGCTCGCGCTGGATGAGCAGGAACAGCTCCTCGTAGCGCGGCTTGATGACTTCGGCGAGCGTGTGCCGGCTGAGGCGCCGCGGCGGACGATCGCCCACGCTCGGCACCTCGATGGCGTCGTCGCCCTGAATCAGCTCCGGCAGCGCGCAGCCGTACTTGATCTTGATGGTGTTGGCGTGCTGCGTCGGGGTACGCAGCGCCACCGCGATGTCGTTGCTGACCTGGTCGCCCGCCACCGGGATCACGGCGGTGTGGCGGATGGCCCCGCCGGCGAACACTGCGATGTCCGATGTGCCCCCGCCCATGTCCACCAGGCACACGCCCAGGTCCTTTTCGTCGTCGGTGAGCACGGCGTAGCCGGAGGCGAGCTGCTCGAGGATCAGCTTGTTCACTTCCAGACCGCAGCGGTTGACGCACTTGCGGATGTTCTGCGCCGAGCTCACGCCGCCGGTGACGATGTGCACCTTGGCCTCCAGACGCACCCCGGACATGCCCACCGGCTCCTGGATGCCCTCCTGGTCGTCGACCGCGAACTCCTGCGGCAGCACGTGCAGAATCTTCTGATCGGCCGGGACGGCGACCGCGCAGGCGGCGTCGATGACACGCTCCACGTCGGCCTCGCTCACCTCTTTGTTGCGCACCGCGACGATGCCGTGGGAATTGAAGCTCTTGACGTGGCTGCCGGAGATGCCCACGTACACCGAATGCACGTTGGAGCCGGCCATGAGCTCGGCTTCCTCCACGGCGCGGCGGATGGAGTTCATGGTGGCCTCGATGTTGACCACCACGCCCTTCTTCATCCCGCGCTGCGGATGGGAACCGATGCCGATGATCTCCAGGGCGCCATCGGGGTGCACCTCGCCGACGATGGCGGCGACCTTGGAGGTGCCCACGTCGAGACCCACGATCACGTTCTTTTCGGCGTGCTTGGAAGCCATTTGCTTAGTTTTCCCCCGCGTTGGGTGGGCCCGCGTCGTCTTTCCAGCCCACCGCGAATCCGTTGCTGTAGCGAAGATCCACGTATGCGGCGTCGGGCAGCCGGTCTCCGAGCGCCGGCACCGCGATGCTGACGAAGCGTTGCAACCGCGAACGCACATCGGAGCGCCCGAGCTTGAGGGTCAGCCCGGCGCCGGTGGCCGCCTGCCATTCGCCGTCGGCGCCGACGGTCAGACGCGCCAGGCGCAGGCCGCGGGCGGCGAACCCGCCGCGCTCGGCCTGGTAGACGCGCTCCAGCTTGGCCGCCGTGCCGTCCGGGCCGTGCAGCTCGGGCAGCCCTTGGGGCACCTGCCCCGCCGGCACCTGAAAGTGCGAGCCGTCGTCGGCGAGCACGCCGCGCTTGCCCCAGCGCGCCACCGGCACCGCCTCCCAGATGCGGATCGAAACGGTGTCCGGCCAGTGACGGCTCACGCGCGCCTGGCGTACCCAGGGCTGGGCGTCCAGCGCGCGCTGCAGGCCGCTCAGATTGGCGCGCAGCAGCCCGGCCCGCACGAAGGGCGCGGCGACCTCGCGAACCTGCGCCGGCGTGACATGGCCGAACGAGCCTGAAACGCGCAGTGAGGTGACCGGCAGCTTCACATCCCGACCCCACCACAACAACGCCGCCGCCAGGGCCATCAGCGCCAGCGCCGTAAGCCAGCGCCAGCGCACGCGGGTGCGCGGCAGCCCGGCACTGACCTCTTTAGCCAGCGTCGCCATGTCGTGCTTCCTCCTTGTTGTTCCCGGCCGTCTCCAGAATCCGCCACACCAGCTCCTCGAAGCTGATGCCGCTCGCCTTGGCCGCCATCGGCACCAGGCTGTGCGAGGTCATCCCCGGCACCGTGTTCAGCTCCAGCAGCCACGGTGCGCCGGCGCTGTCGAGCATGAGATCGATGCGCCCCCAGCCCTGCGCCCCCAGGGCATCGAATGCCCGCAGCGACAAGGCGCGCAACGCCGCCTCGCGCTCGTCCGGCAGGTCGCAGGGGCACTGGTAACGCGTGCTCTCGGATTGGTACTTGGCCTCGAAGTCGTAGAGCCCGCCCGCCGTATCGATGCGGATCAGCGGCAGCGCCTCGCGCCCCAGAATGGAGGCCGTGTATTCCGGACCGGCGATGAAACGCTCGACCAGCACCGTCGGTGCATATTCACGCGCGAGCGCAAAGGCGTGCGGCAGGCTCTGCGCCTCGGTCACCTTGGTCACGCCGAAGGTCGAGCCCTCGGTGGCCGGCTTGACGAAGAGCGGCAGACCCAGCGCGGCCACGATCGCCTGCGCCTCGGCGGTGCTGTGCATCACCCGATACGGCGGCGTGGGGATCCCCATCGCCGACCACACCAGCTTGGTCCGCAGCTTGTCCATCGCCAGCGCCGACGCCAGAACGCCGCTGCCGGTGTAAGGCAGGCCCGCGACCTCCAGCAGCCCCTGCACCACGCCGTCCTCGCCGCCCGGCCCGTGCAAGGCGATGAAGGCGCGGTCAAAGCCCTCCCGCGGCAGGCGCAGCAGGCGCTCCCGGGAGACATCCACGCCCTCGGCGTCAACGCCCTGGCGCCGCAGCGCATCGACCACCGCCTGACCGCTCCACAGCGACACCTGGCGTTCTGCGGACCAGCCGCCCATGAGCACGGCCACGCGCCCGAACGCCTGCGGATCGTTCACGCGCCCGGTCACGAGTGCGCCTCCACGGCCAGCCGGCTGGGCAGCGATGCGGCCACGTGGCCGATGTCGCCCGCCCCCAGCGTCAGCAGCACGTCGCCGTCCGTCAGCACGCCTTCGAGCGCGTCCGCCAGCTCGCCGATGGCGCTGATGAACACCGGATCGACCTTGCCGCGCGCGCGGATGGCGCGTGCCAGCGTGCGCCCGTCGGCCCCGGCGATGGGCGCCTCGCCGGCCGCATACACCTCGCTCAGAATCAGTGCGTCGACACCCGACAGCACCTCGGCAAAATCGTCCAGCAGGTCGCGCGTGCGCGTGTAGCGGTGCGGCTGGAAGGCAACCACGAGGCGGCGCTGCGGCCAGGCGCCGCGAATGGCCTCGATGGTGGCCCGTATCTCGCGCGGGTGGTGGCCGTAGTCGTCGACCAGCACGGCGCGCCCGCCGCGGGCGCGCACCTCGCCCAGCATTTCGCAGCGCCGCCCGATGCCCTGGAATCCCCGCAGCGCGCGCTGAATGGCTTGGTCATCGACCTCGAGGTCGCGCGCCACGGCGATCGCGGCGAGCGCGTTGAGCACGTTGTGGCGGCCCGGTAGATTCACATGCACGTCGAACCCCGGCTCGCCGCGCGGCACCGCCCGGAAACGCACGCCGCGGCCCTCGGCGCGCACGTCACGGGCCTGCAGGTCGGCGTCGCTGTCGATGCCGTAGGTGAGCACCGGCCGCCCCACTTCCTGCGCGACCTCGCACACCACCGGATCGTCCAGGCACAGCACGGCCAGGCCGTAGAAAGGCAGATGCTGCAGAAATTCCATGAACGTGGCGCGCAGGCGGGCGAAGTCGCCGCCATAGGTGCCCATGTGATCGGCGTCGATATTGGTTACCACGCCGATCAGCGGCGTCAGATGCAGAAACGAGGCGTCGCTCTCGTCCGCCTCCGCGACCAGATACGGCCCCGCGCCCAGGCGCGCATTGGTGCCTGCGCTGATCACCTTGCCGCCGACCACGAAAGTCGGGTCCAGCCCGCCTTCGGCGAGCACGCTCGCCACCAGGCTGGTGGTGGTGGTCTTGCCGTGGGTGCCCGCGATGGCGATGCCGTAGCGGAAACGCATCAGCTCGGCCAGCATCTCGGCGCGGCGCACCACCGGAATGCGCCGCTGGTGCGCGGCCGCCACTTCCGGATTGGCGGGCCCCACCGCCGCCGACACCACGACCACGTCGGCGCCGCCCAGATTGGCCGCGTCATGACCGATAACCACGCGCGCACCCAGCGTGCGCAGGTGGCGCGTGGCGGCGCTTTCGCGCAGGTCCGAACCCGCCACCTCGTAGCCCAGGTTGACCAGCACCTCGGCGATGCCGGCCATGCCCACGCCGCCGATGCCCACCAGATGAATGCGCCGCACGCGGCGCATGGGCGCGGTCATGAGCGGGGTGAAACCGGCCGCATGGCTCATACGGCCACCTCCAGGCAGCGCTCGACGATGCGCTCCCGCGCATCCGGCCAGGCGGCGCCGCGGGCGGCGGCGGCCATCGCTGCAACGCGCGCGCGGTCCTGCGCCAGCGCCTGCAGCTCCCGCGCCAGGCGCTGCGCCGTGAGCTCGGACTGCGGCATCAGCAGCGCCGCGCCGCGCTCGCTCAGGTAACGCGCGTTGAGCGTCTGGTGATCGTCCACCGCAGCCGGGAACGGCACCAGGATGGAACCCAGGCCGGCCGCCGCCAGCTCCGCCACCGTCAAGGCCCCGGCGCGGCATACCACCAGGTCCGCCCAGGCATAGGCCGCGGCCATGTCGTCGATAAAGTCGACCAGATCGAGATCCAGCGCCACGTCGGCATAGGCCGCCTCAGCCTGCGCCCGCGTGCGCCCGCCCTGATGCCGCACCTGCGGGCGCAGGCTCTCGGGCAGCAGCGCGAGCGCCTGGGGCACGGTGCGGTTCAGGGCCAGCGCGCCCTGGCTGCCGCCCAGCACGAGCAGGCGCAGCCGGCCCGTGCGCCCGGCCATGCGCTCGCCCGGCCCGGGCAGAGCGGCGATCTCGGGGCGCACCGGATTGCCCACCGTCTCGGCGCCGGCCAGAGCGCCGGGGAACGCCTGCAGGCTGCGCACGGCGAGCCGCGAGAGCACCCGGTTGGTGAGCCCCGCGCGCGCGTTCTGCTCGTGGATCACCAGCGGGCGGCGCAGCAGCCACGCCGCCAGGCCGCCGGGGCCGGCGACAAAACCGCCCATACCCAGTACGACGGCGGGGCGCTGGCGGCGCACGGCGCCCAGCGCCCGCATCAGGGCACGCACAACCCGGAACGGCGCCAGCAGCCACGTCGCCGCGCCCTTGCCGCGCAGCCCGCGCACGGGAATCCACTCGACCGGGTACCCGGCCCGCGGCACCACGCGGCCCTCCAGACCGGCGCGCGTGCCCATCCACACCACGCTCGCGCCGCGCTCGACCAGACCCGACGCCACCGCGAGCGCGGGAAAGACATGTCCGCCGGTGCCGCCTGCCAGGATCATGACCTTCATGCGCGCGCCCTCACCTGGGGCGGCTGCCCGCCGCTGGCGGCTTGTGCCTCGTAATCCACGCGCGCGAGCATGGCAATAACGCTGCACATCACCAGCAGGCTGCTGCCTCCGTAGCTCATCAACGGCAGCGTCAGACCCTTGGTGGGAAGCAGCCCCATATTCACGGCCACGTTGATAAACGCCTGCAGACCGAGCCACGCGGTGAGGGCGTAAGCCAGGTAGGCGCCGAAGGTCTGACCCGCGGCGAGCGCGCGCCCGGCGATCACGAACCCCCGCCATAGAAGAAAGCTGAACAGCGCCAGCACCAGCGTCGTGCCCGCCAGACCGAACTCCTCCGCAATCACCGCGAACAGAAAGTCGGTCTGCGCCTCGGGCAGGTACAGCAGCTTTTGCACGCTGTTGCCCAGCCCCACGCCGAACACGTGGCCGCGTCCCACGGCGATCAGCGACTGCACCAGTTGGAAGCCGCTGGAATAGGGATCGGCCCAGGGATTAAGGAAACTGACGAGGCGCTCCATGCGGTACGGCGAGGACACGGCGAGGAAAGCCAGCGCCGCGGCGGCGAGCACGATGAGCAGCACGAAATAGCGCAGGCGCGCCCCGGCGACGAACATCATAATCAGGCTCACCGCGAGCAGAATGGCGGTACCGCCGAAATCGGGCTCGGCCAGCATCAGCAGCCCGGCCAGCCCGATGGGCACCATGGGCACGATCAGCCCGCCGAGCTGGGTGCGCACGCGTTCGCCGCGGCGCACCACGTAACCGGCCAGATAGACCAGCAGCGCCAACCGTGCCGGCTCGGATACCTGCACCTGAAACGGACCAAGGTCCAGCCAGCGGCGCGCGCCGTTCACCGAGTGGCCGATGCCGGGCACCAGCACCACCACCAGCACCAGCAGGCTCGCACCGAGCAGCAGGAAGCTGAGCCGGCGCCACGTCGCCATGGGCACCATGAACACCGCCGCTCCCAGTCCGCAACCGACGACGGCGAACGCGCCCTGCTTATAGAAGTAGTACAGGGAGTTGCCGGTCTGGTGCTGGGCGATCGCCACCGATGCGGAGGCCACCATTACCAGCCCGAAAAGAAGAATGGTGAACGCGGTCACCAGCAGCCCGCGGTCGGGCATGCGCGACGGGCGCTCGAGCCCGGCGGTGCCCGGCAGTACCGCGAGCATGGTGCTCAGGCCGCGCACGGATCCAGCCTCCTGACCGCGTCCATGAAGCGCTCGCCGCGGTCGGCGTAGTCGCGGAACATATCGAAGCTGGCGCATCCGGGCGACAGCAGCACCGTATCCCCCGAACGGGCCATGTTTTTTGCGGCGACGACCGCTTCATCCAAGCTGTCGACGCGATTGATTGGCGCGGCCCCTTCGACGGCAGCGGCAATAGCATCCGCATCGCGGCCGAACAGAACGAGCGCGCGCGCCTTGGCGCGCAGCACCGGCGCCAGCGGCCGGAAATCACCGCCCTTGGCGAGCCCGCCGGCGAGCAGCACGATGGGACCCGGCAGGCCTTCCAGGGCGGCCAGCGTGGCCCCCACATTGGTGCCCTTGGAGTCGTTGATCCAGGTGATCCCGTCGCGCTCGGCCACCCACTGGCAGCGGTGCGCCAGGCCGGTGAACGAAGCCAGGCTGGAGAGCATGGGCTCGATATCCGCCCCCAGCGACTCCCCCAGCGCCAGCGCGGCGAGGCCATTGGCGGCGTTGTGCAGGCCGCGCAGGCGCATGCGGGCGAGCGGCATCAGCCGGCGCGCACCGCGGCTCAGCCACGGCTGGCCGTCCGCCTGCGCCAGGCCGTAGTCACCCGGCGCCGGGGCGTCGAGCGTGAAGCCCACCACGCGCGCCGGCGGACGCGCGAGCCCGGCCGGCATGGCCGCCACGCGGGCATCATCGCGGTTCACCACCGCCACGCCGGCATTGCGGAAAATGCGGGCCTTGATCGCGGCGTAGCGCTCGAGGGAACCATGGCGGTCCATATGGTCCGGGCTCACGTTGAGCACTGCGGCCGCATTGCTGCGCAACGACTCGGTGAACTCGAGCTGGAAGCTGGAGAGCTCAAGCACGTAGACATCCGGCGCTTCGTCCAAAAGATCGAGTGCGGGCGTGCCCAGATTGGCGCCCGCTGCCACGCGCATGCCGGACGCGGCGAGCATGCGCGCCGCAAGGGTCGCCACGGTGCTCTTGCCGTTGGAGCCGGTCACCGCCACGATGCGCGCGTGGGCGCCTTCGACCGCGCGCGCGAACAGCTCGATATCGCCCATCACCGGCAGGCCGCGCCGCCGCGCCGCCTGCAGCAGCGGTTCCTCGGCGGCCACGCCGGGGGAGACCACCACCACGTCCGCGTCGGCCAGGGCCGCAGGCGCCAGGCTGCCCAGCGTCATGGGAACCTTGGGAAAATGCCCGGCTATTGCAGCCGCCGCCGGCGGCGCCGCGCGGCTGTCCACGGCGCTCACGCGCACGCCCAGCCGGCGCAGGAAGCGCACGCACGACGAGCCGGTGGTGCCCAGGCCCACCACCAGCACGTGGCGGTCCTTGAGTTGTGCGGCCAGTGAAGCGGCTACCCTCATCGCTAGCGCACCTTCAACGTGGACAGGCCGACGAGCACCAGGATCACGGTGATGATCCAGAAGCGCACGATGATCTTGGGCTCGGGCCAGCCCTTGAGCTCGAAGTGATGATGCAGGGGCGCCATTTTGAAGATGCGGCGGCGCGTGAGCTTGAAGTAGCCCACTTGGAGCATGACCGAAATCGTCTCGGCCACAAACACGCCGCCCATCACCACCAGCACCAATTCCTGGCGCACGGTCACCGCCACCACGCCCAGCGCCGCCCCCAGCGCCAGCGCGCCCACGTCGCCCATGAACACCTGCGCCGGATAGGTGTTGAACCATAGAAAACCCAGGCCGGCGCCGGCGATGACCGAACAGAATATCGCCACCTCGCCCACACCCGGCACATAGGGGATGCCCAGGTAGGTCGCGAACTTGACGTTGCCGGTGGCGTAGGCGAACACGGCGAGCGCGGCGGCGACCAGCACGCAGGGCATGATCGCCAGCCCGTCCAGTCCGTCGGTGAGGTTGACGGCGTTGCTCGAGCCGACGATCACCACATAGGTCCAGAACACGAAGAACGCGCCCATGGGCAGCGCGACTTCCTTGAAAAAGGGCACGAACAGGGTGGTCTCCGCCGCCGTGGAGGCGCTCAGATAGAGCGCCGCGCCGGCGGCGAGCCCCGCCAGCGACTGCCAGCCGTACTTGGCGCGCACGCTGAGGCCGCGCGCGTTGCCGTACTTGAGCTTCTTGTAATCGTCGACGAAACCGATCAGGCCGAAGGCCACGGTGACGGCGAGCACGATCCAGACGAAGTGGTTATCCAGGTCCGCCCACAGCAGCGTGGTCACCACCAGCACCGACACAATGAGCGTGCCGCCCATGGTGGGCGTGCCCGCCTTGACCAGATGGGTCTGCGGGCCGTCGTCGCGCACGAACTGGCCGATCTGGTGAAAAGTGAGGTGACGGATGAGCACCGGCCCCAGCACAAAAGACAGAATCAGGGCCGTAAGCACGCCCAGGATCGCGCGCAGCGTCAGGTACTGGAAGACATGGAATCCGCTGTAGTATCGGCTGAGGAAGTCGGCCAGATAGAGCAGCATGGCGCTACGACTCCCCGTCCGGCGCGGGGGTTCCCGCGTCCTCGGCAGCGGCCAGCGCACTCACCACGCGCTCCATGCCGGCGCTTCGGGAGCCTTTGACCAGAATCGTCGGCTGACCGCCGTGCGCAAGCGCGCCGTGCAGCGCCGCCACCAGTTCCTCGAGGGTGTCGGCATGACAGGCCCCGGCACCGTAAGCCTGCGCGGTCGCCCGGGAAAGAGGACCCACCGTGAACAAGCGCGCCACGCCGAGATCGCGCGCCCAGCGTCCGCAATCGGCATGCAGGCGGGATGCCTCGGCGCCCAGCTCCGCCATGTCGCCCAGCACCGCCCAGCTCTGCCCAGGCTGACCGACAAGCCATTCCAGCGCGGCGCGCACCGAAGACGGATTGGCGTTGTAGGTGTCGTCGACCACCTGCGAGCCGAACACGCCCGGCACGCGGCGCAGGCGCCCGCCGACCGGTTGCGCCTGTCCCAGGCCGCGCGCGATCTGCGCCGGCGACAGGCCGCAACCCCAGGCGACGGCCGCCGCCGCCAGGGCGTTGACCAGGTTGTGACGACCGGAGAAAGCCAGCTCCACCTCGGCCGGCCCGCCCGGGGTGCGCAGGCGAAAGCGCGTGCCTAGCGCGCCGGCCTCGACCGCTTCGGCGCCGATCTCCGCGCGGGCGTCCAGGGCGAAGCGCACGCGCCGGCAATGCCCGGCCAAATCCTCCCACAGCGCTGCAAAGGCATCGTCGGCATTGATCGCGGCCACGCCGTCCGCGGGCAGGGCGGCGAACAGCTCGCCCTTGGCGTGCGCCACCCCTTCCACAGAGCCGAAGCCCTCGAGGTGGGCGGGCCCGGCCATGGTGACCACACCGGCCGTGGGCCTGGCGATGGCTGCCAGCCGGGCAATTTCGCCGGCGTGGTTGGCGCCCATCTCCACCACGGCGCTGCGGTGCGTGGCGCGCAGGCCCAGCAGGGTGAGCGGGACGCCGATATGGTTGTTGAGATTGCCGCGCGTGGCGAGCACCTCCCCGCGCGCGGCGAAAATCGCGCGCAGCATCTCCTTGACCGTGGTCTTGCCGTTGCTGCCGGTGACGCCGATCAGCGGCCCGTTAAGGCGCCCACGCCAGTGGGCCGCGTAGCGCTGCAGCCCGGCCAGCGGATCGCCGACCACCGCCTGAGGCAGTGCGCAACTGATCTGTCGCCCCACCAGCGCGCCGGCCGCGCCCAGACAGGCGGCGCGGCGAACGAAATCGTGGCCGTCGAAGTTGGGCCCGCTGAGCGCCACGAACAAGTCGCCCGGTTTGAGCGTGCGCGTGTCCGTGCTGAGCCCGGCGAAAGGACCGTCGTCTCCCATCAGGCGCGCGCCCGTGGCCGCGCACAGCGCACCCAGTGAATCCATGAAGCCGGCACTCGCGCGCACGCTCACGCCGCCACCTCCAACCCCAGTCGTCCGGCGACGAAATGGCGGTCGCTGAAAGCCCGGCGCTCGCCGCCGACCACCTGAACCGTCTCGTGGCCTTTGCCCGCTACCAGGATGGCGTCGTTGGAGGCCGCTGCCGACAGCGCGCGTTCGATGGCGCGGCCGCGGTCATGCTCGACGGGCGCCGAACGCCCCGCAGGCAACCCGCTCAGGATGTCGCGCACGATGGCGGCCGGATCCTCATCGCGCGGATTATCGTCGGTGACGATGAGCTCATCGGCGTGGCGCGCCGCGGCGGCTCCCATCAGCGCGCGCTTGCCGCGGTCTCGACCGCCGCCGCAACCGAACACGCACCACAAGCGCCCCCGGCAATGCGCCCGAAGTGCCGACAGCGCCTGCTCCAGGGCGCCGGGCGTATGGGCATAGTCGACCACCACCAGCGGACGGCGGGCGGCGCGGAACGCCTCCATGCGCCCGGGAACCGTGCGTGCGCGCTCCAGCGCCGCCAGCGTGGCCCGCCAAGCGACGCCGTTGAGCAGCAACACGGCGCCGGCCGCCATCAGGTTGTAGGCGTTGAAGCGGCCGAGCAGCGGACTGTCAACGGTGCCTTCGCCCCAGCTCGAAGCAAGCTCCAGGCGCAGGCCATCCGGCCGGCAGGCAAGCGATCGCGCGCACAGATAGCGTTCGCCGGCGCCCGCGAGGCCGTCTCGCCCGCCGAAGCCGTAGGCGAGCGTGCGTGCCTGGCCGTGTAATTCGGCGAGCCAGCGGCGCCCATGGCTGTCGTCCGCGTTCAGCACCGCCCACTCCAGGCCCGGCAGCGAGAACAGCCGCCGCTTCGCCGCGGCATAGGCTTCGAGCGTGCCGTGGTAGTCCAGGTGGTCGCGGGTGAGGTTGGTCAGCACGGCGATTCGCACTTGCACGCCGGCGACACGCGATTGATCCAGCGCGTGCGAGGATACTTCCATCGCGGTGGCGCGCACGCCCGCGGCGGCGAAGTGCGCCAGCCAGCGCTGCAGCGCGACCGGGTCCGGCGTCGTATGCGTGGGCGGGCGCAGCTCGCCCGGTACGCCGAACCCCAGGGTGCCCAGGTAGGCGCAGGGCATGCCCGCCTCATTCAAGGTCTGGGCGGCGATGTGGGCGACCGAGGTCTTGCCGTCCGTGCCGGTAACGCCGGTCACGGACAGTACTCGCGACGGCCGGCCATAGAAGCGTGCGGCGATCTCGCCGAGCCGCTCGCTCAACCGCGGCACCGCCACCGCGGGCACGCAAACCCTGGGCGGCTCCACATCGCCGGGCTCCCAGGCGACAGCGGACGCGCCCTGATCGAGCGCCTGCTGTAGAAACGCCAGCCCGTGCCGGCTGCGTCCGCGCGCCGCCAGGAACAGCTCGCCGGGCCGCACCCGGCGGCTGTCGGCCTCCACGCCCCACACGGGCCGATCCGCACCGGCCGCCAACTCGGCGAAGCCGTCCACCAGCTCGCTGAGGCGCACGCTTGCCGCGCTCATGCGCGCCTCCCGCAACGCCAAGCGCCGGCCACGCCGGCAAGCGCCGCGGCAGGCGGGGAAAAATGCTTGCGCTGTAAGGCGAAGATGGTCAACGGCTCGATACCACCACGTCGTACTGTTTGGGCTCATGCATGTTCAGCCGCGTGCGCGCCAGGCGCGCGACGCGCCCGCGGTCGGACCACGCGCTCTGCTCCAACTGCAGTTGCCCCCATTCGGTTTCGAGATGATCGTGGTCCACACGCAGGGTCTGCAGCCGCGCGTAAAGGCTGCGGCTTTCGTTTTTGGACTCGATCACGGCCAGCGCCGTGGCCATAACGGCGACCACCAGCACGGCGAGCCCCAGCCAGCGCACCATCGCCTAGCGCACCTTCTCGGCGACGCGCAGCACGGCGCTGCGTGCGCGCGTATTGGAGGCGATTTCGTCCGCGCTGGCGCGCCGCGCCTTGCCGCACAACTTCAGCCGTGGCGGTGGCGGCTCGACCATAGACAGCGGATCTGGCTCGGGACGGGCTTCGCGGCGCATGAATCGCTTGACGATGCGGTCCTCCAGCGAATGAAAAGCGATAACCGCCAGACGGCCGCCGGGGCCCAGCAGGTCCAGTGCCTGCGGCAGGGCGCGCTCCAGCGCCGCCAACTCCCCATTGATGTGGATGCGCAGCGCCATGAATGTGCGCGTGGCCGGATGCAGGCGCCCGGCCGGCCCGTGCGGGCGCGCCACCACGCTGGCGACGATGCCCGCCAGGCGTGTGGTGGTATCGATGGGCGCCTGGGCCCGGGCGCGCACGATGGCGCGGGCGATGCGCCGCGCGTGGCGCTCTTCGCCCAACTCGCGCAGCACCCGCGCGATGTCACGCTCCTCTGCCGTCGCCAGCCAGTCGGCGGCACTGGGGCCCGCGGCCGGATTCATGCGCATGTCGAGCGGGCCTTCGCCCTGCAGGCTGAAGCCCCTTGCCGGGTCGTCCAACTGCGGCGAAGACACGCCCAAGTCGAACAGCATGCCGTCGATCGCGCCGCGCACCCCTTCGGGCTCCAGCACGGCGGCGAGATCAGCAAAGCTGGCTTGGCGGATACCGAAGCGCGCGTCCGCCCCGAAACGGCGCCACGCGGCCTGGCAGGCCTGGGGATCCTGGTCGAACGCCCATAGCCGCCCTTCCGGGCCCAGCCGCTGCAGTATGGCGGCGCTGTGGCCGCCGCGGCCGAAGGTGGCATCCACGTAGCGCCCGTCGGCACGCACGCACAAGGCGGCGACGGTTTCTTCCAGAAGCACGGGGCGATGCGCAACGCTCATCGCGTCAGGGCGCCGCGCGCAGAGGCGGCCGGCGCGGGTCGCGCTGTACCAGGGCTGGTTGGGCGATTGTGCTCGCACCGTCATCCGTCGCCACCGTGTTGTACATGTTCCCCGGTCCCGCTGCGTGGGCCGGCGCGGGGGCTACAAAGTGAGAGAGGCGAAACCCTCCGGCAGGTCGAAGTCGTCCTCGCCGGGCGGCTCCTGCCACTGGGCGTCCCACGCCGTCTCGTCCCACAGTTCGAACTTGTTGATCTGGCCGACCAGCATGGCGCGGCGATCGATCCCGGCGAAGTCGCGCAGCACCTGGGGCACCAGTACGCGGCCCTGCCGGTCCATTTCCAGTTCGGTGGCATGCCCCACCAAAAATCGTTGCAGCCTGCGCGCGTTGCGGTCGTAAGCCGGCAACTGCTGCAGCTTCTTTTCGATTTCGGCCCAGGTGGGCAGCGGATAGAGCAGCAGACAACGGGCCTGGTCGACGGTCATCACCAGTTGACCGCCGCACATCTCGGTGAGGGTCTGACGATAGCGCGCAGGGACCGCAATGCGGCCCTTGGCGTCGACCGTCAGGAGATTGGCGCCTCTGAACACCTTCCCCCCGTTTGGGCCATTGCTCCACTCTCCACCACAAAATTCCCCTTTGCGGCACTATAGACACCCCCCTAACCCAAGTCAAGGAATTCCGGGCCTTAGGCCTGGGCAAAAACCCACGGCTAAACAGAGGCTTAGAAGCAGGCTTTAAAACCATGTGACGGGTTCTACAAACAGGATTCCAAACAAAGTGTTAGGCGGTTAAGCTTGCGTATCACTTGAGAAGATGGCGCGCTCGCGCCACGCGAAGTGGGGCACAGTGGGGCAATGGTCCTGGGGGCAGGCGGTGGCGCCACGCGCTTAGAAGCTGCTGAATAACCTACTGCGCTCGGCATTACGCGGCCGTGCGGTGCTCGAAATCCTCATGTATTGATCTATATACTGCTATTGATCTATACACTGCGGTTTCTGCGGCTCGGGCGACCACGAACTGCCGTCGCTCGCGACGGCTCTTCAACAGCTTCTTAGGAAAGATGTGAGGACATGGCGCGGATCAACGCGGCTGATGATGTGAAGTCGTCCGCCAGGCAGGCACTGCAAATACCACGCTGAAAAATAAAGAGTTTGGAGCCGGTCCGTAAGCCGGGTTCTGTTGCCAGCGGCCATTCATCTGGGTTGTGCGTCACCGCACACCTCAAGCAACCTACCCGGGAGCCGTGCGGGCCACACGTCGCGGCGCTGAGCGCCGCTCGCTCCCCTATTTGGTCTTGCTCCGGGTGGGGTTTGCCTTGCCGCGTGCGGTTACCCGCCGCGCGGTGCGCTCTTACCGCACCTTTTCACCCTTACCGACGCGCCGAACGCGTTTAGGCGGTATATTTTCTGTGGCACTTTCCATGGGCTCGCGCCCTCCAGGCGTTACCTGGCACCCTGCCCTGCGGAGCCCGGACTTTCCTCCCTTCACGACCCGCCGGACGGCACGCGAAGCCCGACCAACGGAGCGCGAAGAGCGGCCGCTCGACCGGCTCCAAGCCCGAATTTTAGCACACGACGCGCCCGTCAAGGCTCCGACGTCAACCGTAACGCACGCTCGTAGAGCCGGTTCCTCGGCTCGCCGGTGGCTTGCGCGGCAACGCGCGCCGCGCCCTTGACCCCGAGCTCTTGCACCAGGGCCCGCAGCAGTCGGTCGAGATCCAACGAGGGGCCGCGCTCAGCGCCCGCGCCACCGCCCACGACCAGCACGAACTCGCCCCGCTGGCGTCCGTCGCGTTGGTCCAGCCACGCCAGGATCTCTCCCAACGACGCACAGACCGTCTCCTCGTGCAGCTTGGTGATCTCGCGCGCCAGGGCCGCCGGGCGCTGCTGCCCGAATGCCTGGCACAGGTCCCGGAGACAGGCGTGGACGCGGTGCGGGGCCTCGAAAAAAACCATGGTCCGCGTCTCGCCGGCCAACGCCTGAAGCCGCGCGCGCCGCGGGCCGCCGCGGGCAGGCAGAAAGCCCTCGAACACGAAGCGGTCGGTGGGCAGCCCGGAAACGCAGAGCGCCGCCAGCGCGGCACTGGGCCCGGGTACGGAGAGAACCGGCAGCCCAGCCCGGTGCACGGCACGCACCAGCTCGAAGCCGGGATCGCTCACCAGTGGCGTGCCGGCGTCCGACACCAGCGCCACCGTCTGCCCCTCACGCAAGCGTGCAACGAGTGCCGGCACGGCCCGTCCCTCGTTGTGCTCGTGCAGCGACACCAGGCGCGCGGCGATGCCGAAATGGCGCAGCAGGCGCCCCGAGTGACGGGTATCCTCCGCCGCGACGATCGTGGCCTCGGCCAGAATGCGCCGCGCCCTCGGGCTCAGGTCCTCGAGGTTGCCGATGGGTGTCGCCACCACGTAGAGCGCGCCCGCCTGCGCACACCCGCCCTCAGCCATCGTGCCGGCCCGCGCCGCCGCGCTCTGGATCCATGCTTTGGGACGCCTTTTCGGCTATGGTATACAAGCGATTTGCCCCGCCGGGCGAGCGAGCCTTGCGCCGAATTATGCAGCCATTCCGCAACGTGTCCAGCCTGCGTCTTGGACGCCTTTTGCTTACCCTGACGCTTGCCAGCGGGCTGAGCGCGTGTGCCATGAACGCCCTTGCCCCACCGCAGGCGCAGGCGCCGGGACCCTCTGCTGCGCAGGCGCAAAAAGCCTATGCGCAGGGCCACTACGGGCAGGCAGCCCAACTCTATCTCAAAGTCGCCCAACGGGCGCCGGCGGCGCAACGCCCATCGCTGCACATCAAAGCCGCACAGGCGGCGCTCAAGGCGAACGACGCCGCGCTCGCGCGCAAGGCGCTCGCCGGGGTGTCTGCCCAGGCCGTCTCGGGCAGTACGCGCCTGCGCCTGGATTTGGTGCAGGCCCGGCTCGACCTTGCCGAAAACCAGCCGCACCGGGCGCTGCAACGCCTGCCGGGCCCGGGTGCGCGCGTGCCCACGGCTCTCGTGCCGCAAATCTGGCGCACCCGGGCTCAGGCGCTGTTTGCGCTCGGGCGCACGCTCGCGGCGACCCGCGCCCTGGTACAGCGGGGTAAGGCGCTGCAAAGCCCCGGCGCCCGCCGCGCCAACGACAAGCTGCTGTGGCAACAGTTGCAGAAAGCCCCCCTGACCGGCGGCGCCGTCGAAGGCTGGCGCCAGGCCAATCCCGCCGTGCGCGGCTGGATCCACTTGGCACGCATCTCCCAGAACTACTACTTCCAGCCGCAGGCCCTGCAGTCGCATTTGCAGGCCTGGCTCAACCGCTACCCCCACCATCCCGCCGCAGCGACGGTGGTGCCACGGCTGCGCCGCACTGCCGGCGGCAACAAAGGCTATCCGCAGCAGATCGCGCTGCTGCTGCCCCTGGCGGGCAAGCTGAGTGCGCCTGCCCAGGCCATTCGCGACGGCTTTCTCACCGCCTACTATCAGCAGTCGGGAACCCGGCCCAGCGTGCGCATCTACGTGACCCACCCGGGAAAAGGCGACGCCGCCAGGCTGTTTCACCAAGCGGTGAGCGATGGGGCCAATGTGGTCGTGGGCCCGTTGGCAGCGCCAGCGGTGCAGGCGGTGGCGGGCGCGGACTCTGGCACCACGCCCGTGCTCGCCCTCAACTACCTGAAAGGCGCAGACAAGCCGCCATCGGATTTTTATCAGATGGGGCTGTCGCCCGGAGACGAAGCGCGCCAGGTCGCCCGCCGCGCCAGCGCCGACGGGCTGCACAGGGCCCTCGCCCTGGTGCCGGCCGGGCACTGGGGCAATCGCGTGCTGCAGGCTTTCCGCAAGGCGCTGTCCGCGCAAGGCGGGCAGGTGGTGGACTTCGCCCGCTACAACCCCTCGCAGGCGGACCACTCCCAGAGCATCATCTATTTACTGGGGCTCAACCCCAAGACGGCGCGCCACCGTGACAAGGCCAAACTCAAGCCCCGCACCGACGCCGACTTTATCTTTGTCGCCGCAACCCCCAAGCAGG
>Ga0209921_1000066_pt1 | contig 42288 bp, 40 predicted proteins | sample SalPonF2_C_D2_MG_FD_185730 | JGI IMG/M metagenome (GOLD analysis project Ga0209921, IMG submission 185730) | Salt pond soil microbial communities from South San Francisco under conditions of wetland restoration - Salt Pond MetaG SF2_C_D2_MG... ...
GCTCGTCCGCCTCGCGCAGCACCACCGAAAACCAGTCGTACTCGTCCCAGCCCTTCAGATACTTGCGCCCCTGCGCGTCCTCGTCGGTCGGGATCAGTCCCAGGCGATTGACGTAGTGGCTCAGGGCATCGTCCATATCCAGTACACGGATGGCCACGTGGCCGGGTCGCAGGACATCTTTCTGTGACATGACTCACTCCTCCTGATGACGGGTCTTCTCCGGCCGCGGCCGGCCTTGTTGCCGGCCGCGGCGGATGGCCTTCTGCAATTTGCCGATGACCGCCAGGCGCACGTCGCTGACCGGCGAAGTCCGGCAGGCGAGCACCACGCCGCGGCGCTCCTCTTCCTCGCTGACGTGCGCGCGGCTCATCTTCCGGCAGCGCACCGCGCCGCTGGTGATGCGGATCTTGCACACGCCGCAGCCACCTCCGCGGCAACCGACCGGGATCCCTCTGCGTCCGAGCGACTCCATCGCCTTCAGCAGCGACTGGCTCTCGCGGCAGGGATAGCTCTCGCCGGTGTCCGTGATCTCGATCCGGTACACGATCTGTTCCGGCCGCGCACTCATATCGCCTTGAACAGCGGGCTGCGCCGCTGGCTCTGTGCCGCATCCTCGGCGGTGATGAACTTCTCCATGTAGAGATCGCGCTCGAACAGCCGGCCGCGCATCAGGGCGGTGATGCAGGCGTCGATCATCGGCGGCGGCCCGCACAGATAGGCCTTGTGGCCGGCGAAGCGGCCGCCGAAGTGCTCGGCCGCGACCTCGTGCACCAAGCCCGTGGCCCCCTCCCAGTCGTCGCCCGGGGCGGGCTCCGACAGTCCCGGCACATAGCGGAACTGCGGGTATGCCGACTCCAGCTCCCGGAACAGGTCGTGGTAGTACAGCTCGGACCGGTTGCGGGCACCGTAAACCAGCGTCACCGGGCGGCTATCGCCCGACTCGAGCAGGTCCAGGATCATCGACTTGCAGCTGGACAGCCCGGTGCCGCCAGCCAGCACGAGTACGTCCTCCGGCGCGGACTTGCGGATGAAGAAACGCCCGTAGGGACCGGACAGCTCGACCCGGTCGCCCTCACCGAGGCGCTCGTGCACGTAGCTGGTCGCCTCACCGCCCGGCACGTGACGCACGTTGAGCTCGAGCATGCGTGGCTCGGAGGGCGGGTTGGCGAGTGAGAAAGCCCGCGGGTGCTCGATTCCCGGCAGACGCAGGTTGATGTACTTGCCCGCCTGGAACTCCAGCTCCTCGTCCAGCTCGATGAACACGCCCTTCGCCGTCGGCGTGAGATCCTCCAGCCGCACCACCGTGCCGGCATAGTCGCGTACCGGCTGGACGATGGCGTCGGGATCCTCATCCATGTCCGCCTCGATCACGACGTCACTCCCGGCGGTCGCGCAGCAGGCCAGCACCATGCCCTCGTCGCGCTCGAAGTCCATCAGGGCGAAGGGGGAGGCGTCGCCGACGTCCGCCTCGCCCTCGAGCACCTGCACCTTGCAGGTGCCGCAGAGGCCGTGGCAGCAGGCGTGCGGCAGCCACAGCCCCTGGCGCAGGGCGGCGTCGAGCAGGGTCTGCCCCTCCTCGACCTCGATACTCTCGCCCAGGGGCTCGATGGTCAGCTCGTAGCTCATCGGCCGCCCCTCAGGTGGCGACGCCGCCAATGCCGTCGAGCCCGGGCGCGTAGAAGCGGATCACCGACTTGTGGCCGATGCCCTGCTCACGCAGGCCCTGTTGCATGTCGGGCCGGAACGGCTGCTGCTCCAGGGTCCACTCGACCCCGCTCCAGTCGATCCGCTCCCACTCCGGATGCGAGCCATACACGCCCGGCAGGACCTCCTGCACCAGCGCGCCGAAGGGCATGTCCGGCGGCAGCGGCAGGCATACCGGGGCGCAGAACATGAGGTGCCTGTCCCAGCCGATGTACACCAGCTGGTTGCCGTGGAAATTGTCTTCCACGTCCTTGGGTACGCCGTGATAGTCGTACAGTGCGTTGACCGCCATGCTGTCTCCTCCCGGGGCTCCGGGCGGCCCGCGGCCATGCCCGGGCCGCCATGCCCGTGTCAGTCGCTATTCGCCCACCGCCGCGCGGTGCGCGTCCGCGCCGGCTCCGGCCTGGCCCTTCCAGCGCAGCCAGTTGGCGCGGTCCGGGGAATAGAGGTAATCCTTGTTGTCCTGGCCGTCCCTGAGGTGGTACCACTCGAGCACCTCCGGCACGCTGGCGCCGCCGCAGTTGCCCTGGTAGATCTGGTGCACCGGCAGCCAGGCCTGCACGAACTTCTCCGGCTCGTCGTCGAAGATGTCCTTGCAGCCGTCGGAACAGAAGTGGTATTTCACCCCGCGGTACTCGCTGGAGCGGTAGCAGATCGTGGTGGGATCGTCCGGCTCGGTGAACGCCATCGGGATCTGGCAGGTCTGGCACAGCATCGGAAGCGTGTTGTTGTACCAGCGCTCCCCATGGTCCACGAGCGACTGCCAGTAGTCGTAGCGCGGCCGGTAGTACCTGTCGAAGCTGTCCGGGTACTTGGCCGAGAGCCACTCCATCTCCGACTCGTCCGGGAGCCACGAGTGGAAGGCGGCGGCGTGGTCGTAGTTGTAGAAGATCGACCACACCTCGTGGGAGAGCCGCTCCTTCTCCTTGACCGTGACCTCCCAGTACTTGGGCATCCGGATGCCGTAGCGCGCCAGGTCGTCGAACAGGGCGCCCCCGTTCTGCTCGAAGTACATCTCCCAGGCTTCCTTCCAGGACATCACGCGCTTGGGGAGCATGTAGTCCATCATCATCGCGACCAGGCCCAGCAGCCGGTAGCCGCGCCAGAACCACTTATCGATCCACTTCTGGACGATGGGTACGTTGCGCTCGTCCTGCTCGAGCAGGAACTTCACCACCTCCAGGCCGAGGGTCATGTGCCGGGACTCGTCGGACTGCGCCGAGAAGCCGAAGGTCACCGTGGCCATATCACCGTTGTAGGCGGCACCCGACATGAACGGCATGAACAGGAGGTTGGTCAGCACGTACTCGAAGCTGAACGAGATCGCGGTGAGGAACTCGAACGGCCCCGCGGTCATGGCGTCGTCGAAGAAGGACTTGGGCACCGACAGGTACCAGACCCGGTCGTGCATGTGGCGCCAGTCGTGGAAGCCGTTGAAGTACTTGTTGTACTGGCTGATGGTGTGGATCTGCGTCTGCGCGTGGCGCAGCTCGTCGATCGACTGCATCTGGCAGGCGACCTGCGGCCCCACCCCCGAGAACTGCCGGCCGGCCATGGCGAAGCCGCGGTGGGCCGCGTATTCCAGGGGCGACACGCCGGTCAGGAACAGCTTCAGCGCGTTGACGTAGCGCGCATCCGTGACGTTGAGCTGCCCATTGTTCTGGGCGAAGGCGTCGATGATGGAATAGAGCTTGCGCTCCTTCTCCGCCTGGTACTTCCAGTAGGCATCGACGGTCAGGCGGAAAGGATCCTCCCACTTGTCCCAGTCATGGATGTGGATGCCCTCGTAGTCGGTCTGCGGATAGATGTCCGAGCGAGCCTGGTAGCTGGGCTCCCAGGCCAGGTCGCGCGTGAACTTCTGATAACGCTCGCGCAGGCTCATGCGCTTGTTCGAAGTCATCTTGCGTCTCCTCCTGCAATCCGGATGTCTCAGGCGCCGCGCCGGAGCACGAACTCGTCGTCGTCCTCCTCCACGTTCCCGGAAAGGGACACGAGGTTGATATGCAGCTCCTGGGGGTCCCACTCGCGCCCGATCAGACCCTCGACCGTCGACCGGCGCACGACCAGGCGGCCGGGGGCGTCGATCTTGACCATGGCCGGGAAGTGCTCGACCCGGGCCTGCTCGTTGTCCCGCTCGATCGCCTCGATGATCGGGCGGGCGTCCTCGTTGTTCTGCAACGCGATATAGACGGCGTTGTTGCTCATTACGGTCTCCTCACAGGTCCAGGCCGGCCTTCTTCCGACCGCGCTCGTCCAGCTCCGCGCGCAGCTCCGCCATGACCGCATCGGCACCCTCGCCGAACACGTGCACCGCCAGCGGCAGCAGCGCGGACTGCGCCCGGTCGGCCCAGGCGCGGGCCCACGCCTCGAGCTGGCGTCGGTTGTCGTCGGACTCCCCCGCCGCGGTCTTCAGGGTCGCGTCCACCCAGCGGCCGGTTTCGGCGAACCACTCGCTCATGAACTCGCTGAGCATGGACAGGGTCGAGCCGGCGCTCTTCTGCAGCTGAGTGTCGATCCGCCCGTAAACCAGCGGGTACAGGAGGCCGTCCAGCGCGAAGTTCTGGGCCACGAACAGCTCGAACCAGTCCCTCGTCACCAGCAGGTCTTCGGCCATCCGGCGCAGCGGCTGCCACATCTCCGCCTCCACCCAGGCCTGCTTGCCCGCCTCCAGGGACTCGCTGGTGTTGCCGTCCAGCATCAGTCCGATGCGCGAGAGGTACTGGGCCACCCCGAGGCGGTCCAGGGCCGCGAACATCGTCGCCTGGGTCGTGGCGGTGCCGTAGCCGTAGGCGGTCATGTAGGTATTGTTGAGATTGGCCGCGTATTCGAGGTGGCGCAGCGGCACGTAGATCTCCGCCGCCTTGCGCCGTGTGTCGGGGTCGACCAGGCCGAGCAGGCCGCGCTTCTCCACGAAGGCATAGTTGCGCTCGGCGACCTCCTGCTGGCGGGAGCGGGCGATGGTCCAGGTGCCGTAGTAGAACTGGCGCGGGTCGCGAAACGCGTACCAGTCCTGCATGCGGATCGCGGTGCGCGCGGTGTCGTAAAGCTCGTGCTCCGGGTCCCACGTCGGGCGGTAGTGGAAGTTCACGTCGGGCTGCAGGTCGAACATCGCCTCCAGGTAGCGCGAGGCCGGCTTGTCCGACCCGAGGCGCCGTGCCACGTTGTCGAAGGTGTGGCGCAGCGGCTCGATCGACGTCGTCTTGATCTCTATGGTCATCGTTCTCCTCCTGGTGCGGATGGCGCGGAGCTCAGAGCCCGCCCTGCCGCCATTTCTTCCGGTCAGCCTCCAGCCGGGCCGCCTGGGCGTCGCTCAGATGCTCCACGCCGTTCACGCGGCAGAACTCCGCGAAGGCGGGTCCCGGCAGGATCAGCTCCACGTACAGGTCGGGGTCGCCTCCGATGGAGAAATCGAACTCCACGAAGCCGTCCCCCCGGTGGCGCGTGACCCGCACGTAGCGCGTGCTTGAATTCTGTTCGCCCATGTCGCTCGACCGTATCCGGCAGCCGCGTCACGTCTTGCCGCGTGCTCGCGCATGCTCCCCGCGTTGCTTTGGGAGTAAGCACACACCGTGCCAACTGGGGACAAAAAGTATATATTGATGTTTATTATCGATTTTCTATACAGTGGGCGAGATGCGGTAAGTCCCCGCGATATAACGAAATCATGAAACGGGCGGGGCAGAATTGATCATTTGGTGAAGCCGTGCTGGAGAATCTGATCAAGTTGCGAGCCCAGGCGGGGCTCAGCCCTGGAAGGCCCCGGCCGGCACCGAGGCCAAAGGGCGGCAGCCAGCGCACGGTTGTTGCCCAGCCGCATGGAGTGTCGGAAATAAATATAAGAAAATTCAACAAGGTAGCATGGGACGGCATGAGCCTTCCGGCAGCGCCCGGGCGGCCGAGAGAATTTGAGCATATGATGAAATCGGGACGCGCGTTCGCGCCAGGCGCTGGCCGCGCGCACGCCGCCGGCTGCCTCGACCCCGATCAGCGGCGCGCCCTTGTCCGGCTCACGCGGGTGTCACGGCGGCAGGAGGAACACCGATGAACTCCCATATCCGCTTCGACAAGCTTCCCGAGCTCGCCTCGCGGTTGAACCTGTGGTTCCGCTCGGGGCACATTTCGCTCGAACAGGAGCGGATGGTGCTGCTGCATACCGGCGCACTCGGCTCGCTGCGGCGCGAGCTGATCGAGACCCTCGGCATCGAGCGCGCGCGAGGCGTGCTGACACGGATGGGCTTCGCCTCCGGCGAGCGGGACGCGGAAATGGTGCGCCAGCTCATGCCGGAGGCGAGCGACGACGAGCTGATGAGCCTGGGGCCGCAGATGCATTCGCTGGAGGGCATCGTGCACGTGACGCCGATCACCTTTGATATCGATGTCGCGCGCGGGGAATTCTACGGCGAATTCGGCTGGGACGGCTCCTACGAGGCGGAGGTGCACCTGGAGCATTTCGGGCTGCACCACGAGGCCGTGTGCTGGGCCCAGGTGGGCTACGCCTGCGGCTACACCAGCGGCGTGCTGGGGCGGTTCGTGGTTTACCGCGAGGTGGAGTGCCGCGGCAAGGGTGACAACTGGTGCAAGATCGTTGGCAGACCGGTGGACGACTGGGGCGAGGAGATCGAGCCGGAGCTGCGTTACTTCGAGCCGGAGAGTCTGGCCGACCAGATCGTCAGCCTGCAGAACCAGGTCGAGCACCTGCGTTACTCGATCGACGACCAGGTCAATCTCGGCGACATGGTTGGGGTATCCGAAGCCTTCCGCCAGACCGGGGAGATGATCCGCAAGGCGGCGGACAGCTTCGTCACCGTGCTACTGCTGGGGGAGACCGGCGTGGGCAAGGAGATGTTCGCCCGCGGACTGCACCAGCTCAGCACCCGGGCCGAAAAGGCCTTCGTGGCGGTGAACTGTGCCGCGATGCCGGAGGAGCTGATCGAATCGGAGCTGTTCGGGGTGGAGAAGGGCGCGTTCACCGGAGCGCAGCAGTCGCGACCCGGACGCTTCGAGCGCGCTCACGGGGGCACGCTGTTCCTCGACGAGGTCGCGGAGCTGCGTCCCAGCGCCCAGGCCAAGCTGCTGCGCGTGCTGCAGAACGGCGAGTTCGAGCGGGTCGGTGACACCTCCACGCGCAAGGTGGACGTGCGCCTGATCGCGGCGACCAATGTCGACCTGCAGCAGGCGGTGCGGGAGGGCCGCTTCCGGGCCGATCTGTATTACCGGTTGAGCGTGTACCCGGTACTGGTGCCGCCGCTGCGGGAGCGGCGCGAGGACATCCCGCTGCTGGTGCAGCGCTTCCTGGACAAGTACGGTGCCCGCCATGGCAAGCGCATCCGCGGCATCACCGAGAATGCCCTTGCCGCACTGCAGTCCTATGACTGGCCGGGCAACGTTCGCGAGCTCGAGAACATGATCGAGCGCGGGGTGATCCTGGCCAGCAGCGACGAATGTATCGAGCTGCGACACCTCTTCCCCTCGGTCAACATCAAATCACTGCAGCCGACGGCTCCGTCGCCGCCGCCCGGCGTACCGGCCGAAGGACTGGCCCCGGGACCTGGAGCCGGGAATCACTCAGGCTCGGGCGATACCCTGGACACCGCCGTCGACTCGGTCCTGGACAGCGACGCCTCCCTCGGCGAGCTGGAGTGCCGGCTGCTCGAGACCGCAGTCGAGCGTGCCGACGGAAACCTGAGCAAGGCCGCGCGCCTGCTGGGGATGACCCGTGCCCAGCTCGCTTACCGCCTCAAGAAGCACCAGGCGCGGGAATGACCCGCGGCACCCCGTGCAACCGGGCCGCCGACGCGCCATGACGGAAGCAATACCGAGCGATACCCCGTTGCGTCGGCCGCTGGCGGACGACTTCCCGGGAAGCGGCGCACGCTGGCGGGTGCTGGCACCCGGCCCCAACCAGGGCAAGGCCTTCTGCTACCGCGATGATGGTCCGGCGAACGAGCCGGCGGGCACGCTGCGGCTGGTACTTGGCAACCCGAAGCAGCCCTGCACGGGCCGGCGTGGCACGACCGCCCCGACAGGCCGCTTGACAGCCATGCACGGGCTGTTCTAGAGCTGGAACGGCCGGATAAGGCCCATCGGTGCGACTTTCGACCACAGGTGACAGAACACGAATACCCCCGGGCGCCGGCCCCCGCCATGCGAGCGGACCGCGGCGCGCCCGCACGCAGGACGCCCGCCGAACGCGAAGAGACCGACATGACAGACGTGCAGGGAAATCCGCTGGGCCGGGCCGCTGCGCCGGCACAAGACGCCACGCTTCCGGACTTCCTCGCCTGGCACGCAACGGGCAATGCCGAACGGGCCGCGATCCGCGAGCTTCGCAGCGGCGCGGTGCTCGGCTACGCTGAGCTCGATCATCGCGTCCGCCAGTGCATGACGGCCCTGCTGGGCTGGCTCAGCCACCCATTCGGCAAGCGTGTCGCGATGCTGTCCCGCAACAGCCTCGACCTGGTGACGCTGCACTATGCCTGTGCGCGTCTCGGCGCGGTCTTCGTGCCACTCAACTGGCGCCTGACCGGCAACGAGCTCCGCATTCTGGTCGAGGACGCGGGCCCGGAGCTGCTGGTCTGCGAGGAGGAATTCCGCGACGCCGGAGCCGAGGCCATCCGCGGCAGTACCGTGCACACGGTGCTCTCCGCCGGGCCGGACGGCAACGAGCTGGCCGGGGCGATCGACGCGGCGGAGCCTATCCGGCACCGCCCGCAGGTTCCGGCCGACGCGCCGGTCACGCTGCTCTACACCTCGGGGACCACGGGACGGCCGAAGGGCGTGATCTGGACCCGCCAGGGCGCGTGGTACTGCGAGCTCAACTTCACTTTCGCCAGCGGCGTCTCCCCCGGGGACGTATTCCTGTGCGACGTGCCCATGTTCCACGTCTCCGGCCTGTGCGCGATGACCCGTGGCGCGATCTGCAGCGGCAGCACCCTGATCGTTTCGGACCGGTTCACGCCGGCGAACGCGCTCGCGCTGCTGTCCGACCCGGGGACCGGCGCCACGCACTATTTCGCCGTGCCGCAGATGGCCCAGGCCATGCGCGCCGAGCCGCTCTTTGCCCGCGCCGACCTGCGCCGCCTGAAGGCCCTGGTGGTGGGAGGCGGTCCCGTTCCGCGGGCGCTGGTGGAGCAGTACCTGGCCGAGGGCGTGCCGCTGGTGGACGGCTACGGCCTCAGCGAGGCCGGCACGGTCTTCGGCATGCCCCTGGACAGTGCCACCATGGTCCGCAAGGCAGGCACTTCGGGGGTGGCCGCCCCCTGGATCCAGGTCCGCCTGGTCGATCGCGCCGGCAATGACGTCCCCGACGGCGAGGTCGGCGAGATCTGGCTCAGGGGACCCAGCGTCACGCCCGGCTACTGGCAGCGGCCGGAGGCCACGGCCGAGGCGATCACCGACGGCTGGGTGCACACCGGGGATGCGGCGGTACGTGACCGGGACGGGTTCTATCGCCTGGTGGACCGGTGGAAAGACATGTACATCTCTGGCGGCGAGAACGTGTACCCGGCGGAGGTCGAGGCGGTGCTGCTGGAGATATCGGCTGTCGCGGAGGCCGCCGTGGTCGGGGTCCCGGACGAGCGCTGGGGCGAGAGCGGCTGCGCCTGGGTGGTCCCCGCGGATCCCGCTGCGGCGGCGGCGGACCCGCAGGCCCTGGCGGAAGAAATCCGGTCCGGGTGCCGCGAGCGGCTGGCGCGCTACAAGGTGCCCCGCGAGGTGCGGTTCACGGATGCACTACCCCGCACCGGGTCCGGCAAGGTCCGCAAGCCGCTGCTGCGCCAGGCGCACGCCGAGGGGAAGCCCCCTCTCGCGTGACGCGCCGGAGCCGGACATCCGTGTTCGGAGTCCCGGCGCTCGCGAGGTGACGCGCTACCTCCAGACCTGGTTGGCCGTATTCACCACCAGCTCGAGCTTGGCCCACTGCTGCTCCCGGGTCATCTCGTTGCCTTCCACGGTACTGGAGAAGCCGCACTGCGGGCTCAGGCATAGCCGCTCCAGCGGCACGTAGCGCGCCGCCTCGTTGATCCGGGCGATGACCTCGGCGGTATCCTCGAGCTCCGGGACCTTGGTCGTGATCAGCCCCAGGACCACCACCTTGTTGTCGGGCACGAAACGCAGCGGAGCGAAGTCTCCGGAGCGCTCGTCATCGTACTCGAGGAAGTACGCGTCCACGTTCAGCCGGTTGAACAGCACCTCGGCCACCGGCTCGTAGCCGCCCTGGGCGAACCAGGTGCTGCGGTAGTTGCCGCGGCACAGGTGCACTCCGACCGTGAGATCGTCCGGCCGTCCCTTCAGCGCGGCGTTGATCAGCTCGGCATAACGCTGCGGCAGCTCGTTGGGATCGTCCCCGCGCTCCTTCGCCGCCTCGCGCATCTTCGGGTCGCACAGGTAGGCGAGGTTGGTATCGTCGAGCTGGATGTAACGGCAACCGGCATCGTGCAGCGCCTTGATCTCGTCCCGGTAGCACTGGGCGAGGTCCTCGAAGAATTCATCGAGGTCCGGGTAGGCCTCGATGTCGATAGCGGCGCGCCCACCGCGGAAGTGCACCATGGTCGGCGACGGGATGGACACCTTCGGTGTGCGGCCGGTGTGCGAGGCCAGGAACCGGAAATCGTCGACCTGGATGTTGCGCACGTGGCGCAGTTTGCCGGTGACGCTCAGCTTCGGCGGGGTAAAGCCGTCCTTGCTCGGCTTGGCCTGGGGGTTGGCGGAAATACCGCCGGTGACCGTCACGCCCTCGAGCTGCTGCAGGAAGTCCAGGTGAAAGTAGGCACGCCGGAACTCGCCGTCGGTGATGCTCTGCAGCCCGACGTTCTCCTCCTGCCGGATCGCCTCGGCGATCGCCCTGTCCTCGACCACCCGCAGCGCTGCGGCGTCGATCTCGCCTGCGGCCCGCCGTCGCCGTGCCTCGAGCACTTCCGGCGGCCGGAGCAGGCTGCCGACGTGCTCGTAGCGGAAGGGTGGGTTCAGTTTCGCCATGGCGTGCTCCTGTCGCTGGTGGGTGATCCCCCAGGCACAGAACTGCGTGGGGCGGGCCCGGACCGGAAGGCGCCCGGGTAGGCGGCGCCCCGCTAGAGTTCCGGCATCCCGACGTAGTTCTCGGCCAGCGTCATTCGCGCTCGCTCCGAGCGTGCCAGGTACTCCAGCTCGGCCCGTTGCAGCCGCTTCCGGAAGGCGTCGTCCGAGCGGTCCGGATGCAACATCCGCGTCATCCAGGAGGTGAACTGCTGTGCCCGCCAGATCCGCGGCAAACAGGCCTTCGAATAGCCCTCCAGCAGCCCATCGCGTCCTTGCTTGTAGTGCGCGATCAGCGCCCGGGAGAGGTGGCGGATGTCGGCCACCGCAAGATTGAGTCCCTTGGCGCCGGTCGGCGGCACGATGTGCGCCGCATCACCCGCCAGAAACAGGCGCCCGTACTGCATCGGCTCGATGACAAAGGCGTGCATCCGCGCGAGCGTCTTCTCGACTACCGGGCCTTCCTTCAGGGTCCAGCCGTCGTTGCGCGCCAGACGCGCGTGCAGCTCTTCCCAGACGCGCTCGTCCGGCCAGTTGTCCAGCTCGTCGTCGGCGTCGCACTGCACGTACAGGCGGCTCAGCGTGGGCGAACGCAGGCTGTGCAGCGCGAAGCCCCGGTCGTGGTATGCGTAGATCAGCTCCTCCGTTGACGGCGCGACCTCGGCGAGGATGCCGACCCAGCCATGGGGGTAGGCACGCTCGAAGACCTGCACCCGGTCCGCCGGGATCGCCGGCCGGCTGACGCCGTGGAAGCCGTCGCAGCCGGCGATGAAATCGCAGCGCAGAGTGTGCATGTTCCCGTCGAGTGAATAGCGCAGCCACGGCTGCTCACCGTCCAGGTCCCCGAGCTCCGTCACCTCCGCCTCGAAATGCAGCGGGCCGCCATAGCCCTGGCGGGCATCGATCAGGTCACGGACCACCTTCTGCTGGCCGTACACGGTGATCGAGCGCCCGCCGCTCAGCTCGGTCAGCGCGATCCGGTGACCCTCGCCGTCGAAGCGGATCTCGATGCCGTGGTGGACCAGCCCTTCCTGCCGCATACGCTCGCCCACATCGGCCTCGATCAGCAGGTCGACGGTGTTCTGTTCCAGCACGCCCGCGCGCACGCGCTCCTCGACGTACCCCCGGCTGTGCCGCTCCAGTACCACCGAGTCGATCCCCTGCTGGTGCAAGAGGTGCGCAAGCAGCAGGCCGGCAGGCCCGGCGCCCACGATCCCGACCTGCGTCCGTCCTTCCGGTTCTGCGAAAGCCATGGCTCTCGTTCTCCTCCAGCTTGCCCGGCGGTCTGGGTGTCCGTCTCCGCCATCGCGCGCGGCCGCGGGCCGCCGCGCGTTGTCAGTTACCGTCCGCGGCGTCCTGTTCCGCAAACACCTCTTCGGCGGCGTGAAAAGCCGAGTTGGCCGCCGGCACGCCGCAGTACACCGCGGTCTGCAGCAGGACCTCCCGGATCTCGTCCCGGCCCACGCCGTTGTTGCGCGCCGCCCGCAGATGCAGCCGCAGCTCCGCTTCACGACCCAGCGCCACCATCATCGCAATCGTCAACAGGCTCCGGGTATGGCGCGGCAGGCCCGGCCGGGACCAGATCTCGCCCCAGGCATAGCGCGTGATGAGATCCTGGAAATCCTCGTTGAACGGGCTGAGACGCTCCAGCGAGCGGTCGACGTGGGCATCCCCCAGGACCTCCCGGCGCGCCCGCATGCCCCTCTGGTGACGGTCCGCCTCATCCATGGCGCCCCCCCTCGTGGGGCCCCAGGAAGTCGAGCACGGTCTGGGTGAAAGCGCCGGCGGCCTCGATATTGGAAAGGTGCCCCGCCTGGAGCTCCCGGTAGCGCGCGCCCCCGATGCCCGCGGCGAGGGCACGCCCGTCCGCCGGCGGCGTGGCGACGTCGTGGCTGCCCGCGATCACCAGTACCGGTGCCGTGATCCGTCCGAGGTCGGCACGCAGGTCGGCGTCACGGATCGCCGCGCAGCAGCCCGAGTAGCCCTGCGGCGGTGTGCGGCGAAGCTGCTCCTGCACCCGTCCGACATCTGCCGCTGCCCGCGCGCGGAAGCTCTCGCTGAACCATCGCTCCGGTGCCGCGGCCGCGATCCGATCCATGCCCTGCTCACGGATGGTTGCCATGCGGGCATCCCAGTTGTCACGGCTGCCGATCCTCGCGGCGGTGTTGCACAGCACCAACCGGTCGAAGCGTTCGCCGGCATGCACTCCCAGCCAGATACCGGTCAATCCGCCCATTGAGAGGCCGCAATAGTGCGCGCGGCGTATCCCCAACGCATCCATCAGCCCGGTCACGTCGCGGCCCAGCTGCCCGATGTGGTAGTCGCCCTCCGGTGCGCCGGACTCACCGTGTCCCCGGGTATCCAGGCGCAGTACCCGGAAGCGGCGCGCGAACTCGGGCACCTGCGGGTCCCACATCTCCAGCGTGGTGCCCAGCGAGTTCGACAGCACCAGCACCGGGGCATCTTCCGGCCCATCCAGGCGGTAACGCAGGCGAATGTCATTGAGCTCGATAAAGGCCATCCGGATTCCGCCTCAGTTGCTCGATTGGTCACGTGCCGCGAGCACCCGTTCAACGAGCACCCGCGCGGCCCCCAAGTATCCGGCCGGATCCAACAGCCGGTCCAGCTCCGCCTCGTCCAGCAGCCCGCGCACCTGTTCCTCGGCGGCAAGCACCTCGCGCAGCGTGCGCTCCTGCTCCACCGCGCGGCGGCAGGCACCGGCTACCAGCTCGTGCGCCTTCTCCCTGCCCAGGCTGCTGGCCAGCGCCAGGCTGACCGCTTCAGCCATGAGCAACCCGCGGGTAATCTGAAGGTTCGCGCACATCCGCCCGGGGTGCGTCTCCAGGCCCTCCGATGCTGCCGTCATCTCGCGCAGCGCACCGGCGGTGAGCCGACAGATCTCCGGCAACGTCTCCCACTCGGCGTGCCAGGTGCCCAAGCCGCGCTCGTGCTCCTGGACCAGCGCCGCGAGCATGGTCGCAACCAGTCCCGGCATTCGCGTGGCCGCGCCCAGCGTGATCGCACAGGAGACCGGGTTGCGCTTGTGCGGCATGGTCGAGGAGCCGCCGCGCCCCGGCCCGCCGGGCTCCAGTGCCTCCCCCACCTCCGTCTGCATCAGCAAGGAGACATCACGCGCCATCTTGCCCAGGGTTCCCGTGACCAGTCCGAGGGTCGCCGCCAGCTCCGCCAGCCGGTCGCGGTGCGTGTGCCAGGGCACGTGCGGCAGGCTCAGGCTCAGCTCGTCGGCGAGCGCGGCGGCCACGTCCATGCCCTTCTCGCCGAGCGAGGCCAGGGTGCCGACAGCCCCGCCGAACTGCAGCACCAGCAGCCGCGGCCGCAATGCAGCCAGGCGCTGCCGGTGCCGCTCGACGGCGTCCAGCCAGCCGGCAGCCTTTAGCCCCAGGGTTACCGGCGGGGCCTGCTGCAGCCAGGTGCGGCCGGCGAGCACCTCGTCGGCGTGTTCCCGCGCGAGGCCCGCGAGCGCGGCCGACAATCCGGCCAGGTCGGACCCCAGCAGGTCCAGCGCCGCGCGCAGCTGCAGCACCAGCCCCGTGTCCATGGCGTCCTGGCTGGTGGCACCCGTGTGCACCCAGCCGGCGGCCGCCGCGTCCCGCCGGCCGACGCGCGCGGTCAGCTCCCGCACCAGCGGGATCGCCGGGTTTCCGGCGGTCGCCGCCGCCCGCCCGAGCCCGGCGATATCGTAGAGCTCGGCCCGGCACTCGCCGGCGATCGCCGCCGCGGCAGACCGGGGAAGCAGCCCCCGACCGGCCAGCGCCCGTGCCAGGGCCGCCTCGAAGTCCAGCATTCCCTGCAGGCGCGCGGCGTCGCTGAAGACCGAGGCCATCGGCCCGGTCGTGAACAGCGGCTCGAGGAGCCCGGACGCGGGGTCCCCGTTCGCCATCGCGATCCTCCTAGTATTCGAAGAAGACCGTTTCCCGGTCACCCTGCATCCGGATCACCCACTCAAGCGCTCCGTCCCCGGCCTTCGCCGGGATCAGCGTGCCGCGCCGCTCCGCGGGAACCAGTGCCAGGACCGGGTCGTTGTCGTTGCCGGGCCCGTCCGGGAAGTACATGCGCGTCGGGGCCTGCTTGAGCAGACCGCGCATCATTACCAGCACGCTCAGATGCGGCGCCTGGAGGCTGCCTCCGGGCCCGGCTACCCGCCCGGGTTTAACCGTGCGGATGGCGAACCCCCCGTCGGCATCCGTCGGCGTCCGCGCGAAGCCACGGAAGCCGGGATCGACCTCGCGGCTGCCCGGATCTTCGGGGTGCCGGTAGTGGCCATCGGCGTCCGCCTGCCATACTTCGATCACGGCGTCGGGTACGGGCGCGCCGTTGCCATCCAGAACCCGGCCGCGGATCTCCACCCGTTCGCCCCGGGCATTGGGTCCCGCCGCGTCATTTTGGTACAGCCACTCGAAGCCCAGCTTGAAATACGGCCCGACCGTCTGGGAGCCGCTGGCGTAGAAGCTCATGTTCTCAGCCCTCCCAGGGCGTTTCCTTGCGCCCGCGCAGAACGAAGTCGAAGTGGAAGCCCAGAGCGTACTCCGACTCGGTGGTCGCCCAGTCGAACTGGGACACCAGACGGTAGCGGGCGTTGCGGTCCGGAATGCTGTTAAAGATGGGGTCGAAGTCCAGCATCGGGTCGCCCGGGAAATACATCTGCGTCACCAGGCGCGTGGCGAACGCGGGCCCGAACAACGAGAAATGGATGTGCGCCGGCCGCCAGGCATTGTAATGGTTGCGCCAGGGGTAGTGCCCCGGTTTGATCGTCTTGAACCGGTAGCGGCCGTCATCGTCGGTGATCACCTGGCCGACCCCCGTGAAGTTCGGATCCAGCGGCGCATCGTGCTTGTCGACGTCGTGCAGGTAGCGGCCCGCGGCGTTGCACTGCCAGATCTCCACCAGCGTACGCGGTACCGGAGCGCCGTTCTCGTCCAGAACGCGGCCGCCGACGTAGATGCGCTCGCCGATCGGCTCGCCGCCACGCCCGGCGGTCAGGTCGGCGGCCTCGGCACCGAGCAGCTCCGGGCCGAAAGACGGCCCGGTCACCTCCGACAGGGTGGGCGGAATCGCGATCGGCCCCCGCCGCGGGCCCCGGGTCTGGGTCGACCCATAGGGTTCGTGCACGTACGGGGGCTGGCTGCCCCAGAACGGGGCCCGATAGCCTCTGGGATCATTTCCTTCACTCATCTGGTCCTCTCCGGTTTCTCCTCCAAACCGGCCGGCGCGCCCCCCGCGCGCTCAGCCGCTGGCGCTGTCGTTGCGGTGCGCCTCTGCCGTCCGGCGCTGCAGGTCCCGCAGGACTTCCAGCTCGCCGGCCGACGGCTCCGGCGTCCGGTTCACCTCGGCCGCGAAACGAATCGGCCAGCCGGTGGCCTCGCGGACCTGCTCGCGGGTGACGCCGGGGTGCATCTCGGTTACGGTCAGCTCCCGGGTCTCCGGGTCGGGCGTCATGACGCACAGGTCGGTGACCACGCCCACCGGCCCTTTGCCCGGAAGCCCGAGGCGCCGGCGGGCGTTGCCGCCGTCCAGGTGGCCTACCGAGGTGATGAAATCGATCTTCTCGACGAAGCTGCGCCGGGACTGGCGCAGGATGATCAGCACCTGCTTGGCGGAACCGGCGATCTCCGGCGCCCCGCCCGCACCCGGCAGCCGCACCTTCGGGTGCTCGTAGTCGCCGATCACCGTGGTGTTGATGTTGGCGTAGCGGTCCAGCTGCGCGGCGCCGAGGAAGCCCACGTCGATCCGGTTGCCCTGCAGCCAGTAGCGGAAGATCTCGGGCGTCGAGACCACGGTGTCGGCGGTCTCGGCCAGCTCGCCGTCCCCGATCGACAGCGGCAGCACCTGTGGCTTGGCGCCGATGGGCCCGGACTCGTAGATCAGCACCAGGTCCGGTGCATGGGTCAACCGCGCCAGGTTGGCGGCGGTCGAGGGCAGGCCGATGCCAACGAAGCACACCGTACCGTTGGCCAGCCGCCGGGCCGCGGTGACCGTCATGATCTCGTTGGTGTCGTACTCCGCGCCGCTCATTGGACGGCCTCCCCGCGGCCCGATTCGGACAGCAGCCGGCGGAACTCGTCGAAGTCCGCGGTATCCAGCACGTGCCGCTGCATCCAGCTGCGGAACGTGTCGCGGTCGCGGGCGATCGCGTCCCAGTCCTGGTAGAAGCGATTGTTGCGCTCATAGTAGCCATGTGCATAGGACGGGAATGAGCCGCCGGGGACGCAACACACCGCGCTGACCACCCAACTCGGCAGGATGCAGGCGTTGGGCCAGGCTTCGAGGTCGTCAACGATCTCCTCGACCGTAACGATCACCCGCTCCGCCGCCAGCGCCGCCTCCTTCTGTACCCCCAGCACCCCCCACATCAGGACGTTTCCCCTGCGGTCCGCCTTCTGCGCGTGGATGACCGCGACGTCCAGCTCCACCGCCGGCACGGCCGCCAGCTGCTCGCCTGTGAACGGGCACTCGATGAAGCGGATCTGCGGGTTGTGCTTGACCAGGTCCGAGCCGGCGTATCCCCGGAACACGGCGAAGGGCAGCCCCGAGGCCCCGGCGACATAGGCGTTCGCGAGGCCCGCATGACTGTGCTCCTCGATTTCCAGCGGCGCTGGCCAGCCTCGCTCGATCGCGTCGCGCAGGCGGTGCAGCGACCCGACGCCCGGATTACCGCCCCAGGAGAAGATCATGCGGGTCGCACAGCCCATGCCGATGAGCTGGTCATAGATCAGGTCCGGCGTCATCCGAACCAGGGTCAGATTGCGGAGATTCTGGCGGATGACCTCGTGCCCGGCGGCGAACGGGATAAGGTGGGTAAAGCCCTCCAGAGCCACCGTGTCACCGTCGTTGATCAGTCCGCTGACCGCCTCTTGCAGGGGCATTATCTGCGCCATCGGTCCTCGGCCTTTGTGCGATTATCGGTCTATTGTTCGAATACCGGCTAACAGGAACGTAGCCCGATTGACCGGCGAGGTCAAGCGGCGGACCGGCGCGGCGGGACCGGATTCGCACGGGAACTCTTGCCGGTTCTCAGCCGCGTGCACCGGCCGACTGCTGCCGAAACGTCAGCACTGGCGGCTGATCTCGACGGCGGCTGCCTTGAGCACCGGAACCACACGGTCGCTGAGCGTCCGGTAGGGCACGCGGGTAGCCTGCGTGCCGACGTTGATCGCCGCAATCACCCGGCCACTGTGGTCGAACACCGGCACCGCCACCGAGCGCAGGTCCGCTTCCAGCTCCTGGTCGACGATCGCGTAGCCCACCGAGCGCACCGAGTCCAGCTCGGCCAGCAGTGCCTTGCGGGAGGCAATCGTGCGATCGGTGCGGCGGGCCAGGTCCACGCGGGACAGATAGGCCTCCAGCTCGGAAGCGGGCAGGTGCGCCAGGATGGCCCGTCCCATGGAGGTGCAGTAGGCCGGAAGCCGGCTGCCGACCCGCAGCGCGATGGACATGATGCGCTTGGTCTCCGAGCGGGCGACATAGTAGACCTCGTCCGCGTCGAGCACGCCCATGGAGCACGATTCGTGCAGCTCGTCGCGCACCCGGTCCAGCACCGGCTGGGCGAGCTCGGCGAAGGCGGTCGAGGAGATGTAGGCATAGCCCAGCGCCAGCGCCTTGGGGCGAAGCTTGAACAGCGACCCGTGGGCCGCCACGTAGCCGAGCTGCTCCAGGGTGTACAGGCAGCGCCGGACGGCGGCCCGGGAAATCCCCGTCTTCTCGCTGATCCGGGAAATGGTCTGGCCGGGCTGATCCTCGGTGAACGCGCGCAGCACCAGCAGGCCGCGAGCCAATGACATCATGAAGTTGGGGTCGCCCTTGAACCGCGTCACGTCGTCCCGGAACGCGCGGTCGGCGCGCTCATCGCGATCCTGCTTCAGGCCTCTCTGGGAGGTGGCCATGGCTCTGTCCCCTGTTGCCGCCGGCAGTCGCTGCCGATCCGTGGGCCTGCCGGCGGTGAATCCGCGCAGATGCTCACAAGACGTTGAAATACGGCCCACGAAGGCGCGCATTGTACCCGACACCGCGGCGGCCAGGTCCAGCAAAGCGGTCCGGGTACCGGCGATATGCGCGATTACCGCACAGATATAGTAGGGCGTGAGATTCGGTGCAAGGTCCGACCGTTCGAGCGTGCCGGATTCCGGCGACGAACGGGCCGGACTCCGGAGCCGGGGGCCGGAGCAGGGCTCCGATTCCGGACGCGGACCGTCGGACGCCAAGGCGCTGGCCGGAGGGTCGCCGGCCCGGGGTGCCGGCACCCCGGACGTGGTCGGGAAGGACCCCGCGGACACTTGGGTCGGGTGCCCGCGGCCGAGCCCGGGATGCCCCCCGTACCGCGCCGGCCCGGGACCGGGGATTTCAACTGGTCCGATCGCTTCCCCATGCGCTTCACTCACGGAAGCGGATCGCCAGTGCCATCGGCCCGATCAGCGCGAGCAGCAGCATGAACGGCACGAAGCTCAGCAGCGCGACGCCGGTCGCGTCCCATAGCACGCCGCCCAGCAGCGGGACGCAAAAAGCCATGCCGTAGCCGATGGTGAACATCATCGCCGACAGGCGATGGGTCTCCTCGCTGCCCACGATCATTGCCGGCAGGGCCAGGGTCAGGACCAGCATCAGGCTGGTGCAGAAGCCGAGCAGGCCGCACCACAGCGGCGCCAGTGCGGCCGGCGTGAGGGTCAGCCCCACCAGCGCGACACACCCGCTGGCGCCGAGCACCAAAAAAGGGACCCGGCGGCCCACCAGGCGATTGGCGAACAGCAGTGAGATCGCCGACGCGACCAGCTGCGTGCCGTTGAGGGCCGCCAGGGCGGACGGCAGGGTCCCCGCCGCGCCGGCACCATGCAGGTAGTCCGGCAGCAGGCTGTTGGTGCCGAGGTAGCTGCTGCTGATTGCGCCCAGGATCAGTGCGATCAGCCAGCCACGGCCGTCCGTCCATCGAGGCCACCAGTCGCGCAGGCTGGCGGCAGCCGGTTCCTCGCGGAGCGGCCGGTCGCGCCGGTCGTCGCGGTGCAGCGAAACGATCAGCGCCGCCACCCCTACCGCCGGTACGGACCATGCGACGAACACCAGGCGCCAGCTGCCATCCAGCAGCGGCAGCAGCCATGGCAGCGTCGTGCCGGCCGCGATCAGCTCTCCGCTGAGGATACCGTTGGTGTACAGCGCGGTGCCGAATCCGACGTGCTCGGGCCACCAGCGGCGCACCAGGGATGGCAGCGCCGGCTGCATCACGGCGATCCCCGCGCCCATCAGCAGGGTCATCAGGAACAGCCACCAGGTGGATACCACGGCGCCCCGCACTGCCGCCGCCAGGGAGCTCGCGAGCAGTCCCCACAGCAGTGTCCGCCGGGCGCCCCAGCGCGCGATCAGGAAGGAACCGGGCACCGCCGCAATCGCGAACAGCAGTGCGGGCAGGGTGGTCAAGGCACCGGTTGCGGCCTCGTTCATGGCCAGATCGCCGTGAATCCCAGGCACCAGCGGAGGCACCGCCAGGATGGGCAGGCGCAGGTACAAGCCCGCCCCCCACAGCGTTGCCCCGATCACAAGCGCGTACCATCCGGCCCGTCTTCCCATGCGCACCCCCTTCCGCGATGACCGGCGCTCGATTGCGCCCGCGCACAAGGGTCCCATCATACTCGGCGACCACCGGGGGAGAGGGGTCGCGGCGTTCCACCGCTGGCGACCCCGGGTCGTCGGCGGAACCCTGGTGGCGGAGACCGGCCTGCTGCTTTGGCTGTTCCGCCGCCGCCCGCCCCCGACCAGACCGTGCCCCGACCCGCATGCCGACCTTTCGCGACCCGTCTCCGACCGCTATTCTGGTGCGCATTGTGAATTGCTCCCGGTTCCCGGAGGCTGCGAACATGAATCGGTACCTGCCCTGGTTGCTCGCGATCGCCGTCTTCGGCGCGGGAGCCGTCGCGATCCTCTACGAGGTCGGCGGCAACCGGCCGGCCGCGCCGGCGGCGGGTACCGGCCCGCAAGGCGCGCCAGCGCAGTCCCCGCAGCCGGCCACACCGCGGCCGCAGCAACCGCACCACTACCCCCTGACGCGACCCGGCCAGGGACAGGCCTCCGGCAAGGGCACTGCCCGGCAGGGGACCGGCGGCGGGCACGCCAAGTCATCGCCGCTGCCGCCGTTGGCGCACAGCGACGCACCGCTGCGCAACGCGTTCACAAGCGTGCTGGGGAAGAAGCCGGTCGAGCGTTTCCTGGTGCCGAAACGTATCGTACGCCACGTGGTGGTCACGGTGGACAACCTCACCCGCAGGCAGGTGCCGCCCCGCGACAACCCGGTCAAGCCCGTCCCGGGCCGGTTCGAGGTCACCCGCCGCGATGGCGACCTCTATATCGACCGGTCGAACTACTCCCGCTACACGCCCTATGTAAAGCTGCTCGATACCCTCAATGTCGATGCCCTGGTCGACCTCTATGTCCGCTTCTACCCGCTGTTCCAGGAGCAGTACCGCAAGCTCGGCTACCCGCACGCCTACTTCAACGACCGGGTCGTCGAGGCCATCGACAACCTGCTCGCAGCGCCGGTGGTGAAGGGCCCGGTCAAGCTGGTCCAGCCCAGGGTCATGTACAAATATGCGGACCCGGATCTGGAGCACCTGGCGGCGGGACAGAAGATCCTCGTGCGCATGGGCCCGAAGAACGAGGCGCAGGTCAAAGCACGCCTGCGTGCGCTACGCAAGGCGCTGCTGTCGCACGTGGCAGACCACTCGCCGAAGCAACAATCTCCCTGACCGCTCCAGTACGTAGAACCCGCAAGGCACGCGCTTGCCCGCGTGGCCTATGCTGATGGGCGGATCGAGGCACAGGGGGGTTGGCGCCGCTGTCGCGCGGCGGGTCGCGGCGGGAGGAAACGTCCTGAACCGGTCCACGCAGCCCCGGAATGCGGCCGCGCCGAGGTCTCCCTGGCACGCCATGCCGGTCGAGGCGCTGCTCGACGCGCTCGAAACGGGTGCCCGCGGCCTCACCGAGGCGGCCGCACGGGAGCGCCTCGAACGACACGGCCGCAACGTACTGCCCGAGCGGCGCCCGCCCGGCGTCCTGGCCGTCTTCCTGCGCCAGTTCCTCAACCCGTTCATCTACGTGCTGCTCGCGGCGGCCGCAGTGGCCGCAGCGGTGGGCGAATGGCTGGACGCGGGCTTCATCGGCGCGGTCCTGCTGCTGAATGCGGTCATCGGCTCCACCCAGGAATACCAGGCGCAGCGCAGCGCCGATGCCCTGCGCCACATGCTGATCAGCCGGGTACGGGTGATCCGCGACGGCGAGGGCCGCGAAATCGACAGTACCGAGCTCGTGCCGGGCGACGTCGTCCTGCTGGAGTCCGGCACGCGGGTCCAAGCCGACATGCGCCTGATCCACGCCGAGGGCGTCGAGATCGACGAGTCGCTGCTTACCGGTGAGTCCGTGCCGGTCACCAAGCGCCACGCGCCCCCGGTGGCCGAGGCCGCCGCGGCCGCCGAACGGGCGACCATGGCCCATGCCGGAACCATGGTGGTGCACGGGCGGGCGCACGCCGTGGTCACGGCGACCGGGCAGAACACCGAGCTGGGGAATCTCGCGGGCGCCCTGGGGCATGCCGAGCCTGCGACGCCACCGCTGCTGCAGCGCATGCGGCGCTTCACGTGGCAGCTCGGGGCGGCCCTAGCCGTGGTCCTGGTGATCATCGGCGGTATCGGACTGGCCCACGGCGAGGCGCCGGCTGAGCTGCTGCTCGCCGCGATCGCCCTCGCCGTGTCGGCGGTTCCGGAGGGGCTGCCCGTTGCACTTACCGTGGCGCTGGCAATCGGCGTCAGCCGCATGGCGCGCCGGCACGTGATCACGCGCCGCCTGGTCGCAGTAGAGGCGCTCGGCTCCTGTACCGTAATCGCCACGGACAAGACCGGCACGCTCACGATGAATTCCCTGACCGCGCGCCAGCTTGCGTTCCCGGGCACCGGGGAACGCTGGGAGATCAGCGGCGAGGGCGCCGAGCCCGAGGGATTCATCACGCCGGCAGAGGGCAATCGCGCCGCCGACGTGGAGGACCGACGCCGTGTGGACCGCCTTGCGCGCACGGCGGTGCTGTGCAACGAGGGCTTTCTCGGACGGCATGACGGCGACTGGGTTCACGGCGGCGACCCCATGGACGTGGCGTTGCTGGTGCTGGGACACAAGGCCGGTCTCAGCCAGGCGGTGCTGGCCGACCCGCTACCGGAAACCGGCCGCATCCCGTACGAGCCGGAGCGCGCCTACGCCGCCTCCATGCATGCCGACGGCGATGACACCCTGGTCTGCGTGAAGGGCGCGCCCGAGAAGGTGTTGGCGATGTGCAGCCAGATCGCGGCCCGCGACGGAGATGCGCCGCTGGAGGCCGGGGCGGTCGAGGGTGAGATTCAGCGGCTTGCCCGCGCCGGCTACCGGGTGCTGGCCTTCGCCGATGCCGTGCTGCCCGGGCAGAGACCGGCGACGCTCGGCGAGGACCGGCTGCGCGGGCTCAGCTTCATCGGCCTCGCCGGCGTGATGGATCCCCCCCGGCCGGAAGTCCACGGCGCCATCGAGAGCTGCCACGACGCCGGGGTACGCGTGTGCATGGTCACCGGCGACCACGCTGACACGGCGCTCGCGGTCGCCCGCGAAATCGGCATCGGCCGGGCCGAGCCGCGGCTGCTCACCGGCACCGACATCCAGGCGCTGGCAGAAGGGCCCGAAGCCGAGCGCGACCGCGTGATCGCCGGTGGCGACGTCTTCGCCCGGGTCGAGCCCGCGCAGAAACTGGAGATCGTGCGCTCGCTCACCCGCAGCGGCCAGTACGTCGCGGTCACCGGCGACGGCGTCAACGACGCCCCCGCGCTGGCGAACGCCCATGTCGGTGTCGCCATGGGACTGCGCGGCACGGACGTGGCCCGCGAGAGCGCGGACATCATCATCACCGACGACAACTTCGCATCCATCGCGGCTGGCATCGAGGGCGGCCGGGTCGCCTACCAGAACATCCGCAAGGTGATCTTCCTGCTGATCTCGACCGGTGCCGCCGAGTTGGTGCTGTTCGTGCTGGGAGCCGTCAGCGGCCTGCCGCTGCCGCTGACCGCGGTCCAGCTGCTGTGGCTCAACCTGGTCACCAACGGAATCCAGGACGTCGGGCTGGCGTTCGAGCCGGCCGAGGGCGGAGAGATGACCCGCCCCCCGCGCCGGCCCGGCGAGCCGATCTTTGACCGCGTGATGCTGCCGCGCGTAGCGGTATCGGCGGTGGTCATGGGTGGCCTCGGCTTCGCCGTATTCGGCTACCTGCTGCGCATCGGGGTCGAACTGGCAAGCGCGCGCAACCTGCTCCTGCTGCTAATGGTCCTGTTCGAGAACGTGCAGGTATTCAACGCGCGCTCGGAACGCATGCCGGTGCTGCGCCACAACCCGCTGCGCAACCCCCTGCTGCTGTTCGGCACCCTCGCGGCCCAGGGGGTCCACATCCTGGCCATGTTCACGCCGGGACTGAGCACCGTGCTGGAGGTCACGCCGGTGCGCCCGGTGACCTGGATGGGCCTGTTCGGCCTGGCACTGACCCTACTGGTGGCGCTGGAGGCGCTCAAGCGCATCCAGCAGCGCGGCCCGCCGCAGCGCGCCGTCTGAGGGCCGGTCACGAGCCCCCGGTCGGTCCTTCCCGCTCCGGAGCGGTGAACAAGCGCACCCGGACGACGTCCTCCTGCTCCACCTCCGCGAGGGTTTCCTCCATCCGGCGTTCGGCCTCGCGCACCTCCGGCAGGACCACGTTCTCGAGTGCACGCACTCTCCGCTCGGTGACCCGGTACTCCCGCAGCAGGCGCAGGAGATTGCCGGTCTCGGCCGCGAGCGTGAGTCCGGTATCGGCCAGTGCGTCGAGGCGTTCGGCGCAGGCGGCCGCCTCCCGCGAGGCGACCACGGGCGACGCCGCGCCGGCCCGCGGTCGCTCGCCCGGGCCACGCTCGAGGCGGGCGCCGTCTACCAGCTCGACCCCGAGAAAGACGCGCCGGGGCAACCGGGCCCGCCCCCCCACGGGCAGGCGCGGGGGATACAGCTGCAGCTCCTCCAGGCCGAGGCTTCCCAGGGCCTCGCGGAGCTCGCCGAAGGCCTGCCGCTGCGCCTCGCCGAACGTCGCCGCGAGAGCTTCATACGCCTCGAGCCGACGGAGGATCTCGTGCGCCAGCAGGACGCGCTTTTCGTCCAGGAAGCGGTGCCCGTCCTCGATCACGCCGCGCTCATGGCGCAGCTCGAGCAGCGCGGCGCGTGAGGAGCTAGTCTCCCGGGCCATCGTCGCCGTCTGCGGTGCCGACATGGGCCTCGATCTGGGCATCGCTCAGGCGCACCAGGTCGCCCGCGGGCAGCTCGCGCAGCAGCGACCAGCCGATTTCCATGCTTTCGACCAGGCTGCGCGGCCGCTCCTGGTGAAGCAGGCGCTGCTCGAAGGTGTCGCCGAAGGCCAGGTAGCGTCGGTCGGCCGCGGGCAGACCCTCCTCGCCCACCACGCTCGCCAGCAACCGCACCTCGCGTGCGCGCGCATAGGCGGCGTAGAGCTGGCTCGCCAGGGCCGGATGATCCGCGTCGGTATAACCTTTCCCTGTGCCGAGATCCATCAGCCGCGACAGGCTGGGGAGCACCGTGACCGGCGGATAGACGTCGCGCCGGTCCAGGTCGCGGTCCAGCACGATCTGGCCCTCGGTGATGTAGCCGGTCAGGTCCGGTATCGGATGGCTGATGTCGTCGCCGGGCATGGTCAGCACCGGAAGCTGGGTGAGCGTGCCGGGCCGGCCGCGGATCCGCCCGGCCCGCTCGAACAGGGTCGCCAGGTCCGAGTACAGGTGCCCGGGGTAGCCCTTGCGGCTGGGGATCTCCCCGTGGCTGGCGGAAACCTCGCGCAGCGCCTCGCAGTAGTTGGTCATGTCGGTCATGATCACCAGCACGTGCAGACCCTCCGTGAAGGCCAGATGCTCCGCCGCAGTCAGGGCGAAGCGGGGCGTGAGCAGACGCTGGATGCTGGAATCGCTGGCCAGGTTCAGGAACAGCGCACTGCGCCCGAGCGCGCCGCTGTCCTCGAGGGCCCGGCGAAAGCGCTCCGCAGTCGCGTGGGACACGCCGATCCCGGCGAAGACGATGGCGAAGCGGTCGTCGGTCTCGTGCAGCAGCCGCGCGTGCTGCGCGATGTCGATCGCCAGCCGGCTGTGCGGCAGGCCCCCGGCCGAGAAGATCGGCAGCTTCTGTCCGCGTACCAGACTGTTGAGCAGGTCGATCGCGCTGACCCCGGTCTCGATGAAATCCTCCGGCAGGTCCCGCTCCACCGGGTTGACCGGCAGGCCGTCGATCGGCTGCTCGGCGGCTATGGCGACGGCGGGCCCGCCGTCCAGCGGACGACCCACGCCGTCGAAGATGCGCCCGAGCAGTCCCGGGCCGACGCCGAAGCTCAGCGGCACGCCCAGCAGCCGCACGAGCATCCCGGGCAGCGACAGCTCGCTGGTGGGGTCCAGCACCTCCACCACGATGTGCTGCTCGTCCAGGGCCGCGATCCGCCCCATGCGCTCGCGCCCGTCGGCCCCGATCACCTCCACCGCCTCGTTGAGCCCGACCGACACCGGTCGATCGAGGAACAGCAGCGGCCCTTCCAGGCGCTGGGCGCAGTCACGGATGGTCAGATCACCCTTCACGTTCCGCCGCCTCCCCCTCGACCGGCGGCGCCGCAAGCTCCGCGAACGCGTGCCCGATCTCCGCGCGCAGCGCGTCGTAGCCTTCCAGGCGATCCTCGCCGATCTCCTCGCCCATCCGCCGCAGCCGGCGCAGCACCGGCTGGCCCTCGATCGCCTCGATCGTGGCGCCGCCCTGCAGCGCCTGCCGCGCCACGGCGACGAAGTGATCGAGCACGGCCATCATCGCGATCTGCCGGCGGGGCGAGGCGTAGCAGTCCACCTCCGAGAAGGCCGACTGGCGCAGGAATGCCTCGTTGACCAGGCGCGCGCACACCAGGGTGAGCTGCTCGCCGGCCGGCAGGGCGTTCTTGCCCACGATCCGCGCCATGCGCGCGAGACGGCTCTCGTCCTCCAGCAGCGTCAGGAATCGCTGGCGGCGCGCCGGGTGTTCCGGATCGCCCTGATCACGCCACCACTCGTCCAGCAGCCGGGCATCCTCGGCGTAGGCGGACAGCGGGTCGATGGCGGGATAGAAGCGGGCTCGCGCCCGGTCCCGGTCCAGCGGCCAGAAGCAGCGCACGTTGCGCTGCGTGTGCAGGGTGACGGGCTCGGAAAGATCGCCCCCCGGCGGGCTGACCGCACCGATCAGCGTCACCGAGCCCTCTTCCCCGGACAGCGTGAGCCCGCGCGCGGCGCGCTCGTAGAACTCGGCCTGGCGGGTGCCCAGGTAGGCCGGGTAGCCTGCCTCCGCCGGCAAATCGCCGAGGCGCCCGCCGATCTCGCGCAGCGCCTCGGCCCAGCGGCTGGTTGAGTCCGCCATCAGCGCCACGTGCAGGCCCTGGTCGCGGAAGTACTCGGCGACCGTCACGCCCGTGTAGATGCTCGCCTCGCGGGCCGCCACCGGCATGTTCGAGGTATTGGCGATGATCACGGAACGCTCGCTCAGCGGCCGCCCGCTGCGCGGATCCTCGAGCTCGGGAAACTCACGCAGCACCTCGGTCATCTCGTTGCCGCGCTCGCCGCAGCCCACGTACACGATGACGTCGGCGTCGCACCACTTGGCGATGCTCTGCTGCAGGATGGTCTTGCCGGTGCCGAAGCCGCCCGGCATTGCCGCGCTGCTGCCATGCGCCACCGGGAACAACGAATCGATCAGCCGCTGACCCGTGAGCATGGGCGTGGCGGCCGGCAGCCGCCGCGCCAGCGGACGCGGCCGACGCACCGGCCAGGCATGCCTCATGGCCACCGCGACCGCTTCGCCCGCCGTCGGCGCCACGGCGCACAGCGGCTCGTCATCGCGATATTCGCCCGCGGGCACCAGACGCTCGAGACGTCCGGCCACGCCCGGCGGGATCAGGCAGCGCTGTGGCTTGCCGTTGCCGCCGGTGACTTCCCCCAGGATCTCTCCGCCGGTGACGCTCGCGCCCTCCGTCAGTCGCGGCTCGAAACGGAAGCTCGCGGCGCCGCCCGTGCGCATGCCCGGCAGGACCCAGGGCCGTCCCGTCCCGGCCAGCGGGCGCAGCAGACCATCGAAGATTCCGCCCAGCAGGGCGGGACCCAGCCGCACCGAGAGCGCCCGTCCGGTGCCCGTCAACCCGTCGCCGGGGCGCAGACCCGTGGTGTCCTCGTACACCTGCACGACGAAGTGCCGCCCCTGGATGCGCAATACCTCCCCGAGCAGTTCGCGGGCGCCGACCAGGACCGCCTCGTTGACCCGGAACACCTGGTCGGACACCGCGTGCAGGACCGGGCCTTCCAGCGAGCTGATCCGCCCCTGGGCGCCCGTCACGGTGCATCCCTCCGCGATGCGTCGAGCTGTCCGGACAACGCCGCGCGCAGCAGACCTTCGACCCGCGCCCGGCTTCGCAGCAGCGCCGCGATGCCCGTGTCCAGTTGGGCCGCGCCCTGCGTGATGCGCAGGCCGGCTGCCAACGCCGGGTCCGCGGCGCACGCCAGGCGCACGTCCGGCCGCACCCGCGCCAGCACCCGCCGGGCCCGCTCCAGCTCAGCCGAGTCGAGCCCGGGCGGGTACTGCACCCGCCAGGTGCCGGGCGTCAGGTGCCACAGCGCCTCCTGCAGTGCCAGGTGAATCCAGCGCCGACGCGCGCGGGAGTCCCGCCAGCGATCCTCGAGCGCCGGTCCCAGGCGGGCCCGGGCTTCGTCCAGCCGGTGACGCAGCTGCACCTGGCGCCGCTCGCGCCGCTGCGCCGCGGCTTCGGCGCGCGCCCGCTGCAGCCGCTCATCCCGTCGGGCCCGCTCCCGCGCGACGACCTGCCGCACGCGCCGGTTGGCTTCGCCGCGTGCAGCGGCCTCGAGCGCCCGCGCCTCGCGCCGGGCTGCGTCGAGCAGGGCCTCGCGTCGGCGCGCCCGTTCGCGTTCGATGTGTGCCAGCAGCGCGTCCAGCGCGCGGGCGTTGTCAATCGGCGCCGAATCGGGCATCAGCCCACCCCCAGCGCGCGCCGCACGCGGCCCGCGAGGTCGAGCGGCACGGCGGCGGCGGTCGCCTCGGCGACCACGAGCACCGGCGGCGCCGTCGCCATCAGCAGCCCTTCCAGGGTCGCTGCATCGAGCGCCCGCGCCGCAGATGCGCCGATCAGGACCAGCGGCGGCCCCGCATCCAGCACCCGCTCAATACATTCCGGGACCTCGTTGGCCGGCGGGGCATGCGTCTCCAGGCCGGCGAGCCGCCAGCCCGCCGAGGTCAGCTCGTCGCCGATGAACACCGCCCGCGGCGCGCTCATGCCAGTCGGTTCAGGATCAGGATCGAGATGATCAGGCCGTAGATGGCGATGCCCTCGGCCAGCCCCATCAGCACCAGCACGCGTCCGAACAGCTCCGGCCGCTCGGCCAGAGTGCCCATGCCCGCGCTGCCGACGCCTGCGACAGCGTAGCCTGCCGCCAGCGAGGACAGGCCGGTCGCGCCCGCAGCGGCGATCAGCCCCCACTGCATGACGCCGGCGGGCAGCCCGGCCGTGCCAACGGTCGCCGCCCCGGCCGCCGGTACCCACAGCAGCAGGCCGCCGGCACCGGCCAGCAGAACGGTTACAGCCACCCAGGCGGCGGCGTGCTTGAAGTTCCTCGTGGCAGTCATGCTCGGCTCCCCGTGGTTCCCGGCATCAGGTTGGCGGCAGTGACGGCCGGAACGGCCGCCCGCCCGCCTGCAAGAAGCGGATGAAGAATTCGAACAGGATCAGGCGGGTGGTCTGGATCCCTACCACCAACCCCTCGATCGCCAGGATCGCGGCGTTGCCCACGGCCAGGATCGTGTACTCGATGACACCGTGGGGCGCCGCCAACGCCAAGCCGGTGACGGCCATCGACAGCCCCGCGTGCGCCAGCGCGAACGCGCCCACGCGCACGAACGAGACGGTGTTGACCAGCAGCTGGAACAGTCGTTCGAGCAGCTCACCCGCACGGCCCAACACCCCTGCCGTACCAAGCTCCCGCCACTGCGATGCGCTGCCTGCCAGATACCAGAGAGCGCCCAGCCCTGCGGCGGCGATGCCGAACAGCGGGGCAACGAAGGCCGCTACGGCTCCCCCGTAGGCAAGGACCAGCCCCGCCTGCACCCGGAGCCAGTCACCTCCGCGGCCGGTCTGCCAGGCCGCCAGCGCGTTCAGGAGCAGGCCCAGCAGCATCAGCGCCGCGCCGCCGACCAGCGGCACCGCCAGCACCGGCAAGGGCGCCACCAGGGGATTCACCCACAATGGACCCACCAGCCCCTCCCGGGCGAACACGCTACCGAAGGCCAGGCCGAAGAGCATCGCGGCCAGGCCGCCGGGGATCAGCATCGCCAGCGCCGGCCAGCGCCGGCGCAGCACGAGCCCGGCGAGCAGCAGCACGGCGCCCTGCCCCAGATCGCCGAACATGTAGCCGAACAGCAGCGGGGCGATGACGGCGAGCAGCCGGCTGGGATCGGTCTCGCCCTGTCCCGGCGTGCCCATCAGGCGCACGAACAGCTCGAACGGTCGCGCCCAGGCCGGGTTGCGGGTCAGCGTGGGCGGCTCGCGGCCGGCCGGGGGCGGAACGAAGCCCGCGACCGCGGGAATGCCGGCCCGCCGCAGCGGCGCAGCCAGGGTGTCGGGGTCGGGGGCGCTGGTCCAGCCGTCGATCCGCGCCAGGTACTCGCCCAGGCACGCGCCGCCGAGGTGCTCGGTCATCCACTCCAGCCGGCGCACGTGACCGAGGGCCTCGGCCAGTCCCAGGGCCTCGCCGATGCCGCGGATCGAATCCCGCAGCCGGTCGGCCTGCCCGCGCAGCGCCGCCAGCCTTTCCTCGAGCGCCGCCAGGGCACGCGGCTGGTCGCCTTGCAGCCAAAGCGGCAGCTCGATCAGACGCCCCTGCGGTAACGCAGCTTCCCCGGCGACGGCAAGCACGTCCTGGCGCGGTCCCAGCAACAGCAGAAAGGCGTGGTCCGGCCCGTCCACCCGCAGGCGCAACACCCGCTCCGCCAGCTCGGGCGTGGGAGCGTCCGGGGGCAGCACCAGCAGCCGCGCGGTCGCCGCCTCCCCGCCCCGGGCGAGCCGACCGATGTCCAGGCCCGGTTCTTCCCCTGCCAGGGCCAGGAAATCCCGCAGCAGCGTCAGCGCCTCGCGCTCACGGTCCAGCGTCTCGAGCTCGTGCACCAGGGGCGCGGCGCGCCCCTCCCACTGCCGCAGGCAGTCGACCGCGGCGGTTCCGAGCCGCTCCGGCTGGCGCGTATCGCCGGTCCGGGCCACGCGGCTCTCGGGCCAGTGGCCAGCGTAATCCCGGCGCAACCGCTGGTGCTCGTCCAGCAATGCACGCAGCGCCTCCGTGTCCAGCCCGCCCGCCGCCGGGGCGCGGTCCAGCTCGACCTCGCCGGGAGCCGCCAGCAGCTCCGCGGCGCGGGCAAGCGCGGCCCGCGGCACCAGGACCTCGAACCAGCGCAGCGACCCGTTACGCGCCGGCATTTCCGTTCCCCGCCGTATCCGAAAGCAGCCGCTGCGCCAGGCCGCCACGCAGGCGACGCGTGTCCAGCCAGCGCAGCACCAGGTACGCGGCCACGCCCGCGGCATCGCGGGTGTGTCGGCGAAAACAGCCCTCGAGCCTTCGCGCGAGCTTGGCCGGCCCGGCCGCGGCCGACGTGGTGTTTCCCGGCAGGGTCTCGACCATGTCGTCGGCCAGCTTGCGCAGGGACTTCTTCCCGCGCGCCCCGTCGCGCGGCCAGCGAGCGCGCCAGAGCTCGGTCCAGGCCGCCAGTGGCAGCGCGCCCGCGGAGATCCGTGCCAGCAGGCCTCCGGGGTCGGAGAGCGGGTCCCGCGCCGCGGAGGGATCACGCGTCATCGCGATCGCCACCGGATCGTCCGTTGCCCAGTCCGGCAGTGCGTCGCCGCGGGCGATCGCGGCCAGCAGGGCAAGGTCCGGGAGAAGCGACGTCCAGCGCATGGTCGCGCACCACGGGACCGGCACCCAGCGCGCCACTGCCTCGACTTCCCGGTGGAACCGGCGGCGCAGCTCCAGCTCCAGCGCATGCACGCCCGATTCCGGCTCCAGCCCCGCCAGGTAGGGGCGCAGCTCGGTGGCGGCCAACCCGGCCAGCCACTCGGACGCGCTCGACAACCCGGCGAGCCGCGCCCATGCGGCGGGCGACGTGCGCGGACCGTAACGCGCCTGCACGCGGGCACCCGCATAGAGGAAGTCTTCACGAGCGGCCATCGGGGGGCTCTCGCGGGAAGTCGCCGCGGACGCCGGCGGGCGTGACCAGCCAGCGTGCGACGCGCCGGGCGGCGCATCCCGGGCCGGCGGTATCGTCGGCAGGCCGATCCAGGCGCGCGAGCTCCACGCTGGCCTGCGCCCGCACCGCCTCGGCCCGGGCCGCGGTGCCTTCACCGCTGCACCGGACGATCCGCTCGATCCGGCGGTCGGCGCGGGCCGCGATATCGCGGGCCCGGTCCCGGGCCCGTTCCAGGTAGAACTCGGCTTCCGCGGCGGCCTGCTGCACATCGCGCCCGGCCTGTTCTTCCGCCTCCAGGGCCCGGCGAATGGCCTCCGCACCGGCGCCCGCTGCGGCAGATGGTTCTCGTTTTGCCATGCTCCGGCCCGCTTTGGGAGTATTCCTTTCCTTGCCTAACGTGGGGCAAGAGCGGGACGAAGCCGTTGACGCAGGTCAACGGCGGCCGCTGCCCGGGATCGCGGCGAGCCGCCCGACCAGGGGACGGAAACCCTGTCGTTGCGGTCACCCATCGGGTGGATCAGTTGCTCGGGAGAAAATCGGGTGCTGGCGAAGCATCCTCCGGGAACCACCGTGTATCCGAGGCGTTTTGTCCGTTCGGGGCCAGAGCGGGGAGCGATTCGATCTTGGCAGCGGTCGAACCCGATGCCGGGGGCGCAGGGCGTCCGCCGCACCCCTACACCCGCCGCTCGGACACCGGAACCCGGGAGGACCGATGACGATCACGCCTAGCCGACGCATCCTGGCCGCGACCACGCTGTGCGCCATGACCCTGGTCCTGACCGCGTGCAGCAACGGCGAGCGTCATGCCCGCCAGCTGCAGCAGAAGGCCGCGGTCAGCCTGAAGCAGGGCGACCGCGTCCGCGCCAGGAGCTTCTCCGCCGCCTACAAGCACTATCAGGCCGGTGTCGCGAAGCTGAAACAGATCATCGACCGATACCCCCACACCCATTTCGCCGCCGAGGTGACCTCGGGCAAGGTGACCACGGATGGCAGGACCCTGGCCCAGTGGCGCCGTCGCCTCGCGCGGTACCGGCAGGCAGCCAAGCTCGAGCGGCGTGGTCCGGGGGCCCTGGCCCGCGCTGAGATCGGCGATCCAGACACCACGGGGGCACAAATCCGGTGGATCTCACGTATCCTGGAGTCGACCGTCTTTGGTCCCGCGCCGCCCGGGATTGCGACGCATTTCTCCGAGCAGCTTATCGCGGTGCGCGGCAAGCCGCCGCGCGCGGCCCGGTTGACCGCCCTATACGGCGGCCTGCTCGGCGCGCAAGCCGGCTCGCCGGGTCGGGATGCCGAGGGCCTGCGGTTCTCCGGCAAATACTCATCGCAGATCGCGGCCACGCTGGTCGCGGCGGTCAGGGCCCGCAACGGCGGCCCGGGCACACCCGCCGTCAAGGCTGCCGACCGGCTCTGGGGACTGCGCAAGAAGATCGGCCCGGACCGGCGCGGCGAGCTGATCCTGCCGGCAGCCGCGGGCGATGTTGCCGGTGGCCGGCCGGACAAGGCACTCGCGCTCGCCGCCGGCCTGCCGGGACACGACGCCCGTGCGCAGACCGATGCGATGATCGGCCTGACGCTCGCCCACGAGGGCCCCGCCGGGCGGAAGAGGCTGGCCGACCATGCCCTAGCGAAGGCCGAACGGATCGCCGGCAACGTTCCCATCCCGCACCGGGAGCTGGTCTATCTCAACGCCGCCAGCGCCCGCGCACTGCTGCATGAGAGGCGCCAGGGACTGGCCGACCTGCGGCACGCTGTCGACGGCATCGAGCTTGCCAAGGCGCCGCCGTGGATGCTGCTGCAGTTCATCCACCTGGGCGAGAGCCTCGCTACCGGTGAGCCGGGGAAGGCGGTGCTGAAAATCGCCGCCAGGCACGGCGGCAAATCCACCCCCGGAGACCCGTACGCGGCGTTACTGGCCGCGGCAGGCCACTACCGGAAGATGGTGGCGCTGGCACCGAAGCTCGCGCCCGAGCAGTTCATGCTGATGACCCTGGAGACGGGCATCCGGACGGCTTCCGGCAAGCCGGCGCCGAGCGCTGCGCAGTGGCATGCCCTCGTGCGCGACTGGATGCGGCGGCAGCGCAAGCGGGACTAATCCGGAGCGGCGGGACCGCGGCTCATCGCCCCCGGCCTTCGCGCTCATCACGTTCGCGGCGCGAGGCCGTGTTGCTGCGCAGCAGCATCCAGGCGACGAGCGCCAGGACGATAACGACCAGGATCCACCACATGGCACTGTCTCCGATCGCGGAGCCGCGAGATCGGTCCGCGGGCCGCCGGAACCACTCCGACGGACCCGGCGCCCGGCAATCCCGATTCCCGGGCAGCGGCTCCTGGACCCATGCTACTCGCCGGATCGGAGGGAGCGCCACGTTCCGGGCGGGACGCCGAGGACGCCCCGAGGGTGCGCGTGAGTCGCTGCGCTCGCCGCTCACGCTCTCTCTGAGATGCGGCGTTACCCTTAGTTAAGTAAACTGTCGCCAGCCGCAGAACTACCATCCCGCAACTTCTAAGGGGTCCGAACCATGGCCAAGTTTGGAGTTGGACAGCCGGCCGCGCGCGTGGAGGATGCGCGTTTCCTGACCGGTCACGGCCGCTACGTCGCCGATATCGATCTTCCCCGGCAGCTGCACGCCGCTGTGCTGCGCTCGCCCCATGCGCACGCCGAAATCCGCTCCATCGACACTTCGGCCGCGGAGCACGCCCCCGGCGTCGTCGCGGTCTACACCGGCGAGGATCTCGCCGCCGACGGTATCGGCAATCTGCCGTGCCTGGCCCAGGTCAAGAACCGCGACGGCTCGGACCTGGTCCGACCGCCGCGTCCCGCGCTGGCGCAGGGCCGAGTGCGCTTCGTGGGCGACCCCGTCGCCATGGTGGTCGCCGAGACCCGCGAGCAGGCGAACGATGCGGTGGACCTGATTGCCGTCGACTTCGAGATGCTCGATGCGGTCGCGGACACCGCCGGAGCCCTCGAGGAAGGGGCGCCGCAGATATGGGACGAGGCGCCGGGCAACCTCTGCTTCGAGTGGGAGAAGGGCGACGCCGCGGCCACGGAAGAGGCGTTCCAGCGCGCATCGCGGGTGGTCTCGGTGGACCTGGTAAACAACCGGGTGGTGGCCAACCCGATGGAGACCCGGGGCGCGATCGGCTCCGTCGACGAGCAAGGTCGCATGGTCCTGCACGTCTCCAGCCAGGGCTCCCACCTGGTACGGACGATCCTTGCGGGCATGGTCTTCCAGGTGCCCGCGGAGCAGATGCACGTGATCACGCCCGACGTCGGCGGCGGGTTCGGGATGAAGATCTTCGTCTACCCGGAATACGTGCTGGTGCTGTACGCGGCCCGCAAGCTGGGACGCCCGGTGAAGTGGATTGGCCAGCGTTCGGAGTCGTTCCTCGGCGACGCGCACGGCCGCGACCATGTCAGCCATGCCGAAATGGCGCTGGATGACCAGGGGCACTTCCTGGGCCTGCGCGTGCGCACGGTGGCCAATCTCGGGGCCTACCTCTCCAACATGGGTCCGTTCATCCCCACCGAGGCCGGGGCCGGGATGCTCGCCGGCTGCTACGCGATGCCCGCGGCGCATGTCTCGGTCCGCGGGGCGTTCTCCAACACCAGTCCCACCGACGCCTATCGCGGTGCGGGACGCCCGGAGTCCGCCTACCTGCTGGAGCGCCTGGTCGACAAGTGCGGCCGCGAGACGGGTCTCGGGGCGGCCGAAATCCGCCGGCGCAACTTCATCCGCAGCGAGCAGATGCCGTTCACGACGGCCCTCGGCATGACCTACGACACCGGCGACTTCGCGCGCAACATGGAGGATGCGCTGGAGATCGCCGGCTGGGACGGCTTCGACGGGCGCCGCCGGCAGGCCGGCAACGGCCGCCTGCGGGGCATCGGCCTGTCCACCTACATCGAGGCCTGCGCGGGGGGCGCCCCGGAATCGGCCCGGGTGCAGGTCAATCCCGACGGCGGGGTCACCGTACTGGTGGGCACCCAGTCGAACGGGCAGGGCCACGAGACCGCCTACACCCAGATCATCTGCGAGCAGTTCGGGCTGGAGCCGGAGCAGGTCACCGTCGTGCAGGGCGACACCGATCGCGTGGCGACCGGCGCCGGCACCATGGGCTCACGCTCGATCCCGGTCGGCGGCACTGTGGTCCGCAACGCGGCGGAGCAGGTGATCGAGAAGGGCCGCGAGAAGGCCGCCGAGATGCTGGAGGCCGCCGCCGCCGATATCGAGTATCGCGACGGCAGCTACCGCATCGTGGGCACGGACCGCGAGACCCCGTTCGCGGAAGTCGCGCGCGCCTCCGATCCCGGCGACGGCTCGCCCAGCTTCGACGAGGAGGCGGGCTGGGGACCGGAGGTTCCGACCTTCCCCAACGGCACCCACGTCTGCGAGCTGGAGGTCGACCGCGACACCGGCGTGGTCGAGCTGCTGCGCTACACCGTGGTGGACGACTTCGGCACCGTACTCAACCCCAAGCTGCTGGAAGGCCAGGTGCACGGCGGGATCGCCCAGGGCATCGGCCAGGCGCTGCTGGAGCGCACGGTCTACGACCCGCAGTCGGGCCAGCTGGTGACCGGCAGCTTCATGGACTACACCATGCCACGGGCGGACGACGTGCCGCCGATCACCTTCCGGCTCAACCACATCCCGTCCACGACCAACCCGATGGGAATGAAGGGCGCGGGTGAGGCCGGTGCCATCGGCGCACCGCCGGCGGTGATCAACGCGCTGGTGGATGCGCTGTCGGAATTCGGCGTGGAACACGTCGACATGCCGGCGACACCGTCGGTGCTGTGGCAGCGTATGCAGGCCTGAGGTCCGGATAGTGCCGGGCACCGCCGGGCGACGCCCCGGCGGTGCTCAGCGCTGGCGCTCCCGGCGCAGCACCTCGAGCTTTTCCTGGTATTCCTCGCGCTCGATCTCCCCCCGCGCGTAGCGCTTGTGCAGGATCTCCTCGGGCGATTCGATCTCCGGGGGCCGCGCCTGCCCGGGCGGCAGCGCCCACTGCCGGCGCCAGCCGACCACGCCCCACACCACGGCGACCACCACCGCGATCAGGAACAGCCACCACAGCCCCATCCACACCCAGTGCCAGGCGCCGAACCAGTGCCCGCCGTATGTCCAGTGGTTCATGCCCGCCTCCCTCTGTGTCGGCACGTCACGGGGCGAGCATGGCACCGGTATACGGGTGCGCGCTGACGGAGATCAACCCCCGAAGGTCGAGCTCACGGCAGACCCGCCGGGCATACCGAATCTTCCCGAAGGCGACGTCAGTCCCCGAAGCAGTCGCCGAGGCCGGCGGTTTCGAGCCACCTGTCGACCTTGCGCCGGCTTTCATCGTCGAGCTGGCAACGGATGCGATCCACGATCATCTGGCGCGAGCGCTCGGGATAGCCCCGGGTCAGGTAGCTCACCGATTCACCGTAGACCTCCGCGGTGAACGCCTTGTCGCCGTTCTCGCAGGCCCGGCGGTTGCCCAGCACGAACGGGCGGTAGGTGGTCGGCATCTCGCCCAGCACCATCCGGGCGAAGGGGGTCGAGTCCGGGAACGGCGCCAGTTCGCCCCAGGGCTCGTCGCGCTCGGCATACTGCTCCGCCCAGCGAACCACGCGCGGAAACCGGGTGACGACCTTCTTCGGATCCGGGTCGGTAGTGGTGTGCCCGCGCAGGCCGCCCAGCACGATGCAGTCCACCGCCGTGGGCCGGTCCCCGAGCAGGAAGCGTGTCTCGCCGAGCTGTCGCTCCATCGCCGCGAGCAGGCGCTCGTACTCGGCCTCGGCGGCCTCCTGTTGACGCTCGCTCTCGGTGCCGGTGGCGCGGCAGGCGCGCGGACCCCACTGCGCCACCTGGCGCGCGGCCTGCGCATCCCCGCCGGTGATGCGCAAGGCCGCGGTGCGCGCGCTCTCCTCGTAGTGCCAGCGGTAATGCACCATGGTGCGGGCGATCCATTCGTCGAAGTATTCCTCGACCACCTGCACCAGGATGCCCAGTGGACCCTCCGGGAACATGCGACGCTTCGGCAGGCGCGAATCCATCAGCTGCATCAGCGGGGTGCTGTCGGCGATCATCCAGTTCTCGGGGGTGTGCAGCACCGGGACCTGGTGGGTTCCGGCGCGCTGCTCGATTTCCTCCGCCCGGCCGCTCGCGCGCTTGTCGATGAACTCGAAATCGGCCCCGTAGAAGCGGAAGGCCGCTTCCAGCTTGCGCGTGAAATAGCTGAGGTCGTTGCCATAGATGCGATACATGGGCGCTCTCCCGCGATGCCGAAAGGATGGTCTGGTGCTTGCGTGTCCGGCCATGGTACGGCGAGACCGTTCGCCAGGCTAACCGCCCCGGCCGGGCGCCGGGATGGTAGACTCGGCGGGCCGCACCCGCCCCGATACCGCATACGCGCAACGTGAACGCACCCGAACCCTTCCAATCCGCGCCCGGCGCCGCCGCCGCGAGCTGGTGGACCTCGGCGGTGGCCTTTCTCGGGGGCATCGGCGGCGGCGTGGTATTCCCGATCCTGCCGACACTGGGCCTGCGCCTGGGTCTTTCGGCGGCGCTGGTGGGCCTGATCCTGGCGGCCAACCGCATCACCCGCATCGGCTTCAACCCGGTCACGGGCGCCCTGGTGGACCGGTTCGGCGGCAAGGGACCGGTCACCGCGGGACTGGTGATCGAAACGGGCGCCATCGCCATGTTCGTGCTGGCGCTGCAGGCCCGGCTGCCGGGACTCTGGTTCCTCGGCGGCCGGATCGTCTGGGGCGTGGGATCCTCGCTGCTGATCGTCGGCGCGATGGCCGCAGTGCTGGCGATCTCCGGCCACGGCGACCGCGGCCGTCTGGTCGGGCGGGTGCGCATGTCGATGAGCCTGGGCCTGCCGGGCGGTCTGCTGCTGGGTGGCGTCCTGGCGGACGCCGCCAGCCCGCGCAGCGCCTTCGTCACGGCCGCCGGGGTCACCGGCGCCGCGGCGCTGCTGGCCCTGTGGGGGGTGCCGGCGCGGGCCCGGCGACCGGACGAGGACGCGGCGCCCGGCCCGAGCGGAGCCAGCGTGTGGAAGGCGCTGTGGCGTGAGCCGGCGCTGCGCGTGATCTGGATCTACAATCTGCTCGTCTTCCTCACGGTCCAGGGCGTACTGCTGTCGACCGTGGTGCTGCTGATCGCCGCGCGGGGTCTGTTCGTGCCCGGCCTGCACGAGCAGGGCAGTGCCGGCATCCTGATGGCGGTGCTGATGGTCTTTCGCGGCATCGCCTCGATCAGCGTGGGACGCTGGCTGGACCGCAGCGCGTCCCGGACCGCGCCGCTGCTGCTGGCGCTCGCGGCGATGGTGGGCGGATTCGCGGGCCTGGCGGTCGCGCACGACCTGGTCACGGCGATGGTCTCCCTGCTGGCCATCGGCGCCGGTACCGGCGCGCTCACCATCCCGCTGCTGGCGCTGCTGGGCGACATCACCGACCGGTCGCAGCGCGGCCGTGCACTGGCCGGCTACCAGGTCTTCGGCGACATCGGCGGGAGCATCGGTCCGATCGTGGGCCTGCAGCTGGGTGCATCGGGCGGCTTCACAGCCCTGTACGCCGGTCTCGCCGTGGTGCTCGCCGCGAGCCTGCCGCTGGTCCGGTGGCTGCGCCGCCGCGAACGCGGAGCCGCCGGCGACAGCGCATGAGGCGGCGCCTCACGGCGCGGCGGCAGGGGCGTTGAGCAGGATCAGCTCGATCTCCTCGGTGATCTCCTCCTGGCGCAGGACGTTGCGCTGCAGGGCGTACTCGGCGCGGCGCCGGTCGATGTGATCCACGGCGCCCTGCAGGTGCGCCATGCGGCGATGGTTCTCGGCTGCCAGCGCATCGTAGAAGGCCGCGTGCAGCCCCGCGAACAGTCGGGCGTCCAGCAGCTCCCGGAACACTTCGCCCGGAGCGAGGTTCAGGGCGGGCGCAGTGCCGGTGGTCGCGGCCGTCCGCGGCCGCGGCATCACCGGGAACAGCGGGCGTCGCTGCACCACCTCCGCCAGCGGGCGATGGTGCAGCACGGTCAGGGCGAGCGGTCCGAGCTCACGCTGATACCGCGACACGGCATCCAGCAGACCGAGCAGGGCCTCCTCGATCTGCTCCGCGGCATCCGGGCCGGGCAGCGGAACGACATCGGGCAGCCCGGGCGGCAGGCGCGAGACCAGCCGTTGACCGACCGCGAACACGATGCCGCGGCGCGCCTCGGCCGCGAGCGCGTCGGCCAGTGCCGTGGCCAGGGACTCGTTGTAGTTGCCGCAAAAGCCCCTCTCGGATCCCAGCACGACGAAGGCGGCGGCCTCGCAGGAGGGTTGCCAGCGCGCCACCGGGAAGTACCCGGCGAAGTCCGCCGACGCCGTCTCGACCACGTCGAGCACGCCCCGCTGGGTGTCCGCGAAGCGGGCCAGCTTGCGCGTCTCGAGCAGCGCCAGGGTCTTGAGGCTGGACATGATCTCGCGGATCTCCTCCAGCAGCTTGAGCCGCGCTTCGATCTCCCGCCGCCGGCTCATGATGCCGGACCCGCGCCGGGCACCGGCAGGCCGAGCCAGCCGCTCACCGCCGCCAGCCATTCGTCGTGGGATTGTTCCAGTGCCAGCCCGCCCTCACGGGCGGCCTCGCACAACGTCTGCAGCATGCCCGGGAGCTTCTCCGGGCTGGCGGCGTCGAGCAGCCCGGCGTTGACCGCCACCAGCCAGGCAAGCTGGGCGCTCTCCGTCCACGGGTCGAGCCGATCCTGCTTGAGCGCCTCCCGCAGCGCCCGCCCATGCCGGATACGCGCCTCCATCCCCGCTTCCAGACGCGCGCCGAAGCGGGTGAAGACCTCCAGCTCCAGGAATTGCAGGTAGTCCAGTTTCATGCGCCCGGCTTCCTCCTTGATCCGGGGGTGCTGGGCCTTGCCGCCGATGCGGGACACCGACCGGGCGATGTCCACCGCAGGACGGAAGCCGGCCGAGAACAGCTCCTGGTCGAGGTAGATCTGGCCGTCGGTGATGGAAATCAGGTTGGTGGGGATGTAGGCCGCGATCTCGCCCTGCTGGGTCTCCACCACCGCCAGCGCGGTCATGCTCCCACCGCCGTGTTCGGGCGCCAGGCAGGTGGCGCGCTCCAGCAGCCGGGCGTGCAGGAAGAAGATATCACCCGGGTAGGCTTCCCGCCCGGGCGGCCGCCTGAGCAGGAGCGAGAGCTCCCGATAGGCGCGCGCGTGGTTGCTGAGATCGTCGTAGACCACCAGCGTGTCCTGACCCGCCGCCATCCACTCCTCGGCGATAGCGCAGCCGGCGAACGGCGCCAGGTACTGCAGGCCCGGCAGCGCACTGGCCTCGCCGACCACCAGCGTGGTGTAGTCCAGCGCTTCGAAACGCCGCAGCGTCTCGATGGCGCTGACCACCGCCGAACGCTTCTGCCGGACCAGCACGTACACGCAGCGCACGCCGCGCCCACGCTGGTTGATCACGGCGTCCAGTGCAATCGAGCTGCGGCCCAGGCCCTCGTCGCCCACGATCAGCTGGCGCTGGCCCTTGCCGATCGGGATCATCGTGTCCACGATCTTGATCCCCGTGTACAGCGGGCGCTTCACGAAGTCCCGCTGCAGCAGCGAGGGTGACAGCACGTCGAGGGGACGCCGGTGCTCGCAGCGCGGCACCTCCAGGCCGTCCAGCGGCTGGCCCACCGGGTCGACCACGCGCCCGAGCAGCGCGTCGCCGACCGGGATGCTCAGGGTCAGGTGCGAACGCCGGGCGGGCGTGCCCGCGGTGAGTCCGGCGCTCTGGTACAGCAGCACGGCCCCCACGCGCTCCGTGGTGAGATCGAACACCACCGCGCGGCTGCCGTCGCCGAGCTCGACGATCTCGTCCATGGCCACCGACGGGAGTCCGCTGATCCAGGCGATGCCGTCACCCACCGACTCGACCTCGCCGTGCTCGAGCAGCCGGGGCACGGGCCGGTAGTCCTCCAGCCACGCGTCCAGCGGCGCCAGGAAGTCCGCGGGACCGTTCTCAGGCCTGTTCACGCGCGGCCTCCCGGAAGAATGCCAGCTCATCGCGCAGATCGGCGCAGGCCGCCCAGCCCCCCGCCTCCAGCCGCACCCCGGCAAGCAGCGACTCGTCGCGCCGCCAGTCGACGCCGGAGGGGGCCTCTCCCAGCAGGTCGTGAAGCGCCGACTCGACGGCCTCGCGCCGCTCCCCCGAGACCGCGAAGGCCGTGGTCAGTATGGGCCGGGCGGCAGGGTCGCGCCAGGCTTCCTCCAGTAC
>Ga0209921_1000068_pt1 | contig 41614 bp, 38 predicted proteins | sample SalPonF2_C_D2_MG_FD_185730 | JGI IMG/M metagenome (GOLD analysis project Ga0209921, IMG submission 185730) | Salt pond soil microbial communities from South San Francisco under conditions of wetland restoration - Salt Pond MetaG SF2_C_D2_MG... ...
TGGTCGACCGCGACGGCAACGCGGACGGCGAGCGTGCCGGTGCCCTGCTGAAGGAGTGCGAAAAGCGCGGCCTGCTCATGATCCGCTGCGGCGCCTACGGCCACCAGGTGGTGCGCTGGCTGCCGCCACTGATCGTGAGCGAGCAGCAGGTCGACCAGGCGGCCGACATCTTCGCCGAGGCCCTCAAGGCAACGGCCTGAGGATGCCGGCCGCCGGCACGGCCCCGGCCGGGCACTTGCGTGCCCGGCCGGATGCGGACAGGATTGTCCCCCATCTGCCGACCACAACACTCAGCCGGGGGACCATCCGATGGCGTCCGTAGCGGACAGCATTCCCGTGGATTTTGCCGCCTGCCTCGCCAGGCACGGCCGGGAACGGCCGCGGCATACCGCCCTGATCCTCGACGACCGCAGGCTCTCCTGGGGCGATCTCTCGCGCCGCGTCGCGCAGACCGCCAACGCCCTGCAGGACCTGGGCCTGCAGCGCGGCGACAAGGTCGCGATGCTGGCCGCGACCTCGATCGAGTACGTTACCCTCTTCGCCGGCACGGTGGTTGCCGGCGGCTGCGCCGTGCCGCTTTCGGGGATGGTCCAGGGGGATGCCATCGAGCGCATGATCCGCGATTGCGATGCGCGGGTGCTCGCGGTCTCGGAAAGCACCCGCGGGCAGGTGGCCGCCTTCGCCGAAGGGCTGGAGCAGATCCTGCCGGGCGGATTCATCGGCCTGGACTTTGCGCGGGATCCCTGGCGCGGGTTCGACGCCTGGATTGCCGACCGGCCGACGGACTGGCCGCAGGTGGAGGTGCGTCCCTCCGATCCCTTCGACCTGATCTACAGCTCGGGCACCACCGGCATGCCCAAGGGCATCGAGCACCCGCACGCGATGCGCTCCCGCCACCTGGTGCTGGGAGAGCAGCTGGGCATGGACGGCGATGCCGTGACGCTCTCATCGACGCCCCTGTATTCCAACACCACCCTGGTGGCACTGCTGCCCACGCTGGCCGGGGGCGGCACCGTGGTTCTGATGAAGAAGTTCGACGCCGGCGAATTCCTGGACCTGGCCGAGAAGCACCGGGTGACCCATGCCATGCTGGTGCCGGTGCAGTACCAGCGCATCCTGGCGCACCCGGACTTCGACCGGCACGACCTGTCGAGCTTTCGCCTCAAGCTCTCCACCAGCGCGCCGCTGCGCCGCAGCGTGATCGAGGATGCCAACCGCCGCTGGCCGGGTGAGCTGATTGAGATCTATGGCCTCACCGAGGGCGGCGTCGCCACCTTCCTCGATACCCGCCAGTTCCCGGACAAGCTCGACACCGTCGGCCGTCCGCCGGACAACGTCGAGCTGGTGATCCTCGACGAGCAGGGCAGGCCCGTCCCCCCGGGCGAGATCGGCGAGGTGGCGGGGCGCTCGGAGGCGATGATGACCGGCTACTACAAGCGGCCGGACAAGACCGGCGAGCTGCTCTGGTACGACGGGCAGGGGCGCCTGTTCTTCCGCACCGGCGACATGGGGCGCCTGGACGAGGACGGCTTCCTGCAGCTGCTGGATCGCAAGAAGGACATGATCATTTCGGGCGGCTTCAACGTCTACGCCACGGACCTGGAGCAGGTGCTGCTGCGCCATCCCGACGTCACCGACGCCGCGGTGGTCGGCGTGCCCAGCGAGCAGTGGGGCGAGACGCCCGTGGGTATCGTGGTCCTGCGCGAGGGTGCCCGCGCATCGGCCGACGATCTGCGCGAGTGGGCCAATGCCCGCCTCGGCAAGACCCAGCGGCTCAACGCCGTGCAAATCCGCGACTCGCTGCCACGGAGCACGATCGGGAAGGTATTGAAACGCGAGCTGCGGGAGGAGTTTATGGCTGCGAGCTCCTGACGGAGCTCGCACCGGTTTTCGGTTTCCGGTTTTAGGTTTTAGGAACGAGGGCTCGGGTGGACATCGCCGGCGTCTGCGCCTGATCGAGGCTCGAGGAGCACTCCCCCGGCCAGCCTTGGCTGACACGCCCGGCAAAGGCAGCGAGATCTGCCGCTTCTTGCCTAAAACCTAAAACCGGAAACCGAAAACCGCCCCGGCCCGCCTGCGGCGGGCCGGGGCTACATGTCCCCCCACAATCCCTGCATCACGGCGATCGCCGCGGCGGCGGCGGTCTCGGTGCGCAGCGTTCTCGGGCCCATGCGGACCGCGGTAAAGCCACGTTCGCCGGCGCACGCGATCTCGGCCTCGTCCAGTCCGCCTTCCGGTCCAACCAGCAGGGTCGCCCGTGCCGGAGGCGGGAGGTCGGCCAGCCGGCGTTCCGCGGCGGGGTCGAGCAGCAGCCGGGTACCGTCGCCCGGATCCTGCGCGAGGCGTTCGTCCAGGGGTCTGGGCACCCTGACCTCCGGCAGCACCGCGCGGCCGCACTGCTCGCAGGCGCTGCGGGCGACGCCCTGCCAGTGGTCGCGGCGCCGGGCCAGGCGCTCGCCGCGCAGCCGCACCATGCTGCGGGCGCAGAAGACCGGATCGATCCGGGTCACGCCCAGCTCCACCGCCTTCTGTACCGCGTAGTCCATGCGCTCGCCCCGGGAGACGCCCTGGATCAGGGTGACGGCAAGCGGAGACTCGGGCCGGGGACGGCGCCGCCCGCCCGTGCGCACGGTCACGCCGTCCCGGCCGGCCGATTCGATTTGTGCTTCGAACTCGCCGCCCCGGCCGTCGAACAGCACCAGCGCGGCACCGGGCCCGAGGCGCAGCACGCGTGCGACATGGCGGGCGGCCTGGCCCTCCAGCGTGACGATCGCGCCCTCGCGCAGCGGCTGCTCGCAATGGATCCGGGGAATGCGCACTAGGCGGTGGCCCGCTCGATGCCTTCCGCGGCCACCCGCGCCAGGTGATCGATCTCTTCCGGCGTGATGACGTACGGCGGCATGAAGTAGACCACGTTGCCCAGCGGGCGCAGCAGCACGCCGTTGGCCAGGCCGTGCCGGAACACGTGCAGCCCGCGGCGTTCCTGCCACGGGAAGGGCTCGCGGCCGCGTCGGTCGCGCACCATCTCCATCGCCAGCACCATCCCGTGCTGGCGGATCTCTCCGATGTGCGGATGATCGGCGAGGTGCTCGACGGCCCGGCGCATGTGCGCGGCGAGCTCGCGATTGCGCGCGATCACGTCGTCGTCGCGGAAGATGTCCAGGGTGGCCAGTGCCGCCGCGCAGCCCAGCGGGTTGCCGGTGTAGCTGTGCGAATGCAGGAACGCGCGCAGCTTCTCGTACTCGTCGTAGAAGGCGTGGTAGACGCTTTCCCCCGTGAGCACCACGGAAAGCGGCAGGTAGCCGCCGGTCAGGCCCTTGGAAAGACACAGGAAATCCGGGCTGATGCCGGCCTGCTCGCAGGCGAACAGGGTCCCGGTACGGCCGAAGCCGACCGCGATCTCGTCGGCGATCAGGTGGACGCCGTGGCGGTCGCAGGCCTGTCGCAGCAGCTTGAGGTACACCGGGTCATGCATGCGCATGCCTCCGGCGCACTGGATCAGGGGCTCCACGATCACCGCGCAGATTTCATCGGCGTGTTCGGCCAGCACCGCCTCCATCTCCGGGAACACGCGCTCGGCGTAATCCGCCCAGCTCTCGCCCGGCTCGCGGTCGAAGGCGTCGGGCGAGGTGACCTTGAACGTGTCCATCAGCAGCGGGTCGTAGGTCTGGCGGTAGAGCGAGACGTTGGTCACGGCCAGCGCGCCCAGGGTCTCGCCGTGGTAGCTGTTGCTCAGGGTGACGAAGCGGGTCTTGCGCGTATGCCCCCGGTTGCGCCAGTAGTGGTAGCTGAGCTTGACCGCGACCTCCACCGCGGAGGAGCCGTTGTCGGCGTAGAAGCTCCGGGTCAGGCCGGGCGGCGTCACCTCGGCGAGCCGCTCGGACAACTCGATCACCGGCTCATGGGTGCAGCCGGCCATGATCACGTGCTCCAGCGTTTCGAGCTGCTCGCGGATGCGGGTGTTGATGCGCGGGTTGCAGTGGCCGAACAGGTTCACCCACCAGGAGCTGATCGCGTCCAGGTAGCGGTTGCCGTCGAAATCCTCCAGGTACATGCCCTCGCCCCGCCGGACCGGGATCATGGGCATCCACTCGTAGTCCTTCATCTGGGTGCAGGGGTGCCACACGGATGCCAGGTCCCGCCGGGCCAGCGCGGCGTTGGCGGTGCCCTGGGGCTCGAATTGCACGGACATGCTTCCTCCGGTCACTGCGGCGGTGCGGGAGCGCGGGCGCGGGTCAGCCCAGCGCCTTGATGAACACCTTGGAGTTGCGCTGGTAGTTGTACATGGCCTGGCGCGAGACCGGCAGGTCCTGGATCCGCGCCGGCTCGAAGCCCTGCTCCCGGAACCAGTGCGAGGTACGTGTCGTGAGCACGATCAGTCGCTCGATGCCGCGGCTGCGGGCGCGCTTCTCCAGGTGACGCAGCAGCGTCACGCCCCGGTCCGCGTTGCGGTAGTCGGGGTGCACGCCGACGCAGGCCAGCTCGGCGGCGCGCTCGGGGGGAAACTCGTACAGCGCCGCGCACGCGATGATCATGCCGTCGCGTTCCATCACGACGAAGTTGTCGATCTCCAGCTCGAGCTGCTCGCGGGAGCGGTGGACCAGGATTCCCTCCTGCTCCAGGGGCGCGATAATCTGCAACACGCCCCCGACGTCGTCAATGGTGGCGTCGCGGAGGGTGTCGTAGTGTTCGCTGGTGATCAGCGTGCCCACGCCGTCGCGGGTGTACAGCTCCTGCAGCAACGCACCCTCGTGGCGGCTGCTCAGCAGGTGCGCACGCGCCACGCCGCCGCGGCAGGCCCGTACCGCATGGCGGATCTGGAGCCGCAGCCCGTCGCTGCACGAGCGCTTCCCGCAAAGCGCCTGCGCCTCGCCGGGGGTGAGCTCGCCGATGCGTTCGTCCGCGGCATCCCTGAGCGGCGGCTCGCCACTGACGAACAGCAGCTTGTCCGCCTGCAGCTGGATCGCGGCCGCCGTCGCGACGTCCGCGGCGTCGAGCAGGAACGCCTCGCCCGTGGGCGAGCAGGCGACCGGCGAGAGCAGCACCAGCGCGCCGTCGCCAAGGAGGTCGCGTATCGCACCCGTCCGTACGCGACGCACTTCGCCACTGTGCAGGTAGTCGATGCCGTCACGGACACCGATCGGGCGCGCCACCACGAGGTTGCCGGAAACCAGCCGGATGGCGTTGCCGGCCATGGGCGTACCACTCAGGCCGGTGGAGAAGCGCGCCTCGATGTCGATACGCAGGGCGCCCACCGCCTCCCGGGCGCAGGCCAGCGCGCCCGGATCGACCACCGGAAAGCCGTTGACCCGGTCGAGCTCCAGGCCCCGCTCCGCGAGGCGCGCCTCGATCTGCGGCTCCGCCCCGTGCACCAGCACCAGGCGCACGCCGAGGCTGGCCAGCAGCGCGATGTCATGCACCAGCCCGGTCGCCTCGGGCGATCGCAGCGTGTCGCCGTCGATCGCCAGCACGAACGTGCGGCCGCGGTGCGCGTTGATGTACGGCGAGGAGTCGCGGAACCACTTGACGAACTCCGCCACCGGGATTTCCTGGGTCATGCCGTGGCTTGCCTTAGGTCTCCGGGAGTCCGGGGAAGACCCCCTTGTCTTTCACGGTGATCCGGCGCCAGCCGTGACCGGCCGGGCTTGCCCAGACCCATCCCCGTCGGCGCAACCTGCTGCCCCGTCCCGAGCCTTCTTAAAACTTAACAACTTAACAACTTAATAACTTAATAACTTAATAACTTAATAACTTTAAGAACACCCCTACTCCCCGTCGAAGCAGAACCGCTGCACCAGCTGAGCGAGGATTTCGTGCATGGGTTCGATGCGGTCCAGCGCCAGGTACTCGTCCGGCTGGTGGGCCTGCTCGATATCGCCGGGCCCGAGGATCAGGGTCTCCATCCCCATGCGGCCGAAGAACGGGCCCTCGGTGCCGAAATCGACCGCGCCCGCCGTCATGCCGGTGAGGGACTCCGCGGCCCGCACGACGGCGCTGTCCGACGGGGTTTCCATCGCCGGCACGCCGTCGAACAGCGGCGCGTAGTCAAGCTCCAGCCCGGTGCCTGCCAGCGCCTGCGCGGCCGCCTCGCGGAGCCGGCGGCGCAGGCTCTCGATCTCCATCCCGGGGAGCATGCGCAGGTCGAAGTGCAGCTCGCACTCGGCGCAGATCCGGTTGGGATTGTCGCCGCCGTGGATGTGTCCCAGGTTGAGCGTGGGTCGGTCCACGTGGAAGGCCGGGTTGCGGTTGTCGCGCTGCAGCGCCTCGCGCAGCTCCAGCAGGGCGCCCAGCACCCGGTACATCCCCTCCAGGGCGTTGCGTCCCAGGGAGGGATCGCTGGAATGGCCCGACGCGCCGATCACGCGCAGTCGCTCCATCATGATGCCCTTGTGCATGCGCACCGGCCGCAGGCCGGTGGGCTCTCCCACGACCACGTAGCGTGCCCGCGGGCGGCCGCTCTCGGCCAGGCTGCGGGCGCCGCTCATGCTGCATTCCTCGTCCGCGGTCGCGAGCAGGATGAGCGGCCGGCGCGGATGTTGGCCGGCGGCCTCCGCGGCCACCCCGACGGCGATCGCCAGGAACGCCTTCATGTCCGAGGTGCCCAGGCCGTAGATGCGCTGCTCGCGGACCGTGGCCGAGAACGGGTCGCTGCGCCACCGGCCCTCGTCGAAGGGCACCGTGTCGGTGTGGCCGGCCAGCACCAGGCCTCCGTCACCCTGTCCCAGGGTCGCGACCAGGTTCGCCTTCTGCGGCTGACCGGGCAGTGGCAGCAGCTCGATGGCGAAGCCGAGCGCCTCGAGCCAGCCCGCCAGGTGCTCGACCACGGGCCGGTTGCCGAGGTCGAGGTCGGGGTTGGAGCTGCTCACTGACGGGATCGCCACCAGCTCCCGGATCCTGTCCAGGGTTTCGGGTATCCTGCTCATGCCGGTGATTCTGTACTGCGGCCCGGGTGCACGCAAGGCACGGGGCTTGATCCCGGCAGCCTGCGCGCCTACCGTTGATCCATGCAGTGCAGCGCCATTCCTGGCACCGACCAACAAGGACAACCGGCGCGGCCCGGATGAAACCATCGGGATTGGCAGTGACTCGCGGACAACGCTCACGTGCGCGCACGGCCAACGGCCTGTGCGCGCCCCTCGTCGAGCCCGGCAGCGGCCGGCTGCCGGGCGCGCGCTGGTGCCCGTCGCCGCATCGCGACGCCCGCCCCGACCCCCTCGACATCAGCCTCGTGGTCGTCCACGGGATCAGCCTGCCGCCCGGCGAGTTCGGCGGCGACTGGATCGACGCGCTGTTCACCGGGACCTTGCCGGCGGATGCGCATCCGTACTTCGCCCGCATCGCCGGGATGCGGGTCTCGTCCCACGTCCTGATCCGGCGCGACGGCGAGTGCGTGCAGTACGTGCCGTTCCACGAGCGGGCCTGGCACGCGGGCGTGTCGTCCTTCGAAGGCCGCCCCGACTGCAACGACTACTCCATCGGCATCGAGCTCGAGGGCACCGACGAGGATCCCTACGAGACGGTGCAGTACCGCCGCCTGGCGGCGCTGTGCGCCGCCCTGATGCGGGTGTACCCGGCGGTGACGCCGGATCGGGTCGCCGGCCACTGTCACGTGGCGCCGGGCCGCAAGACCGACCCCGGACCGGCGTTCGAGTGGAATCGACTGCGTCGGCTGATCCGGGCGGTACCCGGCTGACCGCCTGCGGAGGAAATCACGGCACCATGGCAATCATCTCCATACTGCTGGTGTTCGGCGCCGAGTACCTGCTGGGCGACGCCGAGCGGGTGAGAAGCCCGGCCTGGTTCCGCTCCTGGCACGAGGTGCTCGCCCGCGTCGCGGGCGGCTGGCCGGCCTGGGACGGAGCGCTCGGGGTCCTGCTGCTGGTCGGGCTGCCGGTGCTGGCGCTGATCCTGTTGCAGCTGTTCCTGTTCTGGCTGGGTCTGGGATTCGTCGCCGCGCTGATCGGCCTGGTGGTGTTGTACTTCAGCCTCGGACCGCGACGCCTGCCCGAGCAGGCGCGGCTGTTCCTGTCCCGGACCGAGGAAGGCGGGGAGGGTGCGCTGGAGCTGGCGGCGAACCTCCTCGGCGAGCGCCCGGCGGACCTCGGCACCGCCAGCGCGGGGATGCGTGACGCCCTGGTGGCCCAGTCGGCGGAGCGCCTGTTCACGGTGCTGTTCTGGTTCATGGTGCTCGGCCCGGTGGGCGCCCTGCTCGTCCGGCTGGCGAGCTTCGCCCGCGATCAGGCGCACGGCGAGGGGCTGGCCGACTTCGCCGCCCGCCTCGCGGGCGTGCTGGCATGGATCCCGGTGCGCCTGCTGGCCCTCACCTACGGGCTGGTCGGCAGCTTCGAGGATTCGCTCCACGGCTGGCGCGCCTGGCGGGAGGGCGAGGCGGACTCGATCGCCGACGCCGGTCGCGGCTTGCTGCTCGCCGCGGGCCAGGGTGCGCTGCGGGTGCACGAGGACACCGCGGAGAGCGACGATCCGGACGGGGTGGCAACGGCCCTGGAGCTCTATCACCGCGCGCTGGCGGTCTGGCTGATCCTCATCTCCCTGCTGACCCTGGCCGGGTGGCTCGCCTGAGGGACGGCGGTGCGGCCTGCGGGGTCGTGGCGCGTCCCGGCCGCGCGGCGGCGGCCGCGGTGCTGCTGCTGCCTGTCTGGCTTGCCGCGGCGCACGCGGCGGGAGCCGTTGCCGCGCGCGATGACACCGGCCGGCGCATTCACCTGCCGCGGCCGGCCCGACGGATCGTCAGCCTGGCGCCGCACGTCACCGAGACGCTGTTCGACCTGGGCGTCGGCAACCGGGTGGTCGGGGCCAGCCGTTACAGCAACTACCCGCCGCCGGCGAAGCGGATCCCCCGGGTGGGCGGCGCCGCGGGCCTGGACTACGAGAGGATCCTGGCGCTGCACCCCGACCTGGTGGTGGCCTGGGCCAGCGGCACCGGGAAGGCCTCCATCCGCAAGCTGCGGCGGCTCGGGCTGACGGTGTTCGTCAGCAGGCCCCGCAGCTTCGCCGACATCGCCTCCGGCTTCGAGCGCCTCGGCCGCCTGGTGGGCCGGCCGCGGCGGGGCAGGGCGCTGGCGGCGCAGTTTCGTCAGCGGGTGGCCGCCATCCGCGGGCGCTGGAGCCACCGCCGGCCGGTGCGGGTGTTCTACGAGATCTGGAACCGGCCGCTGATGACCGTCGGCGGATCGCATATCATCAGCGAGGCGATCCGGGCGTGCGGCGGGCGCAACGTCTTCGGCGATCTCGATTCGCTGGCGCCACGGGTGGCGACCGGCGCGGTGCTGGGACGGGATCCGCAGGCCATCGTTGTGGGCGGTCCCCGGTCGTGGCTCGGCTATTGGCACCGGTGGGACCGGCTGACGGCAGTGCGGGACGGAAATCTCTTCCGCCTGGACCCCGACCGGATCCAGCGACCGGGTCCGCGGATCGTGGAGGGCACCCGGGCGTTGTGCCGGGACCTGCAGCAGGCACGGCAGAGGCTGGGCGGAAGTGCGCATCGGCATTGACCTGGGCGGGACCAAGATCGAGGGCATCGTGCTCGACGACGAGGGGCGCGAGCGCCGCCGGCGCCGCGCCGCCACGCCGCGGGACGACTACCCCGGGACGCTGCAGGCAGTGGCGGCCATCCTGCACGAGCTGGAGCGCGGGCTCCCCGCCGTCCCCGCCGTGGGCATCGGCTCCCCCGGCTCGCCCTCGCGGCTGACCGGCCGGATGAAGAACTGCAACTCCACCTGGCTCAACGGGCGGCCGCTGGCGGCGGACCTGGAGCGCGTGCTCGGGCGCCCCGTGCGGCTGGCGAACGACGCCGACTGTTTCGCGCTGTCGGAGGCGACCGACGGTGCGGGGGCCGGCGCGTCCAGCGTGTTCGGCGTGATCCTGGGCACCGGCGTGGGCGGCGGCATCGTGATCGACGGGCGCCTGCTGACGGGCGTCGACGGACTCGCGGGGGAGTGGGGGCACAATCCGCTGCCGTGGCCGGCGGCGGACGAGCTGCCGGGTCCCGCCTGTTACTGCGGCCGCGCCGGCTGCATCGAGACCTGGATCAGCGGGCCGGGCCTGGCGGCCGATCACCGCCGGGTCGCCGGCCAGGCACTCGGCGCCCGGCAGATCGCGTCGGCCGCCCGCCGGGGCGACGCCGCCGCGCGGTCGAGCCTCGAACGCTACGAGACGCGCCTCGCCCGCGGCCTGGCGAGCGTGATCAACATCCTGGACCCGGAATGCATCGTGCTCGGCGGCGGCCTTTCCGCTTTGCGCCGCCTGTACCGGGAACTCCCCGCGCTGCTCGCCGATTACGTGTTCTCGGACCGGGTCGCCGCGCGGCTGTCGCCGCCGCGCCACGGGGACGCCAGCGGGGTGCGCGGCGCGGCCCGGCTCTGGCCCGGGTGATCAGCCGGTTGCGCCGGTGGCGGGGAGCGGCGCCGCCCGGATGCCGGCGAAGTCGTGCAGGCTTGCGTCCGCGAGATGCGAGGGAACGACGTTGCGCAGGCTCGCCGCGATCACGTCCAGGCGCCCCGGGTCGACGGCCTCCCACTGCCGCAGCATCTGCTTGATCGCCTGGCGCTGGAGGTTTTCCTGGGACCCGCACAGGTTGCAGGGGATGATCGGGAACCGGCGCAGCTCGGCGTAGCGGGCGATGTCGCGTTCGGCGCAGTACGCCAGCGGCCGGATCACCACGTGCCGGCCATCGTCGCTGCGCAGCTTGGGCGGCATCGCCTTGAGCGCGCCGCCGTGGAACATGTTGAGGAACAGGGTCTCGATCATGTCGTCGCGGTGATGTCCCAGCGCGATGCGCGTGACCCCGTGCTCGGCAGCAAAGCGGTAGAGGATGCCCCGGCGCAGGCGCGAGCACAGCGAGCACATGGTGCGCCCTTCCGGGATCACCCGCTTGACCACGCTGTAGGTATCCTCTTCCAGGATGTGATACGGGACGCCGAGGCTTTCCAGGTACTCCGGCAGCACGTGCGCCGGGAACCCCGGCTGCTTCTGGTCGAGATTGACCGCCAGCAGCTCGAAACGCACGGGGGCGCGGCGCTGCAGCGACAGCAGCATGTCCAGCAGGGTGTACGAGTCCTTGCCGCCGGACAGGCAGACCATGACCCGGTCGCCGTCCGCGATCATCTCGTAGTCGGCGACGGCCTGGCCCGTCAGGTGCCGCAGCCGTCGCTGCAGCCGGCCGAGCCCGTCGCGATCCGTGTCCTGCCTGGCTGCCTGCATCGCTGTGCTCCGGGATGCCGCGTGAATGACCGGCGCATTGTACTCACCCGGTCACCGGCAATGCCACGTGTCACGGAGCGCGCGGGGGCAAGGACGAGGCGCGGGAGCGAAGACGGCGGGCGACCGCGTTAGACTGGGTGCAACCCGATTCCCGGGTGCGACCGGGCTCCGGCCGCACCGATCCGATGGAGGTGCGAACGTGTCGAACAGGCAGACGGTCGCGGACCTGGCGCCCGCCACGCGCTACGCGCGGCGGGAAGGCGTCCGGCTCGCGTGGACGGTGCTGCACGGAACCGACGACATCCTGATCCCGGCCGCCAATGCCCGGTCCATCGCGGACCGGATCCCCGGTGCCCGCCTGCCCCCTTTGCCCGGGTGCGGGCACCTGGTCTGGGACATGGACGGCGGCGCCAGCATCAAGGCCATTCGCGGATTCGTCGAGGAAGCCGGATGAAGATTCCCGAGATCCTGTTGATCGAGTCCCAGCACAAGCCCGGCAGCCTCGCCCGGATCCTCCAGGTCATCGGCGAGGCCGGCCTGGTGATCGAGAACCTCGACGTGGTCCGGCGCGACCAGGACAAGACGGTGTGGGAGATCACCCTGAACCTGGAGGCGGACGTCGAGTACAACCTGGCCGAGGCGATCAACGCCCTGCCCAACGCGCGCCTGATCGGCAAGTCGGACCGGGTGTTCAACCGCCATCGCGGTGGCAAGATCCGGATGGTTTCGCGCCTTCCGCTGACCTCTCTCCAGGAGCTGCGCGACGTCTACTCGCCGGGAGTCGCCCGGGTGTGCCTGGCGATCCGGGACGACCCGTCCCTGGCGCAGGAGTACACCGGCCTGCGCAACACCGTCGGCATCATCACCAACGGCACCGCGATCCTGGGGCTCGGCAACATCGGGCCGGTGGCGGGCCTGCCGGTGATGGAGGCCAAGGCCGCGCTGATGGCCCGGCTCGCGGGCCTGTCGGGCATCCCCGTCCTGCTGCAGGAGACCGATCCGGAGCGGGTGATCGAGACGGTCGAGCGGATCGCGCCCTCGTTCGGCGCAATCCAGCTCGAGGACTTCGCCGCCCCGGACTGCTTCCGCATCGAGGAGGAGCTCCTCCGGCGCCTGGACCGGCCGGTGATGCACGACGACCAGCACGGCACCGCCGTGGTGTCCCTGGCCGCGCTGCTCAGTGCCGCGCGGCGCATCGGGCGCAGCCTGGAGGACAGCGTGGTGGGCCAGGTCGGCCTGGGCGCCGCCGGCATGGGGATCGCCAACCTGCTCGCCAGCCACGGGCTGCGCAAGCTGCTCGGCACCGACCTGCGCGAGGATGCGCTGCGGCGCTTCGAGGCGCTGGGCGGCCGGCGCGCGAGCCTCGACCAGGTGATGGCGCGGGCGGACATCGTGATCGCCACCACCGGCGTCTCCGGCCTGATCCGGCCGGAGAGCGTGCGCGAGGGGCAGCTGATCCTGGCGCTGACCAATCCGGATCCGGAGATCCTGCCGCGCGAGGCGCTCCGGCGCGGCGCGGCGTTCGCGGCCGACGGTGCCAGCATCAACAACGTGCTGGGCTTCCCGGGGCTGTTCCGGGGCGTGCTGGAGTCCGGGGTGCGCGCCTTCAGCAACGAGATGTTCCTCGCCGCCGCCCGCACGCTGGCGGAGCTGGCGCCGGAGCACGAGCTGGTGCCGTCACCGCTGGATTCGGCCGTGCACCAGGCCGTGGCCGAGGCGGTGCACGAGGTGGCCACGGCCGGCTGAGCGGCTCGCGGCGGGATCAGCCGGGGTGCCCGCCGATCAGCCCGCGCCGCCCGAGCCAGGCGAAGCCGGCCAGGGCCAGCGCGGTGATGCCGGCGCCGGTGAGGAAGGTCGCCGCCGGGCCGAAGGCCTGCCAGAGCCCGCCGGCCAGCACGCTCGCGACCAGCATGGCGAGGCCGCTGACCAGGCTGAACATGCCGTAGGCGGTTCCCCGCAGGCGCGCCCCGGCGGTGTCGGCCACCAGGGTCACCAGCAGGCCCTGGGTCAGGCCCATGTGCAGCCCCCACAACGCGGATCCCAGCGCCACGCTCCATACGCTGCCGGCGGCGGCCAGGACCAGGTCGGCGGCGATCAGCGCCAGCAGGCCGGAGGCGAGCAGGCCGCTGCGCCCGATGCGGTCGGACAGCCGCCCCACCGGGTACGCGGTGGCGGAGTACACCACGCTCATCACCGCCAGCATCATCGGGACCAGGGCCTCGCGCAGGCCGATGCTCTCGGCCTTGAGCAGCATGAAGGCCTCGCTGAAGCGCGCCAGCGTGAACACGCCGGCCACCGTCACCACCAGCCAGTACGCCGACGGCAGCCTTGCCAGCTCGCGCCGGCGCAGCGGCAGTCGCGCCGTGCGCTCGCGCGAGCGGGCCGGTTCGTGCACCGCGGTCGCCAGCACCGCCACGGCGGCGGCGGCGGGGATCACCGCGAGCCAGAACACCAGCCGGAAATCGTCCGAGCTCAGCGTCATCAGCAGCATCGCCAGGCCCGGGCCGAGCACGGCGCCGACCGTATCCAGCGACTGGCGCAGGCCGAACGCGCTGCCGCGCAGCGGCGCCGGCGCGAGGTCCGCCACCAGGGCATCGCGCGGTGCCCCCCGGATGCCCTTGCCGATGCGGTCGATGAAGCGTGCCACGAATACCGCCTCGACACTGGCGGCGACCGCGAACAGCGGCTTGCTGAGGGTGGCGAGGCCGTAGCCGGCGAGGGCCAGCGCCTTGCGCCGTCCCAGCCAGTCCGACAGGGCGCCGGAGAACGTGCGGGTGATCAGCGCGGTCGCCTCGGCCACGCCCTCGATCAGTCCCACCGAGACCGTGCTCGCGCCCAGCACGGAAACCAGGAAGACCGGCAGCAGGCTCTGGATCGCCTCCGAGGAGGTGTCCATGAACAGGCTCACCACCCCCAGCGCCCAGACGCCGGCGGGCAGCGAGCCGCGGGGCGGTCCGCGGCGCCGGGGTGCTTGTTCCTGCATGGGCGCGATCATACGGGCCCGCCCGGTCCCTTGCCAGGGGATCCGGGGCGCTGCTCAGCCGTCCAGCGGCTCCAGGGTCACCGGCAGGCCGTCGCGGGGCCGGGAGATCGGCACGATGGCGTAGCGCGGGCGGTAGTCCGCGGGCAGGTGCACGCGGTAGCGACGCAGGAACTGGTGCAGGAAGGCCTTGACCTGCATTTCGGCGAAATGCAGCCCGATGCACATGTGGGCGCCGCCCCCGAAGGGAATCCAGGCGAACGGGGTTTGCCGGTGCTCGGCCCGCTCGCGCGAGAAGCGCTCCGGGTCGAAGCGCTGCGGCTCCCGCCAGTAGCCGCTGAAATGGTGGGTGAAGCTGGGCGAGATGCTCACCAGGGTGTTGGCGGGGATGCGGTAGCCCTGGAATTCGCAGTCGCGCACCGTGCGCCGCGGCATCGACGGCAGCGGCGGGTTCATCCGCAGCGCCTCCCGGAAGACCCGTCCGGTCAGCTCCAGGCGGTCGAGCTCCTCGTAGCCCAGCCGGTCGCCACCGACCGAGCGCAGCTCCTCGCGCACCCGCTCCTGCCACTCCGGATGCTCGCCGAGCGCATGGATCATGGTCGTCAGGGCGCTGGTCGTGGTGTCGTGCGCGGCCATCATCAGGAAGATCATGTGGTCCACGATCTCCCGGTCGTCGTAGGCCTCGCCGTCCTCGCTGCGCGCGCGGCAGATCTGGCTGAAGAAATCCGCCCCCCCGCCGGCGCGCTTCGCGGGGATGAGGTCACGCAGGAAGTCCTCGAGGAAGCGCCGCCCGCGCAGCCCCCGGTCCCAGGCGAGCCCCGGAAGCGGCAGCCGCACCACGGCGATGGATGCCCTGACGGTGTCCATGAACGCGCGGTTGACCCGTTCGGCCTCCGGGCCCAACTGCAGGCCGAGGAAGACGGTCGCCGCGAGATCCAGGGTGAGCTGCTTGATCGCCGGATAGAAGCGCAGCCGATCCCGGTCGCGCCACGCGGCGATGCCGGACGCGATGCCCGGGTTCATGCGGTCCACGTACTCGGCCAGGGCCTCCTTGCGGAAGGCTGCCTGCATGATGCGGCGCTGGTAGCGGTGATCGTCGCCGTCGCGCAGCATCAGCCCGCGCGGAAACAGGCGCCCGAGGACCGGCTGCCAGCCGAGGTAGCTCGAGAAGTTGCCCTCGCGGTCGCGCAGCACGAAGCGGTTGCCTTCGGCGCTCATCAGCGCCACGCCGCGCTGGAACAGGACCTCGCTGCGGTAAACGGGACCGTACTTGCGGTACATGCGGGCGGACAGGCGGGCCGGGTGGCGCACGAATTCCAGCGTGTGGCCCAGCACGGGCAGCCCGTAGTCCCCCGGGATATGTCCGAGGCGGCGGTTCTCCCGTCGCAGGGACGGATAGGCCGCGACTTCGCCGTGTGCGCTCATGCTGCCTCCCTCCTCGGCCCGGAAACCTTCGGGGAACGTTCCACGGTCGCCGGGCGAAATTGGTCCGGCCAAAGATGGGGTGGAAAATACGTCCCGTATACCCCGCGCGTCAAGCCGCGCGGCCGGGCTCAGGCCGCCGGACGGAAGCTGCCGGCGTCGGCGCGGCGCCAGTCGCGCTCCCAGTCCGCCGGGAGCGAGCCTCCCTCCAGAAGCTGGTTTGGCCGCAGGAAGGAATAGATCTCGGCGTAGGTCACCGCCGGACCGTCGGTCCGCCGGTGCCAGATCAGGTCCGGGGTCAGCCGGTCCGGGTCGTCATGGCCGAGGGCCCCGGTCAGGTCCAGGAAGCTCCCGAGCGTGGCGTCGTGCAGGTTGCGCACGCGCACGTGCTTGGTCTCCACGTCCAGCGCGCGACTGCGCCGGGGGTCCTGGGTGGTGATCCCGGTGGGACAGGTGTTGGTGTTGCAGCGCAGCGCCTGGATGCAGCCGATGGAGAACATCATCGGGCGTGCGACGTTGCACAGCTCGGCGCCCAGCGCGTGCTTGATCACCATGTCGAAGCCGGTGGCGACCTTGCCGCTGGCGATCAGGCGGATGTTCTCGCGCAGGCCGGCCCCGGTCAGGGCGCTGTGCACGTAGGCCAGGCCCTCGTTGATCGGCGTGCCGAGGTTGTCGGTGAACTCCACCGGCGCCGCACCGGTCCCGCCCTCGGCCCCGTCCACGGTAATGAAGTCCGGCAGGACCCCGGTGGAGCGCATCGCCTTGCAGATGGCCAGGAATTCGCTCCGGATTCCCAGGCACAGCTTGAAGCCGACCGGCTTGCCGCCGCTCATCTCGCGCAGCCGTGCGACGAATTCCAGCAGTCCCTCGGGGCTCGCGAACTCCGAGTGCGCCGGCGGCGAGATGCAGTCCTCGCCCGGTGCGACGCCACGCGCCGTGGCGATCTCCCGGTTGACCTTGACGCCGGGCAGGACGCCCCCGTGGGAGGGTTTGGCGCCCTGGGAGAGCTTGATCTCGACCATCTTGACCGCGTCCAGCTGCGCTTTCTCGCGGAACTGCTCCGGGTCGAAGCCGCCGTCCGGGGTGCGGCAGCCGAAGTAGCCGGTGCCGATCTGCCAGATGATGTCGCCCCCGTGGCGCAGGTGATAGCGGCTGAGCCCGCCTTCGCCGGTATTGTGGGCGAAGCCGCCCAGCAGCGCCCCCCGGTTCAGCGCCAGGATGGCGTTGCCGCTGAGCGCGCCGAAGCTCATGCCGGAGACGTTCAGCCGGGACGCGTCATAGGGGCGGCTGCACTGCGGGCCGCCCACGGTGACACGGGCGGTCTCCTCGGGTGGTACCCGCGGCGCCAGCGAGTGATAGGCGAAGTCGTAGCCCTGCACGGTGATGTCCTGCTGGGTGCCGAAGGGCAGGGTGTCGCCGTCGCCCTTGGAGCGCCGGTAGATCAGGGTGCGCATCTCGCGGTTGAAGGGCCGCCCGCTCTGGTTGGTCTCCACGAAGTACTGCCGGATCTCCGGGCTGATGAACTCCATCATGTAGCGCAGGTGGCCGATGACCGGGTAATTGCGCAGCACGTTGTGGCGGGAGTTGATGTCGTACAGCCCGATCAGGATGTACGGCACCGCGAGGACCAGCAGCCACGCGATCGGGTGCCAGAACACGTAGGCCGTCCCGATGGCGGCGAGCAACAGGACGGAGATCCAGTAATAGGCGGCGCGCATCATGGTGAGCATTCCCTCCCGGGTTGGACACAGGCGCCCGCCCGCGTTCCGACGCCATGCCGGAGCGCCGTCGCGTCGCCGTCACGCGTTCAGGAGCCTGGGTGCCGGATGCGGCCCTCAGCCGACCACCGCCATTTCGAAATCGTCCTTGGACGCGCCGCAGTCCGGGCAGGTCCAGTCCTCGGGTATGTCCTCCCAGCGGGTTCCGGGCGGGATGTCCTCGTCCGGCAGGCCCTCCGCTTCATCATAGATGAAGCCGCACACCTGGCATTCCCACTTGCGGTATTCCATGTCCCCCTTCCCGTTCTGCCGGGGCCGGTGCGGGCCCCGCTCGGTTTCACAAAGACAGCGGCACGCCCCCGCACCCGCGGAAACGGGAACGGACGGACGCGATCCGGTCACTCCGGCTGGCGGCCTGTCCTGCGGCGAGCGCGTGCCGCCGCGCCCGGCTCCGGTGCCTGGCCGGCCGCGGCTGTCAGGCCAACAGCCCTCATACTAACGTGGTCAGAGGTGTTGCCGCACCCCGGGCGCGGGAATGCCGCCCGCGGGCACGCGCTTCAGGCGGTCGACCGCTCCCCGGCCGCCACGTGTGGCCGAAGGCGGGGATCGAGATTCGCGCGGTCGAGATCGCCGCCGTAGTGTGCCCGCACCCGCTTGTCCATCACCCGCCGCCACAGGGGCGGGATCAGCGCCAGCAGGATCATCGCGGCGTAGCCCGCCGGAAGCTGGGGGCTCACGTCGTAGTGCCGGAGTGCCTGGTAGCGCCGGGTGGGGTTGGCGTGATGGTCGGAGTGTCGCTGCAGATGGTACAGCACGATGTTGGTGACGATGTGGTTGCTGTTCCAGGAATGCTCCGGGCTCACCCGCTCGTAGCGGCCGCTGTCCAGCCTGCGCCGGGCAAGCCCGTAGTGCTCCAGGTAGTTCACCACCTCCAGCTCGGAGAAGCCGATCACGGCCTGGATCAGCAGGAACGGCACAGTGAGGGGGCCGAACAGGGCGATTACCGCGGCGTACAGCAGCACGGTCATGGCCAGCGCCTGCAGGATGTCGTTGCGCGGGCTCCAGACACCGTGCCCGCCGCGGCTCAGGCGCCGGCGCTCCAGCTCCCAGGCGGAACGCCAGCTGCCCGCGACCGTACGCGGCCAGAAGCGGTAGAAGCTCTCGCCGTAGCGGGCGCTGGCCGGATCCGCGGGCGTGGCGACCCGGACGTGGTGTCCGCGGTTGTGCTCGACGTAGAAGTGTCCGTAGGCGACGGGCGCCAGCGCCACTTTCGCCAGCCACCGCTCCAGCCGGGTCTTCTTGTGGCCAAGCTCATGTGCCGTGTTGATGCCGACGCCATTGACCAGCCCGACCGAAACGGCGACGCCGAGCGCCTGCCACAGGGGCAGCTGCCCGGTTCCCACGATCCAGGCGCCCCCGAAGAAGCCGAGAAACTGGACGGGCAGGAAGGCGTACACGGCGCGGCGGTAGTAGGGGTCCGACTCGAGCGTCGGCACCGCGCTCTCCGGCAGGTTGTGCCGGTCCTCCCCGCGCAGGACGTCGAGCAGCGGGACCGCCACGTAGAAGACCAGCGGCGTCCACCACTGCCACAGGCCGGAGCCCGTGAGCCAGGCCAGCAGGCCGCCCATCAGCGGCAGCGCCGGAACCGCCAGGCTCCAGAGCCACAGGTAGCGTTTCGGGTCCCTGTATCCCGTGGGCCGCTCCGCCCGCGCCGCCGTCTCCATCCGCGTTCCCCCTGGCCGGCGTGTTCCCCGACCGGTCGATCCAGGATTGCACGAAGGAATGTTACGGTGGATCGGGGCGGTGTCAAGCCCCGGAGCCGGCCTCCTCCGCCGCCGCCTGCCGCAGCAGGTGGTCCACCCAGAGGGCCGTCTGCCTGTCGGCCAGCCGGTTTTGCTGCTGGCGGGCCGAGAGGTTCGGGAGGTCGATCCAGGCCAGCGGCTGGTCCTGCTCGGAGCAGGAGAACACGGCCCGCGTGCGCTGGCCGGTTTCCGGGTCGATCTGCCACTGCAGGCATTGCGAGCACACGCCCTTGAGCATGCACTGCATCGGGCTGCCCACCGTTCCCACGGCCTGGACGTCCGGCGCGAACCGCGCCCGCAGGCCATCGTCCAGCGCCTTCTGGAAGCCGCTCAGCAGGCCGGTTCCGCCCATGACCATCACGCGCGAGACGTCCCCGAGCCGGATGCCGCCGGCCCCGGGGCCCAGCTCGCCGTCGCCGTAGCGCCGCACCACCTCGACCATGTCGGTCGCCTGCATCGACACGTCCGTCGGGCGGCGCGCCCGGATGGTTTCCCCCGAGGCCGTACACCAGATGATCTGGTCGGCCGAGGCCTCCAGCTCCTGCTGGTAATCGACGTCGCCCGGCGAGCCGAACGCCGCCACGTAAAGCACCCGGTTGCCCGCCTCGCGCAAGGCCTTGCCGATGTCCAGCATCACCGCTGCGCCCCAGCGGCCGGCCACGATCATCACCGTCCGGTTCCGGGGAATTTCGGTGGGCGCTCCGGTAGGGCCCATCAGAACCACCGGATCGCCGGCCGCCAGGCGCCCCACCAGGCGCGGCGCGCTGCCCCACTGGAGCACCAGCAGCCGAACCATGTCGTCCTTCACGCCGGTGCCGCTGACGGTGAGCAACGGTACCTGCAGCCGCGTGCCTTCCACCACGGGGCTGAGCGTCTCGAAGGTCTGCAGGCGGAAGAACTGCCCGGCGCGGAAGCTGCGCGCCGCCAGCGGCGCACGGACCCACAGCTCCACCATGGCGGGGTTGTCGCGGTTGACCGACACCACGCGGGGGGTGAGCAGGTCGTCCATGCGCGCGGCGAACGAGCTGTAATCGGCCCACGAGGCGTCCGGGTCCGGCAGGTGGCGCAGCGAGGACATCACCTTGGGGTAGGTGCGCGCGCTGGACGTGATCGCCTTGACCACGCTGCCCTGGAAGGCGGGATGGGTGTCGCCGACGAAGCTGACCATGCGCCCGTCGTAACGGTAGGAGGTGAACGGGCCGAACTCGTCCTGCTTGCAGTGCTCCGGCACCTGCACCGGCTGCAGGCCGTTGCTGTGCTCCACGTGGGGCAGGAAGTGGTCGGCCTCCAGCTCGAAGTGCCCCGGGTGCTCGCGCTCGTAGATGGTGTTGGGCACCGTGCCGGCGGCCACGAATACCGACCGGGCGGGCAGGGTGAGCTCCTCGGCGGTGCCGAGCCAGCGTCCCTCCTGCTTCTTCATGCGCCGGAATACGACGCTGCGGACGTGCTCGTACTCGTCCAGCTCGGCGCGCAGCGGGTTCAGGCCCTCGGCGTAGTACAGGCCTTCCTGCATCGCCTTGATCACTTCCTCGTGGTTGCGCGTGTAGGCGGGCGAGGCGTTCAGCCCCTTGCGGTAGGCGATGGTGACGCCGCCCCAGCGTCGCAGCAGCGGGCCGAAGTCGGGCTTCTCGCCCGCCCGGGCGGCGCGCTCACGCTCCGCCCGCACCGCGCGGCCGTGTTCCAGGAACTCGTCGAGGATGCTCCGGTCCTCGTCACCCAGCTTGCCGAGCACGGCGTCCTCGCCGCGCGCCTCGACCAGGCGTTCGTGGCGCCGCAGGAGCTTCTCGACCTGCTTGATGTAGTAGGCCTGCACCTCGGTGGCGGTATCGATCCCGGTGAGGCCCCCGCCGATCACCACGGCCGGCAGGCGCACCTGCAGGCTGGCGATGCTGGTCGCCTTGCCGGCGCCGGTCAGCTGCAGCGCCATCAGGAAATCGTTGGCCTGGCGCATGCCGCGGGCGAGACTGTTGCCCATCGGTATGACGCGCGGCAGCCCCGCGCCGGTGGCCACGCAGACATGGTCGAAGCCGAGCTCCCACGCGGTCTCGAGCGTCAGGGTGCCGCCGAGCCGTACGCCGCCGAAAACCTGGAACGTGTTCCGGCGGGCCAGGGTCAGGTAGATCAGCTTGAGGAAATTCTTGTCCCAGCGGACCGTGATCCCGTATTCGGCCACACCGCCGAAGCCCATCAGGATGCGCTCGTCCAGCGACTCCACCAGCTCCGCCCAGTTGCGCACGGGCTGCTCGATCAGCGCATCCGGCAGCGGCTCGATCTTGAGCCCGTCGATGCCGACCACCGCGCAGCCTTCCATGGTGAGATGGTGCGCCATGGTGAAGCCCGCCGGTCCCATGCCCGCGATCAGCACCTTGCGCCCGTTGTAGGGCCGCTGCAGGTACTGCTCGCGGCGCAGGGGGTTCCAGCGCGTGAGCAGGTCGTAGATCTCGACGCCCCAGGGCAGGTCCAGCACGTCGGTCAGCACCCCGGTCTCGACCTGGGGGATGTTGACCGGGTCCTGCTTCTGGTAGATGCAGCCCTTCATGCAGTCGTTGCAGATGCGGTGACCGGTGGCCGGCACCATCGGGTTGTCGACCATGATCATCGCCAGCGCGGCGATCGGCTGCCCGTCGCGCTTGAGCACGTGCATCTCGGAGATCTTCTCCTCCAGCGGGCAGCCCGTCAGCGTCACCCCCAGCGGGTCGACCTTGTAGCCGAGCTCGGGCTGGGCCTTCTTCTCGGGGAACCCCTTGGAGCAGAAGTCGCCGTCGTGATCGTGGCAGTAGATGCAGTAGCTGATCTCGGACTGCACCTCGCGCCGGCTGAAGCGCGCATCGGTCAGCTCGAAGCCGTCGCGGCGGCGCTGGTCGTCCGGGCGGCCCTGATAGCGACCGGCCGGGTCGTCGGCCACCGGCTCCAGAGGCACCAGGCTCGCGTGGTCGAGCTTCTGCGGCAGGCGGAAGCTGGGCCAGCCGGCGACCCGTCCCGGACCTGCATCGCCCCGCCGGACGTGCACGCACCACTGGGTCAGGCGGTCGATCTCGTGCCGGTGGGCGGCGCGATCCTCCAGCAGCGCAAGGCCGAAGCGGGCCACGGCCAGCTCCTGCTCGGCCGGCGTGGCGTTCGCGCAGCCGGCGGCCTGCATCAGCCAGGCGTCGAGGGATTCGAAGGGCTCTTCGGGGTCGGCCCGGTACTTGCGCGCCAGGCGCTGCACGAACTGCTCCTTGAAGCGCATCACCGCGCGGTCGGCCAGCGCGGCCTCGCGCATGCGCGCGACCTCGCCGCCGACTGCGAAGAGGTTGGCGATGAAGGCTTCCAGGTGCGGAGCCAGCTCGAGCAGGAAGGCGCTGCGCTCGACGGCCTCGGGCCGGTAGTCGCCGCTGCGCCAGGCGTCCAGCCGTGCACCGAGCTCGCCGTCGGCCTCGCCCAGACGCTCCCGGAACGTCCGGTCGAGCCGCGCCAGCCCGTCCGGCGTACGCAGCTCGCCGAAAGAAAAGCCCTGGAATTTCAAGGAAACGTCATCCATGCCAATCCGAATCCCACAAGTTAACGCAGCGCGGCGCCCGGCGTCACGCGGCGCCCCTCAGCCACCCGTCTCCGGAGCGCTACGCTCCAGATGCCGGAGCTTGTCCGCCACGCCGTCCCACTGCTCGGCGTCGTCCGGCGGCGGCTTCATCTCGGTGATGACCGGCCATTCGGCCGCCAGTTCCGCGTTGAGCTGCAGAAAGTGCTGCTGGTCCCCGGGCAGGTCGTCCTCGGAGAAGATGGCCTCGGCGGGACACTCCGGCTCGCACAGGGAACAGTCGATGCATTCTTCCGGGTCGATCACGAGGAAGTTCGTGCCTTCGTGGAAGCAGTCCACCGGGCACACCTCCACGCAGTCGGTGTACTTGCACTTGATGCAGTTCTCGGTGACGACGTAGGTCATGAGCGGTTTCCGTCATGGCCGGTCGGTACGGCGGCGCGCCGGACCGCACCGGAGTTTAAAGACATATATATAATATATCTTTATCCAGGGCGAGTGGAACCCTTTCCGCGCTCAGCCCGGACGGAGGTCGGTGAACAGGAAGCCGTCGCGCTGCACGGTCCGACCGGTCTCGATCGCCACCGGCTCACGAAACATCGGACCCGCGTGGCAGAAGGTGTGGAACTCCCCGTTTTCGCCGCAGGGGTCCACCTCCGCCGGCAACGCGGCCAGCAGGGCCGCGTCGAACGGCTGTCCCGCCATCCCGGGCGGCATCCGGGCAGGGTCGAGACAGACGATGGTCGCTTGCAGCCCGCCGGCGATCATGTCGCGGGCGAGCTCCCCGGTGTCCGCGCCCCACAGCGGGAAGACGGGCTCGATCCCGGTGCCGGCGAGCTGATTTTCGCGGTATTGGCGCACGTCTTCAAGGTACAGGTCGCCAAAGGCCATGTGCGTGACCCCGGCGGCAACGGCCCGCTCGACCAGCTCGCCCATGGCCCGCTCGTACGCGTGATTGGGGCACGGCTCGGGCAGTGGCACGCGCCAGACGGGCAGCCCGCTGGCCCGCGCCTGGCGTTGCAGCAGCGCTTCCCGGACCCCGTGCATGGCGACGCGCTCGCGGCGGCGGTTCACCGTGCTGACCAGGCCGGCCAGCTGCCAGGCGGGATCCTGCCGCAGCCGGTGCAGCATCCAGGCGCTGTCCTTGCCGGAGGACCAGGATACCAGCAGCCGGGGCAGGCTCATTCCGCCGCCCCGCCGCGCTCGCGCCGCCAGAGTACGTCCGCGTGGCCGGTATGCCGGTTGATGTAGCGGGCCATCACGAACAGCAGGTCCGACAGCCGGTTGAGATATCCCAGAACATGCTCGTTGACCGGCTCCGCGCCGGCCAGGCTCACCACCCGCCGTTCCGCGCGGCGCGCCACGGTGCGCGCGAGATGGCAGGTCGCCGCGGCATTGCCCCCGCCGGGCAGGATGAACTCCTTGAGCGGCGGCAGGTCGCCGTTGAGCGCGTCCAGCCATCGCTCCAGGCGAGTCACGTGCGCGCCGGTAAGCACGCTATGGCCCGGGATGCACAGCTCGCCACCCAGGTCGAACAGGTTGTGCTGGATGTCCACCAGGTGCTCGCCCACCGGCGGCGGCAGGTCGGGGCAGGCCAGCACCATGCCCACGACGCTGTTGAGCTCGTCCACCGTGCCGTAGGCTTCCACCCGCAGCGCGTCCTTCTGGGTGCGCGAGCCGTCACCCAGGCCGGTGGTGCCCTGATCGCCGGTGCGCGTATAGATCCGCGACAGTCTGTGTCCCATGCTAGCCTTCCAGCCGGTAGATCACCGGCAGCTTGACGTTGTGCAGTCCGCCCGCGGGCCAGGCGCCACCCACGTCCAGGCGCCCGATCCTCCGCAGGGCCTGCACCGCGGAGTGGTCGAGCACCGCGTGGCCCGAGCTGTGCGCGACGCGAATGTCGCTGATCCGTCCATCCCCGCGCACCGCGAAGTCCAGCACCACCCGGCCTTCCCAGCCGCGCCGCTGGGCGATGCCCGGGTAGTGGAAATAGCGCCGCAGGTTGCGCCGCACCTGGGCCACCACGCGCGAACGGGCGGCACTGGCGCTGGTGCCCCCCGCCGTATCCTGCCGGGCTTGCGTGGACGGACCCGGGCCCGCCTTCGCGCTGCGCTGCGGTTGCCGGCGCGGCTGCCGGGCGGCGGCCTTCTCTTTCGGCTTCGACGCGCCGCTCGACCGGGCCTTCGCGGCTGCGTCCCGGCGCGGTTCGTGCGTGTGCGCGACCGGCCCGGAGGAAGGCCCGGGGGTGCGCTGCGCGACGTGTCGGTGCACGGCTGCCCTGGTGGTGGCGGCCCGCGCCGTGGAAGCCCTGGAAGAGGCCGGCGGGGGCGCTTGCGCGGTCCGGTGCCCGGAGGCCTGCGTCTTCGCCGGCGCGCGGTCCCGGTGCCGGTGCGCCGGGGCGGTCCGCAGCCGCACGGCCAGTGGACCGGCGTCCCGGGCCGCCGGCAGGGACAGCTGCACCGGGCCCAGCACCGCCAGCAGCAGCGAGGCGTGCAGCGCGATTGACAGCAGCAGGAAACGACCCAGCCGCCGGTCGCGTCCCGGATTGCCAGCCAGGGCATTCACGCCGGTGTCCACTCCCGAGAGTCCGTGCAGGCCGCCCATTGTACAGGTGCCGGCGCCGGCCGGGGCTTCCCCGGCGCGGTGCATGCCCTGCCCCGGCAGCGGGCTCATCCCGGAAGGAAGCCGCGGCCGGCCGGCGTCTCGACCGCATGCAGCGGATGCGCGTAGAGGGCTTCCAGGCGATCTTCGCGCAGCATCCGGGTCGCCGGACCGTGCGCGCTGCTGCCGTCGGCGTACAGTAGCAGCAGATGGTCGCAGTAGCGCGCCGCCAGGTTGATATCGTGCAGGCTCATCATCGCGGCGTGACAGCCGTCTGCGAGCACCTCGCGCACCCGGTCGAGCATCACCACCGCATGGCGCAGGTCCAGGTGGCTGGTCGGCTCGTCCAGGAGATACAGCGCCGGCGCCTGGGTCAGCACCGTCGCGAGCGCCAGCCGCTGGCGCTCTCCGCCCGAGAGCGTGGCCACCGGGCGCCCGGCCAGCGCCGCCAGGCCCGTCTGCCGCAATGCCCGGTGCGCGCGTTCGCGGTCTTCCGGCCCTTCGCTCCGCCAGGCGCGCAGGTGCGGGTGGCGGCCCATCAGGGCGGTCTCGCGCACGGTCGCGGGAAAGCTGTCGTGATGCTGCTGGAAGACGATGCCGATGCCCCGCGCAATGCGCCGGCGCGAGAGCCGCGACAGGGGCTCGCCGCGCAGCCGGATCTCGCCCGAGGCGGGCCGGCGCAGGCCGGCGAGGGCATGCAGGAGGGTGGTCTTGCCGGCCCCGTTGGGGCCCAGCACGCCCCAGCACTGGCCGGGCTCGATCGCCAGGCTCAGCGGGACGGTGCGCCGTCCGGGCACGTCCGGGTCCAGTTCCACGAGCTCCAGCAGCGGCATCACGATCCCCGGTTGAGCAGGTACAGAAACGTCGGCACGCCGATCAGCGCGGTGATCACGCCCACCGGCAGCTGCTCGGGCGCGATCACCGTCCGCGCCAGGGTATCGGCCGCGGTCAGCAGCGTGCCGCCGGCGAGCGCCGACGCCGGCAGCAGCAGGCGCTGGTCATTGCCGGTGGCGAGCCGCAGCATATGCGGTACCACCAGGCCCACGAAGCCCACCGTACCGGCTACCGTCACCGCCGTGGCCGTCAGCAGCGAGGCCAGCACGTAGATCCCGAGCTCCAGCGGCCCCGCGTTCACGCCCAGCGCCGCGGCCTGCTCGCGCCCGCGCGCCAGCAGGTTGAGGTGCCGACCCAGCGGCAGGCAGACCGCCACGGCGGCCAGCAGGATCAGCAGCGCCGGCAGGCCGCCGCGGGCACGGCCGAGGTCGCCCATCATCCAGAAAAGCATGCCCGACAGGTCGCTGTCGGGGCTCAGCGCCAGCAGCAGGCTGATCACCGCGCCCCAGCCCGCGGCCACGACCACGCCCGTGAGCAGCAGCCGGGTTGCGCTCCATTCTCCGCGCAGCCGGGCCATGCCGAAAACCACGACCATCGAAAGCATGGCACCCGCGAAGGCGCTCCCGGATGCCGCGCTTCCGGCCCAGCCCAGCATCATCGCCGACAGCGCGCCCACGGCGGCGCCCCCGGAGATGCCCAGCACGTAGGGGTCCGCCAGCGGGTTGCGCAGCAACACCTGCATCAGGGCTCCCGCCACCGCCAGCAGCCCGCCGGTGGCGAACGCCGCGCTCGCGCGCGGGAGGCGCAGGCCGAGCACCACCTCGCGTGCCAGAGGCGTGCCGTGACCGGCGAGCGTGCCCACCACCGCGCGCCAGCCGAGACCGGCGCTGCCGGTCAGCAGGGCCCATGCCAGGACGAGCGCCCCGAGCAGGGCGAGCGCGAGCAGAATGCGGATCGCACGGGTCATCGAGCGGTTCCCGGTCTCCGGGGCGGACGGCGCGAACGATGCGGACTTTACCAGCCTTCGGGGAGGCTGGCATTTGCCGGCATTACCGCTGATCCGGGTTCGTGGCGTATGCTGTCACCCCGTTTCACTCCGGGCGTGCCGTGGAATCCGGGCGGGCATCCGCCGACCCGGACCGGCCCCGGCACGCCCCCCGCCAGGGGAGAAGCAGGAAAGGATCATGGCTCGCAGCGAACTGCTCGAAACCGCCATCGAGGCCGCCCGCGCCGGGGAGCGCGTCATCCGCCACTATTATCTCGACGACGTCGCGGTGAAGCTCAAGTCGGACCGCACGCCCGTGACCGTCGCCGACGTCGAGACGGAGGAAGCGATCCGGACGGTGATCCGGCAGCGGTTCCCCGACCACGGATTCTACGGCGAGGAAACCGGGCGCGACGGCGGCGACAGCGACTACCTGTGGTTGATCGATCCCATCGACGGCACCAAGAGCTTCGTGCGCGAATATCCCTTCTTCTCCACGCAGATCGCCGTGATGCACCGCGGCCAGCTGGTGCTGGGGGTGTCCAACGCGCCCATGTTCGGCGAGCTGGCCTGGGCCGAGCGCGGACGCGGCGCGTGGCTGAACGATGCGCCCGTGCGGGTGAGCGGGATCGAGCGCCTGGACGAGGCCACGCTCTCGCTGGGCAACATCCGGTCCGCCGCCGGCTCGGATCTGTGGCCCCGGATCGGCGCCCTGGTGGCTGCGGTCAACCGCACCCGGGGCTACGGCGACTTCTACCATTATCACCTGCTCGCGGCGGGCAAGCTCGAGATCGTGCTGGAGTCGGATCTCAATATCCTGGACATCGCCGCGCTGACGGTGATCGTGCGCGAGGCGGGCGGCATCGTGATGGATCTCCAGGGAGGGGACGTGAACCTGGACACCAGCAGCATCCTGGCGACCAACGCGGGCATCCGCGACCGCGTCGTGGAGCTGCTCGGGGGTTGATCCCCCGCCCGGACCGGCGCGCGTACCCGGCCTAGATGGTCTGGCGGTAGAACTCCAGCGACGGTGGCCCCTGCAGGAGCTCCCCCAGCGCGCCGCCAATCTCCTTGAGGTGCTTGCGGTGCGCGTCGAGCGCCTCCTGGTCCGCGTACTGCTCGTAGACCATGAACAGGCCCGGGTCGTCCTTGGCCTGGTGCACCGCGTAGGCGTGGTTGCCGGGCTCTTCGCGGACCCGCGCCACGATGTCGCGCATCGCCCGGACGAATTCCTGCTCCTGTCCGACCTTGACCTGCAGCTTGGCGATGATGGTCAGCATGTGTCTCCTCCGGGCGCGCGGTCTGCGCCGGCTAGTGCGTGGGGATGTACTTCTGGAAGCCCAGCCAGCGGTTGTTGCCGGTGTCCGCGACCAGGACCTCCCGGCCGAAGGCGCGCAGGCCCGCCGGGGCGTCCAGGGTGCGGTCGGTCGGCCCGGCGTCCGGGCTGCCGTCCTGGTTGTCGTCGTTGGCGGCGTGATGGGTGAAATCGCTCTGGCCCAGGACGACGCTCGCGCCGGCGCCATTGCTGGCGGGGGTGCTGTTGAAGATCAGCACCCGGTTGTTGCCGGTGTCCGCCACGAACAGTCCGCCGCCGAAGCCGTCCACACCCTTCGGGTCGTTCATCAGGGTCTGCGAGGCGCCGGCCGCGGTGCTGGTCATGTCCGGCTGGCCGACGACCACGTTTGCCGGCTCGTCGTCGTTGCTGCTGGTGATCGCGGAGATGTCGTTCCAGATCAGCACCCGGTTGTTGCCGGAATCGGCCACGATCAGGCGGGTGCCATCGGACCAGACGGCGGTCGGGCCGGACAGCGTGGCAGCCGACGGGTTGCCGCCCTGGTTGGCCTGGCAGCTGCTCAGATCCGGCTGACCGAGAACCACGTCGGGTGCCTTGCCGGTGGTGAGGCTGGTGACGTCGTTCCAGATCAGCACCCGGTTGTTGCCGGTGTCGGCCACGATCAGCTTGCCGCCGGCGATCGTCACGCCGGAGGGGCCGGTCATGGCGGAGGCGCCACAGCCGGCCGCATTGCTCGTCAGGCTGGCCTGGCCGAGGGCCCAGGTGGCCTTGGCGCCGGTGCCCGAGGGCAGCCCGTTCCAGACCAGCACCCGGTTGTTGCCGCTGTCGGCGATCGCCAGGTAGGTGGGGTCGTTGGCCACGGCCTTCGGCGCGTCGAGGGAGCTCGCGGAGGGAGACCCCCCCTCGTTGGCGGCCGCGCCGCTGAAGCTGGTCTGTCCCAGCACGAAATCGGCTTGGTCGGCCGTGTTGTTGTTGATGCCGTTGAAGCCCAGCACCCGGTTGTTGCCCGTATCCGGCACGTAGAAGCCGTTCTGCACCGCACTGTACGGAAAGGTGCCGACGTTGCCCACCGGCGCGTTCATGGTGTCGGAGGACGGCGTCGGGCTGCCCTGGTTGACCTGGTTGCTGGTGAAGTCGCCCTGTCCCAGCACGTAGGTCGCGCTCATGAAGTCCGTGTAGCGGGGCGTATAGTCGATGGGCGAGATCCGGCAGGCCGCCAGCAGCAGGAACGGCGCGACCGTGGCCCCGAGGGCCAGGTGGCGGAGCTTCATCGAGAATCCTCCGGGCGTGTCGTGCGGGTTGCGTGGGCGAATCCCGGCAAGCCTATCCCCGCCGCCCATCGCTGTCCAGCGGCTCGGGCGCAGGCCCGCGGCGCAGCGTGATCGCGGGCCAGCCGCGCCGCTCCGCCTCCCCGTGCAGGCGCGGGTCCGGGTCCACCGCGACCGGGTGCTCGACGCGGTTGAGCAGCGGCAGGTCGTTGACCGAGTCGCTGTAGAAATGGCTCGCGGCGAGGGACCCGCCGTGCCGGCGCATCCAGGCCTCCAGTCTCAGCACCTTGCCTTCCTGGAAGCACGGAATTCCCGACACCCGCCCGGTGTAGCGGCCGTCGACGATCTCCGGCTCGGTGGCCAGGAGATCGTCGATGCCGAAGGCGGTGGCGATGGGGCGGGTAATGAAGGCGTTGGTGGCGGTGATCACGAGCAGCCGGTCGCCGGCGCGCCGGTGGCGCGCGATCAGCCGGCGCGCCGCCGGCAGCATCACCGGCTCGATCCTCTCCCGCATGAAGCGGCGGTGCCAGGCGTCGAGGTGCTCACGCGGATGCTCCGAGAGCGGCCGCAGGGAAAAATTGAGGAATTCGCGGATGTCGAGCGTGCCTTCCACGTACGCGCGGTAATAGCGGAGATTCTCGCTCTTGTACCAGTCCCGGTCGACCACGCCCTGATCGGCCAGGAACTCGCCCCACAGGTGGTCGCTGTCGCCGGCCAGCAGGGTGTTGTCGAGATCGAACAGGGCGAGGGCCAACGCAGACTCCGGTCCGCTCCAGCGTGAATGGGGAAGATCACTGGATCACCCGCGCTGACGCAGGTGCCCGCAAAGCGTAAAGAAATCGCCGCCGGGGCACAACGGCGGCGCATTTGTGCCCCGGCTCGCGCTTGTGGAAGAATGCTACGGAACGTTTACAGGGGTGAGGCGACGTGATCGACGCCGACGGATTTCGACCCAACGTGGGGATCATCCTCGCCAACGGAGACGGCTGCGTCTTCTGGGGGCGCAGGATCGGCCAGGATGCCTGGCAGTTCCCCCAGGGCGGGATCGATACCGACGAGACCCCGGAGGAGGCGCTCTATCGCGAGCTGCACGAGGAGGTCGGGCTGCATCGCGAGCACGTCGAGATCCTCGGCTCCACGCGCGGCTGGCTGCGCTACTACCTGCCCAGGCGCTACGTCCGCCGGCGCTCGCGGCCGCTGTGCATCGGCCAGAAGCAGGTGTGGTTCCTGCTGCGCTTCCTCGGCAGCGAATCCGACGTCAGTCTGGACCGCACCGGGTCGCCCGAGTTCGATGACTGGCGCTGGGTCGACTACTGGCGCCCGCCCCACGAGGTCGTCTTCTTCAAGCGACGCGTGTACCGGCGTGCGCTTGCCGAGCTGGCTCCGCTGATTCGTCCGGAGCCGGCTCCCACCGGTGCATCCCGCCCGATCCGGCCGGTATCGGGCCGCTGAGCCGGGTACCCCGCGTTCCGCGCCGGCACCCGCTCACGGCTTGACCACCACCAGGATCACGATCGCGATCAGCAGCAGCGTGGGGATCTCGTTCAGGACCCGGTAGAAGAGCTGGGAGTGGCGGTTGGCGTCACGGCGGAAGTCCAGCATCAGCTTGTACAGATACGCGTGATACGCCAGCAGCAGCCCCACGAGACCGAGCTTGGCGTGCAGCCAGGGCGCGGCATGGAACGCCGCCCAGAAGCCGTCGACGAGCAGCCAGATGCCGAACGCGACCGCCAGCGCGGCGCCCATGGTGGTGATCGCGAACAGGCGCCGCTCCATGACCTTGAAGCGCTCCGCTTCCTCCCGCGCGGTGATCTCGGTGTGGTACACGTACAGCCGGGGCAGGTAGAACAGCCCCGCGAACCACGCGACCACGAAGATGATGTGAAAGGACTTGATCCAGAGCATCGCGACTCCTGGTTGTTGTGGCGTGATTGCGGTGGTCCGCGGCGCGGCCCGGGCGCCCGGCGCGCACCCGGCGTGGTGCTCGGTCCGGTCGGGTGAGTATGATGGTAGCAACCTTCCGGAAGGTATTGTCACGTTCCGGCGACGGCCTGTGCCGGCGTCGCGGGGCGGGAGGAGGGAGTGTCCTGGCGCGCACGGGCGGCGGGCAACACCATCCACGGCATCACAGGCGGCCGCCGCCGGGCTCTGGACCCTCACCACGGCTTGCGGAAGCTTGGTAAGCTCCGGGCAGGTCCGCAGCGACCGGTGGCGGACGTATCGGCGAGACAGCGATGGTCAGAATCGGAATCGTAGGGGGGAGCGGCTACGCCGGCATCGAGCTGATGCGGCTGCTGTCGGTGCATCCCGACGCGGAGCTGGCGGCGGTTACCTCGCGCTCGGAGGCCGGCCGGCCCGTGACGGAGGTGCTCCCCGCGCTGCGGGGCCTGGTCGACCACAGCTTCCGCGAGCCCGACCCCGGCATGCTGGGAGATTGCGACGTGGTGTTCTTCGCCACGCCCAACGGCACCGCCATGGGCATGGCGCGCGAGCTGCTCGAGCGCGGCACGCGCCTGATCGACATCGGTGCGGATTTCCGGCTGCGCGACGTGGCTGCCTGGGAGCGCTGGTACGGGATGCGTCACGCCTGCCCGGAGCTCGCCGGTGAAGCGGTGTACGGGCTGCCCGAGATCAATCGGGCGGCGATCCGCGAGGCGCGCATCGTCGCCAACCCGGGGTGTTACCCTACCGCGATCCTGCTTGGCTGGCTGCCGCTGATCGAGGCCGGCGTCATCGACACGGGCTACCTGGTCGCGGATGCGATTTCCGGCACCTCGGGGGCCGGCCGCGGCGCCAAGGTCGCGAGCCTGTTCTCGGAGGTCAACGAGAGCTTCAAGGCCTACGGCGGCACCGCACATCGTCATCACCCGGAAATTCGCCAGGTGCTGGACGCGAGTGCCGGGGGCCCGGTCGGGCTGGTGTTCGTGCCGCACCTGGCCCCCATGACGCGCGGCATGCATGCCAGCCTGTACGGCCGGCTGAGCGATCCCGGGGCGAATCCGCAGGAGCTGTTCGAGCGGCGCTACCGCGCCGAGCCCTTCGTCGACGTGCTGCCGGCCGGCTCGCATCCCGAGACGCGTACGGTACGGGGCAACAACTACTGCCGGATCGCCGTGCACCGCGCGCCCGATCCGGACTCGGTGGTGGTGCTGTCGGTGATAGACAATCTCACCAAGGGCGCGGCCGGCCAGGCGATCCAGAACATGAACATCATGTTCGGGCTGGACGAGACCGCCGGGCTGGACAGCCCCGGGCTGGTGCCGTGACGCCGCCGGGACGCCGCCGCGGCAACGGCGGGGGCCACCTGGTCGTACGCCCGCATCATCCCCGCCGCCGCGCGGTGTTTGCGGTGCTCGCGGTGCTGGCGGGCGGCGGCGCCGGATTCGGCCTGTGGTCGTGGGGCCACGTCCAGGCCGGCTATGACCTGGGCTCGCTCCGCCAGCACAATCGCCGCCTGCGCACCGCGCTCGAGGACCGGCGCGCAGAGGTCGCCCGCCTGCACCAGCAGGTGGCGGACCTGCAGCAGGCGCGCAAGGTCGACCGGCAGTCGGGCACCGAGCTGCGGCACACGGTCGAGCAGCTGCAGGACAAGATCCTCGAGCTGCGCCAGGAGGTCAGCTTCTACCGCGGCATTGTTTCGCCCGCCGACGCCCAGGCCGGACTGAATATCGAGGAGCTGCGCCTGCACAAGGCGGGCGGGCCGCACCAGTATTACTATCGCCTGGTGCTGATCCAGGCGCTCAAGCACGAGCGACGGGTTTCGGGCGAGGTCCGGGTCACGGCCTACGGGGAGAAGGACGGGCAGGCGGTGTCCCTGTCCCTGGGCCGGTTCGACAACGACCACAAGGACAGCCTGCATTTCTCGTTTCGCTACTTCCAGGAGCTCGACGGCATGTTCGTCTTTCCCGGCGATTTCGTGCCTGCCAGACTGGAAGTCCGGGTGCGGCCGCGCGGCCGCGGGGGCAAAGAGGTGGATCGCTCATACGACTGGGCGACGCTGTTCGGATAGGAGGGGTCGCCATGTGGGGCAATTCCGGTTCCCAGAAGCAGGCTTCCCGGGTGGATACCCTGGTGGGCCGCCATACCGAGGTCCGCGGTGACGTCCGCTTCAGCGGCGGCCTGCACGTGGACGGACGCATCGTCGGCAACGTGATCGCCGAGGGCGAGGACGCCGTGCTGAGCGTGAGCGAGCACGGGGCCGTCGAGGGGGAGGTGACGGTGCCGAACGTGGTCCTCAACGGCAGCGTCAACGGCGACGTGCGCAGCGCGCAGCGGATCGAGCTGTCCGAGCACGCGAAGGTTGCCGGTGACGTCTACTACAATCTCATTGAGATGGCCATGGGGGCTTCGGTGAACGGCCAGCTGGTGCACCAGTCCAACGACCAGCCGGTGCTGGCGCTGCACCACGAGCAGCGGCCGGAAGCGGGCGCGTCCGAGGAGCGGACGGCGGATGGCGAAGATGTTTGACGCTCGCGCAGGCCGGGTGCTAACTTTTTGATTAGGCGGAAAACGCATTCATACGAGGTAGGTTGAGGCTATGTCCACGGTTGTAGAAGAGGAAGCCGAGAGCCCGTTGCTGTTCACCGAAGCGGCGGCCAACAAGGTGCGCGAGTTGCTCGAGGAAGAGAGCAATCCGGAGCTCAGGCTGCGGGTCTTCGTGTCCGGCGGCGGCTGCTCCGGGTTCCAGTACGGCTTCACGTTCGACGAGAACGTGGAGGAAGGCGACACCAGCGTGGAGAAGGCGGGAGTGACCCTGGTGGTCGATCCGATGAGCATCCAGTACCTGATGGGTGCCGAGATCGATTACACGGAGGGTCTCGAAGGCGCACAGTTCGTCATCCGCAACCCGAACGCGACCACGACCTGTGGCTGCGGGTCGTCGTTCGCGGTCTAGCACGGCGGACCTCGGTTCGCCATGCCGGGGCGTCCGGACGGCGGGCAGGTGCCGTGCTGCGGGCGGGCGATGGTGAGCGGTCCCGGGAGAACGGCAATCGCGAAGCGGGCGGCATGCGCCCGCTTTTTTCGTCTCTGGCGCGTGGCCGAGCGCACCAGTGCTGCGGGACGCAGGCCCGTACGGGGTGCCGGGAGGCGGCCTTGAGCCAGTCCGTGGACCACCGCGATGCGGCAATCCCGGTGGCGCAGCCGGGCGAGGAGGTGGCTGCGCTGGATCTCGGCTCGAACAGCTTTCACCTGGTTGTCGCGCGATTGCACGGGGGCGAGCTGTTCGTGCTGGACCGGCTCAAGGAGAGCGTGCAGCTCGCGGCCGGGCTGGATCAGCGCGGCCGCCTCGACGGCGCCGCGGTGGAGCGCGCCCTGGCCTGCCTCGAACGTTTCGGGCAGCGGGTCGGGGGGATCGCTCCGCACCGGGTGCGGGCCGTGGGCACCAACACCCTGCGCGTCGCCCGCAACGCGCGCGAGTTCCTGCGCCGCGGCGAGCAGGTCTTCGGCCACGGGATCGAGGTCGTGTCCGGTTTCGAGGAGGCACGCCTGATTTATACCGGCGCGGTGTTCGGTCTCGGCCACATGGAGCGGGATCGCCTGGTGACGGACATCGGCGGCGGCAGCACCGAGCTGATCATCGGCCGTGGCCGGGAACCCCGCATGATGGACAGCATGCAGGTGGGCTGCGTCAGCCTGACCCGGACCTGCTTCGGCGACGGCCGCATCAGCGGAAAGCGCATGCAGCGGGCGCGGCTTGCCGCGCTGCGGGAATTCGAGCCGGTGGCCCGGGCGTACCGCGAGGGCGGCTGGGACGAGGCGGTGGGCGCGTCCGGGACGATCCGTTCGGTCGACGCCGTGATCCGCTCGCGCGGGCTGGGCGAAGGCATTACGGTGGATTCGCTGGCGGCACTCGAGCGGGAGCTCGTCCGCGCCGGGCGCGTATCCGCGTTGCGGGACCCGGAGCTGGATCCGCAACGCGCGGCGATCTTCCCCGCGGGCGTCGCCATCCTGCGCGGCGTCGTCGAGGCACTCGACATCCCGCGTATGGGCGTGACGGAGGGCGCGCTGCGGGAGGGTCTGCTGCTGGACCTCGCCGGCCGCCGGGAGCACGCCGACGTCCGCGAGCAGACGGTGGCCGCACTGATGCGGCGCTACGCGGTGGATGTCGCGCAGGCGCGGCGGGTGGAATCGACGGCACTCGCGGCATTCCGCCAGGTGGCCGACGCCTGGGGGCTGGACGCGTATGCCGGACAGCTGCTGCGGTGGGCCGCCTGCCTGCACGAGGTGGGCCTGAGCATCGCCCATTCGCGTTACCACCGGCACGGCGCCTACATTCTCGAGAACGCCGACCTGGCCGGGTTCTCGCGCCAGGAGCAGCAACTGCTGGCGATCCTGGTGCGCTGTCACCGGCGCGGCTGGCGGCGCGCGCTGTTCCGGGATCTCCCCGGCGACTGGCCCGTCCGGGCCGCCCGCCTGGCGGTGCTGTTGCGGGTGGCGGTGCTGCTGCACCGGGATCGCGGTGAGGCACCCCGGCCCATGCCGCGGTTCGCGGCGAACGGCGACCGGCTGCACCTCGGGCTTGGCGAGGACTACCTCCGGCGTTATCCCCTGACCCGCGCCGACCTGGAGGAGGAAGTCCACCGGCTGCGCTCCGGGCGGATGCGCCTCGAGATCCGCTGAGGCGCCGCCTCAGCGGCTGCCGTCGCCGTACTCCGCCAGCAGCGCTTCCTGGGCGCAGAACGGCGTGGCTCGGCCCGGCGTCCTGCGACGATAGCTGCCGTCCGGCTGCAGGATCCAGGCCTGGGTGTTGTCGCGCAGGTAGAAGTCCAGGTCCCTGAGCATCTGCTCGCGGAGCTGCGGGTCGTCCACCGGGAAGCATACTTCGACGCGGCGGAACATGTTGCGCTCCATCCAGTCGGCGCTTCCGGCGAGCAGCTCGGGTTCGCCGCCGTTGTGGAAGTAGAACACGCGGGCGTGCTCGAGGAAGCGTCCGACCACCGAGCGCACCCGGATGTTGTCCGAGATGCCGGGGATGCCCGGGCGCAGGCTGCACATGCCGCGCACGATCAGGTCGATGTCGATACCGGCCATGGCGGCGCGGTACAGGGCGCGCACCAGCTGCGGCTCGATCAGGGCGTTCACCTTGACGATGATGCGGGCCTGCTTGCCGTCCCGGGCGTGGCGGATCTCCCGCTCGATGCGCTCCAGCATCGCCCGGTGCAGGGTGAACGGCGCTTCCAGCAGCCGCGTCAGGCGGGCGAACCGGCCGAGGCTGGTCAGGCGCATGAACACCCGGTGCACGTCCTCGCCGAGCACCGGGTCGCTGGTCAGGAGCCCGTAGTCCGTGTACAGGCGCGCCGTCTTCGGATGGTAGTTGCCGGTGCCCAGGTGCACGTAACGGCGCAGGGAGCGACCCTCGCGCCGCACCACCAGGGCCAGCTTGGCGTGGGTCTTGTAGCCGACGACGCCGTAGAGCACGTGCGCGCCGGCCTCCTGCAGCCGGTTTGCCAGCGCGATGTTGGCCGCCTCGTCGAACCGCGCCCGCAGCTCGATCACCGTCGTGACCTCCTTGCCCGCCTCCGCGGCCCGCACCAGGGCGTCGACCACGGGCGACTCGGGGCCCGTGCGGTAGAGCGTCAGCTTGATCGCGAGCACCTGCGGGTCGACGGCCCCCCGGCGGAGAAAATCCACCACCGGCGCAAAGGCGTCGAACGGGTGATAGAAAAGCACGTCCCGGCGGCGGACGGCCTCGAACACGTTCTTCGCCTGGCGCAGCGGCGGGGGGATGGCGGGGGTGAAGCCGGGGAACTTGAGATCGCTGCGCTCGACCAGGTCGTAGACCTCCAGCAGGCGGTTGAGGTTGACCGGGCCGTTGACCCGGTACAGATCCTCCTCGCCCAGCCCGAACTCGGCCAGCAGATCGTCGGCGACGTCGTCCGGGCATTCCTGGGCGACCTCCAGGCGCACCTCGTCGCCGTAGCGGCGCGACGGGAGCTCGCCCTCCACCGCCCGCAGCAGGTCCTCGACCTCTTCCTCGTCGACGAACAGCTCGCTGTTGCGGGTGACCCGGAACTGGTAGCAGCCCCGGATCTCCATGCCCGGGAACAGCTGGTCGACGAAGGCGTGGATCACCGAGGAAAGGAACACGAAGTCGGTGCCCGTGCGACGTCCGGAGCGGCGCGGCAGGCGGATCAGGCGCGGCAGCGAGCGGGGCGCCTGCACCACGGCCAGGCTGGTGCTGCGGCCGAACGCGTCCTGGCCGCTGAGCGAGACGATGAAGTTCAGGCTCTTGTTGAGGATGCGCGGAAACGGATGGGCGGGGTCCAGCCCCATGGGGGACAGCACCGGCAGCACCTGGTTCTGGAAGTAGCGGCGCAGCCAGCGGTGCTGGGCCTTGGTCCAGGCGTGTCGCCGGGCGAAACGGATGCCTTCGTCCGCCAGCTCCGGGATGAGCTCCTCGTTGAGCACCCGGTACTGCTCGCCAACCAGGCCCTCGACCTGCCCGCGCACCGCGTGCAGCACTTCCTGCGGGGACAGGCCGTCGATCCCCGCCTGGGTCGCGCCCATCTCGATGCGCTGCTTCAGGCCCGCGACGCGGATCTCGAAGAACTCGTCCATGTTGGTGCTGGCGATGCACAGGAACTTGAGCCGTTCCAGCAGGGGGTTGCCGGCATCGCGGGCCTGCGCGAGCACACGCCGGTTGAACTCCAGCATGCTCAGCTCGCGGTTGATGTACAGATCGGGGCGGTTGAGGTCGGGGGTGTCCAACTGAAGTTGTCCCGTTAGGCTGCAGATTCCCCGCACAGTGTAACGTGCTGCGGTTGCGCGGCCATGACCGGAGGCACCTGCGGCTCCGGGCTCAGCGTCGGGGCGAGGCGGGCCAGATCGCGCCCAGCACGGCCGGGATCCGGGCGCCCGTGACCGCGGGCAGGTTGCCGGGTTCGCCGCGGAGCGTGCGCCGGGCCAGCCAGGCGAACGCCATGGCCTCGACCCAGTCGGGGTCCAGGCCTGCCGCCGAGGTCGAGCACACGCTGATTCCGGCAAGCTCTGCCGCCAGGACCCGCATCAGCTCGCCGTTATGCGCCCCGCCGCCGCAGACCAGCAGCTCGGCGGTGGCCGGCGCCGTATCCCGCAGCGCCCGGGCCACGCTGCGGGCGGTCAGCAGGCACAGGGTCGCCTGCACGTCCGCCGGATCGCCGGCCAGCGCTTCGCCGCCCCGCGCGTGCAGCCACTCCGTGTTGAACAGCTCGCGCCCCGTGCTGCGGGGGCCGCTCCGGGTGAAGTACGGCTCCGCGAGCAGCCGCTCGAGCAGGTCGGGCCGCGGCGTTCCCGAAGCGGCCCAGGCGCCGCCGGCATCGTGAGTGCCGCGACCGTGTTCCTGTGCCCAGGCGTCGAGCAAACAGTTGCCGGGGCCGGTGTCGAAGCCGCGGGCGTCGCCATGCGCCGGCAGCAGCGTCAGGTTGGCGATGCCTCCGATGTTGAGCACCGCGCGGTGATGCCCGGGGGCGCGCAGCAGCGCCTGGTGGAACGCGGGCACCAGCGGTGCGCCCTGGCCGCCGTGGGCGATGTCGCGCCGGCGGAAATCGGCGACCGTGGTGATGCCGGTACGCGCGGCGATGACGTTCGGGTCCCCGAGCTGGACGGTGAACGGCGGGTCGCCGTCCGGGTCGTGGCGTACCGTCTGGCCATGACTGCCGATCGCGCGCACCGACTGCGCGGGACGTCCGCATTGTTCCAGCAGGGCGTGCACGGCATCCGCGAACAGGCGGCCCAGCTCCGCGTCCAGCCGCGCGGCGGCGACCAGGCCGCCGCCCCCGGCGGCCGAGCCGATCGCGATCACGGCCTCCCGGATACGTGCCGGGAGGGGATGGGAAAGGCTGGCCAGGAGCCGTGGAGCCGACCCCGCCAGGTCCACCAGGGCCGCGTCCACGGCGTCCGCGCTGGTGCCGGACATCAGCCCGATGTAGAGGTCTTCGCCACTGCCTTCCATGATGTCCTCCGGGTCGTGAGCCGGCGGGAGGGCGCGACCGGTTTGCCGTGGGCCAGTATAATCCGCGCTACATCGGGTTCGCTGCGCCGGAACCGGGCGAACATAGCGCCGCCCCCGTCGCCGGTCAATCGCGGACGGGGCCGGGTTCCGGGCGCCGACGCGACCGATGCGCCACGCCCGCAAGGAGACCCGCATGCACGCAAGGAGACCCGAATGACCCGTGACAGCGACGCGCTTGCCCTGATCCAGCGCGGTGCGGAGGAGATCCTGCCGCTGGCGGACCTGGAGGAGAGGCTGGCGGCGGGTCGGCCGCTGCGCATCAAGGCGGGATTCGATCCGACCGCACCCGACCTGCACCTGGGTCACACCGTGCTGCTGAACAAGCTGCGCCAGTTCCAGGACCTGGGTCACGAGGCGCTGTTCCTGATCGGGGACTTCACCGGGATGATCGGCGATCCCAGCGGCAAGAGCGCGACCCGCAAGGCGCTGAGCGAGGAGGAGGTGCGCGCGAACGCCCGCACCTACGAGCAGCAGATCTACAAGGTCCTGGATCCGGAGCGCACCCGCGTGGTGTTCAATTCCACCTGGATGAACGCCATGAGCGCCGCCGACATGGTCCGCCTCGCGGCGCAGCACACGGTGGCGCGCATGCTCGAGCGCGACGACTTCCACCAGCGTTACCAGCGGCGCCAGCCCATCGCCATCCACGAGTTCCTCTATCCCCTGGTCCAGGGCTACGATTCGGTCGCGCTGGAGGCGGACGTGGAGCTTGGCGGCACGGACCAGAAGTTCAACCTGCTGGTGGGGCGGCAGCTGCAGGACAACGCCGGACAGGCGCCGCAGGTGGTGTTGACGATGCCCCTGCTGGTGGGCCTGGACGGCGTGCAGAAGATGTCCAAGTCGCTGGGCAACTACGTCGGGATCACCGAGCCGCCGGACGACATGTTCGGCAAGCTGATGTCGATTTCGGACGAGCTGATGTGGCGCTACCTGGAGCTGCTCAGCTTCGAGCCGCTGGCGACCATCGAGCGCTGGCACCGCGAAGTGAACGAGGGCGCGAACCCCATGGACGTGAAGATGCGCCTCGCCTCCGAGCTGGTCGGCCGCTTCCACGGGGAGGAGGCCGGGCACAAGGCGCAGCAGACGTTTCTCGCGCGCTTCCGCCAGGGTGCCATGCCCGAGGACATGCCGGAGGTGGAGCTGCCGGCGCCCGACGGCCGCCTGCGCATCACCAACCTGCTCAAGGCGGCGGGCCTGACGCCCAGCACCTCGGAGGCGATGCGCATGATCCGGCAGGGTGCGGTGCGGATCGACGGCGACCGGGTCTCCGACGCCGCCCTGGAAATGGCCGCCGGGAGCCGTCATGTCTACCAGGTCGGCAAGCGCCGATTCGCCCGGGTGCGCCTGGTCTGAGCATCACCCGCCTTCCGGCCACGGCCGTTCGCGGCGAGCCCGATCAGGTACTTGCGGGGCTCGCGCAAATCCGGCGAAGACAGTTGTTGACGTGTCCGCGAAGGCTCCTATAATGCGCCCTCTCGCCGGCAAGCAGAGGCCGGCGGACGGGAGCGGGACGGACGTCGACGACGCACGCCCCGACCCGGGGCCGGAGGTTCCGGCCCGGCGGCGCGAAGGATGGCTGCCAACGTGCGAGAGGTGTTGACGGAAACGCTTCCGAGTGTATAATTCCGGGCTCTCTCGGCGGCACGGCGAGTACCTCGCCCGCCGCACGCACGATCGGAACGAGGCGGCGCCCCGCGCCGCGCCGGGCAACCGGACCGCTCTTTAACAAGTCGGGTATCGAGCAGCTTATGTGGGCGCTCGCGTCGATGAGAATGCCAGAGACATCGGCGCCGTTTCCGGGCCTTCGGGTTCGGGGCGCGTCGAATCGGTTTGACTGCCTCGTGCAGTCGGCATATTTAACCGAAGAGTTTGATCCTGGCTCAGATTGAACGCTGGCGGCATGCCTAACACATGCAAGTCGAACGGCAGCGCGGGGAAGCTTGCTTCCCTGGCGGCGAGTGGCGGACGGGTGAGTAACGCGT
>Ga0209921_1000069_pt1 | contig 39226 bp, 39 predicted proteins | sample SalPonF2_C_D2_MG_FD_185730 | JGI IMG/M metagenome (GOLD analysis project Ga0209921, IMG submission 185730) | Salt pond soil microbial communities from South San Francisco under conditions of wetland restoration - Salt Pond MetaG SF2_C_D2_MG... ...
GCGAGCGCAGCACCGAGGCGGCGCCCCAGATGCGCTCTTCCTGGAACTGCTGCATCTGGTAGATGAACCCCAGGTTCTCATCCCCGATGCGGTAGCGCTGTGGCACCCGCACGTCCTCGAAATACAACAGAGCGGTGTCGGAGGAGCGCATGCCGAGCTTGTCCAGCTTGCGGGCGACGGTCACGCCCTTGCTCTTCAGCGGTACGCAGATCAGCGACTTGTTCTTGTGCGCCGGGCCGTCGCCGGTGTTGGCGAGCATGCACATCCAGTCGGCCTGGGTGCCGTTGGTGATCCACATCTTGCTGCCGTTGATCACGTAGTCGTCGCCGTCCCTGCGGGCGGTGGTGCGCAGCGAGGCGACGTCGGAGCCGGCGCCCGGCTCGGAGACGCCGATGCAGCTGACGTACTCGCCGGCGATGCTCGGGCGCAGGAACTCCCGCTGCAGCTCCTCGGAACCGTTGGCGGCCAGGGCCGGGGTGGCCATGCTGGTCTGCACGCCCACCGCCATGGGGATGGAGCCGGCGCGCACCTCGCCCATGGCTTCGCAGAAGGCCAGCTCGTAGCTGTAGTCCAGGCCCAGACCGCCGGCGGACTCGGGCTTGTGGATACCCAGCCAGCCGTGCTCGCCCATCCTGCGGAACAGGTCGTGGGCCGGGAAGGCGCCTTGCTCCTCCCACTCGTCCAGGTGCGGGTTGATCTCGGCCTCGACGAAGCGCTTGACCGATCGCTGGAGCTCGCGGTGCTGTTCGGTGTAGATCATCTCGGGGTTTCCTCGGCTTTCTTTGTCACATCCGGCCGACGCCGAAGGTGACGGGATTCAGGGGCCGGATCTCGGCCTCGCGGCAGATCGAAAGGGTGTAGGCGAGCACCCGGCGCGAGTCGCGCGGATCGATCAGGCCGTCGTCCCACAGTCGTGCGGTGCCGAACAGCGCCTGGGATTCGCGGTCGAACTGGTCGATGATGAGCTTCTCCATGGCCTCGAGTCTGCCGCGGTCGACCTTCGTGCCTTCGCGCTCATGCTTCGCCTCGGTGACGATGGACAACACCTTCGCCGCCTGCTCGCCGCCCATCACGGCGATCCGGGTGTTGGGCCAGGAGAAGATGAAACGCGGGTCGTAGGCGCGGCCGCACATGCCGTAGTTGCCGGCACCGAAGCTCGCGCCGATGTGCAGCGTGATCTGCGGCACGCTGGCGTTGGCCACCGCCTGGATCATCTTGGAGCCGTGCTTGACGATCCCGGCCTGCTCGGCGTCGGTGCCGACCATGTAGCCGGTGGTGTTCTGCAGGTAGATGATGGGCGTGCCCGCCTGGCACATGAGCTGGATGAACTGGGCTGCCTTGCTGGCGCCCTGGGCGTCGATGGGGCCGTTGTTGCCGATGATGCCGCAGGGGTAGCCCTCGATCGCTGCCTGGCCGCACACGGTCTGCGCTCCGTAGAGCGCCTTGAAGTCCAGGAAGTCGGAGTCGTCCACGATGCGCGCGATGACCTCGCGCACGTCGTAGGGCTTGTGGTAGTCCACCGGCACGACCCCGGCCAGCTCGTCGGGGCTGTAGCGCGGCTCCCGGTACTCGCGCGGGGGGCGGTATGGCAGGCGGTCGTTCCAGCCCAGCTTCGCCGCGATCTCGCGGGCGATGCGCACGCCGTCGGCGTCATTCTCGGCCAGGTGCTCGGACACCCCGGAGACCGTGGAGTGCATCTCGGCGCCGCCCAGGTCCTCGTCGCTGGCGATCTCGCCGGTGGCCGCCTTGAGCAGGGGCGGGCCGGCCAGGAACACCTTGGCCCGTCCGCGTACCATGATGGTGTAGTCGGACAGCCCCGGCTGATAGGCGCCGCCGGCGGTGGAGGAGCCGTGCACCACGGTGATCTGGGGGATGCCCATGGCCGACATGCGGGCCTGGTTGTAGAAGCCCTTGCCACCCTCGACGAAGATCTCCGACTGGTAGCGCAGGTTGGCGCCGCCGGATTCCACCAGGTGGATCAGCGGCAGCTTGTTCTCTATCGCGATCTTCTGGGCCCGCAGCGACTTCTTCAAGCCCATGGGGGCGACCGTGCCGCCCTTGATCGCGCTGTCGGAGGCACTGATCAGGCAGCGCACGCCGGAGACATAGCCGATGCCGACGATCAGGCCGCCGCCCAGGACGTCGCTCTCGCCGTCGTCGTCGTGCATGCCGAGGCCGGCGAGCGTTGCGATTTCCAGCCAGGGTGAACCCTTGTCCAGCAGCATCGCCACCCGCTCGCGCGGCAGCAGCTGGCCGCGTTTCTCGAAGCGCTCGCGCTTGCTGTTGGACTTTTCCCGCACGCGCTGCTCGAGGTCGCGGAAGCGCTGAACCAGCTCCAGCATGGCCTCGCGGTCGCTCCGGAAGGATTCACTGTCGGTCTCGATCTGGCTCTGGATTGCGGGCATGAAACGGCCTCATTTCCGGGTCGGGTCGAAGCGGCTGCGCAGCTCGTGCTTGAGGACCTTGCCCGCCGCGTTGCGAGGCAACTCCTTTACCACCCGCACGCTCCTGGGGATCTTGAAGCGCGCGAGCTTGCCGGCGCAGAAATCGTGGACCTCCTCGAGCGCCACGCTGGCGCCGGGCTCGCGCGGGACGATGATCGCCATGGGCACCTCGCCCCACTTCTCGTCCGGGACGCCGACCACCGCCACCTCCTGCACGGCGGGATGACGGAACAGCACCTGCTCGACCTCGCTGGGATAGACGTTCTCACCGCCCGAGATGAGCATGTCCTTCTTGCGATCGACGATGTAGTAGAAGCCCTCGCCGTCGCGGCGCGCGAGGTCGCCGGTGTGGAACCAGCCGCCGCGGAAGGCCTCGCGGGTGACGTCCGGGCGGTTCCAGTAGCCGGCGAAGACGTTGGGACCGCGGACCAGCAGCTCGCCGGTCTCGCCATCGACCACGTCGTGATCGTTCTCGTCGACGATCCGCATCTCCATGTGCATCAGGGGTTTGCCCACCGAGCCGTTCTTGCGCACGGCATCGGCGTTGTCAAGGATCGAGGCGTTGGGCGCGGTCTCGGTCATGCCGAAGCCCTCCTGGAAGCGCAGCCCCCGGCCCTGGAAGAACTCGATCACCGGGATGGGGCAGGGCGAGCCGCCGGAGAGCAGGGTGTGGAGCGAGGACAGGTCGTAATCGTCGAACTCGGGGAGTCGGCTGATCGCCAGCCACATGGCCGGCACCAGGAACAGGGTGGTCACGCGCTCGCGCTGGACCAGCTCCAGGGTGGCGGCCGGATCGAACTTCGCCGCCAGCACCACCCGCGTCCCCTTGTAGATGGCAGGCAGCGTGTGCACGTTCAGCCCGCCGATATGGAACATTGGCGCCACCGTCAGCACGGTGTCCTCGGTCCCCAGGGCAGACTGGTGCAGCAGCAGGTTGAAGGTGTTCCAGGTGGTGTTGCCGTGGCTCAGCATCGCGCCCTTTGGCCGTCCGGTGGTGCCCGAGGTGTACATCATCAGGTGCACGTCGTCCTGGGTGACGCGCGCCGCGGGGCACTCCGGATCCCCCGCAGCCAGAACGGTCTCGTAGTCCCCGTCGTCTCCCGCGGCGGACGCCGCGCCCTCGTTGACCCGGATCGCGTGGAGTAGCTCGGTGCCCTCGCGTGCCGGCGCCAGCAGGTCGGCGAACAGGTCGTGGTAGACGATCAGGTGGGCCCCGGCGTCGGCCAGGATATAGCCGATCTCCGCCGGGCTCAGGCGGAAGTTGATCGGCGTGAAGATCGCGCCCAGGCGGGCGCAGGCGAACAGGGTCTCGAGAAAGGCGTTGCCGTTGAGCATCAGAGCCGCGACGCGGTCGCCCTGGCGCACGCCACGTGTCGCCAGCGCGTCGGCGAGGCGTCGCACGCGCTCGTCCAGTTGCGCCGAGGTGAGCCGGGTGTCGCCATAGATCAGCGCCTCCCGGTCGGGGTGGGCGCGCGCGTGCCGGGTGAGCCAATCACCGATGCCGCCGACCGCGGTTGCCATGTTCGCCTCCAGGAATTGCTGTTGCCTGCCCGCCGCGCCACCAAGGCGTCGGAACCCGGCGTCACGGGGACCGGTCAGGAATCATAGCCATATTGGAGGCGACACCCAAAGGGTCTCAGGGAGTGCCGACGAGGAAAGCCGGTGCCGGCGGGCGCCGGCACCGGCCCGTCGCCGAGACCCGTGGCGGGGTCAGAAGGCGTACTGAACGCTCAGCATGCCGCCGCCGCCGCGTGCGGACGAGCGGTCGGTGCCGCGCGTGTAGCTGGTCCAGCGCTGGCTGCCGCTGTACAGGTAGGCGGCCTTGAGCGACAGGTTCCGGGTGGCGTTCCACTTGGCGTAGACGTCCCAGCGGGCGGGATTGACGAGCGGGTGCCCGCCCGGGCTCATGCCCACGCGGGTCGCCTCGGTGTATTCGTAGCCGAGCGCGAAGGCGTGCATCGGCATCACCGCGATGTTGCCGAACCAGGCGTGGGCGCGGCTGTTGCCGTAACCGCCGAAGCCGTCCATGTACGCCTTGGTGTAGCGCACGCCGGCGTCGATCTTCCAGGGTATCGGCATCCTCCGGAAGCGCTTGCCGATCACCGCGTAGTAGTCGGTGTCGGAGTTCCGATTGCCGGCCATGCTCGCCCCCGGAGTGTAGCTGCTCTGGCGGTAAATTCCGCCCACCGAGAAGGACGGCACCCACGGCGACCGCCAGTTGTTGCCCCGGAGCAGCTCGACCTTGGCGGAGACGTCGTGGGTCGTCACGTTATCGGTTCCGAGTTGCGCGCTGGCATCCTTGAAGTTCGCGTCGTTGCGGGCAATGCCCAGCTCGAGGCGGTTCCAGAACGTCATGTTGGCGCCGATGCCGTAGACGTTCTCGCCGGCGTCGGGCATCCGCAGCATCCAGGTCGCGAACTGCGGCTTGCCCACGTGGCGGCTGCCGTCGAGGCCGGCGCCCAGCGCCTTCACCGGGTTGGTCACGCTCGCGGTCGGGTTGAGCACGCCGCCGCCGACACCCTGGGGGGTGGTGTCCGGCGAGGCCGCGAAAGCGGCGGTGCTGCCGAAAAGGGCTGCCACGGAGACTCCGGCAAGGATTCCCTTCAGGACGTTCTGATTCATATGGCCTTCTACCTCCGGCTTCGACCAAGTGCGGAAAGACTTGGGCTATGTACATGTATGGGCCCGCCGGCGGCGGACGCCGTTTCATGCACGGTCAATGGAGCGGGCGCGGCAGCTACGGTCTGCGCGTCAAAAGACTGATAAGTGGAAGAATGCTGGCAAACTGTGGCCCGCGCCTGTCAAAGCCGCGCGCTCCCTGCACTCGCTGAAACGTTGCAGGGACACCGGCTTTGAAGGAGCGGGAAGCTGAAAAGTTCCTGTAACATTTCCCGGACTCCGGAAACCGGGATCAAATCGCGGCCCCGTCCCGCAGGACGGAACGGGAGGCCGGGGGCGTCAGCGGGGCCCGAAGCGCGACACCCAAACCACTTGTCCGAAGAGCTCGAAGTCGCTGACGGCGCCGCCGATATCCGCCATCGGGATCTCCGAGTCGTGGTAGCTGGGGTTGTCCGTGATCAGCCGCAGACGCTGGCCCGGGAGTCGTTGCAGACGCCGCAGCAGCAGGCCCTCGGGCGCGCGGATCGCGTACACGGCTTCCGCGGGCCCGTTGCGCGTGAGGTCCAGCAGAACGAGGTCGCCGGGCACGACGGTCGGTCGCATGCTGTCGGTGGTGATCTGCGCCGCCATCAGCCGGTTGTCCTCGATGCCATGGCGCCGCAGCCACCACTGGCGGAACCCGACGGGGCTGCCGCTGCCCGCCCTCTGCACGCTGTCCAGGGACAGATCCGGCGCGAAGGGCGGTAGCAGGAAGTCGCCGCCTACCGGGGGGACGCTTGCGGCGCCCTCTCCCGCGATCTCCCGCACAGCAGGACTACTGCTGCTCGCCAGGCGCGCCTGGAACAGGTCGGAGAAGCGGCTCCCGGTGAGCTGGGCGAAGCGCGCCAGGAACTCGATATCGGGCAGGCGCTGGCCCCGCTCATACGCGCCCAGGGTGTTCTTGTTCACCCCGATCCGGGCCGCCATGTCCGTGATCGAGACCCGTCCGCGCTCCCGGCGCAGCAGGTCACCTAGAATTGTAGTCCTTCCTCTCTCATTCATGGTGCCGTCTTCTCGGTTGAAAGCGCGAGCAAGAGGCACTAGGCTAGTTTTATAGTGCGCGTCAGCATAAAACTACAAACTAATAGTGCACTTGGTGAATCCGATATTCAAACATACAGTCTGCCCGGACCTCTTGTCGTTCTGAAACTAGCGAGATACAGCTTGGACGATACCCAAAACCCTGCCCGCGAGATCCCCCGTGACATCGCGGTGCGCCGTGCGTGGATCAAGTTTCAGCTCGAAATCCGTGGCTACAGCCTGGCCACGCTCGCCCGGGAGCACGGCGTGAGCCGTCAGCAGCCCCAGGCGGCCCTGTACAAGCCGTACCCGAAGTGGGAACGCATCATTGCCGAGACGCTTGGGCTCAAGCCCGAGCAGCTGTGGCCGGAACGTTATGCGCCCGGCGCGCGCCGGGGTCCGGGGCGTCCGCGGAAAAATCGTGACACGCCATGATGGCAATATCCTCGAGAACGGGAAGACCGCTAACGCCGTATATTCCAGCCTGATGCCCGAGCGGCGGCTTTGCCGCCGGCTCCACCCATTGCATCCGCCGGGTAAGCGTCCGCCGTCCGTCCGGCCGGCAAGGCCGTCGCCGGTTCATTCCCCGCCGATGTCGACCGCGGCCCCCGGGTGCGGCGCGCCGCGCCCCATGAACAGCAGCAGCGGCAGGGTCGCGAGCACGCTCCATCCCGGCAGCAGGAATGGGTCCAGCATCGCGCGCATGGTCGACTGGCGGTCCAGGATCGCGCCGAGCAGGGCGCCCGCGGTCGCGGGCGCCTGCTGCAGGTGCGCCAGCCTCGCCTGCAGCACCGGGTTGAAGGGATCGAGGCCGGCCCACCGGGAACATCGCGATCATCGACGCGGCGCCGCGGGGAGCCATGACCATCGTCGTGACCCGGACGCGCTTGCCGGTCTGTTCGGGCCTCGTCGTTCTCGTCGCGCCGGCGCGCGGGGCCCGGCCCGGCAGGTGCGGAGCGGGCTGCGGTCGATCCGTGCAGGGGCCGGTCCGGAACCGCGATGCGGCCCCGGTGACGGTCACCCGGCCAGCGGCGGGCCGCCGGGGGAAGGGCTCAGAAGACGAGCGCGAGCCAGTAGAAGAGCTTCATGATCGGGTGCAGGTGGCTGAACTCCGCGAACAGGAAGAACGCGGTCATCAGCGCAAGAAAGGCTACCAGGTACACGGTGGAGCCGGTCGCGCGGGGATGCACAACGCGCGGGCCGTTGTCGCTCTGCTCTCGGGTCTGTGCCATGTCTCGTCCCCCCGACCGCCCAGGCCGGGCGGCCATTGGTCGGCAACGCGGAATCCTCCGCCGGTTGGACAGCGCCGTCCGCCGCGAGTGCCAAACCGTGCTCCGCGGCCTGGGTCCGCGCGGATGCCCCGGTCGGCGGGCGGGAAGAACCGGCAGGTGAGGGGCCTCATGATAATCGCCGCGGCGACGCGAGTCGAGCCGCGCATCACGATTCGAGGCGGGCGCCGAGCCAGGCCCGCAGCCGTCCGGGCGGGTTCACGGAGCACACGCTCCCCAGCGGCTCCTGGCCGCGGGACGCACCAGAACTCGCGGGCGCCGGTGAGCGGGTCATACGCCGGGTACAGGCTGGAAGTCGCGAACACCACATCGCCGCCGCCGTCGGGAAGCGGCGGGCGCAACAGGTCACCCATGCAGGTCGCGCAACGTTCCGATGGTCGCGCCGTGCGCATTCGCCCCCGCGCTGCCCCTCGGTGGTCTTTCCGGGCAGCGTGCGGGGCAGGCGCTAGGGCCCGATGACCGTCTCGGCGCGCTCGGCCACGATCTCGTTCTCGATCGTGCCCACGCCCCCGACCTCCACGCGCACGCGGTCCCCGACGGTGAGATAGCGTGGCGGGTCGGAAGCCCCGCCCACGCCCTTCGGGGTGCCGGTGAAGATCACGTCCCCCGGGTCCAGCGTGAACGCCTGGGTCAGGTGCGCGATCTGCTCGCGGCAGCTGAACGCCATCTCTGCGGTGCTGCACTCCTGGCGCAGCTCGCCGTTGACCCAGGTGCGGATCATCAGGTCCTGCGGATCCCCGATCTCGTCCGCGGTGATCAGGTACGGGCCGAGGGGAGCGTGGGTATCGAAGGACTTTCCCATGACCATGGTCGGCGTGCGCATCTGCCAGTCGCGGACGCTGACGTCGTTGCCGGCGCAATAGCCCGCGATCACCTCGTGCGCGCGTTCCGGCGGCACGTGCTTGCAGCGCCGCCCGACCACGAAGCAGAGCTCGCCCTCGTAGTCCAGCGCGTCGGAAACGGCCGGCCGGTTGACGGGGTCGAACGGCCCGTTTACGGCGTTGTGTTGCTTGTTGAACCAGATCTGGTGTTCGGGCGGTTCGCGGCCGAACTCGCGCACGTGGTCCAGGTAGTTCAGCCCGATGGCGAGCACCTTGCCGGGCATGGGCACCGGTGCGTGCAGGCGCACTTCGGATAGTGGGAGCGTCTCCCGGTCGCCCGCACGATCGGCCATTCGGTTGGCGTGCTCAAGCGCCCCGGGGCCGGCCGCCAGCAGGGCCAGCATGTCCGTCGGAAGTCCGGGTGCGGCGGCGGCCAGGTCAATCACCGACTCCTCCCGGACGACACCGATGCGGGTGTGTTCGTGGTGGGTGAACGTCGCCAGTTTCATGCGGGTACCTCCCTGCTCTCAGCGGGCAGTCTGCCGGGGCCGGCAGCCACGGGAATGAACCGCCCGGGGCGCACTCGTCCGGGTAAACCTGCCTGGTCCGGCACCAGGCCGAATCCGTATAGCAGAAGTTCCCGTCCCCAAGACGCGCCCAGCCGGTCGGTATCGGCCATTGTACTCCGAACCCCGTGCCGGTCGAAGGTCTGGTGCCGAAACACCGGCAGACGCACGGGCTTGCCAGCTTCGCGCCGGGCACCTCCACCGGCGTCACGCTGCGCTCCCGCAACAGCGCCAGCGGAGCGTACGGCAGCTCCCCGTGGGCGTCCCTCTGAGTCGCCGTGGCGGTGCCGCGCGTCGCCCGTGCAACGCCGCCATTCTCCCTGCACGCGCCTTGTCACGACGGCTGGGAGAGCCGCTGAGACCTGACAATACCTTCGAGAAGATTGCTAAGCGTGCCCCCGCGGGTACCCGGCAGGACTCCACGTCCACTCGGGGCAACCGGTCAGCGGCCGGTCGCGGCCTTCACGACCGCCCGTACGCGCCGGTCTAGGGTCCGCGCCGGCGGGACCAAGTGGGGGCTGATTTCCGCGAGCAGCGCCGTCGGACGGTAGTAGCCAACGTAGGTTCGGCGTCCGAGTTGCCACACGAACACGCGAACCGGGACCACCGCCCCGGTTGCCGGGTTTAGCAGCAACAGCTTCCGATCGAGCCTCGGCGCTTCGACCAGGAAACCGCGCGCGTCGCGCACCCGCGCGCCACCCTTGAGCCGGGCGCCGGCGATGGAGAGGGCCTGCCCCTGGTCGAGGCGACCGGCGATCCGCATCCCGCGCGCGCCGACCGCGCGCTTGAGGGTAGCCACGGTATGGCGGAAGTCCCGGCTGGAAACCCGCTGCACGAAGAACGCCTGCCCGGCGGCGGCGGCAGGCGCTGCCACAAGCAGGACCAGCGCCGCCAGAACAGCCCGACGCCCCCGGCTCGTGGAGGCCGTGAGATCCATGACGTTGCCCGTTGTGTCCTCGTACGCTCATTGGACCGCGGCGTCCGGTGCGCGTTCGGCCTCAGTACGGGGAGTCAGGCGTCTCCGGCGCCGGCGGGGGCACCAGGCCGGTTTCTTCGAGCCACCTTTCAAGCATCCGCCAGGCGGGTGCCTGCAGTCCCGGGGCGTGGCGCCGGCCGGCCTCGCGCAGCCCGGCCACGGTCAGCGTGGGATTGCCCACGATCTCGCGGGTATGGCCGATATACCACTGCTCCAGGCCGGTGGCCGTGACCTCCGGATGAAACTGCAGCGCGAGTGCCTTGCGCCCGTACCCGAAGGCCTGGTTGGCGCAGGCGTCGGTCGAGGCCAGCAACGCCGCTCTCCCGGGCAGGTCGAAGCTGTCGCCGTGCCAGTGCAGCACGGGAACCGACGGGTCCCCGAGCGCAGTCAGGCAGCTGCCACGGCCCGCATCGGTAAGCCGCACCGGTGCCCAACCAATCTCCGGGCGCGGCGCGGCGTACACCCGAGCGCCGAGTGCCGAGGCCATCAGCTGGGCGCCCAGGCAGATGCCCAGGGTCGGCCGGTCCGCCTCCAGGCGGCGCCGGAGCAACTCGCGTTCGGTGGCCAGGAAGGGATACTCGTCATCGTCGCCGGCTCCGATCGGGCCCCCAAGCACCACCAGCAGGTCGGGCTCCAGCGGATTGATGCGCGCGAGGTCGGTCCGGCCGGCGTCGTGGTAGCGAAGCTGAAAGCCGCGCCCGGTGAGTACGTTAGCCCACGTGCCCAGGTCCTCGAATGGCAGGTGGCGGATGGCAGCCGCGCGCTTCATGTAGTCGGTGCCCGGGCGGCGCGGCTCAGGGCTTCCGCGGGGAAAGGTAGCGCGTCACCAGGTCGAGCGTCTCGCGCTTGACTTCCTCGACTTGCTGCTCCGGGACCGGCTGGTCCCATTCGCAGATCCGGAACCAGGACAGATTGACCAGGATCGCGCCGAAAATCTGCGCCATGAAACTGTGTACCGGCACCGGGCGAAACTGGCCGGTAGCGACCCCCCGCCGCAGCAGCGTCTCGAGCTGGGCGGTGACCGCATCGCAAAGTGGCTGGGACTGCGACAGCTCTACCCCGGCACCACTTTGTGCGAGCTCGCGCATGAGCAGGCGTACCCGTACCGGGTTGTGCGCCAGATGCTCGACAAGGCCTGCCATCATGGTCCGGACCGCGTCGGCCGGGTCCCGGTCCTCCTGCACCCGCAAGGCCGCGAAGATGCCGTCCACCACGCGCCGCGAGACGGCCTCCGTGATGGCCTTGCGCCCCTGGTAGTGGGCAAAGATGGAAGGCGGCCGGATTCCGACGCGCGCGGCCAGATCCTGGAGGCGAAACTCCTCCATCCCCTGCTGGGTGATCAGCTTTTCCGCCTCGTCAAGAATCAGGGCGCGGGTCGTACCCGATGCGCGCCGCGGGCCGGGTTTCCTCGCTGCTGCCACGATATCTTCCGTCCGCCGGTTGCGTGAACTGGTGTATGCGGTATCCGGCCCGGCGCGCGGAGTCCCGATCGTGCGTGCGGGCCTGGCGGAGTATACGCGATTCTGCCATCCCGGATCGGTCGTGGCCAGCGCGCAAGCAAACCATGCGTCGACGTAGGCGCCGCCCGCCCGGCCGAATCCGGGCCTGTACTCCGGCAGCCCTGCTTTGCATACTGGACCCCGATGGTCCTGTGTCCGGCAGTGGCGGCAGGCAGTGGATGAGGGGCGCGCGTTGCCCTGCGGGGGGCCGAGGAGGCGGCATGGAAGATGCGCCGGTCGTGGACCGGGAAGTGATCGAGACCCTGCGCAGCGTCGGTCTGCTCGGGCGGCTGGTAGCGGTCTACCGTCGGGATGCCCGCAAGTTGCTGCAGGAGCTGGAGGTGGCGGCCGCGGCATCGGACGCTGCGCGGCTCGCGCGCTGCGCCCACGACCTCAAGTCCGCCAGCGCCAACCTCGGCGTGCGCCGGGTATCGCAGCTGGCCGCCGGGCTCGAGCGCGCGGCGCGTGACGGGCGGGTGGCCCAGCCCCGGCACCGCGTCGAGTCGATCGCCCGTGAGCTGGGTCTGGCGCTGGCCGAAATCGCGCGGATCCCGGCCGGGCGGTAGCCGGTGTTTCCGGCGCGGGCCGCCGGTGCGGGCCTTCCGGCAGCGGTGGGGACGGCTTTTTGAATTGTCCGGTTCCTTCGCGTACATTACGCGCCCTGCGTCCGGCGGGCCGGGAGCCGGGACCGTAACGGAATCCGCGGGGACGAAGGCTGTGGGCCTGTTTCCGCGCTCCGTCGACCGGCACCCCGCACCAGCTGTCGACGGTGAAGGGCCCCAGGCCCGGCCGGCGCCGCCGGCGGCGGTCCGGACGGAGCCAAGTGGGAAACCGTATACGCCCATCGGGACCATGAGTGAACTGAAAATCTATCGCAATGGGCAGGGCGAGCCTGTCCGGGTGGAGGTCCACGCGGGAGCCATCCGGGATCTCCTGGCACGGATCGGGGTGGTGTTCGAGCGCTGGAAGCCGCGCCGGCCGCTTCCCACCGAGGCCGAGCAGGACGAGATCATCGAGGCCTACCGCGAAGAGATCGACCGGCTGATGCAGAGCTACGGCTTCCGGTCGGTGGACGTGGTGCGGGTGGCGCCCTCCGATCCGAACAGCGGCACCGCCCGCCGCCGGTACCTCCACGAGCACGTGCACCAGGAAGACGAGGTGCGCTTTCTGGCCGACGGCCAGGCGACCTTCTATTTCAACCACGACGGCGACGTCTACAGCGTGCATTGCGTGGCGGGCGACCTGATCACGGTCCCGGCGCGGATGCCGCACTGGTTCGACATGGGCGAGCAGCCGGATTTCACCATGATCCGCCTGTTCACGCGCAAAGGGGGACCCGGCTCGGTGTTTACCGGGAGCGACATCTCCACGCGTTTCCCCGGCCTGGGGCGCTAGACCGGCGCGCCGACTGCTACCGCGGGCCGGGTTACTACACCGCTTCGCCCGGCAGGTACGCGGACCAGTCGCGGTCGGGATCGCCGAAGACCAGGAAGTGCGGATTGATCAGGCTTTCCCCCCGGTTGTAGCGCAACGGCCGCAACCGCGTGTCGGTGACGCCTCCGCCCGCGGCTTCCACGACCGCCTGGGCAGCGGCCGTGTCCCACTCGCTGGTGGGCCCCAGCCGCGGGTAGATGTCGGCCTGGCCCTCGGCGATGCGGCAGAACTTGAGCGAGCTGCCGCAGCTGGTCAGATCGTAATTCCCGATAGCCGCCAGATACGCGTCCACCGCCGGGCTGCGGTGGCTGCGGCTGGCGACCGCCACCACCGGCCCGCCGCCCAGGCGGCGGGCATGGATGGGCACGGCCTCGTCGCCATCGCGGCGGCGGAACGCGCCGAGCCCCTCGGCGCCGTAGTACGCCAGGTCCAGCGGCGGCACCTGCACGACCCCCAGCACCGGACGGTGGTCGTGGACCAGGGCGATGTTGACCGTGAACTCGTCGTTGCGCTTGATGAACTCCCGCGTGCCGTCCAGCGGGTCGACGAGCCAGTAGGTGGGCCACCCCGAGCGGGTCGCCCAGGGAACCTCACCCGATTCCTCCGACAGTGCCGGGATTTCCGGCGTCAGCGTGGCCAGGCCCTCGAGGATGGTCTCGTTCGCCACGAGATCGGCCTCGGTCAGCGGCGAATGGTCTTCCTTGTCGGTGACCGTGAAAGGCCTGCGGTAGACTTCCATGATGCGTTCCCCGGCACGACGGGCAATCCGTACCACTTCCGGCATCAATGATCTGCTATCCTGCATCCGATCGAACCCTTTTCTACGGTGGCGATCCGCCAGGATGGAGGGCGAACCCCCCCTGACCCGCTCGTGCGAATGCCCGACTGCTAAGCCGCTCGGCGGTAACGCCGCATGTCGGCACTCCTGTCGGCCTGTATGGCAAGGCGCGAGGAGCAGAGGGTAGCGGGCGCCAGGCCCTCAGCCGACCTTGCGCCGCTCGCCGCGGTTGCCCCCACCGGAGCGGCCGCGCCCGCCGCCGGGCTTGCCGGAAGGCTTGCCGCGTCCGCCGTGGCGGCGAATCGGCACCGGCGGCTCCGGCGTGACCATCATGTCGCCGGTGGCGGTTTCGGCGGGGATCTTCTCCCCGATGTAGGCCTCGATGTCGGGCAGCGAGTAGCAGTACTCCTCGCAGCACAGGGAGATCGCGTCACCCTCCGCGCCGGCGCGGGCGGTGCGTCCGATGCGGTGCACGTAGTCCTCGGCGTCCTGGGGCAGGTCGAAGTTCACCACGTGGCTGACGTCCGGGATGTGCAGGCCGCGCGCGGCCACGTCGGTGGCGACCAGCACCGCGACCCGGCCGGCGCGGAAGTCCTCCAGCAGCCGCTGGCGCTTTTGCTGCGGCACGTCGCCCGAGAGCACCTCGGCCTGGATGCCGTTGCCCTTGAGGTAGCCGAGCAGGCGGTCGCCGGCGCGCTTGGTGTTGACGAAGATCAGCATGCGGCGCACCTCCATGCCCCGCAGCAGGCCCAGCAGCAGCGGGATCTTCTCGTCGCTGGCGACGTGATACAGGCGCTGGTGGACGCGTTCTGCGGTGACCTGCTCGGTGTCGAGGCGCACCGCGTAGGGGTTGTCCATGTGCTCGAAGGCCAGCTCGGTCACGCGATAGGACAGCGTGGCGGAGAACAGCAGGTTCAGCCGCTTCTCCGCCGGTGGCATGCGCCGCAGCAGGAAGCGGATGTCCTTGATGAAACCCAGGTCGAACATCCGGTCGGCCTCGTCGAGCACCGTCACCTGGATCTGGCGAAGGTCGAAGACCTTCTGCTTGAAGTAGTCGATGATCCGCCCGGGCGTGCCGACCAGGATGTCCACCCCCGCCTCGAGCTCGCGCCGCTGGGATTCGTAGCCGGTGCCGCCGTAGGCGAGCCCCAGCACGAGGCCGGTATGCCGGCCCAGCACCTGGGCGTCTTTGTGGATTTGCACGGCCAGCTCGCGGGTGGGCGCCAGGATGATCGCCCGCGGCTGGTTGGGTTTGCGCCCCGGATCCGGCTCGTGCGTGAGCAGGTAGTGCATCGTGGCCAGCAGAAACGCGGCCGTCTTGCCGGTGCCGGTCTGGGCCTGTCCCGCCACGCTCTCGCCGCGCAGGGCGCGGGGCAGCGTTTCGGCCTGGATGGGCGTGCACCGGCCGAAGCCGGCTTCCCGGACGCCCCGCATAAGCGGCTCGGCAAAGCCGAAGCTGGCCATCGGGGTGTCGGTAAGGTGCTTGGAGTCAGTCATCAGTGCCTGTGCTTTGCATGTTGGGAAACTCGGCGTAGACTTGAAACAGGAACGGTTTCGGGATCCAATGTCAGTCGATCCTGGCGCGTGTGCTCGCACCGGACGCGGATAGAATCGAAGGCCCTTGAAATGCGGGCAGGATACACCCATATTCTGCCTTAAATGGGGCGAGACGTCACATTCGGCTGCCGGCGTCCCGACTCCAGTCCTGTCTGAAGATTCCCGTCTGACTGAAAGCGTACCGGATGCAACTGGAGGTTTAGCGAGTGAGCGACAACATACGCCATGTCACCGACGGCACCTGGGAACAGGAGGTTCTGCACTCCGATGAGCCGGTGCTGGTCGATTACTGGGCGGAGTGGTGCGGCCCCTGCAAGATGATCGCCCCCATCCTGGAAGAGGTGGCGGACGAGTACTCCGGTCGGGTGAAGGTGGCCAAGCTCAACATTGACGAGAACCCGAACACACCGCCGAAGTACGGCATCCGGGGGATTCCGACCCTGATGCTGTTCAAGGGTGGCAACGTCGAGGCGACCAAGGTCGGGGCACTGTCGAAGTCCCAGCTGACCGCCTTTCTCGACAGCAACATCTGACCTCGTCCACCGGGGGCCACCCGGCGAAACTCGTTGCGGACCGGCCGCAAAGCGACTCGCGGAAAGGGGGGAGCCCATCCAGGTGGACCCCTGCGGAGCGGCATGATAACTTTCGGAAAATACCAGACCGAATAGCGTTTACCCCAACACCATCCTCCTTCGGATTCCGACCGCCGGCTCGTGACCGCGGTGTGTCTCCGACTACTCGCATAGGCTGCCATTGGTTTTCGAGTCACCAGCATGAACTTAACCGAACTCAAGCAGAAATCGGCGGTTGAAATCATCGACATCGCCGAGTCCATGGACATCGAGGGCACAGCGCGGGCCCGCAAACAGGACGTCATCTTCGCGATACTCAAGGAGGTCGCCCGGCGCGGCGACGAGATCTTCGGCGACGGCGTGCTGGAAATTCTGCAGGATGGGTACGGCTTCCTGCGCTCGGCGGACAGCTCGTACATGGCAGGGCCGGACGATATTTACGTATCGCCCAGCCAGATCCGCCGCTTCAGCCTGCGGACCGGGGATACGGTGTCGGGGCGGATCCGGCCGCCGAAGGAGGGGGAGCGCTACTTCGCCCTGCTCAAGGTCACCAGCATAAACTTCGAGACACCCGAGAACTCCCGCAACAAGGTCCTGTTCGAGAACCTCACGCCGCTGTTCCCGACCGATCGCCTGGTGATGGAGCAGGGCAACGGCAGCACCGAGGACCTCACCGCCCGCATCATCGATCTGGTCGCCCCGATCGGCAAGGGCCAGCGCGGCCTGGTGGTTTCGCCACCGAAGGCCGGCAAGACCATGATGCTGCAAAACATCGCCCAGAGCATCTCCGCCAACTACCCCGAGTGCTACCTGATCGTGCTGCTGATTGACGAGCGCCCGGAGGAGGTTACGGAGATGATGCGGTCGGTGCGCGGCGAGGTGATCTCGAGCACCTTCGACGAGCCGGCCAGCCGCCACGTGCAGGTGGCCGAGATGGTGATCGAGAAGGCCAAGCGCCTGGTCGAGCACAAGCGCGACGTGGTGATCCTGCTGGACTCGATCACCCGCCTGGCGCGTGCCTACAATACCGTGGTGCCGTCCTCCGGGAAGGTGCTCACCGGCGGCGTGGACGCCAACGCCCTGCAGCGGCCGAAGCGCTTCTTTGGCGCGGCTCGCAACGTGGAGGAGGGCGGGAGCCTCACCATCCTGGCCACGGCGCTGGTGGATACGGGATCACGCATGGATGACGTGATCTACGAGGAGTTCAAGGGTACCGGCAACATGGAACTCCATCTCGACCGGCGGATCTCCGAGAAGCGCGTGTTCCCGTCGATCAACATCAACCGCTCCGGGACCCGGCGCGAGGAGCTGCTTACCAGCCCGGACGAGCTGCAGAAGATGTGGATCCTGCGCAAGCTGCTGCATCCGATGGACGAGCTCGCGGCGATGGAGTTCCTGCTCGATCGCCTGAAGGCGACCAAGACCAACAACGAGTTCTTCGATTCGATGAAGCGCGGCTAGCAAGCTCCGTTCGAGCCAGGGCCTCCGCCCGGGGAAGCAACGCTGCCCCGGGCCGCGAGAGACGGTCGCCGGTTTGCGACGGACCGCGCAGGCGGCGTACCAGGGCGTGCACATGCTGCCGGCACAGCCGGTTCGCGACGGGCCCGGAAACAGGAGTTTCGGCCATGAGCAGACGCACCATCACGCTCGACCAGCGACTGCACGAGTACCTTCTCTCGGTCTCCCTGCGCGAGCCGGCGATCCTGCGTGAGCTGCGCGAGGAGACCGCGCGCATGCCCTACGCGGCTATGCAGATATCGCCGGAGCAGGGCCAGTTCCTGGGCCTGCTGCTGCGTCTCCTTCAGGCCCGGCGCACCATCGAGATCGGAGTCTTCACCGGCTACAGTGCGCTGGTAACCGCGCTGGCCCTGCCGTCCGACGGCCGCGTGGTGGCCTGCGATACCAGCGAGGCGTGGACCGCGGTGGCGCGCGCCTACTGGGAGCGGGCGGGGGTCGCCGAGCGCATCGACCTGCGCCTGGCTCCGGCCCGGGAAACCCTGCGGGCGCTGCGCCACGCCGGGGAGGACGCAGGCTACGATTTCGCTTTCATCGACGCGGACAAAGAAAATTACGCTGACTACTTCGAGGACTGCCTGGCCCTGCTGCGGCCGGGCGGACTGATTGCGGTTGACAACGTCCTGTGGTCGGGCCGGGTGGTGGACCCCGCGCCCGACGACGCCGACAGCCAGGCGCTGGCCGTATTCAATCGCCGACTGCACCAGGACGACCGTATCGACCTGAGCATGTTGCCGCTGGGGGACGGTCTTACCCTGGCGCGCAAGCGCGGCTGATGCCGGTGCACCGCCCGGCGTCGCCCACCCGCGGGTAGCGTCCGTGGCGAGCATCACCCACCTCTGGAGCAGCGTCCGGCGCGGCGACAGGTTCGAGGCGCTGCTGCGACCGCATATCCCCGCGCTTTACCGTTTCGCATTTCATCTCGCCGGCAACCAGGACGATGCCGAGGACCTGGTGCAGGACCTGCTGTTGCGGCTTTACCCGCGGCGGGAGGAACTGGCCGGGATCGACAAGCTGCGGCCCTGGCTCGCCCGGGTGCTGTACCGGTTGCACATCGACCGGGGCCGGCGCCAACGGCGCAGTCCGGTGGTGTACGCAGAGATCGGCGGCGGGCCACGGGATCCGGACGCCGATCCCGAGGCGGGCTGGAGTATCCCGGAACCGGCAAGCGAGGACCCGGCGGACGACCCCGCTGCCTCGCTGGAGCGGCACGACGATCGCGAAGCCCTGCAGCAGGCCCTTGCGCGGATGAGCGAGGACCATCGCGCGGTGCTTATGCTGCACGATGTGGAAGGATTCACGCTGGCCGAGATCGAGACCACGCTGGAGGTGCCGCTGGGCACCTTGAAGTCTCGCCTCCATCGGGCGCGGGCCCGGCTGCGCCAGCTTCTCGGCCGGGAGGGAACCCTCGCGGTGGAAGCATCGTGTCAGGGGGAGAGGAGACGGCCATGAAGTGTGCGGATTTCGAGCTGGATCTGGACGCCTGGCAGGAAGGGCTGCTGGCATCGTCCGAATCCGCCGGTATGCAGGAGCACCTGGAGGCGTGCGCTCGGTGCCGCGCGTATGCAGAGCAGGTGCGCGAACTGCGCCGGCGGCTGGCGGCACTGCCCGAGCCCCCGATGCGTCCCGCGTTCCCGGCGCGGGCGCTGCGGCGCGCGCGCCGGCGGGGTCGCTGGCAGCGGTGGAGCGCCGTTTCGGCGCTGGCAGCCGGCATCCTGGCGGCGGCTGTCCTGGTCGGTGTGCGCTGGGGCCTGTCCATGCAGCCCTCCTCACGGGTGCTGCTGGTGCCGCTGCAGGGCCAGCGGACGGTCACCCTCGCGCTCGATTCACGCCATCCAATGCAGGACGTCACGTTCGAGGTCCGCGTGCCCGCCAACGTTGAGCTCGCCGGCTACCCGGGCCGGCGGGACCTGCGCTGGAAGGGGCGGCTGCAGCAGGGACGCAACGGGCTCTCGCTGCCGCTGAAGGCGCGGGGAGCGGGCAGCGGCACTCTGGTAGCCCGGATCGAGCACCAGGGGCAGGTCAAGGAAATCCGCATACGGCTGCGTGTTTCGGGGGAGAGTCAGCCGTCCGCGTCGTCGGACGCCCGGGAGGGCGTGCAGATCTGACGACGGGGCAGGGAGGTAGAGGGCAATGATACGTCACAACCTCGTCAGGGCGCTCATGGCGCTGGCTGTAGCCATCACCATGACGCCACTGGCGGCGCTCGCGGCCGGCAACAGCGGTGGCATGGGCGTGACCATGACGGTGGTCAGCCCGAACGACGCCAGCGAGCAGCATTTCGTCGACCAGATCCATCTTCCCACGCAGGCAAAGCCGGAAGCTCCGCCTGCCCAGCAGCCTGCGCAGGAATCGGGGACCGCAAGCCAGGCGCGCGGGATGCCGTTGGGTCGACAGGGCTCCGGGGACGCGAAGCGGATGCACGAGAATGCACAGCAGCTCCGGCAGCAGGCACAGGAGGCCCGGGACCGGGCACAACAGCAGGCCCGGGAGACCGAGCGGCAGGCCCGGCAGACCCCGCAGCAGCTGCGGCAGGACCTCAGCCAGACCACGCACGGTATCGAGCAGCGAACGGGGGATCTGCTCGACGACCTGCCGCAGCCCTCCCGCGGTTCCGGCAATTGATCCGGCCACGGGCCGGCAGGTTCAAGCCACCGGAGAGACCCCGCCGGGGTCGGTATACGTATGCTCGGAAAGCATGCCCGGGCGGGCGGATTTCCTGGGATACCCGCCGGTCGTATCGTCAGGAGGCGCCGGTCCCGGCAACGGTCGCCAGAAATTGCCGCGCCTTCGCCCCCGGAGTGCCGGGGCCGGCGCAAGAAGCCGCGATTGCATCTCGGTTTCCACCAGGACAGGATACCCAACCCGGCCTTCTTTCCTAAAACCATCAGCCACTTATCGGCTCCACCGAAGCACTCCGCTGCTACTCGGTGCAATCCTTGCCCGGCCGTCGCCCGATCGCCCTCACCGCAATATCGTGCCGGTAAAGCGCACCTTCCCAGGTGATGCCTGCCACGCGCTCGTACGCGCGGTCGCGCGCCGCGGCAACCGTCTCGCCCAGGGCACACACGCACAACACGCGGCCCCCCGCGGTCACCGTCTGGTGCTCGCGGAGGGCGGTTCCGGCATGGAAGACTTTTACCCCCGGGGGGGCGTCGGCCTCCAGCCCGCGGATCGGGAGGCCCTTGACGTAGCGGCCGGGATAACCCCCGGAGGCCATCACTACGCCTACGGCCGGACGCGGGTCCCAGGCGGCACCGACGGCGTCCAGTCGTCCCTCGAGCGCGTTTTCGCAGAGCGCGACCAAGTCCGCCCGCAGGCGCATCAGCACCGGCTGGGCCTCGGGATCGCCCAGGCGGCAGTTGAACTCGAGCACCCGTGGCGTGCCGTCCGGAGCGACCATCAGCCCCGCGTACAGGAACCCGGTATAGCGGTGGCCCTCGCGGGCCATGCCCGCGACCGTCGGCTCGATCACCTCGCGCATGACCCGCTCGTGGATCGCCGGGGTCACTACGGGTGCGGGGGAGTAGGCGCCCATGCCACCGGTGTTGGGCCCGGTGTCGCCGTCGCCAAGACGCTTGTGATCCTGGGAGGTCGCGAGCGGCAGGACATGCTCTCCGTCCACCATGGCGATGAAGCTCGCCTCCTCGCCCTCCAGGAAATCCTCAATCACTACTTCGGAGCCCGCCGGGCCGAAGCGGCCCTCGCTGAGCATGGCGCGGGCCGCGTCGGCGGCCTCGCCCACGCTGCGCGCCACGACCACGCCCTTGCCGGCGGCGAGGCCGTCCGCCTTGACCACCAACGGGGCGTCACGATCGCGGACGTAGCGTTCGGCCTCGCCCGGATCCCGGAACGTTCGATAGTCCGCCGTGGGGATCCCATGGCGGGCGAGGAACGACTTGGCGAAAGCCTTGGAGCCCTCCAGTCGGGCAGCGCCGGCGCGGGGACCGAAGCAGCGCAGGCCGGCGTCAGTGAAGCGGTCGACGATGCCTGCCACCAACGGTGCTTCGGGGCCGACGATGGTCAGGTCGACGGCCTCCCGCCGGGCCAGCGCGATCAGGCCGGCAATGTCGTCGGCGGCAACGGCGGCGTTCTCGATCCCCGGCTCCGCCCCGGTCCCGGCGTTCCCGGGGGCTACCAGGACGCGGGCCGCGCGGGGCGAAAAGGACACCTTCCAGGCGAGCGCGTGTTCGCGGCCGCCGCCGCCGACCACCAGGACCGTCATGGCGTTTTCGGGCATGAGCTCCCCTCCGTTTGCCGGCTGATTCAGTGGCGGAAGTGGCGCACGCCGGTGAAGACCATGGCCATCCCGTGCTCGTCGGCGGCCGCGATCACCTCGGCGTCGCGGCGCGAGCCGCCTGGCTCGATCACTGCGGTAATGCCGGCCTCGGCGGCTGCATCGATCCCGTCCCGAAAGGGGAAGAAGGCATCCGAGGCCATCGCCGACCCCTGCACCGACAGACCTGCGTCCGCGGCCTTGAGCGCCGCGATGCGGGCGCTGTAGACGCGGCTCATCTGTCCCGCGCCGATGCCGATGGTGCGCCCCTCGCGGCAATAGACGATGGCGTTGGACTTGATGAAACGCACCACGGTCCAGGCGAAACGCAGGTCGCGCATCTCGGGTTCCGTGGGCCCCCGCCGCGTGACCACCTCCAGCTCGGGACCGCCCGGCGCGGGGAGGTCCCGGTCCTGGACCAGCAGCCCTCCGTTGACGCGCCGGTAGTCCCAGCTCGGGGCCCGTTCCGGGGACCACCCACCGCACTCGAGTACGCGTACGTTGCGTTTGCCGGACAGCGTCTCCAGCGCCGCCTGCTCCACGCGCGGCGCAACGATCACCTCCACGAACTGCCGCTTGGCAATGTCCGCGGCGGTCTCGGCGTCCAGCGGCCGGTTGAACGCGATGATGCCGCCGAAGGCGGAAGTGGGGTCGGTGGCCCACGCGCGCTGATATGCTCCGCTGAGACTGCCCGCCACCGCCGCACCGCACGGATTGGCATGCTTGACGATCACGCACGCCGGCCGTTCGAAGCAGCGCACGCACTCGAGCGCGGCGTCGGTGTCGGCGATATTGTTGAACGAGAGTTCCTTGCCATGCAGCTGCCGCGCCGTGGCGACGGACGCCTCCGGCGGCGGATCCTCCACGTAGAACGCAGCGCGCTGGTGGGGATTCTCGCCATAGCGCATGCTCTGTGCCCGGCGGAACTGAAGGTTCAGGGTCGCCGGGAACCGCACGCGGCCACCGTCTGCGGCGACGCCGCCGAGGTAGTTTGCGATGGCGTCGTCATAGCGCGCGGTATGCTCGAAGCCACGGCGGGCCAGCTCGAAGCGGTAGGCGGCATCCAGGTCCCCTCGCGCGCGCAGGGTTTCGAGGATCGCCGGGTAGTCCCGCGGGTCGGTGACCACTGCAACCGAGTCATGGTTCTTGGCGCCGGCGCGGAGCATCGCCGGACCCCCGATGTCGATGTTTTCGATCGCCTCGGCCAGGGTACAGTCCGGGTCGGCGACGGCGCGCTCGAACGGGTAAAGATTCACTACCAGCAGGTCGATCGCCGGGATTCCGTGCGCGGCCATGACTTCGTCGTCCTCGCCACGCCGGCCAAGCAGGCCGCCGTGGATGCGCGGATGCAGGGTCTTTACGCGCCCGCCCATCATTTCGGGGAACGCGGTGAGGTCGGAGACTGCAACGACGCCGATGCCCTCATCTCCGAGAAGGCGCGCGGTGCCTCCGGTGGAAACGATCTCGATACCCAATTCGCTCAGCCCACGGGCCAAATCGACGATCCCGCTCTTGTCGGATACGCTGATCAGGGCGCGTCGAATACTGGCCATGGCGAGGACCTGCTCCGGGTTGGGGGAGACACACCGGCGCAGCCGAGGGGCGCCGTGCAGCACGCGCCCCGCGATTACGCCTGCCCTGACGGGTGGACCGGGGGCGGTGCGGGATGGATGGCGCGCATTATCCGCACGCGGACGCTACTTGTCGAGATTATGGGTTCGCAGGCGCTTGCGCAGGGTGCTGCGGTTGATTCCCAGGATATCCGCGGCCCGCGTCTGGTTTCCCCGGGTATACGCCATCACGGATTCAAGCAGGGGGGCTTCCACCTCGCGCATCACCATCTGGTAGAGATCACCGGGAGCGTGCCCGTTCAGGTCGGCGAAGTACTTGTCGAGCGCTTTCTGCACACATGTTCTGAGCGGCTCGGGTGGGTTCTGGGGTGGCTCCATAGGCAGACGGCTGGCCTTCTCCGGATTGAGCATGTTTTCGACCCCCCTTGGCAACGCGGCGGGACGGCACTGCGCCCGGCGACCGCATGTACCGGGCCCGATCGGGCCGCAGCCGGCCACCGTCCTTATCTGTGTTTGTCCGGGCATTGGCCCTCACCGGCTGTCCCCTGACGAGCAACCGGCCGCCAACCGACGCTGTCCACGCACACGCGACTCGCCTGGACTCCGCTGTCGGCCCGTACGCGGGACAGGGGACCTGCGCCAACCCGGCACGGGCGAGGCCGGGTGGACGCCAGACTCGCGCGAACCGCGATACAGGTCCGGCGCCCTGCCTGCGCGCCATCTCGCCACCGGTTGCCCGGGCCGGACCGCGACATCCGCGAGCGGCAGCTCGCCGGTCGGTCCGCCGGTGGTGATGGTTATTCACCTAATCCTAGCTCATTACGCGGGTGCCTTGTAGGCGAATTTTTCATCCGCCGGCGGCTCCGACCCGGGCCCTGCGGAATAACACGCCTAGCGGTCGGGGGAGGTGAACTCGAACTGGAAGCCGCTGGCCTGCGATCCCGGATCCTTGAGCTCGAGACGGACGGGTACGCGCTGCCCGGGACGAATGCCCTCCTCCGTGTCGACCGGTTCCCCCAGGTAGTCCGCCGGGCCGAAGGTGCCTACCGCGATCGCATCTCCCCAGCGGTTCTCCATGCTGATCTGCAGCAGCGGAAAAGCCTGGGGCAGAGGGGCATGGTTCACCAGGACCCCGGAGAACGAGAGTGCGCCGGGATGGTCGGGATCGGCCGAGAAGGCGTAGTGCTGCAGGCGCAGGCGGTCGAGCATGACGAACGGAGGCAGGTCGCAACGGACCGGAAGGTTCCCGCAGATGCTTGTCAGCACCGGGCGCAAGCGCGGCGACTCTGCCCAGGAGTCCTTGTTCCAGAACCCGGCCTGCGCCGCCAGCGCCAGCAGGGCGGGCAGGCACAGGGTCCCCCACAGCCAGGGGTGCCGTCGCCACCGCCGGGGAGCACCGCCGAATGGGGAATCCGCGGGTTCGTCCGCCTCTTCGGGCTCCCGGATCACTGGTTGTGGCCGCGGGCTCGGCCTGGCATGCGGGCGCTGTTCCAGGTCCGGCGGGATGGTCCACCAGTCGGCACTGTCGTCGTCCGGGGACGCGGAGGGGCCGCCGGCTTCCGACCCCTGCTCCGCGCCCTGGTCTCCCAGCGGCGGGGGGAGGTCGTCGGAAAGATCATCCAGGGCATTGAAGGTCGCGCCGCACCGGCTGCAGCGGACGAGGCCACGCGCGGCCGTCAGCTGGGTCGCGCCGACGACGAAATCGGTGTGACACTCGGGGCAGCGGGTATACATCCCCACCTCCGGCCGCTACGGCCCGCGGCGAACGCCGCTCAGCCGTACCCAGCCCTCGCGAACCGTCGGCGGGTCCATCCGGAATGCTGTCTGGTACGCGCCCGCAACCGTTTCCGCCTGGTCAAGGAGAACCCCGGACAGGACGATTCGTCCGCCCCGCCGCACGTGGGCGGCGAGCCTTTCGGCCAGCTCGATCAGCGGGGCGGCGAGGATGTTCGCAAGCAGCAAGTCCGCCTGCACGGCCGGTAGCTCTTCCGGCAGGCAGGGCCGAACGGTCGCTTCGACCGCGTTGTGGCCGGCGTTCTCGCGGGTCGCCAGCAGGGCCTGGGGATCGTTGTCCACGGCCCACACGCGGCGGGCCCCGAGGCGCGCTGCCGCGATGGACAGGATGCCGGACCCGCAGCCGTAGTCGATCACCTCACCCGCGACGCCACGGCCGTTCCCATCCAGCCACTCGAGGCACAGCGCGGTCGTCGCGTGGGTCCCGGTACCGAAGGCGAGACCGGGATCGAGCATCAGGTTGACCGCATCCGGATCGGGCGGGGTGGAGTCACGCGGACAGACCCACAGGCGCCGCCCGAAGCGCATCGCGTGAAAGTCGTCCAGCCACGCGCGTTGCCAGTCCCTTTCATCGAGCGGTTCGATACTGTGGGGCGGAGCCGGTCTGCCCAGCGCGCGGTAGGTCTCCCGGACGGCTGCCTCCACGTCGCAATCGCTCCCGAACAGCGCCACCAGACGCGGCCGGTTCCAGATGGGATGGGCCCCCGGCGGCGGCTCGAGGATCGGATCGTCGCGGGCGTCCTGCAGGGTCACGGCCTGGGCGCCGTGCTCGAGCAGCGCCACCTCCAGGGCATCGGCATCCTCGTCATCCAGGTCGATCAGCAGCTGTTGCCATCCCATTAAGGTCGTCCGGTCGGTATCGGAAAGCGCCTGGCTGTCCGGTCAGCCGCGCGGGGGCCGGGGCGCCGCGGTCGCTTAGCGTCCGAGCTTTTTCTCCAGGTAGTGGATATCCGTGCCGCCTGCCTGGAACGCCCGGTCCAGCATGAGATCGTGATGCAGGGCCGCATTCGTGTCGATGCCCTCGACCACCAGCTCCGTGAGGGCGTTGCGCATCCGTGCGATCGCCGAGCTCCGGCTGTCACCATGGGCGACCAGCTTGGCGATCAGCGAGTCGTAGTGCGGAGGCACCGTGTAGCCGTTGTACAGGTGTGAGTCCATGCGGATGCCGGGCCCGCCCGGGGCATGGTAGTTGTGCACCCTCCCGGGAGAAGGCACGAAGGTGCGCGGATGCTCGGCGTTGATCCGGCACTCGACGGCGTGGCCCCGGATGTCGATGTCCGACTGCTTGTGACGCAGCGGCTCGCCGGCGGCGACACGGATCTGTTCCTTGACGATGTCCACGCCGGTGATCATCTCCGTGATCGGGTGCTCGACCTGGAGCCGCGTGTTCATCTCGATGAAGTAGAAATCGCCGTTCTCGTAGAGAAACTCGAAGGTGCCGGCACCGCGGTAGCCGATGCGCCTGCAGGCTTCGACGCAGAGTTCGCCCATGCGCTGGCGGACGCTCGAATCCAGGCCCGGCGCCGGCGCCTCCTCGATGATCTTCTGGTGCCGCCGCTGCATGGAGCAGTCGCGCTCACCCAGGTGGATGGCATTGCCCTGGCCGTCGGCCAGCACCTGGAACTCGATGTGGCGCGGATGCTCGAGGTACTTTTCCATGTATACGGAGTCGTCCCCGAACGAGGCCCGGGCCTCGCTGCGGGTGAGCGAGATCGCGTTGATCAGGTGGGCTTCGGCGTGGACCACGCGCATGCCCCGTCCGCCGCCGCCGGCCGCCGCCTTGATCAGCACGGGATAGCCGATCTCGCGCGCGATCGCCAGGGTGCGATCGGGATCGTTGTCCAGCGCGCCGCCCGAGCCCGGTACGCAGGGGACTCCCGCGTCCCGCATGGTGCGGATGGCGGAGACCTTGTCGCCCATCAGCCGGATGGTCTCGGGCCGCGGGCCGATGAAGATGAAACCGCTCTGCTCGACACGTTCGGCGAAGTCGGCGTTTTCGGAGAGAAAGCCGTAGCCGGGATGTACCGCGACCGAGTCGCTGACTTCCGCGGCACTGATGATGGCGGGCATGTTCAGGTAGCTTTCTGAAGACTGTGGCGGCCCGACGCAGACGCTCTCGTCGGCCAGCAGCACGTGCGGCTGCTCGCGGTCCACGGTCGAGTGGACGGCAACCGTCCCGATATCCAGCTCGCGGCAGGCGCGCAGGATGCGCAACGCGATTTCGCCACGATTGGCGATCAACACTTTATCGAGCATGATTCGTGCTTCTTGTGGCGTTGGGCGATGCCCGGCGACGGAGAGGCCGGGCTACTGGATCAGGATCAGCGGCTGCCCGTACTCCACCGGCTCGCCGTTCTCGGCCAGAATGTCCACGATGCGGCCGCTGCGGTCGGCCTCGATCTGGTTCATCATCTTCATCGCCTCGACGATGCACACCGGCTCGCCTTCACGCACCTCCTGGCCGACCTCCACGAAGGACTGTGCGTCCGGTGCCGGTGCGCGGTAGAACGTGCCCACCATGGGCGAGCAGATCGCGTGTCCCTGGGGCTCGTCGCCCCCACCCTGCGGGGTGGGCCCCAGCGGGGCATCCGCGGCGGCGGGCGCGGGCGGCGCCGGCGCGGCCGGGGGCGCGTAGTGCACCGCCGTCTGCTGGCCGTAGCGGTTGATGCGTACGGAGTCGTCGCCCTCCTTGATCTCCAGCTCGGCGATTCCGGACTCCTCCAGCAGCTCGATAAGCTTCTTGACCTTGCGAATATCCATGATTTCGCCTTCTTCGTTCAGCCGGTTTGCGCCGCATCGAGCCCGTCCAGGACCGCTCGCAGCGCCAGTTCGTAGCCCTGTGCCCCCAGTCCGGTGATCACGCCGGCGGCGATGTCGGAGAAATAGGATTGCCTGCGGAACGACTCGCGCGCGGCGATGTTGGACAGGTGCACCTCGATGAACGGGATCGCGCTCGCGAGCAGGGCGTCGCGCAGCGCGATACTGGTATGCGTGAACGCCGCCGGATTGAGAATGATCCAGGCAATGCCGTCGCGCATCGCCTGATGCACCCGCTCGACCAGCGCGTGCTCGGCGTTGCTCTGAAACGTTTCCAGGGTGTGTCCCGCGGCGGAGGCGGCGGCGCTGAGACGCTGCTCGATCTCGGGGAGGGAGGCGTGGCCGTAAATTCCCGGCTCCCTGTTTCCCAGCAGATTCAGGTTGGGACCGTTGAGAAGAAGCAGTCTGGCCATTCCGGTTTCACCGCCCGGTTCGCCCGGGTCTGTCGCGCCTTGTTCCGGGTCATGACGCGCAGTCCGCCGGCACCGAGGCTTCCCGCGTAGTGGTCCCTATTTTGCCCGGCATCTTCGACTAATTCAAGAACAAGATAAGTTGTCGTTATTTCGCGTTAGATGGACGCAAATTGAGCGCTTTTCAGCCCGGAGCCTCGGGTAGCGCCTTGTCCAGCAGCGCCTCCAGGTCGGTCTTGTGCAGCTCGCCGGCGTGGGCTCCGAGAACCCGCCCGTCGGGACCGTAAACGACACTGTACGGTAAGCCGCCGATCTGGTCACCATAACGGCCTGCCAGGGAGATCCCTTTCTGCTGGCTCGCTGGGATCAGCACCGGGTAATTGACATGCAGCGAGCGCGCGAACTTGCGGGCATTGGACGGCGTGTCGATGGCAACCCCGATTACCTGCAGCCCGCGGCCACCGTATTGCCGCTGGGCCTTGATCAGCAGCGGCATCTCCTTGCGGCAGGGCCCGCACCAGCTGGCCCAGAAGTTGAGCAGCACGGTCTTGCCGTCCCAGCGACTGATGTGGCGGGTCTGGCCGGCCATGTCGGGCATGGAGAAGGCGATGCGGTGGGATGGGAGCGCGTCATTGCTACCGCCACGGCCACCAAAGTGCTGGTACAGCGCGAATCCGGCGCCACCGGCAGCGATCAGCAGGACCAGTGCCAGCAGGCTTCGCAGGGGTTCACGCATCGCGGCCTCCGTGGCCGGCCGCCGGGACGCTGTGCGTTGCGGTGCCGGCGTTGCCCAGTTTGATGTGCCGCGTTTGCGGCGGGTAGCAGATGCCGCCCCGCGCACAGCCCTGGTAGCGGACGGTGAGGACCGCACCCGGGACAGTCCGTTCGAGCGTCAGTGGTACCGTCAGGTTCCCCTCGAAGATCCGGACGCGCCCGAACTGCGGATCGCTCTCGGTGCTTCCGGGCGGCAGTTTTGCCTGGCCGCTGCGTACCAGGTCCTTGCCGCCGAGGGCGATGTGGATCCGCCGCCGGTAGAGGTAGTAACCGGGAGCGATATTCCAGTGCGCCTGGTACGAGCCGGATCCGGTGCGGACCAGCTCGAAGCGAAACGCCCGGTTCACCGGCAGGAATCGACCGCTCCCGGCCCCGTTGCCGAGCACGCCCGGCAGTCCCGAGCCGGCCAGGGCAGCCGTTGCCGCGGTGGCCAGCAGGCAGGCCACAAGGGCCCCCGCTGGCGCCCGCAGCGCAGGGGATGGCCGCTTCAGCCGGGGATGGTGCTTGCCCGGATCCATTCCAGGTAGTCCTTGAGGCCGCTCTCCACCGGAAGGGCGATGATTTCGGGGATGTCATCCGGATGGCCCGCCTGCAGGGCGGCTTCCAGATCCGACCACGCATCGCGGGTGGTCTTGATCAGAAGCGTGCATTCGGTGTGCTGCTGTATCTCGCCCTCCCACCAGTAGACGGACTCCACCCCGGGCACGATGTTGACGCAGGCGGCCAGGCGCTGCTGCACGACTGCCCTGGCCAGCCGTCGCGCCACGCTGCGATCGGGACAATTGCACAGAACGACGCGGGCATCCGTGGTCATCGTGTTTCACCTCCCGGTACGACGGACGCGTGCCTCCGGACGCACGGCAATGTGCCCGAAGGGCTTGACTGCGGAAATCTCGCGATTATTATTAGCACTCACTCCAGGTGAGTGCTAACAACTCGAGCCGAGAATATTTCGGGTCCTGGTTCCCACGTAAAGGAGAGCGTTGATGAAGATCCGTCCTCTGCATGATCGCGTGATTGTAAAGCGTATGGAGGAAGAGCGCACCACGCCGGGCGGTATCGTCATTCCCGACTCCGCGGCCGAGAAGCCCCAGAAGGGCGAGGTGACCGCGGTCGGCAATGGCAAGATCCTGGAAGACGGCGAAGTGCGCAAGCTGGACGTGAAGGTCGGCGACAAGGTGCTGTTCGGCAAGTTCTCCGGCACCGAAGTAAAGGTCGGCGACGAGGACCTGCTGGTGATGCGCGAAGACGACATCATGGCGGTCATCGAGGGCTGACGCTTCACGCGACAGTTGGTATCGAATCCACCCCATGCGTATCTGAACGGAAGAGGAACGAACAATGGCAGCGAAAGACGTACGTTTCGGCGAGGACGCGCGGCATCGCATGATGCGCGGCGTCAACACGCTGGCTAATGCCGTCAAGGTGACCCTCGGCCCGCGCGGCCGCAACGTGGTCCTGGAGAAGAGTTTCGGTGCTCCCACCGTGACCAAGGACGGCGTATCCGTCGCCAAGGAGATGGAGCTCAAGGACAAGTTCGAGAACATGGGTGCCCAGATGGTCAAGGAGGTGGCCTCCAAGACCTCCGACGTGGCGGGGGACGGCACCACCACCGCGACCGTGCTGGCGCAGTCCATCATGCGCGAGGGCATGAAGTCCGTCGCCGCGGGCATGAACCCGATGGACCTCAAGCGCGGCATCGAACGTGCCGTCGAGGCCGCGGTGGCGGAACTGGCCAAGCTGTCCAAGCCGTGCAGCGACGACAAGTCGATCGCGCAGGTCGGCACCATCTCGGCAAACTCCGACCAGAGCATCGGCAAGATCATCGCCGATGCCATGCAGAAGGTCGGCAAGGAAGGCGTGATCACGGTCGAGGAGGGCTCCGGCCTCGAGAACGAGCTGGACGTGGTCGAGGGCATGCAGTTCGATCGCGGCTACCTCTCGCCGTATTTCATCAACAACAACCAGAGCATGCAGGCCGAGCTGGAAGATCCGTACATCCTCCTGTACGACAAGAAGATCTCCAATATCCGTGACCTGCTGCCGCTGCTCGAGCAGGTGGCCAAGTCCAACCGGCCGCTGCTGGTTGTCTCCGAGGACGTCGAGGGCGAGGCCCTGGCGACGCTGGTGGTCAACACCATCCGGGGCATCGTGAAGGTTGCCGCGGTGAAGGCCCCCGGCTTCGGTGACCGCCGCAAGGCGATGCTGCAGGACATTGCGGTCCTGACCGGCGGCCAGGTGATCTCGGAAGAGGTCGGCATGTCGCTGGAGAAGGCCAGCCTGGACGACCTGGGCAACGCCAAGAAGGTACAGGTCAGCAAGGAAGAGACCACCATCGTCAGTGGTGCCGGGCGCAAGGCCGACATCGAGGCGCGGGTGCAGCAGATCCGCCAGCAGGTCGAGGAGTCCACCTCCGACTACGACCGCGAGAAGCTGCAGGAGCGGGTCGCCAAGCTCGCCGGCGGGGTCGCGGTGGTCAAGGTCGGTGCGGCGACCGAGGTCGAGATGAAGGAGAAGAAGGCCCGCGTCGAGGACGCGCTGCACGCCACCCGTGCCGCGGTCGAAGAAGGCGTGGTCCCCGGCGGTGGTGTCGCCCTGGTGCGCGCCCGCTACACCATCGAGAAGAAGGTCAAGACCGACAATCACGATCAGCAGACCGGCGCCGCCATCGCCCTGCGCGCGATGGAGGAACCGCTGCGCCAGATCGTGACCAACGCCGGCGGCGACGCTTCCGTGGTCCTCAACGACGTGATCTCGCACAAGGACAACTACGGCTACAATGCCGCCACGGGCGAGTACGGTGACATGATCGACCTGGGGATCCTCGATCCCACCAAGGTGACCCGTACCGCGCTGCAGAACGCGGCATCCATTGCCGGCCTGATGCTCACCACCGAGGCGATGGTCGCCGAGGCTCCCAAGGAAGAGAAGGAGGGCAGCGGCGGCATGCCTGACATGGGAGACATGGGCGGCATGGGAGGCATGGGAGGCATGGGCGGCATGATGTAGCGCCGTCCGTCCTCTGACGTGACACGGCCCCGCCGGCCTCCGGCGGGGCCTTTTCATTCCGGTCGGGAAAATGGGCTCGGCGACCATTTTCCGCTAAATTGGAGGAAATCGGTCTCCGATCCCGTTCCTTCGGGTGATGGCTCGCCTCTCGACAGGTTAGTAGTATGTTCGCCCAGCGACCATCGGCCCCGCCGGGGCCGAGCAAATCAGGGGGGAAGTGACGATGAAGGCAATCCGAGTGCACAAGACCGGCGGTCCGGAAGTTCTGGTCCAGGAGACCCTGGCGCGGCCGCAGCCGGGACCCGGCGAGGTCCTGGTGCGGATCGCGGCAGCCGGTGTCAATTACATCGATGTCTACTTCCGCACCGGCCTGTATCCGATGGAGGTGCCGTACACACCCGGGGTCGAGGGCGCAGGGGTGATCGAGGCGTGCGGCGACGGCGTTTCCGATCTTGAAGTCGGGCAGACCGTGGCCTGGGCCGGCGTGCCCGGTGCGTACGCGCACTATGCGGTCGTGCCGCGCGAGCGGCTCGTCGCGGTACCCCGCGGGATCAGTCCGGAGCAGGCAGCCGCAGCGATGCTGCAGGGCATGACCGCGCACTACCTGACCCGCAGCACGTTCGCGCTGCAGCAGGGGCAGACGGCGCTGGTGCACGCCGCCGCCGGCGGCGTCGGGCTGCTGCTGGTGCAGATGGCCCACACCCTCGGCGCACGCGTGATCGGCACCACCTCGACCGAGGAGAAGGCCGCCCTGGCCCGGGAGGCGGGGTGCGACGAGGTGATCCTGTACAGTCGCGACGATTTTGTCGCCGAGGTCGAGCGGATTACCGGCGGGGAAGGGGCCCACGTGGTCTACGACTCGGTCGGTCGCTCGACCTTCGAGGGCAGCCTGCGTTGCCTGCGTACCCGCGGCGTCCTGGCCCTGTTCGGGCAGTCCAGTGGTCCCGTGCCCGCGTTCGATCCGCGCGAGCTGGCGACGGGCTCGCTGTTCCTGACCCGGCCGAGCCTGGCCCACTACACGGTGGACCGGTCGGAGCTCGAATGGCGTGCGGGCGAGCTGTTCCAGTGGATCGCGGCCGGCGACCTGTCGCTGCGTATCGACCGCATGCTTCCCCTCGAGCAGGCGGCCGAGGCGCATCGCCTGCTCGAGGGGCGCGCAACCACCGGCAAGGTGTTGCTGATTCCCTGAAGCGGGAGCGTGGCGAGCCTTATGCGTGAACAGGACACGGTCGCGGGTGTTCCTGCGAATCTGCGCCCGGTAATCGAAGCGCTGCCCGCGCCGCTGCGGGAGGAGACCGCCGTCCTGTTGGAACAGTTGGCGGACGCCGCGGCCGACACCGGTTTCCTTGAGGCGGTCGAGTCGCCGGAGCTGGCCCGCGTTCTGGGGGGCAGCCGTTTTGTCGCGCAGTGGTGCGTGCGCCGTCCGGGGGATCTCGCCCGGTTGCTGGCGGGCGATGATCTGCGTCGGCCCCTGCCCCCCGGAGAGCTGCGCCGGCGCGTCGAGCAGGCCGTGGGCACGCCCGACGGCCAGGACGGTCTGAAGCGGGCGCTGCGCGAGGCGCGCAACCGGGAGCTGGTGCGCATCGCCTGGCGGGACCTGGCCCTGGACGCGTCGCTCGAGGAGACCCTGGAGGAGCTGAGCGCGCTCGCCGAGGCCTGCGTCACGGTGGCGCTCGACATGGTGCAGGCCGAGCTGCGTCGGCGCTGGGGCACCCCCCGGAGTGCCGCGGGCGAGGCCCAGGGCCTGGTGGCGCTGGGAATGGGCAAGTTGGGCGGTCGCGAGCTCAACTTTTCCTCCGATATCGATCTCGTGTTCGCCTTCCCCGAGGCCGGGCAGACCGACGGGCACCGCCGGGTGGCCAACGAGGAGTTCTTCACCCGCGCTGTCCAGCACCTGATCCAGGTGCTGGCGGACGTGACGGCCGAGGGCTTCGTGTACCGGGTGGACACGCGCCTGCGCCCGTTCGGAGAGAGCGGACCGATGGTGCTGAGCTTCGCCGCCATGGAGCACTACTACGAGAGCCACGGCCGCGAATGGGAACGCTACGCCTTGGTCAAGGCGCGCGCCGTGGCGGGCGACCTCGAGGCCGGGACGCGGCTGCTGGAGACGCTGCGCCCGTTCGTCTACCGGCGTTACATCGACTACGGGGTCATCGAGTCCCTGCGCGAGATGAAGGCGCTGATCGCCCGGGAGGTGCGGCGCAAGGGTCTCGAGGACGACATCAAGCTGGGCCGCGGGGGCATCCGCGAGGTGGAGTTCATCGCCCAGGTTTTCCAGCTCATCCGCGGCGGGCATGATCGCGACCTGCAGGAACGTAGCATCCTCGCCGTTTTGCAACGGCTGGCCGAGCGCGAACTGCTGGCTCCGCACATGGCCGCGCACCTGCGCGAGGGATACCGGTTCCTGCGCCGCGTGGAAAACCGGCTGCAGGCCGTCGCGGACCGGCAGACCCACCAGCTTCCCGCCGCGGCTGCCGAGCGCGCCCGGCTCGCCTTCGTCCTGGGCTATCCCGACTGGGCGGCGCTGGCCGCCGACCTCGATATGCACCGCCAGCGCATCCAGGAGCAGTTCGACCAGGTGTTCGCCAGCCCGCAGACCGAGCGGGAGGAAGAGGCCGGGGGCACACGGGACCTGGAGTTGTTGTGGGACGGCGGGTTGTCCGGCCAGGAAGCCCGCCGGGCTCTGCAACAGGCAGGCATGGAGGACACCGGGCGGGCGCTGGCCGCGCTGGAAAGCCTGCGGGGCAGCGCCGCCTGTCGCACGCTGAGCGAGACCGGTTGGGCGCGCCTGATCCGGCTGGTACCCCTGCTGATCGGTGCCGCGGGTGGCAGTTCCGCGCCGGACGTGTGTCTCGAGAGGCTGTTGCAGGTGGTGGAGGCGATCGCCCGGCGCAGCACCTATCTCGCGCTGCTGGCGGAAAATCCCATGGCCCTGTCGCAACTCGCGCGGCTGTGCGCAGCGAGCCCCTGGGTCACGGCGTTTGTCGCGCGGCATCCGGTGTTGCTGGACGAGCTGCTGGATCCGCGCACGCTGTATGCGCCCCCCGAACGCGCAGGGCTGGAAAGCGAGCTGGCCGTCGTGCTGCACCGAGCCGGCGATCTGGAAGAGCAGATGGAAGGTCTGCGGCGCTTCCAGCAGGCGTCGATGCTGCGCGTGGCGGCCGCCGACATCACGGGCAACGTCCCGGTGATGCGCGTGAGCGACTTTCTCACCGACATTGCCGAGGTGGTGCTCGCCGGGGCCCTGGAGCTGGCGTGGGCCCAACTGGCGGAGCGCCACGGCGAGCCGGGCTGTGTCGAGGCCGGCGTGCGGCGCCCGGCACGTTTCGCGATCGCCGGCTACGGCAAGCTCGGCGGGATCGAGCTCGGCTACGGCTCCGACCTCGACCTGGTGTTCCTGCACGACAGCGCGGGCAGCGAGCAGGTGACCGACGGCGACCGCAGCGTGGACAACGCGGTCTTCTTCGCGCGCCTGGCGCAGCGCCTCATCCACCTGTTGTCCACGGTGACCCCGGCGGGCGTGGCCTACGAGGTGGACGCGCGCCTGCGCCCGAGCGGACGCTCCGGGCTGCTCGTGACGACCGTTTCGGGCTTCGAGAGCTACCAGCGCGACGAGGCGTGGACCTGGGAGCACCAGGCGCTGGTGCGCGCGCGGGTCGTGGCCGGAGCGTCGCCACTGGCGGAGAGCTTTGCGGAAGTGCGCCGGCGCATCCTGGCGCGGCCGCGGGACGAGCGGACGCTGCGACGCGAGGTCGGCGACATGCGCAGCCGCATGCGCCAGAATCTGGACCGCAGCGACGCCTCACGGTTTGATCTCAAGCAGGGCCGGGGAGGTATCGCCGACATCGAATTTGTGGTGCAATACACCGTTCTTTTGCAAGCAGCGGCGTGTCCGGCGGTCCTGGATTTCACGGACAATATCCGGATCCTCGATCGGTTCTCGGAACACGCTCTGTTACCGGAGGCGGACTGCCGCCTGCTGGCGGATGCCTACCGCACTTATCGCAAACGCGTTCACGAACTCAGTCTCCAGGAGGCCCCCGCGCTGGTCGCGGACGGGGAGTTCCGGGACTACCGCGAAGCCGTATCGGCGTTATGGGAGCGGGTAATCGGGCTCTGATGTACCGAGAGGTCCCGCGCCCCGGGGCGGGAGCATCCCGTGGAATCGGGACAGTTTCTAGCTAGAAGAAAAGGCATGGGTTATGACGGCGACGACGATGGAGGACAGGGACGGGGTCATCTGGATGGATGGCGAGCTGGTGCCCTGGCGAGAGGCGAAAGTGCATGTGCTCACCCACACCCTGCACTACGGCATGGGTGTGTTCGAGGGCGTACGGGCATACAGCACGCCGGCGGGAACGGCGATCTTCCGCCTGCACGAGCACAACGAGCGCTTGTTCGGTTCGGCCAAGATTCTCAACCTGACGCTGCCCTACGACCGCACGACGATGATGGAGGCCCAGCGCACGGTGGTGCGGGAGAACGGCCTCGAGGAAGCCTACATCCGGCCGATGGCCTTCCTCGGCTCGGAGGGCATGGGGCTGCGCGCGGACAACCTGCGCGTGCATATGATCGTGGCGGCCTGGAACTGGCCCAGCTACCTGGGCGAGGACAGCATGCAGAACGGGCTGCGGGTCAAGACCTCCTCCTTCACGCGCCACCACGTCAACATTACGATGTGCAAGGCCAAGGCCAACGGCAACTACATGAACTCGATGCTGGCCCTGAGCGAGGCTCAGGACGCCGGTTACGACGAGGCGCTCCTGTTGGACGTGGAGGGTTACGTCGCCGAGGGCAGCGGAGAGAACATCTTCCTGGTGCACGACGGGGTCCTGTACACCCCCGAGTTGACCTCCGCGCTGAACGGCATCACCCGCAAGACGATCCTGGCCTTCGCGCAGGAGCTCGGCATCGAGGTACGCGAGCGCCGCATCACCCGGGATGAGGTGTACATCGCGGACGAGGCCTTCCTGACGGGCACCGCGGCCGAGGTGACGCCCATCCGCGAGCTTGACGGGCGGACCATCGGCACCGGCACACGCGGACCGGTAACGGAGAAGCTCCAGGCGATGTACTTCGACCAGGTGCGCGGCCGGCGCGAGCAGCACCCGGAGTGGCACACGCTGGTATAATCCGTCGTCCCGTTTCCATTTCCGGAGAGTACCGAGGACAGCTTCGTGGCGAGCGAACACAACCCACAGACGAGCGCGATGCCCAACCAGGAGCGGGAATACCAGGTGACCAGGGCGGACCTGCCACTGCACTGCCCCCTGGACAGCATGCCGCTCTGGAACTCGCACCCGCGCGTATTCCTGCCCATCGAGGATACTGGACGTGCCCAGTGCCCGTATTGCGGCGCCTGGTTCACGCTGGTGGATCGGGCCGACTGAGCGGCATGGATCGGGGGCGCCCGGCAGCGTCCCTGAGAGCAGGCGCCAGTAGCCGAGACGCTGTCCGGGTGCGCACGCGCCGCAATAGTCCGCTGCGGCCCCCGGCGAGCGAATTCCCTACAGCGCGGGTTCAGCCCTTCCGGCTCCGGGAGCCGGCTGATGATCTCCGGATCCATCCGGGGCCAGCCAGTCTTGACTGCGCGGAAGTCGCGGTGCGCCGCCTCCAGGTGCCGGAACGGCGCGCTGGTGTGTAGGTCCGGAGGCGGCGAGCAAAGGGGGACTGCCGTGCCGCCCAGCGCGAGTATGACTCCGCTTGCCCACTTCGGGCACGCCCCGGCCGCTTTCGGCGGGGTGCTGATATGACGGGGCAACCGATGCAAAGCGGCGAACGGCAGGGACCGGGCTATGTCCCCACGGGCCGCGGCGCCGTGGTGCATGATCCCGCGCTGCTGCCCAGGCCGGGCCCGGAAATATTTTCCGCGGAACACTGGCGGCAGCACGGCCACGTGCACAGCCCGCCCGCCGGGCGCGGCTGCGTCTGGTTCGTCGGCGAGAGCGGCGCGTGGGTGTTGCGCCATTATCGCCGCGGGGGCCTGGTCGCCCGCCTGGTGCGGGATCATTATCTCTGGACCGGATTGAAGCGCACCCGCGCCTGGCGTGAGTGGCACCTCCTGTATGATCTGCATGCGCGAGATCTGCCGGTGCCACGCCCGGTCGCAGCCCGGGTCGAACGTCGCGGCTGCAGCTATCGGGCGGACATCATCACCGAGCGCTTGCCGGGAGAGCCGCTCTCGGCCCTACTGGCGCGCGGGGCGGTGTCGCTGGAAAGCTGGCACGCGATCGGCCGCGCGATCGCCGGCCTGCACGCCGGCGGGCTCTGGCATGCCGACCTCAATGCCCATAATATCCTGCTGTCACCCGCTGGCGGAATCGCCGTGATCGATCTGGATCGGGCCCGCCTGCGCCGCGCCGGGGGTCGCTGGCGCAGGCGCAATCTGGCCCGTCTGCGCCGCTCGCTGGACAAGCTCCGGCGACAGGATCCCGTCCTCGCTTTCAACGAGCGCGACTGGGAGGCGTTGCGGTCAGGCTACGGGGAAGCCGCGGCAGACCCTTCACTCAGGCGTAGGCATCCGGGTAGTCCGGCGGACGGCGCTTGAAGCGTCGGTGCACCCACCAGTACTGGGCTGGCACCCGGCGCGCCTGTTCCTCGATCAGGCGATTGATCCGTCCCGTATCGGCCAGCGGGTCATCGGACGGAAAGTCCTCGAGCGCGGGCAGGAAGCGCATCAGATAGCCCTCGGCGTCTGGCTTGCGCTCCATGAAGAACGGCACCACCGCGGCGCCGCTCATGCGCGCGATGCGGGACGTACCGGTGTTGGTGGGGGCAGGCACGGAGAAGAATGGCACCAGCGCCCCGTATTTGCCCCGGTAATTCTGGTCCGGCGCGTACCAGACCGCGTGGCCCTGCCGCAGCCGGCGGATCAGGCCGCGCATGTCGTGCCTCGGAATCGCCTTGTCCGCCAGCCGGTTGCGGTGGCGGGCCATGGCCCACTCGAGTACCGGATTCTCGTGCGCCCGGTACATCAGATCAAAGTCGGCATGCTCGCGCAGCAGCGGTCCGCAGATGTCCAGTGAGGTGAAGTGGGCGCTGAGCATCAGCACCCCCTTGCCCCGGGCCATCGCTTCCCGGAAGTGCTCCACGCCGCGCACCTCGCCGAGCTTCCGGAATCGCTGGCGCGGCATCCACCAGCCCAGACCGACCTCGACCAGGCCCATGCCGATCGACTCGAAGTGCGCCCGCACCATCGCCTCGCGCTGTCCGGCGGTCCATTCGGGGAAGCACAGCTCCAGGTTGCGGCGCGCCACGTGGCGACGGCCGGGAAGGAGCCGGTACAGCCGCCGGCCCAGCCAGCGACCAACCGCAAGCGCGAGGCGGTAGGGAAGCTGGGCGACCAGGTAGAGCAGGCCCAGCGCGAGCCACGTTCCCCAGTATCGCGGCGAGAGAAGACCGGCTTTCCGGTTTGCGCTCCGGGCGATTCGCGACGACACGAGTGCT
>Ga0209921_1000070_pt1 | contig 38781 bp, 32 predicted proteins | sample SalPonF2_C_D2_MG_FD_185730 | JGI IMG/M metagenome (GOLD analysis project Ga0209921, IMG submission 185730) | Salt pond soil microbial communities from South San Francisco under conditions of wetland restoration - Salt Pond MetaG SF2_C_D2_MG... ...
TCTTGGCCGATACCCCGACACCGCTCAGGCCCGGCATGAACACGAGATAGCGCGAGGGGATGCTGATCTGGGTGCTGAGTCTCGCCCCCTTGCTGCCCAGCGGATCCTTGATCACCTGCACCAGGACCTCCTGGCCCTCGTGCAGCAGGTGCTCGATGCTGCGCCGGCGCGACGTCTCCCCGCCGGCCGCCTCGGCGACCACCGCCCCGGCGACGTTGCAGGCACTGGTGGCGATGTCCGAGGCGTGCAGGAACGCGCTGCGCTCCAGTCCCACCTCCACGAACGCTGCCTGCATTCCCGGCAGTACCCGCAGCACGCGCCCCTTGTAGATGTTGCCGACGATGCCGTGCCGGCTGGAGCGCTCGATGAACACCTCCTGCAGCACGCCGTTCTCCACCAGGGCGACGCGCGTCTCCTGGGGTGTCACGTTGATCAGGATCTCTTCACTCATCCGGCCGCTTCAGCCACTGGCACTTCCCTGGCCTTGTCGTCAGTCTTGCTTCCACCGCGCGACGAGATCGATTCCGACCTCGCGCAGCAGGATCGCGGTTTCGTACAGCGGCAGCCCCACGACGCCGCTGTAGCTGCCCTCGAGCGCCTCGACAAAGGCCGCCCCGCGACCCTGGATGGCGTAGGCGCCCGCCTTGTCGCGCGGCTCTCCCGTGTTCCAGTATGCCACCGATTCCTCGCGGGTGAGAGGGCGCATGCGAACCCGCGTCACGCTCACCTTCACCAGCTCGCGTCCCGCGCCGAGGACGGCGATGCCGCTGCAGACACGGTGCTCACGACCGGACAGGGTGGCCAGCATCGCCAGCGCGTCTTCCCGGCCTCCCGGCTTGCCCAGCATGCGTCCATCCTGCACCACCACCGTGTCCGCCCCCAGCACCGCGCGGCCGGCAACCCGCGTGTGTACGGCACGCGCCTTCGCCAGCGCCAGCCGTCGGACGTACGCCTCCGGCACCTCGCCGGGCGCGGGCGTCTCGTCGACGTCGGCGGCGATGACCTCGAAGACGACCCCGACCTGGCGCAGCAGCTCCGCGCGCCGCGGGGAGCGGGATGCGAGCACGAGGGCGGCGGGGTTCCCGGACATGAGCCCACTCTCAGTCGCGATGATACGGATGGCCCGCCAGGGCCGACCAGGCGCGGTAGAGCTGCTCCGCGACCACGACCCGGACCAGTCCGTGCGGGAGGGTCAGCGGCGACAGGGACCAGTGCTGGCGCGCGCGGGTCAGGCACGCCTGTGCGAGGCCGTCGGGTCCGCCCGCGAGCAGGGCGACGTCTTCGCCGTCACGCATCCAGCCGGACAGCTGCCGCGCCAGGTCCCGCGTGCGCCAGGGCGAACCGCGCTCGTCCAGCGCCAGCACCCTCGCTCCGGTCGGAAGCGCCCGCAGCATGCGCTCGCCCTCGCTCCCGACGGCGCGCGCCGCATCGGCGCCGCGGCCGCGCGCCCCCGGCGCAATTTCGCGCAGCACCAGCGGGCATTCGGGCGGCAGTCGCCGGGCGTACTCGTGATAGCCGGCCTGCACCCACTCCGGCATGCGCCGGCCCACGGCGACCAGGTGCAGCTTCATGCCTCGCCGGAGCGGCTCTCGCCCCCGGCGCGAGCCGGCTCCGCGGGCGCCTGCCAGAGGTTCTCCAGGTTATAGAAGTCCCGTACCTCGGGCCGCATGACGTGCACCACGACGTCGGCGAGGTCGACCAGGATCCACTCGGCCTCGTCTTCGCCCTCGACCCCGAGCGGGCGGACGCCCCGCTCCCGGGCGCGGTCCAGCACGTTGTCAGCCAGCGAGCGCACGTGCCGGTTGGAGGTTCCGCTTGCGATCACCATCCAGTCCGTGACCGTGGTCAGGTGGCTGACGTCCAGCACGCGGACGTTGAGGGCCTTGCGCTCCTCGAGCGCATCGATGACGAGATCCTTGAGGCTGTCAGGTTGCATGGGCGGCATAGAGTCCGTCGCGTTGGATGCGTTCCCAGACGGTGTCCGGAACCAGGTAGCGTACGCTCCGGCCGGCGGCCAGGAGACTGCGGATGCGGGTGGCGGAAATGTCCAGGGAGGTGACGCCCTGGAGGTAGATCCAGCCCGCGGGGCGTTCGGCCAGGGCGCGCCGGTCGCGGATCCCGCGCTCGCGCATCAGCGATCCCAGCTCGCCCACCGAGGGCACGTTCCAGCCGGGCCGGTGCGCGACCACCACGTGTGCCAGGTCCAGCAGCTGCTGCCACCGGTCCCACTGGGGCAGCCCCAGGAAGGCGTCCATGCCCAGCAGCAGGCACAGCGGCCGGGCCTCCCCCCGTTCGTCGCGCAGGGAGCGCAGCGTGTCGACCATGTAGGAGCGTCCGCTGCGGCGCAGCTCGCGGTCATCGACGCGGAAGCCGGCCTGGCCGGCGACCGCCAGGCGCAGCAGCTCCAGGCGGGTGTCGGCATCGAGGTTGGGCGTGTCGCGGTGCGGCGGCACGGCGCTGGGGATGAACAGCACCTCGTCCAGGTCCAGCGACTCCTGCAGCTCGAGCGCAGGCCGCAGGTGACCGAAATGGATGGGATCGAACGTACCGCCGAATACGCCGGTGAGACGGGCGTCAGAGCTCATCGGCAAACGATCTCAGGAGCGGACCTGGCCATCCCCGAACACCACCCACTTGCGGCTGGTCAGCCCCTCCAGCCCGACCGGGCCGCGCGCGTGCAGCTTGTCGGTGCTGATCCCGATTTCCGCCCCCAGGCCGTACTCGAAGCCGTCGGCGAAGCGAGTGGAGGCGTTGACTATCACCGAGGCGGAGTCCACCTCGCGCAGAAAGCGCCGCGCGGCGCTGTAGTCCTGCGTGACGATGGCGTCGGTGTGGGCCGAGCCGTAGCGCCCGATGTGCTCGATGGCGGCGTCCAGGCCGGCGACCACCCGCACCGAGAGGACCGGCGCCAGGTACTCGGTGCCCCAGTCCTCCTCGGTGGCCGGTAGCGCCTCCGGCACCAGCTCCCGGGTGCGCTCGCAGCCACGCAGCTCCACGCCTGCCGCCAGCAGCGGACGCGCCAGGCGCGGCAGCAGCCCCGCCGCGACGGGTTCCGCGACCAGCAGCGTCTCGCAGGTGTTGCAGGTACCGTAACGCTGGGTCTTGGCGTTGATCACGATGGCCTCGGCCTTGTCGGGATCGGCGGCGGCGTCGACGTACACGTGGCACACGCCGTCCAGGTGCTTGATCACGGGCACCCGGGCCTCGGCACTGATGCGCTCGATCAGCCCCTTGCCGCCGCGCGGGACGATCACGTCCACGTACTCCGGCATCCGGATCAGGTGACCCACCGCCTCGCGATCCGTGGTCGCGACCACCTGCACCGCGTCCTCGGGAAGACCGGCCGAGGCCAGGCCCTCGCGGATGCAGGCGGCGATCGCCCGGTTGGACCGCGCGGCCTCCGAGCCGCCGCGCAGGATCACGGCGTTGCCGGCCTTGAGGCAGAGTCCGCCGGCGTCGGCCGTGACGTTGGGACGCGACTCGTAGATGATGCCGATCACGCCCAGCGGCACCCGCATGCGCCCGACCTCGATGCCGGAGGGGCGCCGCCGCAGCTCGCTGATCTCGCCCACGGGGTCGGGCAGCGCCGCGATCTGCCGCAGCCCCTCGGCCATGCCCGCGATGCGCGCCGGGGTGAGCTCCAGGCGGTCGACCAGGGCCGCGTCGAGCCCCGCGCGCCGCCCATCCTCGAGATCCGCCCGGTTGGCCTGCTCCAGGGTCTCGCGCCCGGCCTCGATGGCCGCCGCGGTCGCCTCCAGTGCCGCGTTGCGCGGACCGGTCTCCGCCGCCGCCATCAGCCGCGACGCGGCGCGCGCGCGCCGGCCGACCCCGGCCATGTAGGCCGCGACGTCCGCCACTGCGTTGTCGAGCTCGGGATTCGCGCTCATGCCTCACATCGCTGTGTCAATGCCGTACCGGCCGGGCGGGCCTTCAGCACCCCGACCGCGCCCGCGCCGGGGGAAACAGGCCCGCGATACATGCGAGCAATTGTACCATCCCGTTCCAGGCGTTACCCTCGCGCGCACCCTTGATTACCGCGTCGAGCCCGGCGGCCGCCTCGAGCAGCTCGCGCCACTCCTGTCCATCGTGTCGCGCCAAAGCCTTGCGCAGCACCGGGAGCCGGCGCTTCCATACCCGCAGCTCTCCCAGCACCCGGTCCGCGTTCGCGCCCTGGCCGGTGCGCCAGGCGGCCTGCTCCAGCGTGCGCAGCTCGCGCGTGATCGCCCACAGCACCAGCGGCGGCTCCGTGCCTTCCCCGCGCAGCCCCTCCAGCATGCGCAGGGCGCGCGCCCCGTCCCCCTGCAGGGCGGTGTCGATCATGCCGAACAGGTCGTAGCGCGCACTGTCGCCGACCGAACCCAGCACCAGGTCGACGTCCACGGGGGCATCGCCCGCGAGCAGCCGCAGCTTGTCGATCTCCTGCGCGGCGGCCAGCAGGTTTCCCTCGGTGCGCTGCGCCAGCAGGTCGGCCGCCTCGGGGAGGATCTCGAGGCCACGCCGCCGGCAGCGGCCGGCGATCCAGCGGGGCAGCTCCTGCGGCGCCGGCGGCCACAGCTCCAGCACCACGCCGGCGCGCTCCAGGCGCCGGTACCACTTCGCGGAGCGCGCCTGCGGATCCAGCCGCGGCAGCAGCACCAGCAGCAGCGTGTCCTCCGGGGGCGTCTCCGCGTACGCACCCAGGGCGCGCGATCCGGCGTCCCCGGGGCGCGCCGACGCCATGCGCAGCTCGATCAGCCGCCGGTCGGCGAACAGCGACATGCTGCGGGTGTGCTCGGACAGACCGGCCCAGTCGAAGCCCGGCTCGACGAACAGCACCTCGCGTTCGGCATAGCCCTGCTCCCGCGCCGCCGCGCGAACCGCGTCCGCCGCCTCCTGCCGCAGCAGCGGCTCGTCGCTGCTCAGCGCGTACACGGGTGCAAGCCCGGATGCGAGCTGGCGCCCGAGCTCGCCCGCCCGAAGCTTCACGGCCCCGCCCCGGTGCCGTCACCGGTGGAGCTTCCGGGAGACCCGCCTCCGCCCGACGGCCCGCTCTTCGCCGCGGCGTTCAGCCGCAGCATGATCAGATCGACCATCTGCCGGCGCATCGCGTCCAGCGCGGTGTTCTGCTCGGACTCGCTGCCCAGCGCCTGGCTGGGGTTGTAGGGATAGTCGCGCGTGAGCTCGAGATCCTGCCGCGACAACAGCGTCCTGCCGTCGGCGCGGACGCGGAAGGCCACCGTCAGGCGCAGCTCGTACTCGATCGCCTTGCCGGCCGCGTTCACCGCCACCACCCGGCGGTTCACGCGGTCTTCGAGGATCTCCAGCACCGCGGTGCCGCCTCCGCCGCCGGAGCCCTGCCCGACCAGCGTGGCGCCGGCATCGGACAGTGCGCGGCGCAGGTTCACCGCCAGCGGACCGTAGGGTTCGGGAGCCTGCAGCCGCAGGTGCCGCATCGAGGGAGGCAGCCTGCGGGCACCCCGCAGGTGATAGCCGCAGCCGGCCACCGCCAGCGCCAGCACGGCCGTGGCGAGCACGCGCGCCAGCCGGGACGTCACGGCCGCGCGCCCGGCCATTCAGACCACCACGTTGACGAGCTTGCCGGGCACCACGATCACCCTGCGCACGCTCTTGTCGGCGACGAAACGCTGCACGTTGGCATCCGCCAGCGCGGCCTCCTCGATCCGCTCGCGTGCCGCATCCGCCGGCACCTCGATCCGTCCGCGCAGCTTGCCGTTGACCTGCACCACCAGCTCGATGCTGTCACGGCGCAGGGCGCTCTCGTCGACTTGCGGCCAGGGCCGGTCGACCACCGCGTCCTCGTGGCCCAGGACGTGCCAGAGCACGTGACAGACATGCGGCACGATGGGTGAGAGCATCAGCACGGTCAGCTCGAGCGCCTCCTGCATCACCACCCGGTCGTCGTCGGCCTCGTCCGGCGCCCGGCCCAGCGCGTTGACCAGCTCCATCACGGCCGCGATGGCGGTATTGAAGGTGTGCCGCCGCCCCATGTCGTCGCCCACCTTGCGCAGGGTCTCGTGCAGCTGCCGGCGCAGCGCCTGCTGCTCGGCGCCCGGCCGCGCGGGCGGCACGGCCGGCGCCGCTCCCTTCGCGGCATGCTCCTGCACCAGGTTCCACAGGCGCCGGAGGAAGCGGTAGGCACCCTCCACCGCCGAGTCCGACCACTCCAGGGTCTGCTCGGGCGGTGCCGCGAACATGATGAACAGCCGCACCGTATCGGCCCCGTAGCGCTGGATCAGATCCTCGGGATCGACGGTATTGCCCTTGGACTTGGACATCTTGGCGCCGTCCTTGAGCACCATGCCCTGGGTGAGCAGGTTGCGGAAGGGCTCGCCGGCCCGGCTCAGGCCTTCATCGCGCAGCAGCTTCTGGAAGAAGCGCGCGTACAGCAGGTGCAGGATCGCGTGTTCCACCCCGCCGATGTACTGGTCCACCGGCAGCCAGTAATCGGCCCGCCGGTCCAGCATCGCGGCCTCGTTGTCCGGGCTCGCGTAGCGGGCGAAGTACCACGACGACTCCATGAAGGTGTCGAAGGTGTCGGTTTCGCGCTCCGCCTCGCCGCCGCACTCGGGACAGGTCGCGCGGTAGAACTCCGGCATGCGCTTGAGCGGCGAGCCGCCGTCCAGCTCGACGTCCTCCGGCAGCACCACGGGCAGATCTTCGTCGGGCACCGGCACCGCGCCGCATCGGGCACAGTTGATCACCGGGATCGGCGCGCCCCAGTAGCGCTGGCGGGATACGCCCCAGTCGCGGAGGCGGTAGTTGACGCGGCGCCGGCCGAGGCCCTCCGCTTCCAGCTGCGAGGCGATGGCCTCGAAGGCGCCGGCGAAATCCAGCCCGTCGAAGCGGCCCGAATTCACCAGCAGCCCCTTTTCGGTATAGGCACCGGCCTCCAGGTCCGCCTCGCCGTCGTCGGCCGGCGCGATCACCTGGCGCACCGGGAGTCCGTAGCGGCGCGCGAACTCCCAGTCACGCTGGTCGTGGGCCGGCACCGACATCACCGCGCCGGTGCCGTACTCCATCAGCACGAAGTTGGCGACCCAGACCGGGAGTTCCTCCCCGGTGATCGGATGGCGCGCGCGGATCCCCAGCTCCACGCCCTTCTTCTCCATGGTTTCCATGGCCGCCTCGGAAACCTGGGCGTGGCGGCACTCCTCCAGGAAGGCGGCGACCCTGGCGCTGTCCGCCGCGTGGCGGACCGCCACGGGATGCTCCGCCGCCAGCGCCACGCAGGTCACCCCCATGAGCGTGTCCGGGCGCGTGGTGTAGACGCTCAGCGAAGCGTCCTCGCCCACCACCGGGAACTGCAGCTCCACGCCCTTGGAACGACCGATCCAGTTGCGCTGCATGGTGCGTACCGCTTCGGGCCAGCCCGGCAGGCGCTCGAGCTCCTCGAGCAGCTCGTCCGCGTAGCGGGTGATCCGCATGAACCACTGCGGGATCTCGCGCCGCTCGACCGGGGTGTCGCAGCGCCAGCAGCGCCCCTCGATGACCTGTTCATTCGCCAGCACCGTGCGGTCGGTGGGGCACCAGTTCACCGGGGCTTCGCGCTTGTAGACCAGATCCTTGCGCAGCAGCCGCGTGAACAGCCACTGCTCCCAGCGATAGTAGGTCGGATCGCAGGTGGCCAGCTCGCGCTCCCAGTCGTAGCCAAAACCCAGCCGGCGGAGCTGGTCACGCATGTAGGCGATGTTGGAGCGGGTCCACTGCGCCGGCGGCACGTCGTTGGCGATCGCGGCGTTCTCCGCCGGCAGTCCGAACGCGTCCCAGCCCATCGGCTGCAGCACGTTGCGCCCCTGCATGCGCTGATAGCGCGAGATGACGTCGCCGATGGTGTAGTTGCGCACGTGGCCCACGTGCAGCCTGCCGCTGGGATACGGGAACATCGACAGGCAGTAGAACTTCTCGCGGTCGTCGTCCTCGATCGCGCGGAAACTGCGATGGGTCTCCCAGTACTCGCGGGCCTCGGCCTCCACCTCGTGTGGCTGGTATCGTCGCTGCATGGCGCTGGTGTGATCCGGCTGAAAGGTCCTGTTTTCCACAGGTACGGGCTACCTGCAAAAGGAGCCAAGGATACTCCGGGCCCGCACACGGCCTCAACGCCGGCAAAGGGAAGCCGGGCCCGGCTCCCGCGGACGCGTCCGTTGAACGCCCTGCCGGACGCCGCCCGGTCTGTTCGGCCCTTCCCCGCCGCGGTGGCGACCGGCCGCGCTCCCGGATCGGCTCGCGACCCGCTTGCCGGCCGCGCGCCCCCAGGGTCGACGAGCCGCGTGTGAGTTAGACTGGCGGGGTCGGGGGAAGGCCGGACCACGCCCTACGCATCCAGGAGCATTCCGATGGAAGACAGACCGCCCGAAGACGACCGCGACCGGGAACGCGGAGAACACGAGCCGCACGCCTATAACCGCATGCTCGGGCGGGTGCGGGATGCGCTGGAGGATCTCGGGGACTCGCCGCAACTCCATATCGCGCTGGAACGGGCCAAGCAGCGTGCCGTGGAGCTGGGCGAGCTGAGCCGCGACGAAGCCGACCGCATCGGCGGATACCTGAGGCGGGACCTCGAGGACGCGGGGGAGTTTCTCGCCACCGGCGGCCGCAGCCTGCGCGACTGGCTGCAGTTCGACCTGGAGTACCTGGAACAGTGGTTCCGGGATTACTGGCAGTCCGCCACCGACATGACCCGCGTCGAGCTGGCGAATTTCGAGCGCGGGCTGGGGCCCGTGAACTACTACACGGGAGAGGTCGCCGCGCCCGGGACCTTCGTCTGCCGCGCCTGCAGCCAGACGCTCACGCTGCAGCGCACGGGCCACCTGCCCCCCTGCCCCAGGTGCCACGGAAGCACGTTCGCGCGCCGGCCCGGCCGCGGACAATAACCGGTACCCCCGGCAGCTGTCCGGCACGGCGCCCCGGGGGTCGCCCGTGACGGTGCCTGGACAGCCGGTGTATCGGCCTGTGTGCATTCCCGGGCAGCACGGACGCTCGCCCTGGCGCCGCCGGACGGGCAATCCGGGCGGCACCCCGGCCCGGCCGGCGCGGCCGAAGTGTTTCAGGCGTCCCCGCACACGGACGATGCGGACAGCCGGAGGGATCCCCGCGTTCCAAAGTTTTTCACCACGGTTCAGTGAGTTCCAGCACGCGGAGCCGCCTGGCACGCGTCTTGCGTTGCAGGATCGGGATCCTCGACGCGGCCACAGCGGCCACGCGGCACCGGCCTGCGCGGGAGAGCGCAACCCCACGGATCGGGAGCACGACACCGACGTCAAGGCGGGCAACCTGAACCACGCGCTGGCGCAGACCGGCGGCGAGTTCATCGCCGTCTTCGACGCCGACCATGTGCCCGACCGGAGCTTCCTGTGCCGCACGCTGGGCTACTTCCGTGATCCGGAGGTCGCCTTCGTGCAGTGCCCGCAGACCTTCTGCAACCTGGACGCCTACCAGGTCCGGGGCAGGCGCTCACTGCGCTGGGGCGAACAATCGCTGTTCTTCCGGGTCATCCAGCGCGGCAAGGACTGCTGGAACGCCACCATGTTCGTGGGGACCTCGGCGGTGATCCGCCGCACCGCACTGGAGGACATCGGCGGCATCGCCACCGGCACCGTGACCGAGGACCTGCACACCACGATCCGCCTGCAGCGCGCGGGCTGGAGCTCGGTCTACCACGACGAGGCGCTGGCGTTCGGTCTCGCGGCACCCAGCCTGCGCAGCTACGTTGGCCAGCGCCTGCGCTGGGGCCAGGGGGCCATGCAGGTCTGGCGTCGCGAAGGCCTGCTGCTCCCCCGCGGGCATACCCCGGCCCAGCGCATCTGCAATCTCGCCTCGGTGCTGACCTACTTCGACGCCTGGCCGCGGCTGTTTCTCTACGCCCTGCCGGGCGTGGTGCTGGTCACCGGCGTGATGCCCGTCAGCACCCTCGACCTGGCGTTCCTGGTGCATTTCGTTCCCTATTACTTCCTGCACTTCTGGGTCTTCGAGGAAGTCGCGCGCGGCTACGGCAATTCCCTCTACGTCGAGGAGTACAACCTGCTGCGCAGCTTTACCTTCGCGTGCTCCACCCTGGCGCTGCTGCGCTCGCGCATCCCGTTCGTCGCGCGCATCGCCCACACCGGTCCCATCGCTTCCGGCCGCGTCGGCCCGGAGACCTTCTGGGTCGCCGACCGGACCCCCGGACAGGTGCCCGACACGCTGGCCCGGTTCCTGTACAGCTCGGACCTGCAATGGCGGATCAACGCGATCTCCGAGCGCATGCGGCCGCCCGTGGAGTGGCTCGGCGACATGCTGCGGGGCCGACGGCCGGTGCGGGTGGCCGATCCCGGATAACGCTGGGTGCCGCGGCTGGCCGGGGCCGAGCCGGGGGCCGAGGCGCTGGGGCTGGTCAGCGACGCCAGCGACCGCCAGGACCTCGTGGTAATCAGCTTCCGCGAGCTGCCCCGGGATCGCCAGGTCCGGCTGTGGCGCGACACCGCGACCCGTCGCGCGCTGCTCGCCGGGCACCTCGCGGAGGTGCCGGAGTACCGGGACACCCGGCTGCGACCGGACGATCCGGCGAACGACGCGCGCGGCGGACGCGCCCTGCTGCTGGCGCAGGGCCAGTGGCGCCGGCGCCTGTCGGGGCGCTGGTCACTGCGCGTGATCGCCAACGACGCCCTGGGTCCCGGCGGCTACTGGGGCCGCCTGCGCGCGGCCCGTCGGCTGCCGGGAGGCGTGACGGTCGGTCCGTCCCTCGTGCGCCAGGGCGGGCCGGGTTATCGCGCCTGGCAGGGCGGCGTATTCGCCCGCTGGCCGGTGGCCCGGCGCTGGCACGTCGAGCTGGCGGGCGGCTATCAGAAGTATGCCGGCCTGGTCGGCGAAGGCTACGCCGGCTTCAGCCCGGATCTCGCCTGCTGATGCGGACCCGGCGCACCAGCAGCAGCGCCAGGAACAGGACGGCGCCTGCCAGCGTCACGATCCACTTGTTGGCCCCGACGGCGTAGGGCGTCGCCCCCCGTCGGGGCTGCACGCGGCCGGTCAGAACCGCCGCGTGGAATCCCGGCAGCCGGGCCCGGATGCGGCCGCGGTAGCCGATCAGCGCGGTGATGCCGGTGTTGGTGGTCCGCAGCAGCGGCCGGCCGGCCTCCAGTGCCCGCATGCGCGCCATCTGGAGGTGTTGCGGAAGCGCGATCGAGTGTCCGAACCAGGCGTCGTTGCTGACGTTCACCAGGATCCGGGCCGGTGGAACGTCACGCACGATCAGCGGGCCGAAGACGTCCTCGTAGCAGATCGAGACCCCCGCCGGCACACCGTGCACTTGCAGCGGCGGCTGGTCGGGAGGGCCGGGGGTGAGGTCCGTGTAGGGCAGGTGCAGCACGCGCATCCACTGGCGCACGAAATCCGGCACCGGGAAATACTCGCCGAAGGGCACCAGGTGGCGCTTGTAGTAGAAATGGCGCCCGTCCTGCGGGCCGATGTCGAGCACCGCATTGAAGTAGCGATTGCCCCGCCGCTCGTGGCGCAGCACGCCCAGCATCAGGTTGGTGTGATGGATCGCCACCTTGCGCCCGAGCGCGTCGATGAAACCGCTGACGTCGTGGTAGAGCGCCGGGATCGCCGCCTCCGGCCAGATGATGAGGTCGTCGTTCCAGTGACCGTCGGTCAGGCGGAGGTAGCGCTGCAGCGTGGGCATCAGGTTGTCCGGCAGCCACTTCCTGTTCTGCGGCTCGTTGCCCTGCACCAGCGCCACCGTCAGCGCCCGCCCGTCCGGGTGCGTCCAGGGCACGCCGCCCAGCAGTGCGCCGCCCGCCCAGACCGCCGCCGCCGCGGCGACCGCGAGCACCCGGTGCCGCCGCGGCCCCTTGAGCAGCAGCCAGAGGCATCCCGCGGTGAGCGCCAGCGCCATCCCGACCCCGAACACGCCCAGCACGGGGGCGTAGCCCGCCAGCGGCGTATCGATCTGGCTGTAGCCGATGCTCAGCCACGGGAACCCCGTGAACAGCCAGCTTCTCACCCATTCCGACAGGGCCCACAGGGCCGGGAACGCCAGCAGCGTGCGCACCGCGCCCGCCCGCGGAAACAGTCGGCACAGCAGCCAGCCCGTCGCCGCGGGGTAGAGCGACATGAACACCACGAGCCCGACGGTCAGCGCCACCGCCAGCCAGGCCGGGGCGCCGCCGAAGACGTGCACGCTGATGTAGAGCCAGTAAAGCCCGGCCCCGAAGCAGCCCAGGCCGAACAGGAACCCGCGCACCGCGGCGGTCCGCGGCCGGACGCCGGACCAGAGCCCGAGCAGCGCCGCCAGCGAGACCAGCGCCAGCGGCCACCAGCCGAACGGCGCGAACGCGGGCACCAGCAACGCGCCGGCAACCACGGGAACGGCCATGGACAGGCCGGGCCTGCCCCATCCGCGCGACGCTCGGACCTCTTCCGGCATGGACCTCTGTCTGCAGCAGGATGAATCTGCCCCGGCGCTGCCGGGGGACGATGCGAACGGGGCCGCAAGGCCCCCCTTCCCGTGACCGCCCGGTGCCGGAAAAGTGCGTCACCGCCCCGGTCGAGCGTTGCCGCCGGCCGATCGGGCGCGGCGCGGGGACCCTACGAGACGGACTCCTTCTGCCGGGTCTCGGGCTTCGGATTGACCTGGATGAGGTGGATGCGCCGGCTGTCCGCGCGCAGGATCTGGAACCGCATGCCCCCGAAGTCGATGTTCTCGCCGCGCTTGGGCAGGTGGCCGAAGGCATTCATCAGCAACCCGCCGATGGTGTCGAACTCGTCGTCGGAGAAGCGGCTGCCGAAGTACTCGTTGAAGTCTTCGATGTCGGTGAGCGCCTTCACCAGGTAGCGGGTGTCGCTGTACTTCAGGATCGAGGTGTCCTCCTCGAAGTCGTGCTCGTCGTCGATCTCGCCGACGATCTGCTCAAGCACGTCCTCGATGGTCACCAGGCCCGCCACGCCCCCGTACTCGTCCACCACGATCGCGATATGGTTGCGGCTGGAGCGGAAGTCCTTGAGCAGCACGTTCAGGCGCTTGCTCTCCGGGATGTAGCTCACCGGCCGCAGGACCTCGCGGATGTTGAAGCTGCGGCGGCCGCTCTCGTTGGCGTAGCGCAGCAGGTCCTTGGCCAGCAGGATGCCGACCACCTCGTCGCGGCTCTCCCCGATCACCGGAAAGCGCGAGTATCCCGACTCGATGATGATCGGCAGGATCGCGTCCAGCGAGGCGTCGCGCTCCACGACCGTCATCTGCGCACGCGGGATCATGATGTCCCGCACCTGCATCTCGGTCACCTGCAGTACGCCCTCGATCATCGCCTCGGCGTCGACGTCGATCAGGCCGCGCTGCTGCGCGTCGCGCAGCACCTCCATGAGATCGTCCCGGTCCCGGGGCTCGCCGGAGAGCGCCTGGCTCAGGCGCTCCAGCCACGAGCGGCCGCCGGGACCGTTGGTACTGGGTCTTTCGTCGTTCATCAGGACACCCCGGAAATGCGGCCCGCGGGCGCGGTTACAGCGGCCGGACCGGCGCCGCGGGAACAGCGCCGGCGAAGCTTGCTGCGGACGGGGCGGGTACGGGAGAGTCGGCGGCCGGACGGGCCGGCCCCCGGCTCTGGCAGGAAGATGAGGCAGCGTCCATCGCTTGCTTTATCGAGCCCACTCGGACGAATACGGATCACGGAAGCCTAAACGGCCGAGCAGGCGGATTTCAAGGCTTTCCATGCGCCCTGCCTCCTGCGGCTCCTGGTGGTCGTACCCGCGCAGGTGCAGCACCCCGTGGATCACCATGTGCGCCCAGTGGGCCCGGCCGGTCTTGTCCTGACCAGCCGCCTCCCGCGCCACCACGGGTGCGCAGATCACGAGGTCGCCGAGCAGCGGGAGATCCACGCCGGGGGGCGCGTCGAACGGGAAGGACAATACGTTCGTCGGCCCCGCCTTGCCCCGGAAACGCTGGTTGAGCGTCGCGCTCTCCTCCTCGTCGACCAGCCTCACCGTCAGTTCCACCGGACCCGGCAGGTCCTCCAGCGCCGCCTCCGCCCAGTCTGCGATGTCGGCGTCGGAGGGCAGCCCGCCGGCGGCGGTGGCGCGCTGCACTGCCAGCGCCAGGCGCGCCGGACCGGTCATGGCTGGTGTCTCACTTGCCGGAGTCCCCGCCGGTGTCCCGTTCGTAGGCCTCGTAGGCATCGACGATCCGCTGCACCAGCGGATGGCGGACCACGTCGCGGCTGGTGAAGAACGTGAAGCTGATGCCGTCGATGTCCTTGAGCACCTCGACCACGTGGCGCAGGCCGGAAGTCGCGTTGCGCGGGAGGTCGATCTGGGTGATGTCGCCGTTGACCACCGCCGTCGAGCCGAACCCGATGCGCGTCAGGAACATCTTCATCTGCTCGATGGTGGTGTTCTGGGCCTCGTCCAGGATCACGAACGACTCGTTCAGCGTCCGCCCGCGCATGTACGCCAGGGGGGCGACCTCGATCACGTGCCGCTCGATCAGGCGGTCCACCTTCTCGAAGCCCAGCATCTCGTACAGCGCGTCGTACAGCGGCCGCAGGTAGGGATCCACTTTCTGCGACATGTCCCCGGGGAGGAAGCCGAGGCGTTCGCCGGCCTCGACCGCCGGCCGCACCAGCACGATCCGCCGCACCCGGTCCTGCTGCAGGGCGTCCACCGCCGAGGCCACGGCGAGGTAGGTCTTGCCGGTGCCGGCCGGACCGATGCCGAAGTTGATGTCGTGGGTGGCAATGGCGCGCAGGTAGCGCTGCTGGTTCGGTCCGCGTCCGCGCACGCGGCCCCGCCGGGTGTGCACCTCGACCTCGCCGGCCGGCTCGGCCGGTTGCTCCGGCGCCTCGTGCTCCCGGGTGCGCTCGCTGAGGCCGGAGTCCTGCAGGAACAGGTGCACCCGCTCCGGGGTCAGCGGCTCGCGGGCGGTTTCCGCGTACAGGTCGCGCAGGATGCCGCCGGTCGCCTTGAGCGACTCGCTGTCGCCGACGATGCGGAACCGGTTGCCGCGGTTGTTGATCTCGACACCGAGGCGTTTCTCGATCTGTCTCAGGTGCTCGTCGAACTGCCCGCACAGGCTCGCGAGCCGCTCGTTGTCGAAGGGTTCCAGTACCAGGTCCAGGGAATGCTGTGCCGCGCTCAAGTTGCCTGCAGTACCTCTATGCCGCATCGGACGGGAGCGGGTTCCCGGCCCCGTCGGTGACCGCCGCGCCACGCAGTGAATTGCGCAGCGCCTCGCTGATGCGGATGTCCAGGAACCGTCCGATCCACGCGGACGGGCCGTCGAAGTTCACCCAGCGGCCGTTCTCCGTGCGACCGGCGAGCCGATCCGGGTCCTTGACCGACGGGCGCTCCACCAGCACCCGCTGCACCGTTCCGACCATCGCCTCGCTGATCGTCATCGCCTGGTCGTTGATGCGTCCCTGCAGCCGGTGCAGGCGCTCCTGCTTGACCCGGAGCGGGACGTCATCGGGGAAGCTCGCGGCCGGGGTGCCGGGACGCGGGCTGTAGATGAAGCTGAAGGACTGGTCGAAGCCCACCTCGTCGATCAGCGCCATGGTCTGCTCGAAGTCGCGCCCGGTTTCCCCGGGGAAACCGACGATGAAATCCGAGCTGATCGAGATCCCGGGCCGCGCCTCGCGCAGCCGCCGGATGCGCTGCTTGTACTCCAGCGTGGTGTAGCCGCGGTGCATGCGCGCCAGCACCCGGTCGGAGCCGCTCTGCACCGGCAGATGCAGGTGCGCGGCCAGCTTCGGCTGTTCCGCGAACACCTCCACCAGGCTGTCGCTGAATTCCCGCGGGTGGGAGGTGGTGAAGCGGATACGCTCGATGCCGTCGATCATCGCCACGTGGTCGATCAGCAGCGCCAGGTCCGCGATGCTGCCGTCGCCCATCGGACCGCGGTAGGCGTTGACGTTCTGGCCCAGCAGGGTGATCTCACGGACGCCGCGGCGCGCCAGCGCCTCGACCTCGCCGATCACGTCGTCCAGCGGCCGGCTGACCTCCTCGCCGCGGGTGTAGGGAACCACGCAGAAGGTGCAGTACTTGCTGCAGCCCTCCATGATGGACACGAAGGCCGTGGGCCCCTCGGCCCGGGGCTCCGGCAACCGGTCGAACTTCTCGATCTCGGGGAAGGACAGGTCGATCACCGGCGCGCGGCGCTCGCGTGCCCGGTCGACCATCTCCGGCAGCCGGTGCAGCGTCTGGGGTCCGAAGACGACGTCGACGAAGGGGGCCCGGCGCACGATGGCCTCCCCCTCCTGGCTGGCCACGCAGCCGCCGACGCCGATCACCAGCCCCGGTCGCTCGCGCTTCCACTCCCGCCAGCGGCCGAGCTCGGAGAACACCTTCTCCTGGGCTTTCTCGCGCACCGAACAGGTGTTCAGCAGCAGCACGTCCGCCTGCTCGGGCTCGTCGGTCAGCTCCAGGCCTCGCGCCTGCCGGAGCACGTCCGCCATCTTCGACGAATCGTACTCGTTCATCTGGCAGCCCCAGGTCTTGACGTACAGCTTGCCGGCCATGGATCTCCGCGTTTGACGACCCTCCGATGCCGCTGACGGCGACGCCGCCATAACCACACAGAGTGAGTATAGAGCAGTGAATTTTCCCTCGCGAGGGCGCGAGCTTACCGGGTCTTCGCACGCTTGTCACCAATCTTCCGGAAGGTATTGCCATGCCTCAGAGCCGTCGTGCGCTTCGCCGGCCAGGCGCGGGAGCGAAGGCGCAGTGGGGCTGCGTCGAGCGAGCGCAACGGCCGCCGGCGGAGCGCACGGCGGCTCCCTGCGGGCGGCTGCCTGTGCCGCCGTGGACGGTGTTGCCCGTCGGTCGTGTAGCGCCACTACACTCCCTCCTCGCGCCTTGCCACGACGGCACAGGCAGCCGCTGAGACATGGCAATACCTTCTGCAAGATTGGCAAACCCCCGCGCGGGCGGGCGCCCGGGACCCGGCGCACGTTTGTCGCCCGAATGCCACCGCTCGTTCGTTCGACGGGCCCCGGACCGGAACCGTTTGCCGGCCGTGTCGTTCTTCAGTGGTATAGCCGGATCGTTATGCCCGGACTCATGGCGCAGGCCAACCGTACAGGACACGGCTGGCGGACCCCGAATGCGGGGCCGCCCGATCCGACCCGGTCGACTGCACGGACGCGGCCGGGTCCGTCCGGATCGACCCGCACGTTCCGGCGGCGTCTGGTGCACCCGTCACCGCCCGTCGGGCCGGTTCTCCCGTCGGGCCGGCATCCGGTTGCAGGGCCAGGAGTTATATACATGATGTATACAACGCTCCCGCGAAGGACGGCCGCGATGTTCCGGAAACAGCCTCACGCGTCAGGAGGATTCACCCTGCTCGGCCTGCTGGTCGCCATCGCCATCGGCGCCATCGTGTTGACCATCGGGCTGCCGGCACTGCAGAACATGGTCGCCCGCAACCGGCGCATCACCAACCTCGACGCCATGGTCAACGCGGTGCAGACCGCGCGTTCCTTCGCCGTTTCCGACGGCGTGCCCACCACGCTGTGCGGCAGCTCCACGGGCAACAGCTGCGACGGCCAGTGGAGCCGGGGCTGGATCGTGGTCGAGAACCGTTCCGGCAGCACCGGGACCGTCGGCACCGGGGACCCGGTGGTCAAGCGCTATCCCGCGCTGCAGGGGCACTTCACGGTCAGCGCCCATCTCGGCGGCAACGCCTACCTCGCCTACCGGCCATCCGGGCTGTCCAACACCGGCGGCTACTTCACCGTGTGCGGCCCCCGGGGTGCCGCGCACGCGGTTTCGGCCATCGTCTCCCCCGCCGGCGATATCCGGTCGGGTTCGACCACCGCCTCGGGCGGCGCGCTGAGCTGCCCGTGAGGAGACCGGAGATGATTCGTGACCCGTCCATGCCAGGCCACGGCGGCTGGACCCTGATCGAGGTGCTGGTCGCGCTCGCGATCTTCGCCATCGGCGTGCTCGGCCTGGCCAAGCTGCAGATGGTATCGCTGCACCAGGACCGCTCCGCCTACCTGCGAACCCAGGCCGATCGCCTGGGCTACGACATGCTCGACCGGATGCGGGTCAACCGGGACCAGGCCGCTTCCGGCAGCTACGACATGTCAATGGCGAGTCAGCCCCCTTCAGGCACCACGGTGACCGACTGCGATACGAGCACGTGCACCCCCGCCCAGATCACCGCCTGGGACCTGTCGCAGTGGCTCGCGCTGGTACGCACGGACCTCCCCGGGGGGGAGGCCGCCGTCACCACCACGCCGCACAACTCCTGGAGCCGGGTGACGGTAACCATCTCCTGGCAGAAGGGCACGGGCGCCAACAGCACGCGGCGCCCGACGGTCTCGGTGAGGACCTCGCTATGAACGCTCCGTCACGATGCCCCGGTCGGCGCTGTGCCGGATTCAGCGTGCTCGAGGTCCTGGTGGCGCTCAGCATGACACTGGTCCTGCTGGCCGCGGTGTACGGCGTCTACCTCGCCGCCCGGCAGGGCTACCGACTCAACCGCGGCAGCGCCCAGGTACAGCAGAGCGGGCGCTTCGCCCTGGCGCTGCTCGACGACTCGCTGCGGATGGCCGGCTACACCGGCTGCGGCGGCCGCCAGGTGTCGATCAACAACGTGCTGAGCAGCCCCTCGGCGTTCAGCTATGACTTCGGACGCGGGATCGAGGGCTTCGACGCCGGCAGCGGCGGCTGGAGCCCGGCGGAGCCATCCGCGCTCTCTTCGCTGCCCGAGCCGCCGGTGCCGGGCTCGGACATCGTCACCGTCACCACCACCGAGGGCAACGGACAGCACATCACGGCCGATATGCCCAACACGTCCGCTGACCTCAAGGTCAGCCCGGTCAATCCACCCAAGGTCAGCGACGGCGAGATCCTGATGATCTCGGACTGCTCCTCCGCGTCCGTCTTCCAGGTCACCAACTACACCACGTCCAACGGCAACATCGCCCACAACACCGGCAGCACCTATACCCCGGGCAACGCCACCAAGGACCTCGGCAGCGCCTTCCATGCCGGTGCCGAGGTGCAGCAGATCACCCGCGTGAGTTATTTCGTGGCCAGCCGCTCGGGGGCCTCCGACTGCAGCGCGCATGACTGCGGTCTCTACGAGTACGAGGACGGCCAGGAGAAGGAGCTGGTCGGCGGGATCGACAACATGCAGCTCCGCTACGGCGTGGACTCCGACGGCGACAGGGTGCCCGACCGGTACTACCCGGCGTCGGGCGTGAGCAACTGGAAACACGTGGTCAGCGTGCGCGTCGGCCTCCTCGCCAGCAGCCGGGAGAAGGCGCTCACCAACGGCAAGATCGGGCCGTTGCAGATGACGCTGCTGGAGCAGACCGAATCCGTGCCCCGGGACCGCTACCTGCGGCGGGTATTCACCGGTTTCGTGGCACTGCGCAACCGGGAGAGCTGATCATGCCGAGCGACATCCGGACAACGCCCCGCGGACAGCGACAGCGCGGCGTGGCCCTGATCATCACCATGGTCGTGCTGCTGGTGCTGATGGTGCTCGGCGTGATGGCCTCGGACACCTCGACCCTGCAGTACCGCATGACGGAGCACTCCCAGGGTCACGAACAGGCCTTCGAGGGTGCCGAGGCGGCGCTGGCGGCCGCCAGGGCCAACCTGCTGCTGGGCTCCCTGTGCCCGACGTTCGGCGGCAGTGGCTGCTATCCCGAGAACCCGCCCGGCAACACGCCCCGCTGGCAGACGATCGACTGGAGCTCGTCCACCGCGACGCTTGCCTATACCGGAACCCTGCTGCGCGACCCCCCTCGCTATTTTGTCGAGAAGCTGCCCCCCTCCCCGGCCCCGGGCCAGAACCTTTCACGCCCGACCTACGGCAACGTGCCGCCGGTGCAGTTCTTCCAGGTCACGGCGGAAGGCACCAGTGACGGCACTCCCGGGCAAGTCATCCTGCAGAGCGATTTCCGGCCATGAAGTACACCCGTTCCTTCCCCGGCAGGCGGCGCTGCCCCGCCTTCTTCGCGGCCATCGCGGCGGCCCTGGTGATGGCCCCGCTCACCGCCGGAGCCAGCACGCCGCCGCAGATCCAGATCTCGCCGGTGCCGCTCACGCTGGTCCAGCCCACGCACCCGCAGGTGCTGATCGAGATCGGCAACTCGCAGTCCATGGACGGCGACCTCTCGGGCGCGATCATGACCGGCTCCGGCACCACCGGCGACAACGCCCTCCAGCGCTCCAGCTCGCCGGCGGACTACACGGTGCCCAAGGGCTTCACCGCCCCGGTCAGCGGCGACACGGCGGGCAACAGCGCGCCCTACACCGTCACGCAGAACGGCGTCGAGTACGACAACTCGGCCAGCCGGCTCAACGTCGCCAAGGCGGCGATCGAGAAGGTGCTGCAGGAGTACTCGGGCAACACCGACTTCGGCCTGGCCGACTACGAGGTCAGCGGCAAGTCGGTCTACGACACCTGGGTCTACTTCATGAGTGGACCGGATGGATTCCAGTTCAGCACCAGCCAGCCGAGCAGCGGCACCTGGGTGCCCAACCCCTGCTACAACAACAGCAACGCCGACTGCAAGGCGATCCAGGGCTACTACGGCTCCGGCAGCGGGGCCTCGACCGACAGCTACATGATCGTCTCGCAGACCAGCGACGCGCCCTCCATCAACGACGTCCTCTACGCCGGCAGCGGCTACCCGGACCGCTTCATCGTCCATGATGGACCGACCCCGTCCTCGCCCTGGCCGCCCAACTACTCCCTGTCCGACTACGAGGCCGGCAAGGTCTCACTGTCCTACAACGACGTCACCGACATGAGCGGCGGCTTCACGCTGGGACCGACCAACGCCGGCTACGTGCCCGACTCCCCGCAGGTGTACTTCGCCAAACGCGGCTTCGGCTACTACGACTCCGGCGTGAGCGCGACCAGCGCCCACCTGCTGGTCGGCATCACCTCGGCCGGCGCCCACCCGACGCAGGCCGACATCAACAGCTACGTGCAGCAGTTCGACCCGTATCTCAAGCCGGAAACGAACGACACGTCCAGCCTGGCGATCAGCGCCGGCGCGCCGCAGTCGCCGCTGGCCGGCCTTCTGAACTACGCCGACAACTACTACACCGGCAGCAATGCACCCGCCAGCAGCAGCGGCTGTCCCGCCAAGCGCTACGTGGTCCTGGTCACCGACGGCCTGCCGACGGAGGACCTCGACGGCAATGCCTGGCCGCCGCTGGGCAGCGCGGCGGCGAAGAACTACGGCGTCACCGCCAGCTTCAACAGCGACGGCTCGCTGGCCAGCACCAACGACCAGGCGCTGCAGGACGCGATCGACAAGCTCAGCGCCCTGAAGCAGGCCGGGATCAAGACCTACGTGGTGGGTCTCGGCGCCGGCGTGGATCCGTCCAGGAACCCGCAGGCCGCCGCGACGCTCAAGGCCATGGCGGTGGCCGGCGGCACCGGCGACTACTTTCCCGCGACCAGCCCCGGCGCCGTCGCCTCCGACCTGCAGGCGATCCTGGCCCAGGTCGAGGCCGCCACGGAGACGACTTCCTCGGCCGCAATCAACTCCACCGGCCTGCGCACGGACACCACCGTCTACCAGGCCCAGTTCGACTCGCAGGACGTATACGGCGACTGGACCGGCAATCTCCTCGCCTACCCGATCAAGAGCAACGGCACCGTGCAGAATACCGCCAGCGCGGCGAAGTGGCAGGCCCAGGCGCAGCTCGACAACCAGAACTGGGACACCGGCCGGGCGATCGCGACCTGGAACGCATCGTCGGCCGCCGGCGTGCCGTTCCGCTGGTCCGACGTCAGCAGCAACGAACAGGGCCAGCTGGAGACGTCGGCGGGGACCGCCGGCATCACGCTGTGCGGCGGCTCGACCGCCAGCAGCACGGCGGCCCAGTGGGGGCAGGCCCGGCTGCAGTACCTGCGCGGGGCCACCTGCAACGAGCAGCGCAACGGCGGTCCCTTCCGCAACCGCGCGCACATCCTCGGCGACATCGTCCACAGCAATCCCCTGTACGTCGGCGCGCCGCGCGCGTTCTACGGCTCATCGAGCTACCAGGCATTCCAGAGCAAGTACGCCAACCGCACGCCGGTGGTGTACGTGGGCGGCAACGACGGCATGCTCCACGCCTTCGACGCCAATGACGGCAAGGAGCTGTTCGCATACGTGCCCCAGGGCGTGTTCGGCAACCTCTACAAGCTGACCGAGCCGGCCTACAACGCCAGCCACCAGTTCTTCGTCGACGGTTCGCCCAGCGCCGGCGACGTGCAGTTCTCCGACGGCTCCTGGCACACCATCCTGGTGGGCGGCGAGAACGACGGCGGCAACAGCATCTACGCCCTGGACGTTACCGACCCGGGCTCCATGACCACCGGAAGCGCGGTCGCCAGCGACGTGCTCTGGGAGTACAGCGACAGCGACCTCGGCAAGACCTACAGCCAGCCGCAGATCGCCCGGATCGCCACCGGCACCAACACCAGCGAGTCGGTCGTGATCTTCGGCTCCGGCTACAACAACGGCGACGGCAAGCCCTACCTGTACGTGGTCGACGCCCAGACCGGCAGCCTGATCCGGCGCATCGACCTGTGCGCCCAGGTCTCCTCGGCCTGCGACCTCACCAAGGCCAACGGCCTGTCCACGCCCGCGGTGGTTTCCAGCAGCGGCTCGCCGATCGCCGATACCGTGTATGCCGGCGACCTGCAGGGCAACCTCTGGCGGATCGACATCTCCAGCACCAACCCCTCCAACTGGAGCGCCACGGTGCTGTTCCACGCGACCGACGGCAACGGCAACGACCAGCCGATCACCACCAAGCCGGCGGTGACCCTGCAGCCGGACTATCCCCGGCTCAAGGGCACCCTGGTGTTCTTCGGCACCGGCAGGTTCCTCGGCAGCAACGACCTGACCACGACCGGCACGCAGTCGTTCTACGGCCTGTGGGACAAGGGCAACGGCGCCACCATCTCGCGCAGCAACCTGGTCCAGCAGACGCTGACCACCACCAGCACCACGACGTTCAACGGCACCAACCAGGTGCGCACGGTCAGCCACAACGCGGTCGACTGGACCAAGACGGGCGTATCGGGCTGGTACATGAACCTGCCGATCGCCGGCGAGCGGATGATCACGCGCCCGCGCCTGGACAGCGGGCGGGTGATCTTCACCACCTACGTGCCCAACAGCAGCTCCGGCAGCTCCTGCTCGGCCGGCGGCTCCAGCTACCTGATGGCGCTCGACTACGCCAACGGCAGCGCGTTCAGCCTCCCCGAGCTCGACCTCAACGGCGACGGCCAGCTCAACAGCAAGGACCAGGTCAACGGCAAGAACGCCGTGGGCCTGTCCATGGGCGCGGGCCTGGCGACCGCCCCGAGCCTGCTTCGCACCCGCCAGGGCGACATCGGGGACGTCAAGCTCGTGACCCGCTCCGGCGGCCAGATCACCACGGTGAAGGAGCGCGGCACCAGCAGCCACAGCGGCTCGTGGCGGCAGCTCCACTGAGCCCCGGGACCGCAGCGCCGCTCCGAAGGGGCGGGGACACTCGAAGCGGACCCGGCGCTCGGGCACATCGGCGGTGTCCTGCGTGCCGCGGCCGCGCGCTGAACGCGTTCGGGCGCTGTCCGCCATGCCCGCGCCCGGCCTCGTCCCAGAGGACCACGCCGCTCCGACGCGGACCGACGGCTCCATGGGCCCAGCGCGTCGCCTCGCCCATGCCGCGCTGGCCCGCGAGCGCGGCCGCCTGCAGGGGCCGGGCCCTGACCCCGGACAGCACGGTCGGCGTACGCATGGCGTACGGTGGCGGCGTCGCATGCTGCTTCGGCGCCGCGCACGCCGCTGACGCAAAGGCTCCCGGCAGCAGGCCGGCCGCCAGGGCGCAGATCACGAGGGGGGTACGCACTGTTCTGGTTCACGGCTCTTCGCTCTCCCATGACCGGTTTGCACCCTGTGCAAGCAAACGCCGTGCCAGAGCCGTTGCGGGAACCGCAAACCCCGTCATGGCAGGGATCAAGAACAGGCCGGGAGCCGCGGGACGCCCGTACAGAATGTCCGTCAGCCGGGACACGGCGGACGGAGGACGGTCGTGCCTGCGGATTGCCGCGCCCGGCAGGCGCGGGCGGGGAGGATCACGCATGGGCTGTACGGACTGTGCGGGCGGGGGACAGCGCGATACAAGCGCCGTCGGGGGGGACGCGGCACACACCGCTGAAAAGTCAGCGGGTTACGGGTGTGTCATGGTGTGTTCCGCCGCCGCGCGCGGGCGCCACGCGGCGCCGTCGGGCTCAGGCGAAGCGTTCGAGCAGCGCCAGGATCTCCCGGGTGCGCGCCTGCATCAGCGCGGGGTCGGCCCGCGATTCGACGTTGAGCCGCACCACCGGCTCGGTGTTGGAGGCCCGCAGGTTGAAGCGCCAGTCCAGGTGCTCGACGCTCACGCCGTCGACGTGCCCGACCCGGATCGCGCCCTCCCGGTAGCGACGCTCGACCTCGGCCAATGCCGCCGGGGCGTCCGCGAGCTCGCGGTTGATCTCGCCGCTGGCCGGATAGCGTTCCATGCGCTCGTCGACCAGCTCCGACAGCGCCCTGCCGGTGCGGCAAAGCATCTCGGCGACCAGCAGCCAGGGGATCATGCCGCTGTCGCAGTAGGAGAAGTCGCGGAAATAGTGGTGGGCGCTCATCTCGCCGCCGTACGCGGCATCCTCCGCCCGCATGCGGGCCTTGATGAAGGCGTGCCCCGCCTTGCTCATGACCGGCTCGCCGCCCGCCTCGCGCACCATCTCCTCGGTATTCCAGGTCAGGCGCGGATCGTAGACGATCCTCGCGCCCGGCTCCCGGCGCGCGAACGCGGCGCCGAGCAGGCCGACGATGTAGTAGCCCTCGATGAAGCGGCCGTTCTCGTCGAACAGGAAGCAGCGGTCGAAATCCCCGTCCCAGGCGATGCCCATGTCCGCACCGGCCTCGCGCACGCGTTCGGCCGTGGCCGCGCGGTTGTCCGGCAGCAGCGGGTTGGGGATGCCGTTGGGGAAGGTCCCGTCCGGCTCGGCGTGCATCCGCAGCAGCTCGAACGGCAGCCGCGGCTGCAGTGCATCCAGCACCGGCCCGGCACAGCCGTTGCCGGGGTTGACCACCAGCCGCAGCGGCCGGAGAGCCTCACGCTCGACGTAGCCGAGCAGGTGCGCAACGTACGCGGGCCGGGTATCGAGCGGCCGCCGGGAACCGCGCCCGGCCGGCTCGGGGAATTTCCCGGCCTCGGCCAGTGCACGCACCTCCGGGAGCCCGGCGTCGGCACTGAGCGGCCGCGCCTGCTCGCGCACGAACTTGAGCCCGTTGTAGTCGGCCGGGTTGTGACTCGCGGTCACCATGATCCCGCCGTCCATGGCCCCGTGAAAGGTGGCGAAATACACCTCCTCGGTCCCGCAAAGCCCCAGCTCGAAGCAGTCGGCCCCGGCATCGGTGACGCCCCGCGCGACCGCATCCGCCAGTGCCGGCGAGGACAGCCGCATGTCCCGCCCCACCACCACCCGCCGGGCCCCCAGAAAAACGGCAAACGCCCGGGCGATGCGGTAGGCGATCTCCTCGTTGAGCTCGTCGGGGAGACGGCCTCTTGCGTCGTAGGCCTTGAAGCAGGTGAGGTTCATGGGCCGGCGGGTCATCGGGTTTCCGGTGGTGGTGGCAGCGCGGGTGGAAATTCCAATGTTTCTGAGCGGTTTTAGGTCATTGAGTTATCAAGTTCTTAAGTTCTTAAGTTCTTAAGTTCTTAAGAGTTTGCTTGGGTGGGCTGTCGGGCCTTCAAGGATTTTGCGAGGCCTTGGAGCATACTTGAGATTTCTCGCAGCTCCGCTGTTACGTGCCTGGTCATCCTCTCATCCATCAGCCCGATCTCGTGCGCGATGAGGACCTGGGTTCTGAGCTCCGCGGCCGAGCCTTTCGCAATGTGGATGAATCGGGTCCCGTCGGCGATAGATCCCCTTTCCATCCCTTCTGCGATATTCGACGGAACCGAGACGGCACACCGAATCATCTGGTCCCGCAGCCCCCACTCGCGCCAGCTCCGGACACAACGACAAATGCTGACCGCCACACTGCAAGACCGTTTCCAGACGTCCAAGTCCTCGAACGATCGATAGGTCATCCTGACTGGTCTCAAGTGGTAAGCTGAGAGCCCCGTGCCCAATCCATGGACGCAGCAATTATGGCAGAGGCGGCAGGACTGCAGAACACCCTTGTATACTAACCTGGCGCCACCCCAATATAACTTAACAACTTAACAACTTAACAACTTAACAACTTAACAACTTAAAACTCTATGGCCCCCGCCCATAGTTATCATCGTACCGTACGATATCGTCCTCCCCGAGATACGCCCCCGTCTGCACCTCGATCAGCTCGAGCGGGATCTTGCCGGGGTTTTCCAGGCGGTGCTTCGTGCCGAGGGGGATGTAGGTGGACTCCTCTTCGGCCAGCAGGAAGACGTCGTCGCCGCGGGTCACGCGGGCCGAGCCGCGCACCACCACCCAGTGCTCGGCCCGGTGGTGATGCATCTGCAGGGACAGGGCCCCGCCAGGGCGGACGAAGATCCGCTTGACCTGGAAGCGTTCCGCGGCGGCGATGCCCTCGTACCAGCCCCAGGGGCGGTGCACGCGGCGGTGGAAGGCGGATTCCTCCCGTCCCTGGGCGCGCAGCATCTCGACGATCGCCTTGACCTCCTGCACGTGGTCGCGGCCGGCGACCAGCACCGCGTCGGCGGTCTCGACCACCACGTGGTCGCGTATCCCCACGGCGGCGACCAGGCGGTGCTCGGCGCGGACGTAGGAATCGCTGACGTCGCGCAGCAGCACGTCGCCCAGGACCACGTTGCCCGAGGGATCGCGCTCGCTCACCTCCTGCAGCGCCGACCAGGAGCCCACGTCGCTCCAGCCCGCGTCCAGCGGCACCACCACGGCGCGGTCGGTGTGCTCCATTACCGCGTAGTCGATGGAATCCGACGGCGAGTCCTCGAAGGCCTCCCGGTCCAGCCGGATGAAATCCAGGTCGCGCGTCGCCTTCGCCAGCGCCTCGCGGGCGGCGCCCAGGATCCGCGGCGCGTGCCGGTCGAGCTCATCGACATAGGTGCTGGCGCGGAACATGAACATGCCGCTGTTCCAGAAACAGTCGCCGGAGGCGACGTAGCGCTCCGCCGTCCCCCGGTCGGGCTTCTCCTCGAAGGCTGCCACCGGGCGCACCTCGCCCTCCGCGGCGGCAGCGCGGATGTAGCCGTAGCCCGTCTCCGGCCGGTCCGGCACCACGCCGAACGTGACCATCGCCCCCTTGCCGGCGGCGGCCAGGCCCTGCCGCAGGGCCGCGTGGAAAGCCTCGAGGTCCCCGATCACGTGGTCCGACGGCAGCGCCACCAGGATCGCCTCGGGATCCTGCTCCAGGGCCGCGAGCGCGGCCACGGCCAGCGCCGGCGCGGTGTTGCGGCCGACCGGTTCGAGCAGGATGCCGCCCGCCTCGATGCCGCGCTCGCGCAGCTGCTCGGCCACCAGGAAGCGGTGGCCCTCGTTGCACACCAGCAGCGGCGCGCCCACGCCCTCGATCCCGTCCAGCCGGGCCAGCGTCTCCTGCAGCATGCTGCCGTCGGCGGTCAGGGGCAGGAACTGCTTCGGGTACTGTTCTCGCGAGAGCGGCCACAGGCGCGTACCGGAGCCGCCCGAGAGGATTACCGGGATCATCTGCCCTCGCCTTTGGTCTTCTTGCCTGTCCGGCCCTGTGCCGGCGGCCGGGAGGTCTCCCAGCGCCAGGCGTCGCCGATGATCGTCGCCAGCGCGCTGCGGCGCGGCTGCCACCCGAGCTCCTGGCGCGCCCGGGCCGAATCGGCCACCAGCCGAACCGGATCGCCCTCGCGGCGCGGACCGTAGGCGACCGTGATCTCCCGGCCGGTGACGCGGCGCGCAGTCTCGATCACCTCGCGCACCGAGAAGCCGGCGCCGTTGCCCAGATTGTACGCGCCGCTGGCAGCCCCGTCCCACAGCCGCAGCAGCGCCAGCAGGTGCGCGTCGCACAGGTCGGCGACGTGCACGTAGTCACGGATGCAGGTCCCGTCACGGGTGTCGTAGTCGTCGCCGTGCACCGTCAGCGAGCCCTCCCGGCCGGCGGCGGCCCGCAGGACCAGGGGGATCAGGTGCGTTTCGGGATCGTGGCGCTCGCCGAGCTCGCCGGCGGGGTCGGCGCCGGCGGCGTTGAAATAGCGCAGGCTGGCGCTGCGCAGGCCGTAGGCACGGTCCCAGTCTTCCAGCATCTGCTCGACCATCCACTTGCTGCGGCCGTACGGGTTGATCGGGGCCTTGGGGTGATCCTCCGCGATCGGCACCTCCTCGGGCTCGCCGAAGATGGCCGCGCTGGAGGAGAACACGAACACCCCCACGTCGTGATCCCGCATGGCCTCGAGCAGGTTCTGCGTGTTGGTGACGTTGTTGCGGTAGTAGACGTCGGGCCGGCGCACGGACTCACCGACCTGGATGTAGGAGGCGAAGTGCATCACGGCGTCGAAGCCGCGGCCGGACAGGATTTCATCCAGCAGGTCCCGGTCGCCGAGATCGCCCTCGACCAGCTCGGCATCGTGCACGGCGTCACGATGACCGGTCTGGAGGCCGTCGAGGACCACCGGCTCGATCCCGGCGATCCGCAGCGCCTTGACCATATGGGACCCGATGTAGCCGGCACCGCCGGCGACCAGGACACGCCTCAATCTGTCGCCCTCCCCGACGCTGCTGCAGTCCGTTGGCGGATGCGCCGCACGTGCGTTGCGACCCGCCCCCGCATGCGGGCTGCAAAGCATACCACGCCGCGCCCCGCCTGCGTGGAGCCCCGCGGGATCCTTCCGGTCTGCGGGACAGCCCGGGGGCTGGCCCGCACGGCTGCCGCCCGCCGCGCCGAACGATCCGTGGTTTGCGGCACCGCGGGAGGCGCATGCGGTCCCGGCCGCGATCAGCTCCGGATTTTCGTCAGGCGGAAAGGGCGTTCACGACGGTTCCGCCGGCGCTCCCAGGTAGTCGCGCATCAGCAGCACCACCGCCAGGAACACGCACACCATCGCCACCCGCGCAACCCCGTCGTTGCCGATCAGGCTGCCCAGGGTGGCGAGCCAGACCGCCGGGAAATACAGCAGGGGCCAGGGGGCGGGGGCCGGGAGCGGCGCCACCGCCTCCTTTCGCAAGCCCGCCGCCGATCGCGCCGCAGCGGGCCGCGACGGCACCGCGGCGCGCAGCTTGTGCCCCGGCGACAGCCAGGTCAGGCCGAGCCCCGTCAGCCAGCCGAGCACCACAATCAGCACCAGTGGAGGCGCGAGGGCGGCCATCCTGCCGGTCGCGAGCAGTGCCACCGCGAGACCCAGCGCCACCAGAAGGCTGGCCGTCACCCCCAGCGGCGCCGGTGCGTCCAGCAGGCCCCCGCCCCGCTCGCGGGCGCGGTAGAAGCGCAGCATGTCCAGCAGGTAGAGCACGGCCGAAGCCGCGATCGCGAGCCAGCCGACGTAACCCGCGACGGCGAGGACCGGACTGCGGAACCACAGCCGGGCCAGCCCGGTCATCACCGCCAGCACCGTACCCCCCGTCGCCAGCAGGCATACGGCCGCGCCGAAGCCGCGGTGACGGCGCGGCTCCAGTCCCATCCACCGCGGCACCACCTCATAGCTCACGCCCATGCCGGCGAGGCTCAGCCAGCCGCCCAGGCCGGCCAGGGCGTGGTAGCCGATGCCCCCGTCGACCAGTCGGTGCATCTGCGCCGTCGCGGCCGAGGTGCCCATCGTGATCGCGAAGCTCAGCCCGAGCATGGCGGTCAGCAGCAGGAAGCCCAGCGCCACCAGGATGAAATTCCCCGCCAGCGGCAGCGGCCAGGTGGGGACCATCGGCGCCAGCACGTTGACGATGCCCGACAGCACCCCGACGAACACCAGCACGGCTCCCAGTGGCAGCAGCCAGGCGGAGAGCGGGTTGACCGACCCCGGGACGACGAAGCCGCCGGCCATTGCCAGGGTGCCGCACTCGAGGAACGCCAGTGTCGCCAGCGACAGCCACGGCGTGCCGAGCGCCTGGCCGGTCACCGACGGCACCAGCTCGAACAGCACTCCGAACAGGAGCAGCGTCAGCCACCCGAGCACCGCGAGGTGCATCGCGGCCCGGGAGTACCCGCTCACCGGCGCCGTCCCCGGCCAGGCCAGGCCCGCCGCCAGCAGCCCGGTTGCCAGCAGCAGGTTGAACAACGCGCACAGCACGATCGGTCGCGTCCAGGATGTGCGCCCGCTGCCGACGACGGGCACCGATCCGCGCTCGGCGGACCCGCTGTCCGTCTGCGACTCCTGCTGCATGCGCCCTACCCCGTCACGCGCGGGCGCCGCGCGCCCCGGGGCGGCCGTGGAATCGTTGTCATTGCCTTCCCCGTCGCGTCGCGATGGAATCCCTGACCGGGTCCCTGTCTGACAAGTGTCGTTCCCCCGGGGCCACCGGCAATTGACCGGGATCAAATTCCGGCGCCGGCATGCGGTCCCCTGGTGCATCCCTGCCGGCGCGCGCTACCGTGTTGTCCCGGTCGCCCGAACGCGCAATGACGACGTTTGCCGCGCACGCTTGCAAACACCGAAGACAGGAGAAGCCCGCATGGCCGAACGCTGGTTCGAGGATTACGTGCCCGGCAGCATCCACGAGCTGGGCAGCATCACGATGGACGAGGGAGAACTGCTCGAGTTCGCCCGCAAGTACGACCCCCAGCCGATGCACACGGATCCGGAAGCCGCCGCGAAGACCCAGTACGGCAGCCTGATCGCCAGCGGCTGGCACACGGTGGCGCTGATGATGCGCCTGCTGGTCACGGAGTACCTCTCGCCCGCCTCGAGCCTGGGCTCGCCCGGCGTGGACGAGCTGCGCTGGTCCCGGCCGGTGCGTCCCGGAGACGTCCTGGCCGTGCGCGTCACGGTCGAGGAGGCCCGCGTCTCATCTTCGAAACCCGACCGCGGCATCGTCCGCTCCCGGACCGAGGTGACCAATCAGCACGGGGAGACCGTGATGACCGTGCGGGCGGCGAACTTCGTGCTTCGAAATCCCGCGGGGTAAGGCAGTGTGGACCGTGCTCCGCGTGTGACGGTCGGCGTGGCGCTCATCGGTTCGACCCTGTTCGGCACCATCGGTGTCTCGGGCCGGATTGGCGCCGCACCGCTCGCGACCGGACTGAGGGGTTGGTGCCCCGCCTATAGCCGGATCGTCTGTGAGATCCGGGGCGGGGAGCTGCTCGTGTTGGTGGTCCGCGCAGGCCATAGCCACGATGTGTATCGCTGACCAAACAGCGTGCGGCAGCCGTACATACGGTCGGTTACCAGGGATTGACTTCCCAATTCCGGGAGCTCGATAACTTCCTGTTCTTACTTAAAACCTAGAACTGGCCCGGACCGGTGACAGGAGGATTCGGAGATACGTGACCTTCAGTGACCAGCGGAAGACCCGGGAGCCGAGGGTCTAGTACGCGTTCCTGTGCACGAACCCACGGTAGAGGGTCATCAGGATGATCTCGAGGTCGAACCAGAGCGACCAGTTCTCGATGTAGTACAGATCGTATTCGACGCGCCGTTTCATCCTGTCCAGCGTCTGGGTCTCGCCGCGCAGCCCGTTGACCTGCGCCCAGCCCGTGATCCCGGGCTTCACCCGGTGCCGCTGCATGTAGCGTCCGATCAGCTCCTTGTAGAACTCGTTGTGCTCCAGCGCGTGCGGCCGGGGGCCGACGATCGACATGCGCCCCTGCAGGACGTTCACGAACTGCGGCAGCTCGTCCAGGCTGGTGCGCCGGAGAAACGCACCGAAGCGGGTCACCCGCCCGTCGTTCCGTTGCGCCTGCACCACCCGCCCCGGTGGCTCCCGGTGCTCGACCATGGTCCGGAACTTGTAGATGGTGATCGCACGGCCGTCGCTGCCGTGGCGCTGCTGCCGGTAGATCACGGGGCCGCGGGAGCTCAGCCTGACGCCGACCGCGATGACCAGCATCAGCGGACTGACCAGCACCAGGATCAGCGCCGCGAGGAGCCGGTCCTCGACGGCCTTGATCAGTCGGTTGGTGCCGTGCATCGGCGATGCGTTGAGGTACACCGCCGGCATCCCGAGAACCTCGGCCAGCGGGTTCTGCATCAGGCGAAGGCCCGACAGGTCCGGGATCAGCCGCTGCGTCGCCGTGCAGTGGCGCAGCTCGTGGCGGACGCGGGCGATGAGCTCCTCGCGCTTCAGCGGCAGGCACAGCCAGATCTCGTCGATCCCGTGCTGCTGCACGAACGGTTCCAGCGTCTCCGGGCCGCCGACCACCGGCACCCCGTCGACGTCGTGACCGCCGGGCGTCTCCGGATCGTCGAAAAACGCCGTGACCTGCCAGCCGGTCCAGTCGGCTGCCCGCACCCGGCGCGCGACGTCGCGCGCCATGTCGTTGACCCCGACGATCACCACGCGCTTGGTATTCCAGCCGCGCCGGCGCATCCCCATCAGGAAACCGGTGGTTCCACCCCGTCCCGCCAGCAGGAAGGCCCAGCCGAGCACGCCCCAGTAGCCCACCCACTGGCGGGAGAAATGCGCGCTGACCTTGAACAGGAAGCCCAGCACGACCAGGGAGATGATGACCGCTCCCCAGCCGAAGGTCAGCGCGCGCATCTGCTGGAACCAGGTCCGGCCCCGCCAGGCCTCGTTGACGCCCGCGGAGGAGAAGATGACCAGCGCCAGGAGCAGGCCGAGGGCAACGACGCCGATATAGGCAAGCGGCAGCTGGAGACTCCGGAAACGCACGAAATAGGCAACCAGGGCGGCCAGGGCGATCATGAGCAGGTCCGCGGCCATGTAGACCTGGCCGATCAGGCTGGCGTGCTCTCGCAGCAACCCTCGCTGGATCATGGTCCCGATCGACTCCGGGACGCGACTTCGGGCGGTCGGTGCATCATGGCGCCCTCACCGCGCTTCGGCGTTCTGGCGAAACCACTGGTAGGTCATCTCGATCCCTTCGCGCAGATCGATCCCCGCGTGCCAGCCGAGCGCGTCCATGCGGCTCACGTCCAGCAGCTTGCGGGGGGTCCCGTCCGGCCTTGCCGTGTCGTGCTCTATCCGGCCCCGGAATCCGACCACCTCGGCAATCAGCCGCGCGAGCCCGTCGATGGATATGTCTTCGCCGACGCCGATGTTGACCGGCTCCTCGCCGTCGTAGCGATTCATCAGGAACACCGCGGCATCGGCGAGATCGTCCACGTGCAGGAACTCCCGCCGCGGCCTGCCACTGCCCCAGATGGTAACCGCCTCCGCGCCGTCACGCCGGGCCTCGTGGAACCGGCGGATCAGCGCCGGAAGGACATGCGAGGTCTCCGGATCGAAGTTGTCCCCGGGCCCGTACAGGTTGGTCGGCATGAGCGATACGGCGTTGAACCCGTACTGCCGGCGGTACGCCTGGCACATCTTGAGCCCGGCGATCTTCGCGATCGCGTACCACTGGTTGGTCGGTTCCAGCGGCCCGGTCAGCAGGCAGTCCTCGCCCATCGGCTGCGGGGCGTGCTTCGGGTAGATGCAGGAGGAACCCAGGAACAGCAGCTTGCGGACGCCGTGCCGGTACGCCGCGTCGATCACGTGACTCTGGATCTCGAGGTTCTCGTGCAGGAACTGCGCGGGATGGGTGTCGTTCGCGTGGATGCCGCCGACCCGAGCCGCGGCCAGGAACACGTATGCGGGGCGCTCGCTGTCGAAGAATGCCTCCACGTCGGCCTGGCGGGTGAGGTCCAGCTCCGCATGCGTACGCAGCACCAGATCCTCGCAGCCTTCACGGCGCAGGCGCCGGACGATGGCCGAACCCACCAGCCCCCGGTGCCCGGCCACGTAGATCCTTGACCCGGTCCGGATTACTTCCGACACGATGGATTGCCCCCCTCGCCCGCGCGCACCGCTGGCAGCCGCCTCACTCGTGGTAGTCGAAGATCCGGAATCCCTCCCGACGGCACAGCTCGTCGCGTTCCGCCAGGGCGAGATCCTCGCGCATCATCTCCGCGATCAGCTCCCGGAAGCCGATCCGGGGCCGCCAGTCCAGGCGTTCCCGGGCACGGGTGGCATCGCCCAGCAGGGTGTCGACCTCGGTCGGCCGGAAATACCGCGGGTCGACCGCCACGATGCAGCTCCCCGTTTCCCGATCGACGCCCCTCTCGTCCACCCCCGAGCCCTCCCAGCGCAGGTCGATCCCCACTTCGCCCGCGGCGAGCTGCACGAACTCGCGCACGCTGTGCTGCTGCCCCGTGGCAATGACGTAATCGTCCGGCTGCTCCTGCTGCAGGATGCGCCACTGGGCTTCCACGAAGTCGCGGGCATGGCCCCAGTCCCGGCGTGCCTCGAGGTTCCCGAGGTAGACGCGCTCCTGCAGGCCCAGCTTGATGCGGGCAAGGGCACGGGTGATCTTGCGCGTCACGAAGGTCTCGCCGCGCACCGGAGACTCATGGTTGAACAGGATGCCGTTGGAGGCGTGCAGGCCGTAGGCTTCGCGGTAGTTCACGGTGATCCAGTACGCATAGACCTTTGCCGCCGCGTACGGCGATCGCGGATAGAACGGCGTGCCCTCGTTCTGCGGCGACTCCTGCACCCGGCCGTACATTTCGGACGTCGACGCCTGGTAGAAGCGGGTCTTGTCCTGCAGCCCCAGGATGCGGATCGCCTCGAGCAGCCGCAGCGTTCCCAGGGCGTCCGCGTTGGCCGTGTACTCGGGCGTCTCGAACGAAACCGCAACGTGGCTCTGGGCCGCCAGGTTGTAGATCTCGTCCGGCTGCACCTCCTGGATCACGCGGATCAGGTTGGTCGCATCGGTGAGATCCCCGTAATGCAGCACGAAGCGCCGCTCGCTCTCGTGCGGATCCTGGTAGAGATGATCGACGCGGTCGGTATTGAACAGGGAGCTGCGCCGCTTGATCCCGTGCACCAGGTAGCCCTTCCGGAGCAGCAGCTCCGCCAGGTAGGCCCCGTCCTGCCCGGTAATCCCCGTGATCAGTGCCGTCTTCATGGCTTTCCCGTCAGCTTTTCAAGCTGCCCCTCGAATCGGGCCAGGATGCGGTCCCGGTCGAGAGTCTCCTCCGCGTATTCTCTCGCATTCTGCCCCATTTGCCGCCGCCGTTCAGCCGAGGCGGCCAGGTCCAGGATCGCGGCCGCGAGAGACGCGTCGTCATCGGGCGGGGTCACCACGCCCGTGCCGTGACCCTCGACCGCCTCGTGCAGCGCCGATCCGGGCGCCGCGGTGGCGATCGCCGGCCGGCCGGCCGCCAGGATGTTGGTGAGCTTGGACGGCATCACCAGGTCCGCGGCCTCCGCCCGCTGGACGACGAGGTGGATGTCGCCCGCGGCCAGCATTTCCGGCAACCGATCCGCGGGCTGCAGCGGCAGGAACGTCACGTTCCCCAGTCCCATTTCCGCGGCACGGCGCTCCAGGGGGGCTCGCGGCCGGTCCGCGCCGACGAGCACGAAGCGTATCCGCGCCTCGTCCCGCAGCTGCCGCGCGGCCCGCAAGACCACGTCGAGCCCCTGCTTCTCGCCCATGGCGCCCGAGTACATCACCACCACGGCGTCCTCCGCCACGCGCAGCTCGCCGCGGAACGCGTTGCCCGCCGGGAGGGGACGCACCCTGTCCAGATCGGCCCAGTTCGGCAACAGCCAAAGCCGCTCATCACTGATCGCCTTGTCCGCAATCCGCCGCCGCATCGCCGGTGTAATCGTGGAGACCCGCGTCGCCCGTCGCAGCAGGAAGCGCTCGATGCCGTACAGCGCCCGTCCGAACCCCGAATCCAGCATCCCCAGCCGCAGCGCGGCGTCCACCTGCAGGTCCTGCACGTGGAACACCCACGGCACCCGACGCAGCACACCGTAGAGCCAGGGCAGAACCCCCGCCTGCATGGGCGGACATACGGCGATCACCGCATCGAATCGCCGGCCGGCGAGCAGGCGCAGCCAGGGCGGCAGTGATGCCAGCGTGAAGCTGGTCTCCAGGGCGATCCGTCCGCCCGCGGTGACCCGTTCGCCGCGCGGCAGGCGCACCGGCACGCGCACCACGTCCACGCCCTCGATGCGTTCGCGCAGGTATCCGCGACCACGCCAGGCGGGATCGATCCGCCAGGCAGGGTAGTGCGGCGGCGCGGCGATTACCGTGACCGCGTGGCCCCGCCCGGCAAGCCACGCCGCCATCTCGCCCGTGTAGCGGCCGCTTCCGGTAAGCTCCGGCGCGTAGTTGAGGGCATGGACCAGGATCCGCAAGGCACTCACCCGCTCATGCCGGGTCGTCGGCGGCGACCGCCTCGAGGAACTGCAGCGTCTCCCGGGCCGTCATTTCCCAGCTGAAGCGACGGGCGCGCTGGAGACCACGACCGGCCAGGTCCTCGCGCAGATCGGGCTGGAGCACCAGCCGCACCAGCCCGTCGCCGATGGCTTCCACGTCCTCCGGATCCACCAGCAGGCCAGCGTCACCCACCACCTCCGGCAACGCCGTGCGGTCGCCTGTCAGCACCGGCGTACCGGAAGCCATCGCCTCCAGCGGCGGCAGCCCGAATCCTTCGTACAGCGACGGGTAGGCGAAGGCCATCGCGCCCGCGTACAGTCCGGGCAAGAGCTCGTCCGCCACGCGCCCCGCGAGATGCACTCGCGCCGGCGCCTCCTGCAGGTCGATGCTCCGGAATACCTGGCTGCGGCCCGGCGCGCCGGCAATCACCAGCCAGACATCGTCCGGCAGGTCCTGCTGGACGGCATCCCAGGCCCGCAGCAGGCGCCCCAGGTTCTTGCGTGGCTCGAGCGAGCCCAGGCTCAGAACGTACCGCGATGCGGGCAGCGCCAGTGCGGCCCGCGCGCGCTCGATCTGCTCCGGGGTCGTGGAAAAGAAACGGCGATCCACGCCGTTGGGAATGACCCGCACCCGTTCCGGGGCAACGCCAGTGAGCGTCACCAGCCGCTCGCGCGTGAACTCGGAGATGGCGATCACCCCGCGGACGCGCCTGGCCAGGCGCGGCGTGACGAACCGGTACCAGGCGGCGAAGCGCGCATTCAGCCATTCCGGGTGTTCCAGCGGCACGACGTCGTGCAGGGTCACGACCTGGCGGGTTACCGACAGGGGACCGGTGTTGCTCGGGCTCCACAGCAGCGCTCCGCGGGTGCGGCGCGGCAGGACAAGCTGCTCCCAGGCGTGCGCCCCCATCGAGCCGAGCGGTCTCGCCGGCCTGATCGACCCGAGCCGGTCGCCGAATCGTGCGAGCAGCTCGGTAAGATAGCGCTGCACCCCGGACAGGGGACGTTCCAGGATGCGGGCGTTGACCGCGATCCCGCCGGCCTCCGGGGGCGAGGACCGGCAAGCATCTCCTCCACCGTGCATGTCACGAGCCAACTGGCGCATCCCCTCCGTGATCGCTTGACCGGTTTCTGCCCGCGACCGGGGCGCCGCACGTCAGTCCATGCGCTTGCGCAGGCTGAACAGGGCGCGTTCCAGGCGCGGGATGGTCCGGTCGACGGCGCCCGGCAGGCACGCCCTGACCAGCACAAGGTGATACCGGTAGTTGCGCGGATTGAGCGCGACCGCCCGCGCGGCTTCCCGCAGTGCCCGCCCGCGCCTGCCGCCCTCGCGGTGCCAATAGCTCGCGATGAAGTGGGCCTGCGCGTCGAGGAGACGGGACAGTCGCGCGTCGATGTCCGGGCGCAGCTCCCTGGCCTGCTGAAGAACGCTCAGGAACGCTTCCAGGCGTCCGCTGCGGTGCTGCATGTGCCGGTTGGCGTCGTGCCGACGATAGTAGACCAGCGGGCGCGGCAGGAAACGAAAGTCGTATTGCGCGGCGAGCGCGACGAAAAACCGAGTGTCCTCGAACTGGGCGTCCGTGGGCCAGCCGCCGGCCGCCTGCACGCATTCGGTCCGGCACAGGATCGTCGAAGGCAGCGCGATCTCGTCCAGCAGCACGGCCCGCAGCGCGTCCCCCTCTCGGAAACGTGTCCGGCGAGGTCGGACGCACGTCACGCGGCCCCGGTAGTAGTCGTAGAAGGCGGAGCACACCACACCCACAGCGGGGTTTGCCGTGATCGCCTCCACCTGCACGGCGAGCTTTTCGGGGACCCAGATGTCGTCCGCGTCCAGGTAGGCAACGTATTCGCCATGCGCCGCGTCGGTCCCGGTGTTCCGCGCGGCACCGGCGCCATGCCCGATCGCCTCGACGATGCGCGCGCCGGCAAGGATCGCTCGCACCCGGGCGGCCAGACCGGCGCTCGCGCGGTCGTCCACGATGACGACATCCACCGCGGGCCAGGTCTGGCCCGCCACGCTTCGCAGCGTCTCCTCCAGGTACGGCGCTTCCCCGTGCACCGGGATGACCACGCTCACCAGCGGCTGATCCATCACGTCGCGTCCCCACCGTCCGCCATTCGCGGCACGTCAACTCTCCGCATCATCCCCACTGGCATTCTGCCAGGGTGCACGCTCCGGGCATATCCGGGCACAGCCGGGAATCGACGGGAGGAAGCGGCGGCCCGACCGGCGCCGCGGGCAGACGGAGCGGACTCAGGCGTGCCCGCGCCGCTTGCCGGACGCAACAGCCCCGCCGCCGATTGACACGGCCCGGTCGCGCCCCGACTTTCCGGCCGATGCGGGCCGCGGCCGGGTGCCTGCCGTACCGGAGGCCGCACGGTCCCGGTTCCACCACGACACGCAGGGGATCTTGGCCGTATCACAGCGGTCGGCATAGCGGCGGGTGACCTCGGTCACCTCGCGCATCAGCCCCTCGTCCAGGGTGATCGGCTCCAGACCATGCTCCAGGAACTGCCGGTTCTCCACGAACAGCTCGTTCTCCGCCGCCTCGTTGCGCGGGTTCTCCAGGTAGTCG
>Ga0209921_1000071_pt1 | contig 38761 bp, 30 predicted proteins | sample SalPonF2_C_D2_MG_FD_185730 | JGI IMG/M metagenome (GOLD analysis project Ga0209921, IMG submission 185730) | Salt pond soil microbial communities from South San Francisco under conditions of wetland restoration - Salt Pond MetaG SF2_C_D2_MG... ...
GGCAACATGACCTGCCGCCTCTTACCTAAACCTAAAACCTAAAACCTAAAACTCGAACTGTCGACTATGTCGACCGTTCGAGATACTCGTCCGGACTCTTCTCGAACCTGTGCCGACAGCCGGCGCAGCAGAAATAGTAGCGGCGTCCCTCGTGCTCCGCCACGTGCTCGGCGCCGCCGATCTCGACCGTCATGCCGCAGACCGGGTCGATCGCCTCGCCGGCCTCTTCGGAGCCCTGGGCCGGCGCCGGCTCCGCTTCGGGCGCGCCGGCAGCGGCCGTGGCCCGGACTGCGCCCTGGCCCGCCCGCCGCGCCTGCGAGACGCCGGCGAGAACCGACAGCGCGATCTCCTCCGGGGTGACTGCGCCGGTGGGCACCCCGGCCGGGGCGATGATGGCGTCGACGCGGGCCGGGTCGTGGCCGCGCTCCCCGAGGTACTCGCGCAGCTTGTCGGCCTTGCGGGCGCTGGCGATGAAGGCGACGTAATCGGCGCCCGTGGCGAGCGCGGCTTCCAGGCCCGCCTCGTCCCGGCGGCCCTGGGTGGCGACGACCACGAAGGCCGGCGGCTGCAGGGCGATGCCGTCCATGGAGTCCAGCACGACGTCCGCCTCCGGGAACTGTTCGCGGGCGATCTTCCGGTCGGCGACCACCACGTGGAAGCCCACCCTGGCCGCCAGGCCGGCCAGGACCTGTCCGGCCGGGGCACTGCCCAGGATCAGCAGGGTCGGCTTGACGGTGACCGGGTCGATGAAGATGTCGAGCGTGCCCCCACTGTGACAGGCCATGCCGAACTCCGTGATGCCTTCGTCCACGTCCCCCTGCGTGTCCGGGGTGATCCGGATCAGGCGCGGCTGGCCGTCGCGCAGGGCCTGTTTGGCGGTCTTGATTACCGCCGGCTGGGCGCAGCCGCCGCCGATCCAGCCGTCGATGGTGCCGTCGAGCCGCACGATGGCCTTGGCCCCGGGCTTGGCCGAGGTGGGCGAGTCGCTGCGCACCACGGTGACCAGCGCGAACTGCTCGCCCGCCGCCTTCAGGCGGCTCGCCTGCTCCAGGATGGTGTCGGTCACGATCATCTTGCGTCCCTCCCGCGCGCTAGCGCACGAGCTCCGGTTCCAGCGCCGCCAGGCTCTCCAGGTTGTGGGCCGTGGCGAACAGGTCGATGTGGGCCAGCGCCGCCTGCATGCCCTGCGCCACCGGCTCGTAGCCTTCCCTGCCCAGCAGCGGGTTCAGCCAGATCAGCCGCCGCGCGCGGTCGTGGATCTTCGCGAGCTCCCGCCCGAGCAGCTCCGGCGCACCCGTGTCGTAGCCGTCGCTGACCAGCACCACCACGGTGCGCGAGCCCAGCAGGCGGCCGTGCCCGGAGTTGAAACGCGCCAGCGACTCGCCGATGCGGGTGCCGCCCGACCAGCCCAGCGAGAGCACCGCCAGCTTGTCGCGCATGCGCTCGGGATCACGGTCGCGCAGCGCCTCGCTCACGGGCACCAGGCGCGTGTGGAAGGCGAAGGCGTGGGCGTCGTCGAAGGCGGCCACGATCCCGCGCGCGAAGCGCAGGAAGAACATGCTGTAGAGGCTCATGGAGCGGCTGACGTCCAGCAGCAGCACCAGCCGCGGCAGGCGCTCGCGGCGCCTGCGCCAGGCCAGCTCCAGCGGCACGCCGCCGTGCTGCAGGCTGCGGTGGATGGTGCGCCGCATGTGCACCCGCCGGCCCAGGCGCGCGATGCGCTCCCGTCTGAGCAGGTGGCGCCGCATGCGACGGGCGAGGTGCTCGGCCAGGCGCTCGCAGGCACGCATCTGCGCCTCGTCCAGCAGGAGGCGGAAGTCGGTCTTCTCCAGCAGCTCCCGCTCGCTGGCCCCGCCCTGCACGCCACCGCTGCCGGCGCCGCTGTCGTCGCCCTCGCCCGCGCCCTCCTGCTCCAGCGGCCGCGTCCCGCCGGCCGGGCCCTGCCCCGCGGCGCCCTGCAGCGGCACGCCGGGCACCGCCTGGACCCGCGCGCGGCGATTGGCCGGCTGCCAGTACGCGTCGAACAGGCGATCGAAGCGGCGCCACTCGTCCACGTCGCTGCACAACAGGCTGCGCAGTGCCCAGCGCAGGCGGCGACGGTCGACGATGCCCACGCGGGCGGCGACCTCCAGCGCGTCCAGCTCCTCGGCCACGCCGGCGCGGAAACCGTCGCGGCGCAGGCCGTCGACGAAGTCCAGGATGCGCCCGGCCAGCGGATTGCCCGCCGCCTCGGCGCCCCGGTCGCGCGGACGCGGCTGCGCGTCGCTCATGGCAATCTGGCCACCAGGCGCTCGACGACCTCGTCGGTCACCGCCGCCCGGTCCTCCCGGGTCTTGAGCAGGCACACCAGCGACTGCGCCACCCACTCGGGCCGCTCGGTCAGGTCGGAGACCTTCACTCGCAGCAGCGCCGCCACCCAGTCCAGGGTCTCCGCGATGCCCGGCTTCTTGCGCAGGTCCAGCTCGCGCAGGGCGTGCACGAAAGCGACCACCTGGCCGGCCAGGCGCTGCCCCACCTCGGGCAGGCGGGCGGAGACGATGCGCAGCTCCTTCTCCACCGAGGGGTAGTCCACGTAGTAGTACAGGCAGCGCCGCAGCAGCGCGTCACTCAGCTCGCGGGTGGCATTGGAGGTCAGCACCACGTACGGGACGCTGCTGGCCTCGACGGTGCCGAGCTCGGGGATGCTGATCTGGAAGTCCGACAGCACCTCCAGCAGGTAGGCCTCGAACTCCTCGTCGGCGCGGTCGATCTCGTCGACCAGCAGTACCGGCGGGTCGGGCTGCGTGATCGCCTCCAGCAGCGGGCGGCGGAGCAGGAAGGGCTCGCTGAAGATGTGCTCTTCCTTTTCCTCGGCGCTGTGGGCCTCGCTCTCCTGGATCTTGATCGCCAGCAGCTGGCGCTGGTAGTTCCACTCGTAGACGGCGGCGCTGGCGTCCAGGCCCTCGTAGCACTGCAGGCGGATCAGGCGGGTGTCGAAGGCCCGCGCCAGGGCCTTGGCGATCTCGGTCTTGCCCACGCCCGCCTCGCCCTCGAGCAGCAGCGGACGCCTGAGCTGGGTGAACAGCAGCAGCGTCGCGGCGAGATCGGGCTCCGCCACGTAGCCGGCGTCCTCCAGTCGTTTCTGCAGCTGGCCGATATCGTCCATCGCATGTCCCGGCCGGCCCGGACGCGCGCCCGGGCCGGCTCGTGCCGCGTCAGTCGCGCTTGTCCAGGCCGTGCCCGTGCAGGGCCTTCCAGACGTTGAACGCCGTGTGCGGCATGTCCACGTGCTCGATGCCGAACTGCCACAGGGCGTCGTTCACGGCGTTGGTGAAGCACGGGATGCCGCCCACGTGGGGCGATTCCGCCACGCCCTTGGCACCGATCGGGTGGTGCGGCGAGGGGGTGACGGTCCAGTCGGTCTCCCACTTCGGCGTCTCCACGGCGGTGGGGACGAAGTAGTCCAGGAAGCTGTTGCCCTGGATGTTGCCGTTCTCGTCGTAGTGCAGCAGCTGGCCCATGGCCACCGCGAAGGCCTCGGCGAGGCCGCCGTGGATCTGGCCCTCGATGATCATGGGGTTGATGCGGGTGCCGCAGTCGTCCAGGGCATAGAAGCGGCGCACCTTCGTCTCCCCGGTGAAGCGGTCGATGTCGACCACGCACAGGTAGGCGCCGAAGGGATAGGTGAAGTTGGGCGGGTCGTAGTAGTCCACGGCCTCCAGGCCCATCTCCATGCCCTCGGGCACGTCGTTGTAGGCGGCCCAGGCCAGCTCCTTCATGGTCTTCTCCTGCCCCGGCAGGCCCTTGACCTTGAAGCGGTCGACGTCCCACTCGAGGTCGTCCTCGGCGACCTCCAGCAGGTGCGCCGCGATCTTGCGGGCCTTGGCGCGGATCTTGCGCGCGGCCATGGCCGTGGCCGCCCCGCCCACCGGCGTGGTGCGCGAGCCGTAGGTGCCGAGGCCGTACGGCGCCGTGCTGGTGTCGCCCTCCTCGATCTGGATGTCCTCGGACGGGATCCCCAGCTCGGAGGCAATGATCTGCGCGTACGTGGTCTGGTGACCCTGGCCCTGGGTGATGGTGCCCATGCGGGCGATCACGCTGCCGGTGGGGTGCACCCGGATCTCGGCGCTGTCGAACATGCCCACGCCCAGGATGTCGCAGGCCTTGCTCGGGCCGGCACCGACGATCTCGGTGAATGTGCAGATGCCGATCCCCATCAGCTCGCCGTTGGCCTTCTTCGCGGCCTGCTCCTTGCGCAGGGCGTCGTAGTCCACCGCCTCCATCACCTTTTTCAGGGCGGTCGGGTAGTCGCCGCTGTCGTACTCCCAGCCGAGCGCGGTGTTGTAGGGGAACTGCCCCGGCTGGACGAAGTTGCGCAGGCGGATCTCGGCCTTGTCGATCCCGAGCTTCTGCGCCAGCAGGTCGATCATCCGCTCGATCATGTGCACCGCTTCGGTGACCCGGAACGAGCAGCGGTACGCCACGCCGCCCGGCGCCTTGTTGGTGTAGACGCCGTCGACGTGGACGAAGGCCGCCGGGATGTCGTAGGAGCCGGTGCAGACGCTGAACAGCCCCGCCGGCCACTTGGTCGGCTGGGCGTGGGCGTTGAAGGCGCCGTGATCGGCGAGCACGTTGACCCGCAGGCCCTGGATCTTCCCGTTCCTGTCCGCCGCAAGCTCGGCGTCGAGGTGGTAGTCGCGGGCGAACGCCGTGGTGGACAGGTTGTCCATGCGGCTCTCGATCCACTTCACCGGCCGGCCCAGCACGATGCTGGCAACGATCGAGACCACGTAGCCCGGATACACGCCGACCTTGTTGCCGAAGCCGCCGCCGATGTCCGGCGACACGATGCGCACCTTGCTCTCGGGCAGGCCCGAGAGCAGCGAGACCACCGTGCGCACCACATGCGGCGCCTGCGAGGTCATGTACACGGTGAGCTCGCCGCGCACCTTGTCGAAGGAAGCCACGCAGCCGCAGGTCTCCAGCGGACAGGGATGCACCCGCGGGTTGAGCAGCTGGTGGCGGACGGTGACCTCGGCCGACTCGAACGCCTGCTCGGTAGCCGTCCTGTCCCCGACCTCCCAGGTGAAGATGTGGTTGTTGTGGGTGCGCGGGCCCTGGCCGGCGTTGTCCTTGCCGACGAGGTCCTCGCGGATCACCGGCGCGTCGGGATCCATGGCCTTTTTCGGATCCACCACCGGCTCGAGCTCCTCGTACTCGACCTCGACCAGCTCCACGGCGTCGGCGGCGATGTAGCGGTCGTCGGCGATCACCACCGCGACCTCCTGCTCCTGGAAGCAGACCTTCTCGTCGGCCAGCACCGCCTGCTGGTCGCCGGCGAGGGTCGGCATCCAGTGCAGGCTCAGCGGCTTGAGATCCTCCGCCGTGAGCACCGCGTGCACGCCCGGCAGGGCGAGCGCGGCGTCCTTGTCGATGGACTTGATGCGGGCGTGCGCGTGCGGGCTGCGCACGATCCCCGCGAACAGCATGCCGGGCAGCTTCACGTCGTCGACATAGTTGCCCCTGCCCTGGATGAAGCGCGGGTCCTCCTTGCGCTTGCGCGCGCAGCCCACGCCCTCGAGCTTGTCCTGTCGTTCGAGACTTTCCGCCGTGGTCGCCATGGCTACGCCCCCTCCGTCTCGCGCATCGTGGCGGCCGCGCTGCGCACCGCCTTGACGATGTTCTGGTATCCCGTGCAGCGGCAGAGGTTGCCGGCCATGCCGGTGCGCACCTCCTCCTCGGTCGGGTCCGGGTTCTCCTGCAGGAAGCGGTAGGCCCGCACCAGCATGCCCGGGGTGCAGTAGCCGCACTGCAGGCCGTGCTCGGCCAGGAAGGCGTTCTGCAGCGGGTGCAGCTCGCCGCCCTGCGCCAGGCCCTCGACCGTGAGCACCTCGCCGCCGTCCGCCTGCACCGTCAGCACGGTGCAGGACTTGACCGAACGGCCGTCGAGATCGACCGTGCAGGCCCCGCAGTGAGTGGTCTCGCAGCCGATGTGGGTGCCGGTGAGGCTGAGCTGCTCGCGGATGGTGTGAACCAGCAGCTCGCGCGGCTCGACCAGCACGTCGACCGGGCTGCCGTTGAGCGTGAAGGAAACCTGTTGCTTGGCCATGTTCGTCACCCCCGTGCCCGTGCCAGGGCCTGGCGGATGGCGCGGCGGGTCATCTCGCCGGCCATCGCGGTCTTGTACTCGCGATCGCCCCGCAGGTCCTCCGCGGGGTCGCAGATCGCCATTGCGGCCTGTGCCGCCTGCTCGATCAACGCTTCGTCGATCTTCCTGCCGGACAGCACCTTCTCCGCGTCCGCGGCCTTGAGCGCGGTCTGGCCGACGTTGGTCAGACCGATCCCCGCCTTGCGGCAGGTGTCACCGTCCATCTGCAGGCAGACGGCCGCCGCGGCGGTGGCGAAATCCCCGGTCTTGCGCTTGAGCTTGCAGTAGGCCGACCCGCTGCCCGGCGGGCCGACCGGCACCCGGATCGCGGTGAGGATCTCGTCTTCCCCGATCTCGGTGAAGTAGGTACCGAGGAAGAAGCCGTCCGCCGGCACCGTGCGCTCGCCGTCCGGCCCCTGCAGCACCATCTCCGCCTCCAGCGCCAGCATCACCGCGGGGTGGTCGTTGCCGGGGTCGCCGTGGGCGACGTCGCCGCCGATGGTGCCGCAGTTCCGCACCTGGGGGTCGGCGATCCATTCGGTGGCCTGCGGAATCAGGGGGCATTTCTCGCGCAACAGATCCGAGGCCAGCAGGTCGTTCTCGGTGGTCATCGCGCCGATGCGCAGCCAGCCCTTCTCCTCGCGGATGCCGCGCAGCTCGTCGATGCGGTTGATGTCGATCAGGTGCTCGAACTCGGCGAAGCGCAGCTTCATCATCGGCAGCAGGCTGTGCCCGCCGGCGAGAAGCTTCGCATCGTCACCGTACTGGCCGAGCAGCGCGATCGCCTCGTCCACGCTCGCGGGAGCGTGGTACTCGAAACGTCCCGGTATCATCGTGTTGTCCTCGCTCCTCCAGGGTCCTCGCTCCGGCGCCGGTGCACGGGCGAGGATCTCCACACCTACCTATAGGGTAGTCCGTCGTGCCGGGACAAGCGGCGTTTCACGAACGGACAGCTCGGGAACGTGAGTGGCGGATCGTAGGCTTGAACCGCGGCGCACGACGGGTGGGTTGCGGTTCGGCTTTAGGTGTTGGGTGTTAGGTGTTAGGTGTTAGGTGTTAGGTAAGAAGCGACGAATCCTAATGCCTGTTCCCAACCCTGTCAGGCTCTTCGAGCCTTGCGGGCAACACCTGCGCCCGGAGAAAGAGCGAAATGCCCGGTCGTGCCCCCGGTGCCTCTTACCTAAAACCTAAAACCCAAAACCTAAAACCGAAAACCGAACACTATCAATCCGTTATAAGGACAATCCCGGAACCGTCAACTCAGCCCGAACAGGACTTTCAACCGCTGCACATTGCTCCGACTCACCGGAATCGGCGAGTCGTCGACGCCGTGCATGGCAACGGCCACGCGATCGTTGTCCCGCTCGAGCGCGGATGCGTGATCGACGTTGATCATGTAGCGGCGGTGGACGCGGACGAAGCGTTCGGTGTCCAGGCGGGTCTCCAGGTCCGACAGCGACAGGTTCGACAGGTAGGTCTGGTCGCGGGTGTAGACCTTGGTGTAGTGACCGGCGGCCTCGAAGTGGATCACGTCCTCCAGCCCGAGCAGGACCACCTTGCCCTTCTTGTACACCGGCAGCTTGAGCAGCTGGCGCGGGCGGGCCGGGTCCGGTGCCCCGTCGCGCGGGCGGGTGGTGACCTCGGTGACGTCGTAGAAGATCATGCAGGTCCCGGTGGGTCGGCCGTCCTCGCCCCACATCCTGGACACCTTGATCAGCAGGATCGAGTCCGGGATGTTGATCATCATGGTCATGGGCGGCGGCGAGTCTGCCGGGCACTCGGAGGACTGCAGCAGGAAACGGATCTTGTCGCGGCTCTTCTCGGGATGAAGCTGGGTGATCTCCCGGCCGATGGCAGGCCCGTAGTTGGCCCCCAGGACACGGTGGGCAATGCCGTTCATGGCCACGACCCGGTTGCTCCGGTCCAGCCAGACGATGCCCGGGTCGAACTTCTGCAGCTTGTGCTCGAAGGATTCCAAGGCGTCTCCCCCCGGCCATCCCCGGCGCCCGCAACGGTACGCCGGACACGGAATCCCTTGTCTCCCTTGATAAGACGCATTATTCGGGGGAACGGGCAGGGAGCGCAAGCTTGGCCCATCCGGATCCGGGGATTGCGCATGCACTGCACGCGGGCGACACCGGGCGTGGATTCGCTTCGGGGGGTGGACATTGTCTGGAGCTTCAGGTTTTACGGCCCCGCGGTGTTGGGTTTTAGGTGTTAGGTTTTGGGTAAGCGGGCCTGGGGCGTCCCGGGTCGTTGCGTGTGCCGTGACCTGGGTAGCTCCCGCAGGACAGGCGGGATTGCAGGACCTCGCGCCCAGCACCGGGCAATGTCCATTTCTTTCCTAAATCCTAAAACCTAAAACCGTCCCTCGCTCGTTCACCCAGCCGCGTGTCCCATCCGCCCGGGACGGCGGGCCCCGGGGCACGAGGCCCCGGGGCCTTTGCGTCTACATCTTGCCGTTGCTGCCCTTCGTCCCCTGGGCGTCTTCCAGCAGCGACTTGGTCTTGACGGCATCGGCGTGGGCCTTGGCCTGGTCACTGGTCGCGAGACCGCTCTGCGCCGCCGCCAGCGCCGCCTCGAGCTTCTTCTGCAAGCCCGTCTGATTGCCGGCGTCGTGGATCGCACCGTTGCCCATGCCCTTGCACGGGTCGCCGGCCGCGGGATAGAAGCCCTTGCCGCCCGGTCCGACAAGGCAGTTGACCACGTGGTGCAGATGCAAGTGCGTCTTGTCGACGGTATTCATCTGCGTCGCGTAGGTCGCGTGCTCGATCGCCGTGGCGACCTCCTTGTGCGCCGCCGCGGCGCCGGGAGCGGGGCTGTTCTCGGCCCCGGATCCACCCATGCCGGCGACGCTGCTTCCGGCGGCCGCGGCAACGGTAACCATACCCAGCGCCATCATGGCGCCCACGAGTATCCTTGCGAGTCTGCTCATGGTTCTCTCCCTGGTTGGCTCACGGCGGACCCGGCGGCACCACGCCGCACGGCGACGACAACCCGCTCCGGCCGCGAGGAATGTTCGCCTGCCCTCCCGAGACGTCGGATGGGCTAACAGACCTGACCCAGATTGCCATGCCTGCGGGGCATTCGTCACTTCGTGAGCCGGCTGCCGGGATACCGGCCGGGGACGAACACCGGAAGTTCGACGTCGCTGGCGGTTACCGTGTACGGGTTCGCCAGGCCGGTCGCGGAGGTGCTCAGGCCAGTGACCCCGGTCAGCGTCCCGGTGCTGGCCACCGCCTGGTACTGTACCTGGTGCTGGTAGAATAGGAGCCCCACCACGTCGCCCTTGTGCAGTTGCTCCCCGACGCCGGGCAGCAGCACCGCCCGGCTCTGCGGGACGTTCGGGTTGCGCGTGTAGTCGCCCTGCACGAAAGGCGTGACCTGGTCGTCCACAAGGTAGGTGCTGCCGGTGCGCTCGATCCCGACGCCCACGTAGGCGATCGGTGTCACCACCGCACCCGCAGCGGCGGCGACCTTGATCTCGCCGAGCTTCGGGATTCCGGCCAGCACCGCCCCGCTCTGCTTTATCGTGGTGACCGGTACGAACACCGGATTCACGTCGGTAGCGCTGACCGTGGCCGTCAGTGCGCTCTCGCTCACCGGGATCGCCCCCGTGCCCGAGAGCGAGCCAACCGGGATGCTGTCCAGATCCACGCCCACCGGCGATGCCGAAGCCGCCCCACGGGTCGGCACGACGGAGATGCAGCGCTTCGGGATGGCGTCGAACGTCTTCGATGTCTCGCCCTTCAGGTAGTGGTTGAACCACGCCAGCATGGCCTGGACCCCGACGGTGCCGCCGCAGTTGGCGGTCCCCTGGGTCTGGTTCGCCAGCGGGTTCATGTGTCCACCCTCGGTGGTGATCACGCGTACGTCTCCCCCGGCGGCACCGAAGTACTGCGCGTTCCAGTACGCCTCGGTCATGTTGAACAGCACGTCCCGGTTGCCCTGGAAGAACAGTGCCGGAACCGGACGCAGCGGCGGTGAGGCGCCCGGATAGGGGTCGCTGCTGCCGCCCCAGGCCAGGCCCTGCCCCTGCTGCTGCTGGAAATAGGCCATCCCGTGCCGGAAGAAGAACTGCGTTGCCTGCTGCTGCGTGACCGGCCGCGGCCGGGCCAGCGAACTGGAGGACGCCGTGACGAGATCCTGCTTCGTACGGATCGTGTCGGCCGCCGGATCCTGTGGTCCCATGATGTTGCACAGCGTGCGCACCAGCGGCGTCGTGGTCATGCTGCCGACGGGTGAGCCCACGCCCGTTCCGCTCAGATACTGCCCGTCGCCCACCGCGCACAGCAGCCCGCCCCAGGACAGCTTGACCGCGTTCCCCGGCATCAGGCTGTAGAGCAGGTCGTTCCACGCCGCCACCGGGATCATGGCGTCGATGCGGGGATCCAGGGCGGCCAGGGGAAGCTGGAAGCCCCCGCCGTAGCTGAGCCCGATGGTCCCCACGTCGAGATCCTTCGGGATGCCGCTGCCGGGCTGGGTTCTCAGCTGCAGCGAGCTCGCGTGACCGTATGCCCAGTCGAGGATGGCCCGGGCGTCCTGGGTCTCGGCGCGGGGATCGATGACACGGGCGTTGGCGTCGGTCGACTCCCCCTGGCCCCGCTCGTCGAAGCTGATCACCGCGTAGCCGTGGTACGGCAGCGCCCTGACGAGGTCCGTGACCGCCGTGAACATCGGCTGCCCGGGCTGAAGATCCCCGTTCGCCGCCGGTGTCGTGATGCGCGTATTCCCCCACCCTGGCCCCTGCAGCACCAGCGGAAACGTCTGCCCCGGACACCGCTTCGGCAGCATCACGGTGAAATAGACGGTGGTTCGCGGCTTCGGGTTGGCAGTCGGATCGAAGTCCGTCGGGACATTGTCGGTCACGGACCCGTTCATCGTCGTGACCGGCTTCGGTTTGCTGCAGGTGGCCGCCTGCTCCCCGCTTCCGCGTGTAATCGCGGATGCGGTGCCGCCGCGGCCACCGCGAGCCGCCCCGGAAGCGGCGCCGGGTGCCTGGCTCGACGCCGGGCAACCGGAAAGCAGCACGCTCGAGAGCAATGCGGCCACCGCCGCCCACGTCCGCCCCGCCGGAATGTACGCGCGGGGCGCGGAACCCCGGTGAGCCTTCGCATCACGCATGCTGAACCTCCCTGTCGCGCCGCTGGTCATGAGGCCGCGGTCTCCCGACACGGGCAGGCACCCTGTCGGCGCTGTTACGTAAACGTAATGTTTACTCATGTCACACGCGAAGGTCGCGGTCAAGTCGGCCAGGAGCGCCCGAAGGGGTTGCGGACCCGGCACAACGGCATGAAACCCCGGGTACCGCTCTTGATCCAAATCAATTGTCCCGGGGCCGCGACATGCGACTTTTGTTTCCCGAACCGACGTTCGGTCGGCCCCCGAGTTTCCGGCGGAGTCCCCGGGTCGGGCGAGTCGTCGTGTCGGCATACCCACGACAGAGCACGCGGGAGACCCAAGTCATGCAGGCCAGATGCAAAATCCTGATCGCCGGCGCCGTAAGCCTGGCATTGACCAGCTCCGCGGCCCTTGCCGGGGTGCCGGCGAGCGAGGCCGCGAAACTGGGCAAGAGCCTGACGCCGATCGGCGCGATCAGGGCCGGCAACGCCGACGGCACCATCCCCGAATGGAGTGGCGGCCTCGCCAATCCACCGCAGCGGCCCGGCCCGAACCACTACCTGGCCAACCCCTACAAGAAGGACCAGGTCGAGTTCACCATCACGGCGGCCAACTACAAGCAGTACCAGGACAAGCTCTCGCCGGGCCTGATCGCGATGTTCAGGCACTACCCGGACTTCAGGATGAACGTCTATCCGACGCATCGCCCGGCGTCGTACCCGGAGAAGGTCTACGACTGGACCAAAAAGAATGCCCTGCATGCCGTGCTCAAGGGCCAGAACGGCGTCGAAGACGCCGCGGTCGGCTTCCCCTTCCCGATCCCGAAGAACGGTGCCGAGGTCCTCTGGAACCACTCCCAGGCCTGGCACTATCCGCACTCCTCGCTGCAGCACTTCGACCGCGCGATCGTGGGCCAGGACGGCAGCTTCTACGACGTGAAGATGCGGATCTGGATCAAGTACGTCTACAACAACTTCAACTCGACGCCGGCGAAGCTGGCCAAGATGAATCCCCCCAACATGAACGTCTACTTCCTGCAGGTGGTGGATTCGCCGTCCCGCCTGGCCGGCGAGGTGCTGCTGGTGTGGGAGCCGATCAACCAGGAGGCCCACAAGCGCAGCGCCTGGATCTACAACCCGGGCCAGCGCCGCGTGCGCCGGGCGCCCAACGTGGAGTTCGACAACACCACCGGCACCCACTCCGACGGCCTGCAGACCGACGACCAGTTCAACATGTGGAACGGCTCGCTGGAGCAGTACAACTGGAAGCTGCTGGGCAGAAAGGAGATGTACATCCCCTATGACAGCTACGCACTGGAGCAGGACGGCCTGACGCCCAGTGACATCGTGCGCGCCCGTCACATCAACCCGAAGCTGGCGCGCTACGAGCTGCACCGGGTGTGGATCGTCGAGGGCACGCTCAAGAAGGGCATCCGCGACATCTACAGCAAGCGGGTGTTCTACCTCGACGAGGACAGCTGGAACATCGCGCTGGCGGACTGGTACGACGACCGCGGGGACCTGTGGCGCGTGGGCCAGGGCTACCTCAAGGACTACTACGACATCCCGTCCACCGGGTACGCCCTGTACACCATCAACGACCTGAGTTCGGGCCGCTACATCGCGATGAATATCGTCAGCGGCAATCCCACGGAAGCCCATACCTACGCCGACTCGATGTTCACGCCCGCCAACCTGCGGCGCGTGGGCGTTCGCTGATCTCCCTTCGATACCCCTCGCCGGAGGCCGCCGCGTGATTGCGCGACGGCCCCGGCACCTCCTTTCGACACGCCCGCGGAAACGCGTACCCCGGCACGACGCAGCCGCCGGGCTCCGGATGCCTGTCACCGATCTTCCGGAAGCGATCGCCCGGGCTGCCGGTGCCGGAAAGACCGACAGGAGCGCGGGCATGACGCACTGCCCGTGATCGAATTACTCAAATCCTGATTGATATGGAACGCTATGTATACCTCGTGCGTGTTCCCCCTCAGGTACGGCCGGGCGCGCGCCGTGATGTCGCGCGCGGCAGCGGGAGGGTGGAATCGTGCAACTGCGGGAAAGCTGGGCCTGGTCGATCATCGTGCTGGCAATCGCGGCCGCGCCGGCGCATGCGCTGGCCGGTGGGCCGCCGCCGGATTCGACCATGACCCCGGTCACGCCCCGCGACACCAGCGAGCAGCTGTTCATGCAACGGCTCGCCCGGCGCATTCCGCGCCCGGAGATCGCGCACGCCCCGTCCCTGCACGCCTTTTCGCCCCGCCGGCCACGGGCCGCGGCGCAGACGCGACACGCCCGGGAGCTCGACCGGGAAGCCGACGCGGCTGCCCGGGATGCCCGTCAGGCCGGCCGGCAGATGAACCAGGCCCGGCACGAGGTCGAGCAGCAGGCGCACGACGTACGCCACGCTGCCGGGCTGCCGTAAGCGGCGCTTCCGTTCAGGCTTTCGGCGGCTCCGCGTCGATCACGTGTCCGGGATCCGGCTGCTCCTCCGCGGGCGCCTGCGAGTAGTCGCCGAAGGCGCCGTCGCGGCGCTTCACCACGGCCGGAATGCCCGCCTGCTCGGCCTCGCGGATAAACGCGAGGGCATCGGGGGTATTGCGCATCAGCCCGTCCAGGATCGGGCCGAGGGTCTGGGTGCTGGACAGTCCCATGTTCTCGTACGCGTGGTTGACCACCAGCTTCATGGCGGCGAGCTGGGAGGACGGGATCGTGGCGAGCTGCTCGGCACTGCGGCGCACGGTGGACTCGAGCTCGGCGAATGGCACCGCCTCGTTGATCAGCTCGATGTCCGCGGCTTCCCGTCCCGACAGTGGCTTCCCGGTCAAGGCGTACTCCTTGGCCTTCGTCAGGCCCAGGCGATACAGCCACATGCCGGAAAGGTACGCGCCCCACATGCGAGAATAGGGCGTGCCGATGCGCGCGTCCTCCGCGGCGATGACGAGATCGGCGCACAGCGCCGTGTCGCTGCCGCCGCCGACGCACCAGCCGTGCACCTGGGCGATCACCGGCTTGGGGGCGCGCCACATGCTCATGAACTTCTGCGTGGGCGCCAGCTGCTGCGCGGTGGCGAAGGCGAAATCCTTGCCCGGGTCCCAGCGGCCGTCGGTGGCAATGTAGCGGTCCCAGTGGGTGAAGCCTCCGCCGAAGTCGTAGCCGGCGCAGAAGGCGCGGCCGGCGCCGCGCAGCACGATCACCTTCACCGCCTCGTCATGCACGGCCTCGTCGATCGCGGCCTCGAACTCGTCCGGCATCGGCGGCACGATGGTATTGAGACGCTCCGGCCGGTTCAGCGTGATGAAGGCGATTGGCGGATCGGTCCGGTAGAGCAGGGTCTCGTAGCTCATGGGCGGCTCCCTGTTGGCGGTTGTAGACTGACGGGATGCTGACCCGGTACGGGCAAACAGACAACCAACGGAGCCGGCCATGGCATTCCGCTTCTGGCGACGGCTGAAGATCGCGCCGGGTGTAACCCTCAATCTCGGCAAGTCCGGCGGCTCGCTGTCATTCGGCCCGCGCGGGGCAAAGCTCACCCTCGGCCCCCACGGCCGGCGCACCAGCGTCGGCATCCCGGGCACCGGCCTGTTCTATACCAGCACGTCCGGACGTTCGCGCCATCGCTCCGGGAACGGCGCGCCGCACGCCCCGAAGGTGCGCTCCGAGGACCGGCTCACGCTGGGCTTTTTCCGGCGCCTGTTCACGTCTCCGGAGGAACAGGCGCTGGTCGACGGCTGCCGTGAGCTGGCGCTGGGCGACGACGAGCAGGCCATGACCCACCTGGCGGGAGCCACGCATATCGCGGACGGGCTCTACCTGGCCGGCTTCCTGGCGCTGAAGCTGGAACGGCCGGAGGACGCGGCGCGCTGGCTGGGCGAGGCCGCCCGGCGCAGCCAGGAGCTCGACACCCACCTGCAGCGCTACGGGGTCTCGGCGACCATGAGCCTGCCCATTACCGACGAGGTCACCGCCCACGTCGGACCCCACCTGCGCGGCGTGCTGCTGGGGCTGGTGGAGGCCTTCCAGCGCCTGGACCGCCGCGAAGACGCCGTCGCCACGCTGCATCGGCTGCGCGGGCTCGAGCCCGACGACGTCGTCGTGCGGCTCTCGCTGGCCGAACTCTTGCTCGAGCAACGGCCGCAGGACCACGACGCCTGCGAACGGGTCGTGCGCCTGGCCGGCGAGGTGGAAAACGAGACCCCGGTGCACGCGGCGCTGATGCTGTACAAGGGCCGCGCGCTGCGCGGACTGGGCCTGCCCGAGGCCGCCCGGGACACGCTCACGGCCGCCCTGCGGCGCAAGAAGGACCGCCCGGATGACCTGCTCAAGGCGCTGCGCTACGAGCGCGCCCTCGCCTACGGCGAGTTGGGACGCAAGAGCCGTGCCCGCGGCGAGCTGGAAAAGCTCTACGCCGAGGACCCCGACTACCGGGACGTCGCCCGGCGCCTGGGCCTGTGACCCGGATCGCCCGGGGAACCCGCGCGGCGCGCTCCCGTCAGAGGTGGAGAGGCCGCCGCCGGCTGCGGCGCAAACGCGTTCGCCCCGCCGCCCGACGTCTTGAACGGCGCTCCGAACTGCCCTAGAGTCGTTTATCGGTTAAAAGACCAACTGTTCGCCGCCCGGAACGGCTTCCGGGCGAAACATGGACGAAGGGGAGCCCAGAAGCATGACGACCCCCCGGGGAACCGGACCCCGCCGCCGCAATGGTTAGCGCACCGGAGCTGCCAGATCCCGCGGACCAGGAGTACCAGGCGAGCATCCTTCCCGGCGTCTCGCGGACCTTCGCGCTGACCATCCCGCAGCTGCCCGCCGGCCTGCGGGAGGCGGTCACGAACGCGTATCTCCTGTGCCGCATCGCGGACACGATCGAGGACGACCCCGAGCTGCCGATCCCGGAGAAGGAAGACTTCCACGCACTGTTCCGGGCCGTCGTCGCCGGCCGGCACGAGGCCGGCGCTTTCGCCGCCCGGGTGCTGCCCCGGCTGTCACCCGAAACCCCGGAGGCCGAGCAGGAGCTCATCCGCAACACCGAGCGGGTAATCGCGGTGACGCACTCGCTGCGGCCGGTCCAGCAGAGAGCCCTGGCCCGGTGCGTGGACGTCATGTGCACCGGCATGCCCGATTTCCAGCGCAACAGCCGTCCGGACGGGCTGGACAACCTGGGCGAGATGGACCGCTACTGCTACTACGTCGCGGGCGTGGTCGGCGAGATGCTCACGGAGCTGTTCTGCGACTACTGTCCGGAGCTGGCGCCGAAGCGGGAAGAGATGCTGCGCCTCGGGGTGTCCTTCGGCCAGGGGCTGCAGATGACCAACATCCTCAAGGACACCTGGGACGATCGCTCCCGCGGGGCCTGCTGGCTGCCGCGCGACATCTTCCTGGAGGAGGGCTTCGACCTGGCGCGCCTGGGCGAGGATCGCGACGATCCGGGGTTCGAGGCCGGCATGGTGCGGTTGATCGGCATCGCCCATGAGCACCTGCGCGACGCGCTGCGCTACACCCTGATGATCCCGCCCGCGCAGACGGGCATGCGGCGCTTCTGCCTGTGGGCGATCGGCATGGCGATCCTGACCCTGGACAAGATCCACTCCAATCCGGCGTTCACCGCCACGGAGGAGGTCAAGATCTCCCGGCGCGCGGTGCGCGCGACCATTTTGATGACCAATCTCGCCACGGAGCACGACCGCTGGCTGCGCAGCCTTTTCCGCTGGACCGCGCGGAACCTCCCCGACGGCGACCGGGGCCCGCCGCGTGGATGGTCGCGCGCATCCGGCGCGGATTCATCCCCCCAGGGCTAGGCGGCATTCCCGATCCCCGGCAGGAAGGCCGCGACCGGCGCTGCCGGAACCGGAACCAGACACGACTGCGACAGAGGCACGGCCACCGATGAGCAAAGAGACGTTCGCTGCAAGGGACGCCGCGACGGCAGGCGCTGCCGGGCCGGCGCCCGACCTGTCCCCGTCCCGGGTGGAGGACGCCGTCGCGCGTGCGCGCACGGGCCTGCTCGAGCTGCAGCATCCCGACGGCCACTGGTGTTTCGAGTTCGAGGCGGACTGCACGATCCCGGCCGAGTACATCATGATGATGCACTACATGGACGAGATCGACACCGGGCTCGAGGCGAAGATTGCCGCCTACCTGCGGCGGAACCAGAACGAGAGCGACGGCGGCTGGCCGCTCTACTACGGCGCGGAGATGGAGATCAGCTGCTCGATCAAGAGCTACTTCGCCCTCAAGCTCGCCGGCGACGACCCGGACGCGCCGCACATGAAACGGGCCCGCGAGGCGATCCTGGCGAAGGGCGGCGTGGTCAACGCCAACGTGTTCACCCACATCGCGCTGGCGCTGTTCGGCGAGGTGCCCTGGAGCGGGGTGCCGTTCATCCCGGTCGAGATCATGCTGCTGCCGCGCTGGTTCTTCTTTCACCTGAGCAAGGTGTCCTACTGGTCGCGCACGGTGATGGTGCCGCTGTTCATCCTGTGCACGCTCAAGCCGCGCGCCCGCAACCCGAGGGGCGTCGGCGTGCGCGAGCTGTTCACGGTGCCGCCCGAGGAGGAGACCCGCTGGTTCAAGTCCTGGTCCTTCCTCAACCGGGTTTTCCTCCTGCTGGACAAGGTCGGCCGCGGCGTCGAGCCCCTGATCCCCAGGCGGATGCGCGCACGGGCCATGCGCAAGGCGGAGGACTGGTTCACCGCCCGCCTCAACGGCGAAGGCGGCCTGGGCGCGATCTTCCCCGCCATGGTCAATGCCTACGAGGCGATGGACGCGCTGGGCTACGACCGGGAGCACCCGTACTGCGTCACCGCGCGCGAGGCGCTGCACCAGCTGCTGATCGTCAAGGAGGACGAGGCCTACTGCCAGCCCTGCGTCTCCCCCGTGTGGGACACCGCTTTCGGCTGCATGGCGCTGCAGGAGGAGGCCGGCGGCGACACGCCGGAGCCCGCCCGGCGCGGGCTGGAGTGGCTGGCCGAACGCCAGCTCACCGACGCTCCCGGCGACTGGCAGGACAACCATCCCGACCTGCCGGGCGGGGGCTGGCCCTTCCAGTACCGGAACGACTATTACCCGGACCTCGACGACACCGCCCTGGTCGCCTGGTCCATGCACCGTACCGGCGACAGCCGTTTCGAGGAGCCCATCCGCCGCGCGGCGGACTGGCTGGCGGGCATGCAGTCCAGGAACGGCGGTTTCGCCGCGTTCGATTCCGACAACGATCATTACTACCTGAACGAGATCCCGTTCGCCGACCACGGTGCCCTGCTCGACCCGCCCACCAGCGACGTCAGCGCACGGGTGCTGGCCCTGCTGGGGCGGCTCGGACGGCCGCAGGACGAGGCGGTGAAACGCCGCCTGATCGCGTTCCTGAAGGACGAGCAGGAAGCGGACGGATCCTGGTACGGACGCTGGGGCACCAACTACGTCTACGGCACCTGGTCCATGCTGATCGCCTGCGAACAGGAGGGCATCTCCCCGGACGAGCCCTGGGTCCGCAAGGCCATCGACTGGCTCAAGGGCATGCAGCGCGACGACGGCGGCTGGGGCGAGGACAACGGCACCTACGAGGTGCCGCCGCACGGACACCGCGGCTACGCCAGCACGCCCTTCCACACCGCCTGGGCGATGCTCGGCCTGATGGCGGTCGGCGAGGGCGACAGCGAGGAGGTGCGCCGCGGCGCCGAGTACCTGATTCGCACCCAGCGCGAGGAGGACGGGCTCTGGCGCACTCCCTGGTACTCGGCGCCCGGCTTTCCCCGGGTGTTCTACCTGAAGTACCACGGCTACGATGCGTACTTCGCGTTCTGGGCGCTGGCCCGCTACCGCAACCAGCTGCGCGAGGGCCGGACCTGAAGCGCGTCGGCATCGTCGTCGCGATCCCGCGGGAAGGGCGCTGCCTCGCCGCGCCTGCCAGGGCCGCCGGGGCACTGCTGCGCGTCGGGGGCGTCGGCCAGCTCCGGGCCGGGCAGGCGGCCGGCGCGCTGGCCGACGCCGGCGCGTCGTGCCTGGTCAGCTGCGGTTTCGCCGGCGGCCTCGATCCCGCCCTCCGCCCGGGGGACATCGTGCTGGCCGACACGGTCATCCACGCCGGCGGCGAAACCCTGCCGACCGATCCCGCCTGGCGCGACTGGCTCGCGGGCCGCCTGGATGGCGTCCGGGGCGGCGCGTTGCTGAGCGTCGAGGCGCCGGTGGCCGAATGCGCTGCCAAGCAACGTCTCCACGAGGCGCACGCGGCGCTCGCGGTCGACATGGAGAGCGCCGCGGTCGCGCGCGTGGCGGCACGCCGGGGCCTGCCCTTCGCGGCGCTGCGGGTGGTGCTCGATCCCGCCCGGGTGTCCCTGCCGGACGCGGCGCTGGGCGCGCTGGACCCGGCCGGCCGCCTGCGCCCGGCGCGTCTCGCCGGCTCGCTGCTGCGCGGCCCCGTGCAGATCGTGTCGCTGCTGCGCCTGTCGCTGTACACTCGCCACGCCGAGACCGCCCTGCGCGGCCTGGCACGGGAACTGGAACAGGGCTGGGGACCACCGTGACCACACTGATCACCGGCGCAACGGGATTCGTGGGATCCGCCGTGCTGCGGCACCTGCTCGAGGCCGGGTACCCGGTGCGTGCGCTGGTGCGCCCGCGCAGCGATCCCCGCAACCTGGCGGATCTCCCCGTCGAGCGCATCGAGGGCGACCTGACCGACGCCGGCTCGCTGCGCCGCGCGCTCGAGGGCTGCGATGCGCTGTTCCACGTGGCCGCGGACTATCGCCTGTGGACGCCCGACACGCGCACGCCCTACCGGGTCAACGTCGACGGCAGCCGCGCGCTCATGCACGCCGCGCTGGATGCCGGCGTGCGCCGGATCGTCTATACCAGCAGCGTGGCCGTGCTGGGCCTGCACGCGGACGGCTCGCCGGCGGACGAGAACACCCCGGTGTCACTGGCGGACATGATCGGCCACTACAAGCGTTCCAAGTACCTCGCCGAGGAGGCCGTGCGCGAGCTGGTGCGCACCCGGGACCTGCCCGCCGTGATCGTCAATCCCTCGACCCCCGTGGGTCCGCGCGACACGCGTCCGACCCCCACCGGCCAGATGATCCGGGATGCGGCGGCCGGTCGCATGCCGGCCTACGTGGACACCGGCCTGAACATCGTCCACGTGGATGACGTCGCCGCCGGCCACCTGCTGGCGTACGAGCACGGCCGACCCGGGGAGCGTTACGTGCTGGGCGGGGACGACATGACCCTGCAGCAGATCCTCTCGGAGATCAGCCGCCTGAGCGGCCGTCGGCCGCCGCGGGTGCGCCTGGCGCCGTCGCTGATCCTGCCGGTGGCGTATGCCGCCGAGGCATGGGCCTCGGTCAGCAAACGCGAGCCGCTGGTCACGGTCACCGGCGTGCGGCTGGCGCGCAAGCGGATGTTCTTCTCCTCGCGCAAGGCGCGCGAGCAGCTGGGTTACGCCGCGCGTCCGGCCGGGGAGGCCCTGGCGGATGCCGTGCGCTGGTTCCGCGGAGGCAGCTGAGCGCGCTCCCTCAGCTGGTCTTGGTGCGGCCGTGGAGGCTGACCACGGCGCCGTCCTGGCTCGCGTCCGGGTGCTGCCGGAAGCGCTCGATGGTGTCCCGGATGCCCGCGGCGTCGAGACCCGCATCGGTGAGCTGGTCCTCGCGCGAGCCGTGCTCGACGAAGCGGTCCGGCAGGCCGATGTTCAGCAGGTCGACGTGGATCCGCGCGGCGGACAGATACTCGCCGACCGCGCTGCCGGCGCCGCCGGCGACGACGTTGTCCTCGACCGTCACCAGCATCTCGTGTTCGCTCGCGAGCTGGCGGATCATCTCGTGGTCGAGCGGCTTGACGAAGCGCATGTTGACCACCGTGGCGTCCAGCTCCTCGCCCACCTCGAGGGAAGGCGCCAGCATCGCGCCGAAGGCGAGGATCGCCATGCCCTTGCCGCGGCGCCGGGTCTGCGCCTTGCCGATCGGCAGTGCCTCCATCTTGTCCTCGACCGGCACCCCCGGGCCGTTGCCGCGCGGGTAGCGCACCGCCGTCGGCTGGTCCAGCTGGAAGCCGGTGTAGAGCATCTGCCGCGTCTCGTTCTCGTCCGCCGGCGCCATCACCACCATGTTGGGCACGCAGCGCAGGTAGCTCAGGTCGAACGCGCCGTGATGGGTCGGGCCGTCCGCACCCACCACCCCGGCACGGTCGATCGCGAACAGGACCGGCAGATTCTGCAGTGCCACGTCATGGATCAGCTGATCGTAGGCCCGCTGCAGGAAGGTCGAGTAGATCGCCACCACCGGCTTGAGCCCGTCGCAGGCCATGCCGGCCGCGACCGTCACCGACTGCTGCTCGGCGATGGCGACGTCCAGGTAGCGGTCCGGGAAACGCTTCTCGAACTCCACCAGCCCGGAGCCCTCCCGCATTGCCGGCGTGATGCCCATCAGGCGCGGGTCGCGCCCGGCCATGTCGCACAGCCACTTGCCGAACACCTGGCTGTAGGTGGGTGCCGAGGGCTTGCCCGACTTCTTGATCCCCACCTTGGGATCGAACGGCTTGACGCCGTGGTAGGCGACCTGGTCGGCCTCCGCGTGCCGGTAGCCCTTGCCCTTGCGCGTGATCACGTGCAGCAGGCGCGGCCCGGTGTGGCCGCGCAGGTTCTCGAGGGTCTGCACCAGCGTCGGCAGGTCGTGACCGTCGATCGGGCCGAAGTAGTTGAAGCCCAGCGCCTCGAACAGCGCCCCCGGGACCAGCATCCCCTTGGCGTGCTCCTCGAACCGCTTGGCGAACTCCCACGCCGGGGGCATGTGCTTGAGCACCTGCTTGCCGCCCTCGCGCAGGGCCGAGTAGAAACGGCCGGAGGTCGTGCGCGCCAGGTAGTTGGTCAGGGCGCCGACGTTGGGCGAGATCGACATCCGGTTGTCGTTCAGGATCACCAGCAGGTCGGGACGCAGGTCGCCGGCATTGTTCATCGCCTCGTAGGCCATGCCGCAGGTCATCGCTCCGTCCCCGGTGATGGTCACGACCTTGCGGTTGGCGCCGGTGCGCTGGGATGCGATGGCCATGCCCAGCGCCGCGCCGATCGAGGTCCCGGCGTGCCCGACGCCGAAGGTGTCGTATTCGCTCTCGGCCCGGCGCGGGAACGGCGCCAGGCCGTCCCACTTGCGAATGGTCCCGAGCTCCTCGCGGCGCCCGGTGAGAATCTTGTGCGGATAGGCCTGATGGCCCACGTCCCAGACGAGCCGGTCGTCCGGGGTGCTGAATACGTAGTGCAGCGCGATGGTGAGCTCGACCGCCCCGAGGCCCGCCCCGAGGTGGCCGCCGTTTGCAGCGATGGTGTCCAGCAGGTAGTTTCGCAACTCCTCTGCCAGCTGCTCCAGGTCGGCCCGGTCGAGCGCTCTCACGTCCGCCGGCTTGTCAATGCTTTTCAGCAGAGGGTAGGGCATTCGGTGTTCTCCCCGCTCCATGGTTCGGGATTTGGCTGCCGAAGTGCCGGATAGGTTCCGCACTCCGTCGCATTCCCGCCATCGTAATGACAACAGCTGTCGGCCGCATCATGCAAAAGTATACGGCCTCGCGTATCCTTTATTACATAACTTGATACCAATGTAGTTCAAATGCTAATAGTGACGAAGTCCCGCAATTCAGGCATACCGGGCCTCGCCGCGACAGCGGGGATGCCGGGCGCGTCACGGGAGGTGATTCCGGCCGCCACTCCCTGATACGGTATGCATGGTGCGGGAACCGCCCGGCGGCCGCGCCGGCCGGAAGCGCCGGAACGGCGGCCAGGGCACGCAAGAACACCAAATGCGGAGCAGGTTATGGAAGCGACTCTCGCACAACCGCGGGGATTCTGCGCCGGCGTCGTACGCGCCGTGGACATCGTCGAGCGCGCACTCGACCGCTATGGCGCCCCCGTCTACGTTCTCCACGAGATCGTGCACAACGGGCACGTGGTGCGGGACCTGGAGAACCGCGGCGCCATCTTCGTGGAGTCCCTGGACGAGATCCCCCGGGGTGCCGTGACCATCTTCAGCGCCCACGGCGTATCGCGATCGGTGGTCACGGAAGCCGATTCCCGCGGCCTCGAGGTGATCGACGCGACCTGCCCGCTGGTCACCAAGGTGCACAAGCAGGCGCAGCGCTTCGATCTCGAGGGGCGCGAGGTGATCATCATCGGCCACGTCGGGCATCCCGAGGTGGAAGGCACGCGCGGGTCGATCAACGGGCCGGTGCACGTGCTGTGCTCCGTCGAGGAGGTGGAGCAGCTGGCGGTACAGGATCCCTCCCACCTGGCCTACGTGACCCAGACGACGCTCAGCCTGGACGACACCCAGGCGGTGGTGGAGGCCCTCAAGCGGCGCTTCCCGGACATCCGCGGGCCCGGCCTCAAGGACATCTGCTATGCCACGCAGAACCGGCAGAACGCCGTCCGGGACCTCGCCGCCGACTGCGACGTGATGCTGGTGGTGGGCGCGCGCAACAGCTCGAACTCCAACCGGCTGCGCGAGGTCGGGGAACAACAGGGTACCCGCGCCTATCTGATACAGAGCGAAGACGACATCGATCCGTCCTGGTTCGACCGGGATTCGCGCATCGGAATCACGGCGGGAGCGTCCGCGCCGGAGGTCCTGGTGCAGCGCGTCCTGGACCGGCTCAAGGGCCTGGGCCTGACGGATGTGCACGAGGCGGACGGCATCCACGAGGTCACGACCTTCGCACTGCCGTCCGCGGTACTGTAGAAGCTTTCGGGCATCGCGCGGCACGCGCCGGATGCGGCGGCCTGCGAAAGTCCGGGACGGATTTCCCGCGGTCGCCTATAGTTCGAATGCACGCGGCGGGGGAAACAGCCCCCGCCCCGGCCACAAGGAGAAGGCATGGGAATACCGCTGATCCAGCAAGCGAGAGTGGGCAGCTACATCATCGGCAAGAAGCTCAAGGGTGAGAAGCGCTATCCGCTGGTTCTCATGCTCGAGCCGCTGTTCCAGTGCAACCTGGCCTGCCCGGGTTGCGGCAAGATCGACTACGAGCAGGACATCCTCAAGCAGCGCATGAGCGTCGAGGACGCTCTCGGCGCCGTGGACGAGTGCGGCGCGCCGGTGGTCTCGATCCCCGGGGGCGAGCCCCTGATCCACAAGGACATCGTGGAGATCGTCGAGGGCATCATCGCGCGCAAGAAGTTCGTCTACCTGTGCACGAACGCCGTGCTGCTGGAGAAGAAGCTGCACCTGTTCGAGCCCTCGCCCTACCTGACGTTCTCGGTGCACCTGGACGGCGACCGCGAGCGCCACGACGAGTCGGTCGACCGCGACGGCGTGTTCGACAAGGCGGTTTCGGCGATCCGTACCGCCGCCGAGCGCGGCTTCCGGGTGAACGTCAACTGCACCCTGTTCGACGGCGAGGATCCCGAGCGCGTGGCCGGGTTCTTCGACCACGTCTCCACGCTGGGGATCGAGGGCATCACCGTTTCGCCGGGCTACAGCTACGAGCACGCGCCGGACCAGGACGTGTTCCTGCCCCGCACGCGCAGCAAGGAGCTGTTCCGGGACATCTTCCGCAACGGCAAGAAGCGGAACAAGAAGTGGCCGCTGAACCACTCGAGCCTGTTCCTCGACTTCCTGGCGGGCAACCAGGCTTACGAGTGCACGCCCTGGAGCAACCCGACCTACAACATCTTCGGCTGGCAGAAGCCGTGCTACCTGCTGGTGGACGAAGGCTACGCGTCCAGCTTCCGCGAGCTGATGGAAGAGACCGAGTGGGAGCACTACGGCTTCGGGCGCAATCCCAAGTGCGACAACTGCATGGCGCACTGCGGCTACGAGGGCACGGCCGTCGAGGACGTGTTCCGTCATCCGCTGAAGGCCTTCATGAAGTCCCTGACCGGACCGCGCACGGAGGGCCCGATGGCCCGCGAGCTGCCGATCCGCTACGACCCGAAGAACCGCCCTTCCCCGGCAGAAGGCAACGAGGTGCGGGTACCGGTGGAGGACATCTCGCACCGCTACGGCAACCGTTGAGTGCACTGGCTCGAGCTCGCGCTCCCCGGCTGCCTGATGTGGCTCGGCGTGCTCCTGGCCCCCTGGCAGCCGTGGCGGGTGCGCGAGCGGCTCGAGGCCGACCCGGCCGGACGGCCGCCTTCCCTGGATGACGTAACGGTCCTGATCCCCGCGCGCGACGAGGCCGACGTGATCGGCGAGACGCTCGCCGGCGTGCGCGACCAGGGAGCCGGTGCGCGCGTGGTGGTCATCGACGATGGCTCCACGGACGGTACCGCCGCCACGGCGCGGGAGGCCAGAGCGGAAGTGGTCGCGGGCAGTCCCCTGCCGGACGGCTGGGCCGGCAAGCTCTGGGCGCTCGAGCAGGGCCGCCGCACGGTCGACACCCCCCTGATCCTGCTGCTGGACGCCGACATCCGGCTGCAGCCCGGCACCCTGGCGGCCATGCGGACCCGGCTGCACCGCGACCGGCTGCAGCTGGTCTCGCTGATGGCCGAGCTGCGCATGCACAGCTTCTGGGAACGCATGCTGCTTCCGGCCTTCGTGTTCTTCTTCCGGCTGCTGTACCCGTTCGGTCTCGCCAACGACCCGCGCCGCCGCATGGCGGCGGCCGCCGGGGGCTGCCTGCTGCTGGAGGCGTCCGCCCTGGACCGGGCCGGCGGCTTCGCGAGCCTGCGCGGGGCGATCATCGACGACTGCTCCCTGGCCCGCCGGATCAAGGATGCCGGGGGACGCACCTGGGTGGGGCTGAGCCACGCCGCGAGCAGCCTGCGGCGCTACGAGAGCCTGGCCGCCATTCGCGACATGGTCGCCCGGTCCGCCTACACGCAGCTGCGCTACTCCCCGCTGCTGCTGCTGCTGTGCAGCGTGCTCATGGTCGCCGCCTTCTGGCTCCCGCTCGCCGCCCTGGCGGGCCCGGCGCCGGCCCGCGCGGTGGCGCTCGCGTCCCTCGCCGGCATGGCCCTCGCCTACCTGCCGACGCTGCGCTTCTACCGGCTCCGGCCATGGTGGTGCCTGGCGCTGCCGGCGATCGGCGGCTGCTTCCTGGCGATGACCTGGATTTCGGCGCTACGCTACTGGCGCGGCGAGCGCTCGCGCTGGAAGGGGCGGGTCTACCAGCGGGGATGAGGTGCCGCATCGGCGCCACGGGATTCGAAACGGGGCTTTCCGTCCCGCCGCCGGCGGGCGGGAGTGGACGTCACGGGGGATCGGGCAACGACATGTCGGCACCTGCCACGGACCTGCCACGCGACCGGCAGACGCCACGCCACGGCGCATCGCTGCGCTGCCTGTTCGCCGTGCACGACTGGGGCCTCGGCCATGCCACCCGCGACCTGCCGCTGATCCGGGCGCTCGCCGACGCCGGGCACGCGGTGACGGTGCTCTCCACCGGTCGCGCCATGACGCTGCTGCAGCAGGAGCTCGGCGGGCGCTGCGAGTACCTCGACTACCCGGACATGCCCAAGCCGCTGGGCCGCACGGCGGCCGGCTTCTACGTGCGGATGAGCCTGAGCATGCCGCGGGTGCTGTGGCTGTTCCGCCGCGAGCGCGGGCTCACGCGCCGGCTGGTGCGCGAGCGGCGCCTCGACCGGGTGATCTCCGACAGCCGCTTCGGAGTGGTCTCCACCGAGGTGCCCAGTTACTACATCTTCCATTCCCTGCGCCAGATCATGCCGCGCCCCCTGCGGCCCTTCGACCGGCTGGTGGAGCACAACCAGCGCCGCATGCTCTCGGACGCGCGCCTGGTGCTGGTACCGGACCAGGAGGAGGACGGCATCGCCGGCCGCCTGTGCCACGACCTGGCTTTCGACTGGAGCGGCCGCGCCGCCTACCTCGGGATCCTCTCCAGCGTGCGCGCCGAGCCGGTGGAGCAGGACGTCGACGTATTCATCAGCGTCTCGGGCGCGGAGCCGCAGCGCAGCTACTTCGAGCAGGTGGTCCTGGAGCAGGTCCCGCGGCTCCGCGGGCGCCGCGTGGAGGTCGCCCTGGGTCGGCCCGACCTCCCCTATCGCCGCTGGCAGCACGGCGGCGCCACCGTGCACACCTATCTCGACCGCGCCGGCCAGCAGCGCATGCTCAACCGGGCGCGGCTGGTGGTCACGCGTTCCGGCTACACCACCATGATGGAGCTGGCCGAGCTGGGCCGGCGGGCGCTGCTGGTGCCGACCGTGGGGCAGAGCGAGCAGGAGTACCTGGCCGATTACCATCACCGCCGCGGCCATGCACACGCGGTGCGCCAGTCCGAGCTCGACCTGGAGCGCGACGTCCCGCGGGCGGAACGCACGCCGGGCCTGCCTCGGGCGCACCCGACGGCGGAATCAGTCCGCCGGTTCCTGGAGCTGGTCGGCGCTGGCGCTGGCGCGGACGAGGTCGCGCCGCAGCCAGAACAGGACCGGAAGGCAGAGTAGCCAGATGCAGGCGGTCCATACCAGGCGGAAGCCGAGCAGCATCGCCAGCCCCTCGGTAAAGCTGTAGCCCCAGGCCTGGGCGGCACCCATTCCCGCGATCTCCACCACCCCGACCTGGCTGGTCACGCCGCCGAACACCAGCGCGATGGAGAGCGAGAAGGCGTACACGCCCGCGGCCTGCACGTAGCCCAGCCGCTCGACCCCCACGCCGTGGCTGATGGTGTGAAACGCCAGCACCAGGGCGGCGATGTAGAGCACCGTCAGCCATCCCCGGCGGCCCAGGATACGCAGGTCCGCCAGCATCGCCAGGGCCTGCAGGAACTCGACCGGCGCTCGCGCCGGCAGCTTCAGGGCGCGGGTGACCCGGGCGGCCCCGCGGCGCAGCCCGCGCCAGCGGGTCAGCAACAGGACGACCGCCACCAGCCCGGAGAAACAGGCGAGCGCCAGTGGACGCAGCCACGGCCAGCCGTGCACGCCGGTGATCGCCAGCACCAGGAAAAGCAGCCCGGCCTCGAATACCAGCATCAGGGTGGTGACCGCGGCCGAGCGGTACAGGCCCGAGCCCTGCAGCCGCTGCAGCAGATAGTTCTGGGCGTAAATCCCGAGCGGCAGGGTGAGGGTGAGCTCGCCGACGGCATAGGCGAGCAGCACGTGGCGCCAGCGCGCCCGGATCCGCAGCTCGTTGAGGAACCCGCGAAACTGGAGACCCTTGAGCGCCAGATAGGCCGCCGCCAGCCCGAGCGTCCAGAGCAGGTAGGGCACCGGTATCCGCGCGATCCGCGCGAGCACCTGCGGCACGTCCGACAGGCTCACCGCCGCCGCCAGGAGTCCCCCGGCGAGCAGCAACGGCACCGCCACCTTGGGCTGGCGCACCAGCTGCAGGAGCCGTCCCGCCCGTCCTCTCATCGGCACGCGCCCCGCCCCAGCGCGGCGTGGACCGTCGCGATCGAGTCCATCTCGTTGCGGAAATAGCGCAGCAGCGACTCGCCCCTGTCCGCCCCCCGCCGGCGGAAGAACGCGACGCACTCCTCCACCCGCTCCTCGCGGCGCGCCGGATCCAGCAGCAGCGGGTCCACGGGTACGCCACCATCCTCGCAGCGGGCCGCCGCCTCGCCCAGGTAACGCGCCAGGGCCCGGGGCGCCGAACCCGACAGGTCGACGCGCCGATCCCCGAAGTAGCACGCGGCCAGATGGCTGGCGTTCACGGTCCACTGCTTCAGGATCGCCTGCCCCGCCATCGCGTCGGTCTCCCGACGGGAGCGCCCCCGCAGGTCCATGCGCGGCTCGCCCACCCGGATCAGCACCCGCGCCCGGCCCGGTCGCAGGGAGTCGTAGCTGAGCGCGACGGGCAGCACGGGGGCGACCCGCTCGGGCGTGTTCAGCAGGTGATGCAGCGCGCGGCGGGGCCGGCCGAAGCGTCCGTCGCGGGAGACCGTGCCCTCGGGCTCCAGCACGACCGTCTCCCCGGCCTCCAGCAGCTCCACGAACACCTGCAGCTGACGTTCGATGGTGTCGCGCTCGTGCGGCTGCAGCGCGCGCAGCGCCTCCAGCGTGGAACGCCGGAATGCCCGCCGCCGGGCCAGCAGATCCTGGGAGACGCGCAACGCGTCGCGCACCGTCAGCGACGCCGGTGGCCGTCCGAGCTCGCGCGCGATCGCTTCCACCGCTGCCGGGCGCAGGACCTGCACCAGCGGCCGGTCACCCAGCACCGTCAGCGCGTCAGGGAGCAGCTCGCCGGTGCTGTGTTCCGGGATCCGCCGGATCGGGCGCAGTCCCAGCCCCCGCAGCACCGGGCCGATGGACAGCCGGTACAGCGGCGCCCGCAGCAGGCGCGGCCAGTGCGGCAGGTACGCACCGAGGAACCCGGGGCGGAAGAGGTCCTCGCGCGCGACGAAGAACGGCGCCACGCCGTTGAAGCGAAGCCACCGGCGCTGCATCAGCAGGCCGCCCAGCAGCGGTCCGTCGGTATCGTAGCGGTGATTCGCGATGACCAGCGCGCCGGGCGCGTGGCGCAGGTGCTCCCGGCCGAACGTCTCGACCTCGAAGCGTGCCTCGGCCACGCTGCAGATCAGGGTTCCCAGCAACGCCGGGACCGGCTTTTCCCACCAGTGAAAGCCGGAGCGCCCGTCACCGGGTGCAACCTGGTCCACGGTCTGCCCGTTTCGTTCCATATCCGTATGCAATCGGAGAGCGGGATGCGGCGCAACTGCGCCTTCCGGGGCCGACGCCCGGGGGGCCGGCGACAGCGGTAAACGCGCCCGTTGCGGCGGTCCCGGCCGGCCGCGACGGGCGCCTTCCTGCGATGATGCGCGCCCGGACCTAGCTCGCCAGGCGCCGCAGATCCTGCGCGCTCTCCCGGCGCCGGAACTGCATCACCTCGTCGGTCACCGACGTGTAGCGCAGCTTCAGCAGGTCCATGACGTAGTTCTGGTGCACGCGCCAGGGCTCCTTGTCCGCCTGCCTGGGGAACAGGTGGACGGCGCGCTGCACGTAGCCCGAGCTCAGGTCCAGCAGGGGCTTGGTCTCCAGGTTCGGATCGTCGTTGTGCGGATAGCACCAGGCATGGCCGTGCCGGTCCATGTAGTTGATCAGCCGGCAGGCGTACTCGCAGGTGAGCTCGCTCTTGAGCGTCCAGGAGGCGTTGGTGTAGCCGATCACCGAGGTCATGTTGGGCACGTCGTCGAGCATCATGCCCTTGTAGCTGAGATGCTTGCCCGGGTCGACCTTCGCGCCGTCGACGAACAGCTCGGCGCCGCCGAAGGCGACCATGTCCAGCCCGGTGGCCGTGACGATGATGTCCGCCTCCAGCTCCCGGCCGGACTGGAGCCGGATGCCGTTCCCGGTGAAGCTCTCGATCCGGTCGGTCATCACCGACGCGTGCCCCTCGCGCAACGCCCGGAACAGGTCCGCGTTGGGCACCAGGCACAGGCGCTGGTCCCACGGGTTGTACCGGGGCCGGAAGTGGGTGTCGACGTCGAAGTCCGCTCCCAGCTCCTCGCGCAGCTGGTCCCGCAGCATCTTCTTCACGGTCTCCGGCCGGCGGCGGCTGAGCTGGTAGAAGAGCATGGTCATGACGATGTTCTTGGCCCGCGTGAGGCGGTAGACCACCGACTCGGGCAGCAGCTTGCGCAGGCGGTCGGCGAATGCGTCACGGTCCGGGCGCGAGACCACGTAGGTCGGCGAACGCTGCAGCATCGTGATGTGCGCGGTCTCGTCCGCCATCGAGGGGATCAGGGTCATGGCGGTCGCGCCGCTGCCGATGACGACCACCCGCTTGCCCCGGTAGTCCAGGTCCTCGGGCCAGTGCTGCGGATGCACCACCGGACCGCGGAAGTGCTCGCGACCCGGGAAGTCCGGGGTGTGGCCGCGGTCGTAGCGGTAGTAGCCGCTGCACCACATCAGGAAGCCGCAGGAGAAATGCGCGGTCTCGCCGGAGGCCGTCTCCGCCTCGACTTCCCAGCAGGCGTGGCTGGACGACCAGGCGGCGCGCTTGACGCGGTGATTGAAGCGGATGTGCGGGTCGATGCCGTTCTCGCGCGCGGTGTCGCGGATGTAGTGACGGATCGACGGCCCGTCGGTGACCGTCTTCTCCCCGGTCCACGGGCGGAAACGGTAGCCCATGGTGAACATGTCCGAGTCCGAGCGGATGCCCGGATAGCGGAACAGGTCCCAGGTGCCGCCCATGTTGCTGCGGCTCTCGAGGATCACGTAGCTCTTGCGGCCCCCGCAGTCCTTCTGCAGGTGATAGGCCGCGCCGATGCCGGACAGGCCGGCGCCGACGATCAGCACGTCGTAATGCTCGGTCTTCATATCTCATGCTCGCTGGCTCAACTGGTTGACACGCATCATGCCATCTCGGGCCGCGCGCGTCATGCACGGGGCGTGCGGCGGGCCGCGCTGCAAACCCGGGTATTGCCGACCTTCCGGGAGGCACCGTCAGGCGGGCGCGATCCCCGCCGCCGGCGGCGCCCGGCCGTCACAACGCCGATGCGAACAGCTTCGCCGCCATCAGCACCACCGCGATCGCGACCACGACGCGGATCCACCGGTCTCCGCCGCGAATCGCCAGGCGCGTCGCGATCCAGGCACCCGCCGCGTTGCCCGCCGCCAGGGTCAGGCCCAGCAGCCAGTCGACCTGGCCCCGCCAGAGGAAGATGCCCAGGGCCGGCAGCGTGTAAATCAGGATAATGAACACCTTGTGCACGTTGACGCGCACCAGGCCGATCCGCAGCAGTCGCTGCAGGCCGGCCATGAAGATGAAGCCCACCCCGATCTGGATGAAGCCGCCGTAGAGCCCGATGCCGAACATCACCGGGTAGACCAGCACGCGGCGCCAGCCGCCGGGTCCGCCTCCCTCCGTGGACCGGGGCGAGGGCAGGAACAGGGCGATCACGCTCAGCACCAGCACCACCGAGAGAACCTGCTGGAACGCGCTGTTGTTCATGTGGGACGCGAGCCAGGCGCCCACCAGCGACCCGGGCAGCGCGGCAAGGGCCAGCTTCATGCTGGTCGGGAAGCTGCCGCGCTCGTGCCGGCGGAAGCCATAGACGGCGGTGGCATTCTGGACCGCGATGGCCACCCGGTTGGTGCCGTTCGCGGTGAGCGGGTCCACGCCCAGGAAGATCAGCACCGGCACCGACAGCATCGAGCCGCCGCCCGCGAGCACGTTGATGATGCCGGCGGCCGTGCCGGTGCCGAACAGCAGGCCGGTCTGCAGGGGAAGGTTCATGCGGCTTCTTCGGTACCTTGGCAGGTCGCGGGCGCGCTGCCGGGCAGTTTGCCGCAATTGCGGAGGCCGGGGAACCTCGTACCGGGCACGGCGGGGTGGCCGCGGCGCGCCGATCACCGGCCCGCCGGGCCCGCGGGTGCACTTCCCCGGCGAGGCCGCGGTCGGCGAGGGTTTCGCCACCGCCCGGGGCGCCCGCAAGTCCGGGCGGTGAGCGACGCAGGGGGCGCCGGCTTCCCGGCCGGGTCCGACGCGACTTGATCCAGATCAAATCCAGCCGGCGCTTCGGACCTTATCCTTGGCGTGGTCGCGCGGGAGGGCTCACGCCCCGCGGCATCCACGTCGACATCCTCGTCCGGCGCGGCCGGCCATGCCGGCCACCTCGAACTCGAAGAGCACGGCCAGGAAGGCCGCATCGCGGCGAAGCCCGCCTTCGCCCGACGCCGGCGGCGTCGCCCGTGGAATATGGCAAAGGGAGGCACCGGAATCGCCTGCAGGTCCCGGCGCGGCCACGTCGCCGGCGGCCGACCACCCCCGAAGCCGCGTGAGTCCTCATCCGGGTCGCCCGGAACGGACCGCAAGGACCGGTTCCCGCGGCCCGGTCCCGGAAGCCCGCCCCGCGGGCCTCGGCATCTCCAATCAGGGGAAACTGCTACGCATGCACCATCTGGCTACCGTCGTCGACCTGTCACGGGCACAGTTCGCGGCCACTGCACTCTATCACTACCTGTTCGTGCCGCTCACCCTCGGCCTTTCCTTCCTGCTGGCGACCATGGAGACGGTCTACGTCATTACGCGCCGCGACATCTACCGGCGCATGACCCGGTTCTGGGGCAAGCTGTTCGCGATCAACTTCGCCCTCGGGGTGGCGACCGGGCTGACCATGGAGTTCCAGTTCGGCACCAACTGGGCGACCTACTCGCACTTCGTCGGTGACATCTTCGGCGCCCCGCTGGCGATCGAGGGCCTGATGGCGTTCTTCCTGGAGTCCACCTTCGTGGGGCTGATGCTGTTCGGCTGGGAGCGCCTGTCACGGACGAAGCACCTGATGGTGACCTTCCTGGTGGCGCTGGGCTCGAACCTCTCGGCACTGTGGATCCTGATCGCCAACTCCTACATGCAGAAGCCCGTGGGATCGCACTTCGACCCGACCACCATGCGGGTCGAGCTGTCCAGCTTCACCCACCTGATCTTCAACCCGGACGCCCAGGCGAAGTTCGTGCACACCAGCGTGGCGGGCTTCGTCACCGGCTCGATCTTCGTGCTCGGCATCAGCGCCTACTACATGCTGCGCGGGAGACACCTCGAGGTGGCCAAGCGCTCCTTCCGCATGGCCGCCCTGTTCGGCGTGTTCGCGATCCTCGCCACGATCACCCTGGGCGATGCCCTGGGCTTCATCGACGGCTCGGTGCAGCCGACCAAGCTGGTGGCGATGGAGGCGCTGTGGAAGACCGCCGAGCCGCCGGCCGGCTTCAACCTGATCGCCTGGCCGGACCAGAAGGCGCAGCGCAACGATTTCGAGCTCAAGATCCCGTACGTGCTCACGCCGCTGATCACGCACAGCCTGCACAAGTCGATCCCGGGCGCGGACGCGCTGGAGCGACAGGCTCGCGCCAAGATCCGCGATGGCATCCCCGCGCTGGAGGCGCTGCACACCCTGAGCGCCCACCCGAACGATGCGGCGGCCCGGTCCCGGTTCCAGGCGCACGAGAAGGACCTGGGCTACGCCCTGCTGCTCGAGCGCTACGCGCCCGACGTCAGCAAGGCCACCCCGGCCCAGATCCGCAAGGCGGCCCGCGACACGATCCCGCCGGTGTTCCCGGTGTTCTGGTCGTTCCGCATCATGGTGGCGGCCGGCTTCGCCATGCTGGCGCTGTTCATCGCGGCGGTGCTCTACTCCATCCGCAACCAGGTCACCGAAAGACCGTGGCTGCTGCGCCTGGCGTTCTGGTCGCTGCCGGTGCCATTCATCGCCAACCTGGCCGGCTGGGTGGTGGCGGAGATGGGCCGCCAGCCGTGGACCGTATACGGCCAGCTGCCGACCTGGCTGTCCGCCTCGACCCACTCGGTCGCCTACATGGTCTTCTCGCTGACCGGCTTCGTGCTGCTGTACTCGATCTTCATCGTGATCGAGATGTTCCTGATGGTGAAGTTCATCCGCCAGGGGCCGGACGACGGGGGACCACGCCCCGACCACGCCGACTCTTCCACCCGTGCACCCCGGCTGAGCGAGGCCTGATCCAATGGACCTTTACGCGATTCTCAAGCTGACCTGGTGGGCCCTGCTGGGCGTCCTGCTGACGGGCCTGGGCGTGATGGTGGGCATGGACATGGGCGTGGGCGCCTCCCTGCGCTACCTCGGCCGCAGCGACGGCGAGCGCCGCGCCGTGATCAACATGATCGCCCCGCACTGGGACGGGAACCAGGTGTGGTTCATCCTGGGCGGCGGCGCGGTGTTCGCCGCCTGGCCGACCATCTACGCCACGGCGTTCTCCGGCCTGTACGTGGTCATGCTGGTGCTGCTGTGGAGCATGATCGTGCGCCCGCTGGGGTTCGAGTACCGCAGCAAGCTGCCGTCGCAGCGCTGGCGCAACGGCTGGGACTGGATGCTGTTCGTCAGCGGTGCCGTGCCCATGCTGGTGTTCGGCGCGGCGATGGGCAACATGCTCGAGGGCGTGCCGTTCCACTTCACGTGGGACATGGTGTCGTACTACACGGGCAGCTTCATCACCCTGTTCAATCCCTTCGCCCTGCTGTGCGGGCTGATGGCCCTGGCGCTGGCCCTGTACCAGGGCGGCGCGATGGTGATGAACCGGGGCGAGGGCGTGATCCGGGAACGCGCCCGGCGTCAGCTCACCTGGGCGGGCCTCGCCGCCCTGGCGCTGTTCACCGTCTGCGGCCTGTGGGTCTGGCGCATGGCCGGCTACGTGATCACCGGCGGGGCCGACCCGGCCGGCCCCGCGATCCCGCTGCACAAGACCGTGGTTCGCGCGAGCGGCGCCTGGCTGCACAACTTCCAGGTCCACCCGGTCCTGTGGCTGGCGCCGGCGGCAGTCTACGTCGCCGTGCTGCTCGGAATCGCCGCCGCCCGTTCCGGCCGCTCCCATGTTTCCTGGTGGCTGGGCGTGGTGGGCTGGATCGGCACCCTCGGAACCGTCGGCGCCGCCATGTTCCCGTTCATGATGCCCTCCTCTTCCAATCCGTCGCAGAGCCTGACCGCCTGGGACGCCTCGTCGAGCCAGACCACCCTGCTGTGGATGCTCGGCTGGACCGTGGTGTTCGTGCCCATCATCCTGACCTACACCAGCTGGGCCTTCTGGGTGATGCGGGGCAAGGTCACGCCGGAAAAAGTGGAGCAGGATGAGCACGCATATTGAGACGGGGCGATTGGCAACCCTGATCGGGGCCCGCCGCGGCCCCCTGACCGACAGAGGAGCAAGATGAAGACCGCCGTACAATTCGGACTCTGGTTCGCCGTCGCGCTGGTGGCGCTGTTCCTGGCCATTCTCCTCGGCGAGCGCGCCTCCTGGTATTTCGCCTGGGTGATCGGCACGCTGATGATCGTGCTGATCGCCGTCGCCGGCACCGTGATGCTGGACGCCCAGGACAGCCACGGCCCCGGCCACCCCTCGGGCTGATCCGCGTTTCGTGCCCCCGGGATCGCCCGGGGGCGCCCACCGACCCGGTCCCCGCGCGCGGAATGTTTGCCGTTCACCGCTGTCTACACTAACCCGGTCGGGGGCAATGCCACGTCTCGGAGAGCGCGTGAGCGCTCCTGTCGCCCCGTCTGGACGGCGTCGCCCGTCGGCCGTGCAGGGCACGGCTGCACTCCGCTCCTCGCGCCTTGCCAGGCAGACCGACAGGAACGCCGGGATGCGGCATTGCCCCTGGCCGGGTCGGTAGTCATTCCGGACGGTCGAGTCGCGCCGGATCCCGAAACGAAACGAACGACGCGGCCCGCGACGTGGACGGGGCCGCGATGCAGCGCATCGGTACACCGCCCGGGAACCCGGGCGCAGGGACTGTCGGCTCCATGAACGAGATCTACGCAGACGTCTCCCGCACCCGCTCGGCGCGCGAGTTCCTGGCGAAGTTCTGGCGGCTCGCCGTCCCGTACTTCCGCTCCTCCGACCGGCGCCGCGCCTTCACCCTGCTCGGCGCCATCGTGTTCCTGACCCTCGGCACGGTCGCGCTCAGCGCGGCCATCACCTACTGGTACAAGGGCTTCTACAACGCCCTGCAGAGCTACGACGCCGCGCGCATCTGGCACGAGGTGGGGGTGTTCGCGGTGTTGGCCACCCTGTGGGTGCTGTCCAACCTCGCGGTGCAGTACTTCCTGCAGGTGCTGCAGAACCGCTGGCGGCGCTGGCTGACCGCTGCCTACGTGCATCGCTGGATGACCCGCCATACCTACTACAGGATGCAGGTGGCCGGCACCCGCGTGGACAACCCGGACCAGCGCATCGCCCAGGACCTGGAGTTCTTCACCGGCCAGTCGCTGCAGCTGCCCCAGGGCCTGCTCAATTCGGTCGCCTCGATCTTCGTGTTCGGCTTCGTGCTGTGGCGCCTGAGCGAGCCCGTCACCGTCTTCGGCGCCCACGTCCCCGGCTACCTGGTGTGGGTCAACGTCGCCTATGCCCTGATCGGAACGCTGGTCATCATCTGGATCGGCAAGCCGCTGTTCTGGCTGAACAACATCTACCAGCGGGCCCAGGGGGACTTCCGTTACGGCCTCGCGAGGGTGCGCGAGAACGGCGAGTCGATCGCCACCAGCCGCGGCCACGGCGCCACCGCCCGCCACCTGATCGAACGCTTCCAGCCGGTGTTCGACATCTTCCACCGCCGCATCCGCCGCAACGTCGGCGTCAACGGCTTCTCCTTCAGCTTCAACCAGGCCGCCGTGCTGATCCCGGTGATCTCGGTGTTGCCGGCGTTCCTGGCCAAGGAGATCATGCTGGGCGGGGTGATGTCGGTGTTGAGCGCGTTCAACAACATCCAGCAGGCCTTCGCCTACCTGGTCGACAACTTCACCAGCAACGGCAACGGCTACCTGTCCCTGACCGAGTGGATCGCGGTGATCGACCGGCTCGACGAGCTGCGCGAGGAGAGCACGCTGCACCGTCCGCCGCGCCAGGCGATCCACGTGACCCGCAACGAGGGCGACGGCCTCGCCCTGCGCGACGTGAACCTGGCACTGCCCGACGGGCGCACCCTGGTGCGGGGACTGGACCTCGGGCTGGCCCCGGGCGAACGCGTCATGATCACGGGCCGCACGGGCGTGGGCAAGAGCACCCTGCTGCGCGTGCTCGCCGGCATCTGGCCCTGGGGCAGCGGCGAGGTCGCCCTCCCGGAGGCCCCCCTGTGCTTCGTCCCGCAGCGCGCCTACCTGCCCGAGGGCCGCCTGATCGACGCCGTGGTCTATCCCCGGCGCCGCGAGATCGACCCCGAAGAGCTGCGCCACTGGCTGGACGTATGCGGACTCGACCACCTCGCACCGCACGTCCAGACGCAGGACGCCTGGGACAGGCGCCTCTCGCTCGGAGAGCTGCAGCGCATGGCCTTCGTCCGCCTGTTCCTGACGAAAGCCAGGTGGAACCTTCTCGACGAGATCACCTCCTCGATCGACGAGGACCTCGAAAGCGAGCTCTACGAGCGCCTGATCCGGGAGCTGCCGGACGCCACCATCGTCAGCATCGCGCACCGGTCGACGCTTCGATCGTTTCATCTGCGCGAACTCCGGCTTGAGACGGATGGGGGGTGGGACCTCTCCGAGATCGATGGCGCGGATCGGCGGCAGCGGCGAGGGGGGAGATGAAACCGACCGGTTTCAGGTAAGAGTGTAGCTCTGGTGGCATCAATCCAGTTCAACCGCATGGTGCGGGTGCATGCCTGATTTCCGGCGGCCCCCGTCCCGGACGCAAGTGTAACTCCAGCCAGAAAACTCCGGCACCGCGCCGGCCGCTCTTACCTAAAACCTAAAACCTAAAACTCGCGCCGCGCCGCGCTTGACCTGGATCAAGTTCCGGGCTTGTTTATCGTGACACCGTTCCCCTAATCCGATTCGGATTCGGGCCGGGATCCCTGGTTGGGATCCCGCTTCCAATAAACGACGAGGAACCCGGCGGTGAGCCTGTGGCCGGGTTGCACTGAAGCCTCGGGGAACCGAAACCATGCTGCGAACATACATGCCCTGGATGGCCGGCGCGGCGGCGCTGGCATTGACCAGCTCCGTGGCCCTTGGCGCCCTACCGGCGAGCGAGGCGGCGAAGCTCGGCACCTCCCTGACGCCGGTCGGCGCGGTCAAGGCCGGCAACGCCGACGGCACCATCCCGGAATGGACCGGCGGCCTGGCCACGGTGCCCACGCCCTCCGGCAACAAGTATCTGCCCAACCCCTACAAGGACGACAAGATCAGGTTC
>Ga0209921_1000074_pt1 | contig 38106 bp, 32 predicted proteins | sample SalPonF2_C_D2_MG_FD_185730 | JGI IMG/M metagenome (GOLD analysis project Ga0209921, IMG submission 185730) | Salt pond soil microbial communities from South San Francisco under conditions of wetland restoration - Salt Pond MetaG SF2_C_D2_MG... ...
ACGTAACCCACGTCGGTTGAGGACGGGCAGGTCAATCCATGATGTCTAGCGCTCGCCGCGGCCGTGCGCGGCATGCTCGGTGCCGGCGGGCTCGCGCTCGTTGTCGTCGAAACGGGTGAGCTTCTCCGGGTCGATCCCTCCGGAGGACTCCTTGCCCTCGGTCTCGTCGTCGCCGCGGAAGGCGGACCGGAAGCTGCGCAGGGCCGAGCCCATGTCGCCGCCGATGTTGCGCAGCCGCTTGGTGCCGAACACCAGCGCGACGATCGCGAGGATGATCAGGAGCTGCCAGATACTGATCCCGTCAAGCATTGCGTAACTCCCGGCACCACCAGGTGCCTGTCCGCGGCCCCAGCCGCGTCCTGCATGTGCCCAGACTGTTTCGGCCGGCCCGGTCACCCGGGACGCAGCGAGGCGTCCCGCGAAGCCGTCCCCCAACAGGCAGATTACGCCCGTCCGCCAGACCCTGTCGACCCGCCCGTGGGGTCCCATTGACGTGGGGCAATGCCGGGAGCCGTTCTCCCGGTCGTTGCGCAAGTCCCTGTCGACGGGGAGATAAATAACATATATATCAGATACGCTACGCCCTACCGGCCGAACGACCGCCTCGACGTCCTGCTGTGGAAGTACGCGCGGCGATTTAGCCGTGCGCGGCCGGGGGATCCGGGTCGTCGTCCCAGTGTGCGTCGGCTTCCGGGTAGCGCAGGATCCAGCGCTCGATCTCGGCCACGTGGCGTGACTCTTCGCGCGCGAACTCGAGCGCGAGCTCGCGCACCTCGGGGTTGTCGGTGCGCTCCGCGGCCCGGCGGTAGAACACCTCCGCGGTCTGCTCCGCCACCAGCGCCATGCGCAGGACATGATTCGGCGTCATCAGGTGGTGGCTGTCCGCGAGGGTCGCCGACTCCGGGCTTTCGCTGTCCGGCCACTCGTACTCCCAGGGCTTGAGCTCGGCGACCCCGCCCTCGACACGGGCGCGCTCGGCGGCCTCGGCGGCATGCAGGTACGAGGCCCGCGCCAGGCGTTCGAACAGGTCCGCGGCGGGGACGTTGTCCTGGCGACGCATGACCTCGGCCAGCTCCCGGTAGCGTTCGGCGGCCTCCTCCTCGAGGGTCACCGCGTACGCCAGGAATTCGGCCAGGGTCTTCATGCCGTCTCCGCGCGGAAGGCCGCGGCAATCGAATCGAGGCTGGCGGCAGCCACCTCGGCGGGGCGCCACACCCGGCGCTCCCGGCAGAAGCGCAGGCCGGTGGTGAGGCAGTCGTCGTCCATCAGCCGCAGGAAGGTCTCGCGCCGGTCGGCAGTCGGCTCGAAGCCGGGACGGATACGGTGCTTGTAGTGCTTTGACTTGATCGCCGGGATCGCCGCGCTCATTCGATGACCTCCTGTTTGCGGGGTGCCAGGGCCAGGATCTGCTACAGGACATCCGCGGGCCGGATCTGCAGCGGGCCCGGTTGGTGCCAGGCGCGGACTTCGCCGGGCAGGCGATAGTGGCCCAGCAGGTACCGGTGGAGCTGGCCGTCGTGGTTCTGCTCGACCACCAGCACGCGGCGGCAGCCCTCCAGCGCGGCCGCCATCCTCTCGGGAAGGGCGGGCGCGATCGGGCGCAGCGCGACCAGGCGCGCGCGAACGCCTTCTTCGGCGGCTCGTCGATGACCGCGCGGGCCTGGCCCATCGCCTGATCGCTCAGCACGATCGCCGGTGTCTGCAGGGCCTCGGCCAAACCCACCGCCCACTGCGTGGCGTGCAGGCAGTCGCCACTGCCGGTGATGGCAATGGACAGGGAGCTCTTGGGCATGACAGGTGCCGCTGTTTTCCGGTTGCCGGTATCGGCATCATGTTAGCGGGTGCCTGGCAGAGCGCACTTGATACGCATCAAGTGCGCGCCGTGGTGGACGCGGGAGGGGCCCAGGCAGAGAATGCGAAGGGCATGTCTGCCCATGGGCGACGGGCCCGGGCGGATTCGGCAGCCGCGTGGCCACGCGCCGATGCGCAGGGCAGGTGCCGCGCCTGCGCCCGCGGAGAGCAAGCATGCCGGAGTGCGTATTCTGTCGGATTGCCGCCGGGGCCGAACCGGCATCCGTGGTCCACGAGGACGAATCCGACCTGGTGGTCATGGACCTGTTCCCCGTCAGCAAGGGCCACGCTCTGGTCATCCCCAGACGGCACGCAGGCGGAGTCAACGACCTGACTCCCGCCGAAGGCGCCCGTCTGTTCGACACGGCAAGGCGCGTCATCCGGGCGCAACGGGCCGCCGCGTGGGGCCTGAGTGGAATCCACCTGCTTCTTAACGACGGCAGGGGCGCCAACCAGCAGGTTCCGCACGTCCATATCCATCTCATCCCGCGCTATCGGGGCGATGCCGCACGCGCCCTGTTGCGGTTGCTGCGCCATCTGACGGGACGGCTCGGGGCGCCGGCCGACCGGGCCGCGCTGGACGCGCGTGCGCGCGAGCTGGCCGCGCTGCTGGACGTTGCGGGCGAGGCCGCGCCGGGCGGTTGAACCGGCGCCCCGTCCCGGCTGCCCTCCGCTTTGGCGTTGGCGTCCCCGGCAAGGCCGCGGCGCCCCGCCGCGGAACCATCAAATGGTCACCCGGGCCCGCCCCGCGCCTCGAAAAGTGACCAAATCGTCAAGAATGCGTTCCTCGCGTGCCGCCCGGTAACGGGGAGCTGCTTTCGCGCGGCCCGCACCCGTCGGGGCGCGTATCTCCGTATGGTATCCGGCCCCTGGACGTGGAGGCGTCGCGTTTCGGATGTCGCTGGCATGTCTCTTGCTAGAGCGAAACGCAAGAGCCTGTCCCCTGGGGCGGGCGTGTTCACAACCGGGGAGACGTCCGCATGGCAGCCAAGAAAACCATCGTGATCGTATGCAACCTGGACACCCGGGGCGAGGAGATCCGCTTCGTCAAGGAGCTGATCGAAAGCCGCGGGCATCGGGCGCTGTTTCTGGATTTCAGCATGGAGGAGCCGCCCCCGTTTCCGGGCGACATCACCTGCGAGGAGGTCGCCCGGCGCGGGGGCCTGCCGATCGGCACGGTGCGCGAGTACTACCGCGTCAAGCGCGATACGGCGACCGAGAACCAGATCCACGGCGCAGTCGCGATCGTCGAGGACCTGCTGCGGGCCGGGGAGGTCGATGGGGTGTTTGGCGTGGGCGGCGGGACGGCGACCCTGGTGACGACGAGCATCATGCAGCGCTTGCCGTTCGGCATGCCGAAAGTGATGGCCTCGCCGATGGCGGCCCACCCGGCCTATATCGACCAATACGTGGGCACGCGCGATCTCACCATGCACCACACGGTGCTCGACATCGTGAAGCTCAACCCCCTGCTCAAGGCCCAGATCATAAATGCGGTGGGGGCTATCTGCGGCATGGTCGAGATGTCCGGCGGTCCCGACATCGAGACCGCCAGACCGCTGGTCGCGATCAGCAACTTCGGTCCGGGCGAGATGGCGGTCCAGGCGGCGGTGGGGTTTCTGGAAGAGGCCGGCTTCACCCCGGTGCCGTGCCATGCGCAGGGCCGGGGCGACCGGGCCATGGAGGGCATGATCCGCGATGGCCTGTTCGCCGGCGTGATGGACGTGTGTCTCGGGGGGGTGATCGAGCACCTTTACGAGGGCAATCGCGACCCCGGGCCGGATCGCCTGGCGGCGGCCTGTGACACCGGAATCCCCATGATCCTCGCGCCCTGCGGCCTGGACCATATCAGCTACGGGGGCCGCAAGGACAAGCTGGCGGCGACGCGGGATCGCAAGCAGTACGCGATGGACAGCCTGCGGGTGCAGGTCCGCTCGACCGCCGAGGAACTGCGTCAGGCGGCACGGGAGATCGCCCAGCGTCTCAATAATGCCAACGGTCCCTATACCTTCCTGGTCCCGCTCAAAGGCTGGTCGTCACTGGACCGGGAGGATCGCCCCCTGTACGACCCCGAGGCCGACGCGGCGTTCGTGGACGAACTGAAAAAACGTATCGCCGATCCCGAGACCATCCGTGAGCTCGACCTGCACCTGTATACCCCGGAGTTCGCCCGCGCCGCGGTAGACGAGTTCATCAGGCTCTATGACATGGCGGCTGCGGCGCCGCGCACGGGAGCGGTGGACCATGCCTGAGCGAACCGCCGAGCGCCGGGCGAATGCACGAAATCGTCACTTTTGGCGGACGGAGACGCCCGTGGTGGAAGGCCGCGCCGCCAGGCCGGTCGCCCACCGGAAAGCGGCGGGGGCGAGCAGGACAAGGAAAACCCTGTGGAAACATCGGTATGCACACCGATTGCCGGCATCTGCCGGCAGCCGGCCCGAGCAAACCGGTAATTTGGCACCAAGTTTGCTTTAAGGGCATTGCGGGCCGGTCCATGACCGCCCTGAATCGCCGCCGCGAAATCCGGCCCCGGGTTGTGGCGGACGAGAACGACACACCGACGGCCGCCCCGAAGCGACGGCACAGTGCGCGAGGAGACAGGTGATGGCAACAGTAATCACGCCGGCGCCGGCAACATTTCCGGCACCCCACGCGGTTGAGGCGATTCCGGGCACCGAAGGCTGGGAGCGGATGTATCCCTACCAGTACCAGTTCGTGACCGACGATCCCGAGCGCCACGACTACGAGGCCAACGGTTTCTGGTTCTACGACGGCCTGCATTATCCGGAGCCGCTGTACCCCTTCGACATGATCTGGGACGAGGCCTGGTATCTGGCGCTGTCGCAATACAACACCCGGATATTCTCCGTGCCCCCGGTCTACGGGGTCGATCACCGGATCATCAACGGCTATATCTACATCACACCGGTTCCGGTGAAGGATCCCAAGGAGATCGAGGCGCGGGTGGCGCTCTTCATGGAGCGTGCCGGCTACTACTACGAGAACTGGGACGCGCTCGAGACGAAGTGGGTCGACAAGATGAAGAAGACGATCGCCGAGCTCGAGGCGCTCAAGATCCCGGCGCCGCCCGAGCTCGAGGATCTCTCGGTGGTCACCGATGCGGTCGGCGAGTCCGAGGGTTACCACCTGCTCAAGGCCTATGACGATCTCATCGACCTGGGCATCCGCTGCTGGCAGTACCACTTCGAGTTCCTGAACCTGGGGTACGCCGCCTACGTCACGTTCATGGACTTCTGCCAGAAGCTCTTTCCCGACATCCCGGTGCAACAGGTCACGCAGATGATCTCGGGCATCGACGTGATCATGTATCAGCCGGACGAGGAGCTGAAGAACCTGGCGCGCGGGGCCGTGGAGCGGGGGGTCGACGACACCCTGCAGGCCCACCAGGATTTCGAGAGCGCACGCCAGGCGCTCGAGGGCACCGGGCCCGGACGCGAGTGGCTCGCGAGCTTCGAGAAGGCGCGCTATCCGTGGTTCAACATTTCCACCGGAACCGGGTGGTATCACCACGACAGGGCGTGGAACGACGACCTCAACGTCCCGTTCGCCTCGATCCGCATGTACGCCGGCAAGATCCGGGAGGGTGCCTCCCTGGAGCGGCCGATCGAGCAGGTCCAGCGCCAGCGCGACCGCATCGTGAGCGAGTACCGCAACCTGATCGCGACCGACGCCGACCGGGCCACCTTCGACCAGCTCCTCGGCACCGCCAGGACCGTGTTCCCGTACGTCGAGAACCACCTGTTCTACGTCGAGCACTGGTTCCACAGCGTGTTCTGGAACAAGGTCCGGGAGGTCGCCGCGATCATGCGCGATCACGGCCTGATCGAGGACCTGGAGGACGTCTGGTATCTCCGGCGGGCCGAGATCAAGGATGCGCTGTGGGACCTGGTGACCGCCTGGGCCACGGGGGTCAAGCCGCGCGGACAGAAGGTCTGGCCGAAGGAGATCGTTTGGCGCAAGGCCGTCATGGAGAAGTTCCAGGCGTGGAGCCCGCCGCCGGCGGTCGGCACGCCGCCCGAGAAGATCCAGGAGCCTTTCACCGTCGTCCTCTGGGGCGTGACCAACGATTCGCTGGACGCCTGGGCCCGGATCCAGGACGTGTCGGACCCGGAGAACGTCACCGAGTTTTCCGGCTTCCCCGGCAGTCCGGGTGCTGCCGAGGGCGTGGCGCGCGTCTGCCGCACCGTGGACGAGGTCAGCCGGCTCGCTGACGGCGAAATCCTCGTGGCCCCGACGACGTCGCCTTCCTGGGCGCCGGCCTTCACCAAGATCCGGGCCTGCGTCACCGACGTCGGTGGGGTGATGAGCCATGCGGCGATCGTCTGTCGCGAGTACGGGATGCCTGCGGTGGTGGGCACCGGGCACGCGACCAAGATCATCAAGACCGGCCAGCGGGTCCGGGTCGACGGCACGACCGGCGCGATCACGATCATCCGCTAGGCGCGACCCGCAGGAAGGAACTGGAGGAGACACCATGAATGCCAAGCCCCCGCTGGTCTGCTGGTTCGAGGACTGCGCGAGCGACTCTCTGCCCCTGGTGGGGGGCAAGAACGCCTCGCTGGGAGAGCTGCTCAAGGCCGGTGCGCGCGTGCCCCCGGGGTTTGCGGTCACGACCGCGGGTTTTCGCCAGTTCATGGAGCAGAACCACCTGCCCGAGTGCATCCGGCAGGTGCTCGAACCGCTCGATCCCGATGACACGGCCGCGCTCGAGCGCGCGAGCGCGGCCGTTCGCCGGGAGATCGAGCAGGCTCCGTTCAGCATCGCGCTGGAGGATGCCATCGGCGAGTTCTACCGGCGCCTGTCGCTGCACTGCTGCATGCCGGCGACGCCGGTGGCGGTGCGGTCCAGCGCGACAGCGGAGGATCTGCCGGATGCGAGCTTTGCCGGGCAGCAGGACACCTACCTGTGGATCCGCGGTGTCGACGACGTTCTCGAGCACGTGCGCCGCTGCATCGCGAGCCTCTACACCTCCCGCGCCATCGCCTACCGCAAGCGAATGGGCTTTGCCCAGGACGAGGTCGCCATCAGCGTGGGCGTGCAGAAAATGGTCGATGCCTACACCGCCGGCGTGATGTTCACACTCAATCCCGTGACGGGCGACCGCTCGGCGATCGTGATCGACGCCAATTTCGGCTTCGGCGAGTCGGTCGTCTCGGGCGAGGTCACCCCGGATCAGTTCCACCTCAACAAGATCACCATGGAAGTGGTCAAGCGGACGATCTGCCGCAAGGAGTTCTGCTACACGGTCGATCTCGAACGGCAGTGCTCGCGGCGCGCCGAGGTCCCGGCAGAACGCCAGTCGATCCAGTCCGTCGTCGACGAGGAGCTGCTGGAACTGGCGCGCATGGGAACGCGGGTCGAGCGCCATTATGGCCGTCCGATGGACATCGAATGGGCGATCGACAAGGAGGTCCCGGAGGGCAGCAACATCTTTCTGCTGCAGGCGCGCCCGGAAACCGTCTGGGGCAGCAAGCCGGCCAGCGCGGTCTCGTCCGGTTCCGGGACGAGTCTCGACTACATCGTGGCCAGCATGATCGCGGGCAGGAAGGTCTCTTGAGGGCCGCCGCGCGGCGGCGGCATGCGATATCCACCGCGGTATCGGCGATGACCAATGACAGGAGCAATCAAGCCATGATCGACGACCTCAGAAGCTACATCGCGGCCTGCGAGGAGCACGGCGTCCTGCACCGCGTCAAGACGGAAGTGGACTGGAATCTGGAGCTGTGCCACGTCTCCAAGGTGAACGAGGAGCAGAAGGGGCCGGCGCTACTGTACGAGAACGTCAAGGATTACGACATCCCGGTGTTCACCAGCGCGTTCACGACACCCGAGCGGCTCGCCCTCGCCCTGGAGCAGGATCCGTCCCTTTCGATGAGCAATCTGTCGAAGCGCTGGATGAAGCTGACCACGCGCGAGCTGATCCCGCCGGAGCACGTGACCGACGTACCGGTGATGGAGAACGTCGTCGAGGGAGAGGATATCGACATCAACATGTTCCCCTCGCCCTGGTTCTACCCGGAGGACGGCGGCCGCTTTTTCGTCACCTCCGGCTTCCTGGTGACCCGTGACCCGGACACCGGCTGGACCAACCTCGGAACCTACCGCTCCCAGGTGCTGGACAGGGACATCCTCGGCTCCCAGATCATCAAGGGCAAGCACGGGGACATGCACCTGAAGAAGTACGCCGAGCGCGGGGAGTTGATGCCCGCGGCCTACGTCGTGGGCACCGATCCGGTGCTGTTCCTGACGAGCTCGACCCTGATCAGTGCCCAGTGCGACGAGTACAACGTGGCCGGCGCGCTGCGCCAGCGCCCGGTGCCGGTGTTCCAGTCCGACCTGACCGGACTGACCCTGCCCGCCAGGGCCGAGATCATCGCCGAGGGGTTCATCGACCCCAACCAACTGCTGGAGGAAGGGCCATTCGGCGAGTACACCGGGTACTACTCGGGAAACAAGGGAAAGGACTACCCGAAGCCGTTTCTCAGGATCAAGCGCATCCTCCACAGAAACAACCCCATCATGTGGTCGACGACCGTGGGCAAGCCGATCAACGACATCCACATGATCCAGTCGCTCAACCGGACGGCCACGCTGTGGCACGACCTCGAGACCATGCGCGTGCCGGGAATCCAGAGCGTGTTCATCCCGCCCGAGTCCTGCGGCCGCTTCTGGGCCGTGGTGTCGGTCAAGCAGATGTACCCGGGGCACTCGAACCACGCCGGCAATGCGGTGATCGCCACCACGACGGGCCACTACGGGCTCAAGGGTGTGATCGTTGTCGACCACGACATCGCCGCCGACGACTGGGAGCGGGTCTGGTGGGCACTGTCGACGCGCTTCGACCCCAGGCGCTCGGCACAGATTATCGACCGGGGCCGCTCGACCCCCCTGGACCCGGGATTGCCGATCAGCGCCCGGGAGGTGACCAGTCGCATCATCCTCGATGCCTGCACCCCGTATGAGTGGAAGGAGAAACCGAGCGAGATCTTCATGAGCCGGCCGGTGCTGCAGCGGGTGTCGGAGCGCTGGAACGAGTACGGCTTCAGCGGCGCCAGCCCCGTCGCGGACATGATCGATCGCCTCACGCGCCCCGAATCGGAGGAGACGCCGGCGGTGGCAGCGGCGAAGCCGGCGGCCGAAAAGCCGGTAACCACCTGAGCCGGCCGACGCCCCGCTCCAAGTGGAGCGGGGCACCCGACCGGTGTTCGCCAAAGGAGAGTGCGAGATGATCGTCGGGAACTGGATGCAGAGCTCGCCCGCGACCGTCACGAGTGACACCTTGGTCGCCGATGCCGAACGGATTCTGGCCGAGAACAGTCTGAACGCGCTGCCGGTGGTCGACGGTGACGGCCTGCGCGGTCTGCTGACGCGGGCGAGTTGCCTGCGTGCGCACGATTTCGTCACGCGCAAGCAGGACCCCCACGAGTTCGACTTCCTGGTCAACCGCTTGAAAGTCCGGGACCTGATGGTGCGCACGCCCGAGACGGTCCGGGTCGACGACACGATGGAGCACTGCCTGCGGAAGGGACAGGCGCTCGGGATCGGCCAGTTCCCGGTCATGGACGGGGACCGGCTGGCGGGGCTGATCTCGGCCACCGAGGTCTTCCGGCTGGCTTCCCGATTCCTCGGCGCGTTCGAGCAGTGGAGCGGCCTCACCCTGTCGCTTGGCGAGAGCGGGCACGGAACCGTTGGACGGATCGCGGCGATCGTGGACGGCACCGGCGCCGTCCTGCATTCCATTTACCCGCTGCACGGCCCGGAGGACGATCATCCCAGGCGCCTGGTCGTGCGCTTCGAGTCTGACGACCTTCAGGCGGTCGTGGACGCCTTCGAAGGTGCCGGCTACGAGATCCTCGAAGCCGAGGCCAGGGTGCAGACGGCCCATGCCTGAGCACGCCCGCAATCGCCTCCCCCGCACGGCTCCCCGGGACTTGCCGCCGGCGTCCGTGCGCACCGCCGCCCAGAGCTACCGCGTCCACGCCGAGGCAAGGTGGATCGGTGACGACCTGCTGGTGTGGATCTGGGGCGGTGACCGGCCCCATATCGGCGCCGTTGCCGCGGCGCAGCCGCGCCCCAGTCTCGAGGACGAATCCAGAACGAGCGCCACCGCGTCCGTGCTGACCTACGTCGGTCACAAGGAGGACGTGGTGGTGAAGCTGGCCGCCGAAACCCTGGCGGGCGCTCTGGCAACGCACGTGGTGGTGACGGCGGGCATTCACTGGGACGGCCTGAACGCCCCCGGTATCAGCGTGGTGCTCGACCGCTGCCGCGAAATCATCGGGCTGCTCAGCGAGCGGCTCCTGCAATCGAGAGGAAAGCCGACATGAGCCTGCCCATTGTGGTTGCCATCACGGGCGCGACCGGCGTCGTCTACGGCGTCGAGCTCCTCAAGGCCGTCCGCGAGCTGGGCCAGCCAGCGCACCTGATCCTGAGCGAATCCGCGATCCGCAACCTGTCCATCGAGACCGAGTACACACTCGACGAGGTGCGGGCGCTGGCGGACACCGTCTACAACAACAAGGATGTCGGCGCCGCCGTTGCCAGCGGATCGTTTCGTACCCGTGGCATGATCGTGGCCCCGTGTACCGTCAAGAGCCTGTCCGCGATCGCCAATTCATTCAGCTACAATCTGGTCGTGCGCGCCGCCGACGTGACGCTGAAGGAACGTCGTCCCCTGGTTCTGATGGTTCGCGAGACGCCCATACACAAGGGGCATCTGGAACTGATGACGCGCGCGGCGGACCTGGGCGCCTGCATTCTGCCGCCAGTGCCCGCGTTTTACCACCACCCCAAGAGCATTCTGGATCTGGTGCACCAGAGCATCGGCAAGGCCCTGGACCAGCTCGGCGTCGAACACGAGCTGTTCGAGCGCTGGCAGGGCGATACCGGCCGGGATGCGGTGCGCATGGCAAGGTGAACGGCAGCCGCCCCCGGGGACCGTCCCGGGTTGTGATGCGCACATTCACTCCGGGTGGTCGCCGTCGAGTTTCTTCAGGCGATAGGCCAGTTGCGGTCGCGTCATGCCGAGCAGCCGGGCCGCCCTGGCGACCTTGCCGTTGGAGCGGTCCACCGCCCGGCGCATCAGCTCGCATTCGATCGCCTCGAGCGACAGGCCGTCAGCGACCATGGCGTCGAAGACGTCGGTGAACCGGGCCGCGGTATGCGCCGGATCGTCGGCCCCCTGCTGCAGGCCACCCTTTGCGTCCAGCTTGAAGACCATGGAGGACTGCAGATCCTCGGGCGCGAACAGGTGGTTGATATCGATCAGGCCGGCGTCGTCGGCCAGGATGACGGCGCGCTCGACGAGGTTTTCCAGCTCGCGGATGTTGCCCGGATACTCGTATTCGTAGAGGGCGTCGACCGCGCGCGCGGTGAACCCGGATACCGACCGCTCGTGGCAGCGCGCATAGCGCTGGAGGAAGTGCTCCATGAGCAGCGGGATGTCGTCGCGACGCTCGCGCAGCGGCGGAACGCGCACGGGAAACACGTTGATCCGGTACAGGAGATCCTCGCGGAACGTCCCGGCCTTCGCCTCGCTCTTGAGATCCACGTTGGTTGCCGCCACGATCCGGACATCCACATGACGGGTGCCGGTATCGCCGATCCGCTCGATCTCCCGCGCCTGGATGGCGCGCAGCAGCTTGATCTGGGCCGCCATCGTGAGGGTCCCGATCTCGTCCAGGAACAGCGTGCCGCAGTCGGCCCGCTCGAACCGTCCGGCCCGGGACTGGGTCGCGCCCGTGTACGCGCCCTTTTCCACCCCGAACAGCTCCGCCTCGATCAGCGTCTCCGGGATGGCCGCGCAGTTGACCGCCACGAACGGCTTGTCGGCGCGGCGACTCATGCCGTGCAGCATGCGGGCGAACATTTCCTTGCCCACCCCCGTCTCACCCAGCAGGAGCACGGTGGCGTTGGTCCCGGCCGCCTTCTGCAGCATCCGGCATGCGGCGACGAACCCCGACGAGACCCCGACGACTCCCTCGATGAAGTTGCGATCCCCGCATTCGGGAAGCCTGGTGTCCGGCGCGGCGCCCGGTGCCTGCTGCGGTTCGTGCGGCCGCGACCCGCCGCCCGCGGCGGCGTCACCCTGCAGGTCCTTCCATTCCTCTTCCACCACCTCCCAGTCTTCGATCGGTTTGCCGATCATCCGGCAGCACTGACTGCCCGTGGCGTGGCATTCGATCTCCTTGAACAGCACGCGGCGGCCCATGAAGGTGCTTACGTAGCCGCTGGCATAGCCCGCCTGCATCCAGCAGGTCGGCTCGCCGGTCAGGCCGGCATGGGCGATCTGGGCGTCGGCCTCGAAGGAGCCGGTAAAGGTGAGGTCGCCGGAGAAATGTCCGCCGGCGATGTCGGCATCCAGCTTGCCCGGCTGCACCGAAATGATACCTTGCAGGGCCCGCAACTGCGGCCCGACGAGCAGGGCGTCCTCGATGCTGCGGTGCGGGCGGAGCTTGCGTGCCAGGATGGCATCCCGACAGCCCGAGGCGTAGCCCATGCGTGCCATCAGGACCTTCGCCTCCGGCACCCCCAGCTTGTGGATCAGCTCGCGTCGGAGCCAGGCCAGGGTGGAGACGTGGATGAGCGCCACGCGCTGCGTGTCGAACCAGATGTGTCCGTCGCGCAGCGAAAATCGCAGGCGCTCGGTAAGGTCGGCGATGTTCGGCACGGAGCCTTCGTCGTCGGGAGGGGTGGTTTCCTGCGCGCGGTTTGTCGCCGGTCGCCACGTCCCTTCCCCCGGTGGGGGACTCTGATGTTGGTACGCCATTTCACGCACCCCGTTCCTGCCGGTGTTCTCCGAGACGGCTCCGGCAGCACAGGACGGGCCTTCCGGATCCGGCGCCGCCGGGACCGCATGGCGCGCCGGATGGGCGGTGCCAGGATGCGGTGCGCGGATCAGCCGATCCGGCCCCATGTTGTTGGGTTCGGGGCGGGTGTTGTCGGCGCCCCGAACGACGATATACGCTCCTTGAACGAATATTCGTTCAATTCTCTGCCCGTGTCAATGCTTCCCGCCAGCGGATTCGCTTCAATCTCCGGATGGGTGCGCTCAGCCGTCAGCGCAGTGGCTCCCGGCTGCGGTCGCGCATGCAATACAGCGCCCCGGCGGAGAGCAGCGCCGCCAGCGCCAGGTAGAATCCGGGCGCGGCGCGCGAGCCGGTGGCGGAGATCAGCCAGGTCGCGATCATCGGCGCGGTGCCCCCGGCCACGCCCAGGCCCAGGTTGTAGGCCAGCGAGTAGCCGGTCAGGCGGTCGGCCACGGGGAACAGCTCCACCAGCATCGCCGGGGCGGCGCCCAGCGGCAGCGCCACGCCCAGCGCCAGCAGGACCTGTGCCACGAGCAGGGCGTCGAAGCTGCGCGCGGAGAAGGTGACCAGGGCCCAGCCGGTCACGGCCAGGCCGACGAAGGCCAGCAGCAGCACGTGACGCCGGCGCATGAAGTGGTCGGAGAACCACCCGCTGAGCGGAATGAGGGGGATGGACAGGGCCAGCGCGAGGGAATTGATCTGCAGGGTGAGGCTGTTGCTCACCGAGCCGAACTGGCTGGCGTAGGTGGGCAGGTAGACCAGCGGGATGTAGAACACGATGCCGTAGCCGCTGGCGAACAGCACCGCCAGGATGGTTTCCCGACGGTTCTGGGTGAGCGCCTCGCGCAGGGGCGAGTCGTCCGCGTGCTGGTACTCGTGGTGCTGCATGTGCGGCGTTTCGTGGATGTTGCGCACGTAGAGCCAGGCGGCCGCGCCCAGCACGCCGCCCAGCAGAAACGGCACGCGCCAGCCCCAGGCGTCCAGCGGTCCCTGCGGCAGCAGCGTGCTGACCAGTGCGGCCAGCCCGGAACCCACCAGGGTGCCGACCAGGCTGCCGACGTTGGCGAAGCTGCCGGACAGCCCGCGGCGGTCGAGCGGCGAGGTCTCGACCATGTAGGTGACCGAGCCGCTGAACTCGCCGCCCACCGACAGGCCCTGCAGCAGCCGTACCCCCACCAGGGCCAGCGCGGCCCAGCGGCCGACCTGGTCGAAGGTGGGCAGCGCCCCGAGCAGGAAGGTCGCGGTGCCCATGGTCAGGATGGAGATCCGCAGCACCGTGGCGCGGCCGAAACGGTCGCCGATGGAGCCGAAGACGATGCCCCCGAGCGGGCGCATGAAAAAGCCCGCGGCGAATACCCCGAAGGTGGCGATCAGCGAGGTGACGTGGCTGCCCGACGGGAAGAACAGCCTGGCGATGACCGGCGCGAAGAAGCCGTACAGGCCGAAGTCGTACCATTCCATGACATTGCCGATGGTCCCGGCAACGACGCTCTTGGGCGTGTGGGGACGCCCGCGGAAGAGATGGGTGCGCGAGGGCCGCTTCGCGGTCGAGTCCTGCTCCGGGGCCATGGCCGCTCCTGGGGTGGTGTTATCGGTTCCTTCCGGATGCGCCATCGCCGCGGCCGATGCGCGGAGCTGGCGTGCGGCCCCCCGACCGCGTCCGGTTCGCCTCCCGGTGCCTGGCGGCTGGCAACCATACCAGATCCCGGTCGCGCGTGGCACGGGCGTACAATGAAGGAACCCCCATCGTGGAGGTCGAATGCACGTCATCATCATCGGCGCCGGCCTGCTCGGCACGACCACCGCCTACTTCCTGGCCGAGAGCGGCCACCAGGTCACGGTGCTGGACCGTGCCGAGGCGGTCGCGAGCGAGACCAGCTTCGCCAACGGCGGCATCCTGCACGCGAGCTACGCCGCGCCGTGGAACGGTCCCGGGCTGCCGGGACAGGTGCTGCGCTGGCTGGGACGCCGGGATGCGCCGCTGGTGGTGCACCCGAGTGCGCTGCCGGCCGCGACCCGCTGGGCGTGGGGCTTCTTCCGCCACAGCCGTCCGGAGTTGTTCGAGGCCTCCCTGCGCTCCAACGCCCGCCTGGCGCTGTACAGCCTCCGCCAGCTTCGGGACCTGCGCGCGCGGCTGGGGCTGCGCTACGACGAGGCGGCGCGCGGTGCGCTGATGGTGTTCCGCGACGCGCAGGCGCTGGAGGATGCCCGACGCCAGGCCGCGCTGCTCGAGCGCGCCGGCGTGCGCGCCGAGCCCCTGGATTCGGCCGAGTTGCACCGGCGGGTGCCGGCGCTGGAGGATGCCCGGGTGCGGCTCGCCGGCGGCATGTACTACCCGGACGACGAGTGCGGCGACGCGCGCCTGTTCGCCCGGCGGCTGGCGGGCCGGGCCCGCGAGCTGGGCGCCGACTTCCGGCTCGGCACCACCGTTCGCCGGGTGCTTCGGGAGCGCGGCAGGGTCAGCGGGGTGGACACGACCGGCGGCGAGCTGCGCGCGGATGCCGTGGTGCTGGCCGCGGGCAGCTACAGCGCGGGGCTGGCGCGGCCGCTGGGGCTGGCCCTGCCGATCTGCCCGGTCAAGGGCTACTCGGCCACGCTGACCCTCTCCGAACCGGCGCAGGCCCCGGCGCTGCCGATCCTCGACACCGGCCGGCGGCTGGTGTTCGCGCCGCTGGGCGCGCGCCTGCGGATCGCCGGCTTCGCCGAGCTGGCCGGTTTCGACACCCGCGCCCACCCCCGGCGCATCCGCGCCCTGCTGAGGGGCGCCGCCGAACTCTTCCCCGGGCTGGTCCGCGGCGTCGACCCGGCCGGCGCGGAGCCCTGGGCCGGCTTGCGCCCCATGACCCACGACGGCCGCCCCCTGCTGGGCCAAAGCCCGGTCCCGGGCCTCTACCTGGCCACCGGCACCGGCCACCTGGGCTGGACGTTCTCGGCGGGGGCGGGGAAGATCGTCGCGGCCGTCGTTTCCGGCGCGGAGCCGGAGATCGAGGTCGGGGATTTTGGGTACAGACGCGCTGCGGAGCGCCGAGGTGCGAGTGTTAGGTTTTAGGTTTTAGGTTTTAGGTAAGAGTGTAGCTCTGGTGGCATCGCTCCGGTTCAACTGAATGACCTGGGTGCATGCCCGATTCCCGTACCCTCCCGTCACGGACGCAAGTGTAAGTCCAGCCAGAAAACTCCGGCACCGCGCTAGCCGCTCTTACCTAACACCTAAAACCTAACACCTAAAACCTAAAACCGACTTTCATCTCCTCCCCCACCGCTGCCGCTGATCCGAGCCCTCGATCTCGGAAATGTCCCATCCCCCATCCGTCCCGAGGTGCAGCTCGCGCAGATGAAAGGATCGAAGCGTCGACCGGTGCGCGATGCTGACGATCGTGGCATTCGGCAGCTCCTGGATCAGGCGGTCGTAGAGTTCGCTTTCCAGCTCTTCGTCGATGGATGAGGTGATTTCGTCGAGGAGGTTCCATTTGGCCCGGGTCAGCAGCAAGCGGACGAAGGCCATGCGCTGGAGCTCGCCCAGGGACAGGCGCTTGTCCCAGGCGTCGCGGGTGTCAACGTGCATTCGCAGGTGATCGAGGCCGCACACCCCCAGCCAGTGGCGCAGCTCGTCGGCGTCGACCTCGCGGCGGCGCGGGTAGACCACGGCGTCGATCAGGCGGCCCTCCGGCAGGTAGGCGCGCTGCGGCACGAAGCACAGGGGCTCCCTCGGGAGGGCGACCCCGCCGCTGCCCCAGGGCCAGATGCCGGCGAGCACGCGCAGTAACGTGCTCTTGCCCACGCCCGTGCGCCCGGTGATCATCACCCGCTCGCCCGGAGCCAGCTCCAGGCCCAGCCCGCGGACCAGGGTGCGCCCGTCCGGCAGCGCCAGGTTCACGTCGCGCAGGGCGAGGCCCTCGCCCTCGTTGCGGGTCACGTGGATCGCCTGGCGCGGGGGATGCTGTGCCGTGCTCTCCTCGCGCAGCTCGTCGAGGCGGTCGATGACCGCGATCCACTCGGTCAGGGACAGGTAGCCGTTGCCGTTGCTGGTGAAGTTGTCGACCAGGTAGGCGAAGGCCTGCTGGATGTTGTTGAACGCGCTCAGCACCGACATGACGCCGCCCAGCATGATCTCCTTCGCCAGGAACGCGGGCAGCACCGCGATCACCGGGATCAGCACCGCCGCCTGATTGAAGCTGAAGGAGAAGCCGTTGACCCCGAGGTTGCGGCGGATCCGGCGGTGGAAGATGTCGAACACCGGCTGGAAACGCTCGATCAGGTGGCGGGCGGTGGCGCCGTGGCCGCGGCTGGTGGCGATCGACTCGCCGTTCTCGCGCACCCGGGCGAGGCCGTAGCGGAAGTCCCCCTGCGCCCGCTGGTAGATGTTGTTGAGCCAGAACAGCGGCTTGCCGATCCAGATGATGACCAGGGTCCCGATCAGGGCGTAGGCGACGTTGACCCATACCAGGTAGCCGGGGATATGGGCGCCGAACACCCTGACCGGCTCGCTCAGGCGCCAGAGCACGAAGCCGAACACGAAGATCGAGGCGACCGAGTTGAGCAGCCCTTGGGGCAGCTGCAGGGACTGGCCGGTGAAGAATTCCAGGTCCTGGGCGATGCGCTGGTCGGGATTGTCCACCCGGGTGCCGGCCACCTGCATCCGGTAGTAGGTATGGCGGGTCATCCAGCGGTGCACGTAGGCGGTGGTCAGCCAGCGCCGCCAGCGGTTCTGCAGCACCTGGAGGAAGTACTGCTCGGCAAGGTTGGACAGCACCCACAGCACGGCCAGCACCGCGAAGACCATGACCTCGTGCCAGATGCGCGCGGCATTGTAGCTCTGCAGGGCGTTGTAGAAGCCCTTGTACCAGTAAGTAATGGCGGCGCTGAGCGCCACGGTGCCCAGGGTGAGGAACACGATGGCGCCGAGCAGGGCGAAGGCGCGGCGGCGGTCGGAGGAGCGGAAATAGGGCGCGGCGAGCCGCCAGAACTTGGCCAGGAACTCCCGCGCCGATCGGGTACGCGACAGGTCGTATGCGTAGACGTCCTCGGTCATGGAGCCAACAGTCCGTCCGCCCGGCCGGGCGGACCCGGGACCGGGAAATGTGCCGGTTGCCTCGGTTGCGGCCGCTCGCATCCCGACGGCCGCGTTGTTCACTTCGGATCGGGGTCCGGCACCCAGCGGATGGCCGGAATGACGATATAGACAGCGACGGCGCGGGAACATTCCCCGGCGCGCGCAGCGGTCCGGGGCGGCGGCAGGAAGGACGAGCGCCCCCGGGGCGTGCCGGGGGCGCGGGACCCGGACTCAGCCCGAGGTGTGACCGTGGCCGTCCTGGGCGTCCAGCATCACGGTGCCGGCGACCGCGATCAGCACGATCATCAGGGTGCCGATCACCCAGGCGAAGTACCAGGAGGCGCGCTCGCCGAGAAGGATGGCCAGCAGCAGCGCCACCAGCGCGAGGACGAACCAGAATCCGAACTGTACGGCGGTTTTCATCGTGCTCCTCTGTCGGTCGGGTTACCAGTAGCTCCGTCTCAGTAGGCGTGCTCATCCTGCTCCACTTTTTCCGGCGTGACCTTGCCCCGCATCACCCAGAAGGCCCAGCTGGTGTAGGTCAGGATGATGGGCACGAACACCACGCTCCAGCCGAGCATCCACAGCAGGGTGCTCCGGCTCGATGAGGCGTCCCAGACGGTCAGGCTCTGCGACGGGTTGGAAGAGGACGGCATCATGAACGGGAACGTGGCGGCGCCGAGGGTGCCGAGCGTGCCGATCCAGGACACCACGCCCAGCCACCAGGAGACATGGGAGCGGCCGCTGCGCGCCGCCGCGATCCCCAGCAGAACCGCGACGTACACCGCGGCGGGCAGCAGCCACAGCACCGGGCGGGCCTGGAAGTTGTGCAGCCAGGCGCCCGATACGACGGCAACCGTCTTGTGCAGCGGGATCGCCGGGCCGGCCGGGTCGGCTCCGCCGGTGATCACGTAGCCGGCCATGCGCCACACCCACACGCCGCAGACGGTGAACAGCCCCAGGGCGGCGAGGCCGGCGACGGTGAGCTGGCGCCGGGCCCGTTCGCGGATCACGCCCTCGCCGCGGTTCATCACCATGGCGCCGCCCTGGTACAGGGCCAGCGCGAGGGACACCAGCCCGCACAGGATCGCGAAGGGGTTGAACAGGGAAATGAAGCTGCCCGTGTAGTACGACACCATGTTCCAGGTGAAGTGGAACGGCACGCCCTCGAGCATGTTGCCCATGGCCGCGCCGAACACCACCATGGGCACGGCGCCGCTGACGAACAGCATCCAGTCCCAGCCACCGCGCCAGCGCCGCGAGGGCAGCTTGCTGCGGTACTCGAAGCCCAGCGGCCGGACGATCATGCTCCACAGCAGCACCAGCATGACGATGTAGAGGCCGGAAAACGCGGTGGCGTAGATGGTCGGCCAGGCGGCGAACACCGCGCCGCCACCCAGGATGAACCACACCTGGTTGCCGTCCCAGTGCGGGGCGATCATGTTGATCACCGCGCGGCGCTCGCCGTCGCTACGGCCGAGGTAGCGCAGCGAGGCGCCCACGCCCATGTCCATGCCCACCATCACGCCCAGGCCGGTGAGCAGGATGCCCAGCAGGGCCCACCAGGTGATTTTCAGAATCGCGTACAGGTCCATCGGATCAGACCTCGCTCAGCCGGGGTTCACGGAGGGCAATTCCGGAGCGGTCGGGAGGTGGCCCGCCGTCGTCCGGGCCCTGGCGGACGAATTTCACCATCAGGGACATCTCGATCACGATGAAGATCGAGTACAGCAGCACGAACCCGCTCAGCGAGAAGACCATGTAGCCGACCGAGTGGGTCGAGGCGGACAGCCAGGTCGGCAGCTGCCCGTACACGGTCCACGGCTGACGCCCCATTTCGGCGACCACCCAGCCGGCAAAGTTGGCGATGAACGGCACCGGCAGCGACCAGAACGCCAGGCGCAGCAGCCAGGGTCTGTCGCTGACCTGGTTCCGGATCGAGTACAGCACCGCCAGGATGAACAGCGCCAGCATCGCGAAGCCGGCCGCCACCATGATGCGGAACGACCAGAACACCGGGAACACCGGCGGGATGGTATCGCGCGCCGCCTTGCCTATCTGTGCCGGGCTGGCCTTGCTTACGTCGGGCGCGTAGCGCTCGAGCAGCAATGCATAGCCCAGGTCCTTCTCGTGCGCCTTGAACCGGGCGCGCGCCGCCGCATCGTCGGGATGGCTGCTCAGGGTGTGCAGCGCCTCCAGCGCCGGGATGCCCTCGCGGATCTTCGTGCGGGCCTGCCGCTCCAGCGCATCCGCCCCCGGGATCGGCTTGTGCAGGCTGTGCGTGATCAGCGGGGTGAGCACGTACGGGATCTTGAGCTCGAAATCGTTGCGCTGCGCCTTCTGGTCCGGCCAGGCGATCAGGTTGAAGCCGGCCGGCGGCTCGGCGGTCTTCCACAACGCCTCCATCGCCACCAGCTTGGTCGGCTGCACCGAGCCGTCGATGAAGCCGAGCGCGTCGCCCAGGGTGATCGTGGCCAGGATCGCGAACACGCCGAACAGGGCGGCCATGCGGAAAGAGCGCTTGGCCACCTCGAGATGCCGGCCGCGCAGCATGTAGTACGCGCTGATCCCGAGCACGAAGATCGACCCGGTGACGAATCCGGCCACGCTGGTGTGCACGAACTTCGCCTGGGCGTCCGGGTTGAAGATCAGCCGGGTGAAGCTGGAGAGCTGGACGCGCATGGTGGTGGGATCGAAGTGCGATCCCACCGGGTGCTGCATGTAGGAGTTGGCGATCAGGATCCACAGCGCGGAGAGGTTCGAGCCCAGCGCCACCAGGTAGGTCACCAGCAGGTGCTTGGTGCGCGACAGGCGCTCCCAGCCGAACAGCATCAGGCCCACGAAGGTGGACTCGAGGAAGAAGGCCATCAGGCCCTCGATCGCCAGCGGCGCGCCGAAGATGTCGCCTACGAAGTGCGAGTAGGTGGCCCAGTTGGTGCCGAACTGGAACTCCATGGTCAGGCCGGTCGCCACCCCGAGGGCGAAGTTGATCGCGAAGAGCTTGCCCCAGAACCGGGTCATGCGCCGGTAGATGTCGCGGCGGGTGATGACGTAGACCGTCTCCATGGCGGCCAGCAGGAAGGACAGGCCGAGGGTGAGCGGCACGAACAGGTAGTGATAGAGCGCAGTGGCCGCGAACTGCGCCCGTGACAGGTCGACGACGGTAGCCAGATGGTGCATGGGCTGCAGGTTCCCCTACTTGAGCTTCCGGTTGGGCGCGAAAGCGGTCCCGGCCCGGGCGGCAGCCAGGAGCGTACGGCGTGGCGTCAGTTGCGCTGGTGTTCCCGGGTGCATCGGCTCCGCTCCCGGACGGGTCGCCGGCATGCCCCGCCAGGCGGGAACAGGCTGGCGAACTGTCGCTGGTCACACGGCTTGGGGAGTGCGGCGAAAAGCCGGACCGACCGGTCCGGTCCTGCCACCCGCCCGCGCGGCGGGGCCGCGGTCGGTCGGCTGTCCCCGGTGCCTCACTCTTTGCCATAGTCTCCCGTGACGAAGGGGTCCCTGCACCGATCGTACGGAGCACGTCGCATTCGGCCGGATTCGTCGCGGATGGGGACGCACCCGACTCCCGCCGCGGTCCCACGGGACCTTGCAGAGCCGGTGCGTCGATCCGCCGTGAAGGAGCCATCCTGGCTCTTCGGCGCCGGAGCCGGCGGCGCATGCCGCCGCGCCGGGCGAGGATGTCGACGCGGATGTCGTGGGGGCGACTGGGCCCCGCTTGCGACGGGCGTAAGGATAAGCCCGAACGTGTCGGCCGAATTTGATCTGGATCAAAGATGCGCGGGCGATCGCGTCGTCGAATGGGCCTACGGGTGCGCCGTCGCGCGCGTCGCGAAAGGGAACTGGCGGCGCTGCACCGGCGCGGCTGCCCTCGGAGACGGGCCGGGCGGTGGCCCTGTTGCAGGAGAACCGGCTGTTGGACGCCAACGGGCGGGTCGCCGATACCTTCGAGCGTAACTGGACCATGCCGGTTACGCTCGGCGGCGATTGCCTGGGCACGCTGGTGATTGTGCCCGTCACGCGCCAGACGGCGCGTTCGGTGCCCCTGGCGCCGGCCGCCAGCGAGTGCTCAGAATCCTTCCGCAGGATTCTGGCCGCGGCGCCTTCCCTTCAGCAGGAGGTGCGCACGGCCGAACGTTTGGCCGACCTGCCGGTGCCGGTCCTGCTCCAGGGCGAAACCGGGGTCGGCAAGGAGCGGTTCGCGCGCGCCATCCACGACAGCGGTGGCCGGGCCACGGGGCCGTTCGTGGCGATCAACCGCGGCAGCCTGTCCCGCGAGCTGCTGGCAAGCGAACTGTTCGGCTACGTCGACGGCGCTTTCACCGGCGCCCGCCGCGGGGGGATGAAGGGCAAGATCGAAGCCGCCGACGGCGGCACGCTGTTCCTGGACGAGATCGGCGAGCTCCCCCTGGATATGCAGCCGCATCTTCTGCGCGTGCTGCAGGAGAACGAGATCTATCGCCTGGGCGAGGGGCTGAGCCTGGACGACGCGCTGCGCGGGCGCATCCGGGCGGCGATCCGGGCGAATGCCTCGCCCCGGCACGTGCCCGCCAGGATCCTGCAGGTCGAGGATATCCCCCGCACTCGCAGCGGCAAGATCACCGAGCTGGCCGTGCGCCGCATGATCCACGGCGAGGACCCCGGCAACCGCGAGGCCCTGGCCAACCCCGAGTCCCTCGAGCAGTTCCGCGACCGGCCGGAACTGGACGAGCCGTGAGGTGACCACTCAGGATGCCGCGGCGGCGCCGCCGGCTCCGGCAGCTCCACCGAGGGCCCGTACCATCGCCCCGGCCGCGCGTAGCCTGGAGTTCCAGGCGCCGTGGGCGGTGGCGAAGTCGTCCCCGACGGTGGCCTCGCCGGCGCAATGCACGCGCGGACCGAGCGGCCGGGCCAGGTCTTCCTTGAGGGCATGGTGGTCGGGCAGGGCGGCCGAATAGGCACCGAAAATCCAGGGGTCCCTGCTCCAGCCGGTGAGGTGGCACACGGCCGGTTTCCCCGTCGCGGGAAATGCGGCAAACTGCGCGGCAGTGCGCCCGTGACAAACGAAAAGCCCTAAAGGCCTGGCATGAACCTTCCCCTGCAGAGCGCTCTGCTGTTCGGCACCGGCACGGCCGCCGGGATCATCAACGTGCTGGCGGGCGGCGGCTCGATGCTCTCGGTGCCGGTGCTGATCTTCCTGGGCGTGGACCCGCTCACCGCCAACGGCACCAACCGGGTGGCCATCGCCGTCCAGAACGCCACCGCGGTCTACGGCTTCCGCCGGCATGAGCGCGGCAGCTTCCCGACCAGCATGAAGCTGGCCCTCGCCGCGCTGCCCGGATCGCTGGTGGGCGCCTGGCTCGCGTCCCACATGGACAACAGCGCGTTCCAGCAGGTTCTGTCGGTGGTACTGGTGCTGAGTGTGATCGCCCTGTTCCTGCCCGCGTCCCGGTCCACGGGTGGCGGCGGGCCCGGCGGCTGGCGCCGCGTGCTGGTCTACCCGGTCATGTTCGGCATCGGCCTCTACGGCGGGTTCATCCAGATCGGGGTGGGTTTCATCTTCATGGCGGGTCTGCAGCGCCTGCTGCAGATCAGCCTGGTGCGCGTGAACGTGCACAAGGTGTTCATCATCCTGGTGTACACGCTGCCCGCCCTGGGCATCTTCCTGTGGCGGGGCCAGGTCGACTGGCTGCTGGGCCTGACCCTGGCGGTGGGCAACGCGGCCGGCGCCTGGATCGCGACCCGCCTGGCGATCCGGGGCGGCGAGAAGTGGATCCGGATCGTGGTCGCGATCGCGGTGGTGATCATGGCGGCGAAGCTGTTCGCTTCCGCGCTGTGACGGCCGGGCGCCGCTGGCGGCCGGGATCGCGCTCGGGTAGCATCCCGTTTTACTAATTGAGGTAGGTTCCGCGGTCCGCCGGACGCACCATGCATGACGGGCGCGGCGCGAGATGGCATGATGCGTTTCAATCAGTTGACGCAGTGAGCACGCGAAATGAAGACCGAGCATTACGACGTGCTGATCGTCGGCGCCGGCCTTTCCGGCATCGGCGCGGCCTATCATCTGCAGAACGACTGCGGCGGCCGCAAGAGCTACGTAATCCTCGAGAGCCGCAGCAACATGGGCGGCACTTGGGACCTGTTCCGCTATCCGGGCATCCGCTCGGACTCGGACATGTTCACCATGGGCTACCGGTTTCGTCCGTGGACCGGTGAAAAGACGGTCACCGACGGACCGTCGATCCGTCACTACATCCTTGACACCGCGCGCGAGAATGGCATCGACCGGCACATCCGCTTCAACCACCGCGTCAGGCGGGCGGCCTGGTCTTCCAGCCATGCCTGCTGGGAGGTCGAGGCGGAGACGGGTTCCGGTGAGACCGCCTGTTTCTCCTGCAGCTTCCTGATGTGGTGCAGCGGCTACTACCGCTACGAGCGCGGGCACACCCCGGACTTCCCGGGCCGCGAGCGCTTTCGCGGGCCGGTGGTGCATCCGCAGCACTGGCCGGAGGACTTCGATTACCGGGGCAAACGGGTGATCGTCATCGGCAGCGGCGCGACCGCCATGACCCTGATCCCCGCGATGGCGGAAGAAACCGCGCACATCACCATGCTGCAGCGCTCGCCCACCTACGTGGTCTCGCGCCCGGACCGGGACGCTTTCGCCGACCGCCTGCGCAAGCTGCTGCCCGAGTCGGTGGTCTACCGGCTCACGCGGACCAAGAACATCGTCATGACGATGCTCTTCTATCAGCTCAGCCGCCGCCGGCCGGAGACGGTGAAGAAGATGCTGCGGACGCAGCTGCGCGAGGAGCTGGGACCGGACTTCGATCTCGACGCGCACTTCCGGCCGCGCTATAACCCGTGGGACCAGCGCCTGTGCCTGGTGCCCAATGCGGACCTGTTCCGGGCCCTGCGCGGGGGACGCGCCTCGGTGGTTACCGACCGGGTCGAGAGCTTTACCGGGAACGGGATCCGGCTCCAGTCCGGCAGGGAGCTGGAGGCGGACATCATCGTCACCGCCACCGGGCTGGAGATGATCGCCTTCGGCGGCGCCGAGCTGTTCGTCGATGGCACCAGGGTCGAGCCGGGCAAGCACCTCAGCTACAAGGGGATGATGCTCGACGAGGTGCCCAATCTGACCTCGGTCATCGGCTACACCAACGCCTCCTGGACGCTCAAGAGCGAGCTCACCTGCGAGTACGCCTGCCGCCTGATCAACTACATGGACCGGCACGGCTACGCGTGGTGCTATCCGCACAACGACGACCCGAACCTGGAAACCAAGCCGCTGCTGGACCTGAGCTCAGGCTACGTGCAGCGTGCCGTTCACCTGTTCCCCAGGCAGGCCGACAAGGAGCCGTGGCGCGTGCACCAGAACTACGTGATGGACCTGCTGAAGCTGCGCTACACGCCGGTGACTGACGAGGCGATGCAGTTCCGGCGCCTGCAGGGCGCGCACGGCCTGCAGCGTCTGGCGAGCTAGGCCCGGGTCGCATCACCGCAGGAAAGCGCCCGTCGCGGCGGCGCGTGCCCGTCGCAACGGCTGTGGTCGCCGTCGCTGCCGGCCCGCCCGGGGGTCGGCGCCGCAACGGGCAGCTGCGCTGCGTCCTGCTCTCCGATTGCGTACGGATATGGAACGAAACGGGCAGACCGTGGACCAGGTGGCACCCGGTGACGGACGCGCCGGGTTTCGCTGGTGGGAGAAGCCGGCCCCGGCGTTGCTGGGCATGCTGATCTGCGCCGTGGCCGAGGCGCGCTTCGAGGTCGAGACGTTCGGCCGGGAGCACCTGCGCCACGCGCCCGGCGCGCTGGTCATCGCCAATCACCGCTACGACACCGACGGCCCCCTGCTGGGGAGCCTGCTGATGCAGCGACGGCGGCTGCGGCTGCGGTTCGAGGGCGTGGCGCCCTTTTTCGTCGCGCGCGAGGACCTGTTCCGTCCGGGCTTTCTCGGAGCCTATCTGCCGCACTGGCCGCGGGTGCTGCGGGCACCGCTGTACCGGCTGTCGATCGGCCCGGTGCTGCGCGGGCTGGGACTGCGCCCGATCCGGCGGATCCCGGAGCACAGCACGGGCGAGCTGCTGCCCGACGTGCTGGCGGTGCTCGGCGACCGGCCCCTGGCGGAGGTCCTGCGCCCGCAATCGGCGGAGGCCATCGCCCGGGAGCTCGGCCGGCCGGAGGCGTCGCTGTCGGTGCGCGACGCGTTGCGCGCGCCGCGCGAGCTGCTCGCCGGGCGCCGGGCCTTCCGGCGCTCGACGCTGGCGGCGTTGCGGGCATTGCAGCCGCACGAGCGTGACATCATCGAACGCCAGCTGCAGGTGTTCGTGGAGCTGCTGGAGGCCGGCGAAACGGTGGTGCTGGAGCCCGAGGGCACGGTCTCCCGCGACGGGCGCTTCGGCCGGCCGCGGCGCGCGCTGCATCACCTGCTGAACACACCCGCGCGGATCGCCCCGGTGCTGCCCGTCGCGCTCAGCTACGACTCCATGCGCCCGGGCCGGCCGCGGGTGCTCATCCGGGTGGGGGAGCCGCGCATGGACCTGCGCGGACGCTCCCGCCGGGAGACCGACGCCATGGCCGGCCGGGCCATCCTGCAGCAGTGGGCCGTCAACGCCAGCCATCTGGCGGCCCGCCATTTCGGCGAGCGGGGCCTCGACTTGTCGGGATCCGCGCCGCGGGCCCTGGAACGGTACCTGGGCGAGACGGCGACCCGCTGCGAGGCCGAGGGCATACCCGTGGACCCGCTGCTGCTGGATCCGGCCCGCCGGGAGGAACGGGTGCAGCAGTGCGTCGCGTTCTGGCGCCGTCGCGCCGACCGCGGCGGGGCCGAGGAGCTGCTGCGCTATTTCCGCAACGAGCTGGACTCGATCGCGTCGGTCCACCCCGGGCTCTACCGGGACGGATGCCGATGAGAGGACGGCTGCGGCGGCTCTGGCAGCTGGTGCGCCAGCCCAAGGTGGCGGTGCCGTTGCTGCTCGCGGGCGGCCTCCTGGCGGCGGCGGTGAGCCTGTCGGACGTGCCGCAGATGCTTGCGCGGATTACCCGGATACCCGTGCCGTATCTGCTCTGGGCGCTCGCGCTGGCGGCCGCCTACCTGGCGCTCAAGGGCCTGCAGTTCCGCGGCTTCCTGAACGAGCTGCGGATCCACGCCCACTGGCGGCACGTGCTGCTTGCCTACGCGGTCGGCGAGCTCACGCTCACTCTGCCGCTCGGGATCTACGCCCAGAACTACCTGTTGCAGCGCCTGCAGGGTTCGGGACTGTACCGCTCGGCGGCGGTCACCACCCTGATGCTGGTGTTCGAGGCCGGGCTGCTGTTCCTGGCGCTGGCGATCACCGGCGTGCACGGCTGGCCCTGGCTGCGGCCGCTGGCGCTCGCCTGTATCTCCGGCTTGGTGGCAGTGGTCCTGGTGCTGACGCGCTGGCGCGGGCTGCGTCGCGGGGCCGCCCGGGTGACGCGCAGGCTGAAGCTGCCGGCCCGGGCACCGGTGGAGTTCCTGCAGGCCCTGGCGATACTTGCCGACCTGCGCATCCTCGCCCGCCGGGGCTGGCTGACCGTGCTGTACATCGGTGCGCTGATCATGGCGTTCTACACCATCAGCCACGGCGTGGGCGTGGCGCGGCTCGGCTTCGTCCAGGCCGCGGGCATCTACGCCTTCTCGCTCTCCATCGCGCTGGTGTTCGGCGGTGTGACCAGCCAGGTGGGGGTGGTGGAGATCGCGGGTATGGGCGCCGCCCAGGCCTGGGGCTACAGCTTCACCGAGGGGCTGGCGATGCTGCTCGGCTTCCGCCTGGTCTGGACCGCGTGCATCTGGTTACTGTGCCTGCCCGTCCTGTTCTGGCTGCGCCGCGACCTCGTGCGCGCCAGCGCCGGCGCCGACCAGCTCCAGGAACCGACGGACTGATTCCGCCGTCGGGTGCGCGCGCGGCAGGCCCGGCGTGCGTTCCGCGAGCGGGACATCGCGCGCCAGGTCGAGCTCGGACTGGCGGACCGCGTGGGCGTGCCCGCGGCGATGATGGTAGTCGGCCAGGTACTCCTGCTCGCTCTGGCCCACGGTCGGCACCAGCAGCGCACGCCGGCCCAGCTCGGCCAGCTCCATCAGGGTGGTGTAGCCGGAGCGCGTCACGACCAGCCGCGCCCGGTTGAGCATGCGCTGCTGCCCGGCCCGATCGAGATAGCTATGCACGGTGGCGTCGCCGTGCTGCCAGCGGCGGTAGGGAAGGTCCGGGCGGCCAAGGGCCACCTCCACCCGGCGTCCCCGGAGCCGCGGGACCTGCTCCAGCACCGTCCGCTCGAAGTAGCTGCGCTGCGGCTCCGCGCCCGAGACGCTGACGAAGACGTCGACGTCGGGGGCCACCGGATCGGCGCGCACGCTCGAGAGGATACCGAGGTAGGCGGCGCGCTCGCTCCAGTCGCAGGCCAGGTCGTGACACAGGCGGCCCGCGATGCCATCCACCTCCTGGTCCGGGACCAGCACCAGGCGCGCGTCGGAGAGCATCCGGCGCTGGTTGCGCTCGACCAGCCGGTCGAACGGCCGCAGCGGGCGCGGCATGATCTGGCGCAGGGAATGGAAGATGTAGTAGCTGGGCACCTCGGTGGAGACCACCCCGAAGCGGCTGTCGGAGATCACCCGGTCGAAGCTCCGTTCACTCACCAGCCGGCGCGTCAGCGCGCGCTCGCGGCGGAACAGCCACAGCACGCGCGGCATGCTCAGACTCATCCGCAGGTAGAACCCCGCGGCCGTGCGGCCCAGCGGCTTGGGCATATCCGGGTAGTCGAAATACTCGCAGCGCCCGCCGAGTTCCTGCCGCAGCAGGGTCAGCGCCCGGCCGGTGGAGAGCACCGTGACCGCGTGGCCGGCGTCGGCCAGCGCCCGGATCAGCGGCAGGTCCCGGGTGGCGTGGCCGAGGCCCCAGTCGTGGACGGCGAACAGGCAGCGCAGCGGCGCGTCCCGGCGCGGCGTTTGCCGCTTGCGTGGCAGGTCCGTGGCAGGTGCCGACATCTCCGTGCTCGATCCCCGTGACGTTCCGTGCCCGCCCGCCGGCGGCGGGCAGGAGATCCCCTTGCGCGAATCCCGTGGCGGCGGAGCGCGGAGACCCGGCGCGGCTCAGCCGCGCTGGTAGACGCGCCCCTTCCAGCGCGAGCGCTCGCCCCGCCAGTAGCGTAGCGCCGAAATCCAGGTCATCGCCAGGAAGCAGCCGCCGATCACCGGCAGCGCCAGGCACCACCACGCCGGGAGCCGGTAGAAGCGCAGCGTCGGCAGGTAAGCCGTGGCCATGGCGGCCAGGGACACCAGCGCCACCGATCGTGCCGGCGCCGGGCCAGCCAGCGCGGCCAGCGGGAGCCAGAAGGCGGCGACCATCAGCACGGTGCACAGCGCCAGCAGCAATGCGGAGTAGCGCAGCTGCGTGTAGGCGGACCGCGCCACCATGTCGCGGATCGCGGACAGGCGCTCGTAGCGGCGCAGACTGATCGCGGCGTGGCTGAGCCCCACCCAGGTGCGCCCGCCGGCGGCCTTGATCCGGCGCGCCAGGGAGCAGTCGTCGATGATCGCTCCCCGCAGGCTTGCGAACCCGCCGGCCCGGTCCAGCGCGGCCGCCTCCAGCAGCAGGCAGCCGCCGGCCGCCGCGGCCGTGCGCCGGCGCGGATCGTTGGCGAGGCCGAACGGGTAGAGCAGGCGAAAGAAGAACACGAAGGCCGGCAGCAGCATGCGCTCCCAGGGGCTGTGCATGCGCAACTCGGCCATCAGCGAGACCAGCTGCAGCCGCTCGCGGCGCAGCCGGGCGCGCATCGCCGCGAGGGTGCCCGGCCGCAGGCGGATGTCGGCGTCGAGCAGCAGGATCAGGGGGGTGTCGACCGTCCGCCGGCCCTGCTCGAGGGCCCAGAGCTTGCCGGCCCAGCCCTCGGGCAAGGGGCTTCCGGTGATCACCTCGGCGCCGGCCGCGCGCGCCCTGGCGGCAGTGCCGTCGCTCGAGCCGTCGTCGATCACCACCACGCGGGCGCCCGGCGCCTGCTCGCCGAGGCCCGCGAGGGTCTCGCCGATCACGTCCGCCTCGTCCCGCGCGGGGATCAGGACCGTGACGTCATCCAGGGAAGGCTCCGGCGCACCCGGGTCGGCCTCGAGCCGCTCGCGCACCCGCCACGGCTGCCAGGGGACCAGCAGCACGCCGAGCCACATCAGGCAGCCGGGAAGCGCGAGGTCGAGCCAGGGCACTCAGCGATTGCCGTACCGGCGCGAGATATCCTCCACCGGCACCCGCACCTCGTTGACGGCCGCCGGAGCGGGGGGGTTCTCCGGGTCGTAGCGGATCGGCAGCTCGCGGGCCATCGGGCCCTCGGTGCGCGGTCCGCTCAGGGACTTCATGAAGGCCTTGAGCGGATGACGGAACACGTCCTCCACCGCGGTTCCCTCGTAGCCGCAGTGCGCCATGCAGTTGTCGCACTTGGGATTGCGCCCGAAGCCGTAGTGCTCCCACTCGGTCTCTTCCATCAGCTCACGGAAGCTGGACGCGTAGCCCTCGTCGACCAGCAGGTAGCACGGCTTCTGCCAGCCGAAGATGTTGTAGGTCGGGTTGCTCCAGGGCGTGCACTCGTAGGCCTGGTTGCCCGCCAGGAAGTCCAGGAACAGGCTCGAATGGTTCAGCGGCCACTTCTTCTTCCGCTGCTTGCCGTTGCGGAAGATCTCCCGGAACAGCTCCTTGCTGCGCGTGCGGGGCAGGAACACGTCCTGGTCGGGCGCGTGCTCGTAGCTGTAGCCCGGCGAGACGGTGATGCCCTCGATTCCCAGCGTGGAGACGTGGTCGAAGAACTGCGCCACCCGCTCGGGGTCCTCGCCGTCGAACAGGGTGCAGTTGACGTTCACCCGGAAGCCCCGCTCCGCGGCGGTGCGGATGGCCGAGACCGCCTTGTCGAACACGCCCTCGCGATCGACCGACTCGTCGTGGCGCTCGCGGTCGCCGTCCAGGTGTACCGAGAACGTCAGGTAGGGCGAGGGCTCGAACAGGTGCAGCTTCTTCTCCAGCAGCACGGCGTTGGTGCACAGGTAGACGAACTTCTTGCGCGCGATGATGCCCTCGACGATCTCCACGATGTCCTTGTGGATCAGCGGCTCGCCGCCGGGGATCGAGACCACCGGCGCGCCGCACTCGTCCACCGCGCCGAGCGCGTCCTCGGCGCTCATGCGCTGCTTGAGGATGTCCTGCTCGTAGTCGATCTTGCCGCAACCCGGGCAGGCCAGGTTGCACTGGAACAGGGGCTCGAGCATGAGAACCAGCGGGTAGCGCTTCTCACCCTTGAGCTTCTTGCCGATGATGTAACTGGCAACTCTCGCTTGCTGGATCAGCGGTATGCCCATGCCTTCTCCTTGTGGCCGGGGCGGGAGGTCGTTCCGCCCGCCGCGTACACTCGAAAATGTCGGCGGTCGCGGGAGATGCGTCCCGGATTTTCGCCAATCGCCGGGGTCGGCGCGTGGTCCGGCCCGACGAGGTTCGAAAAATACGGGACGTATTTTTCAAACCACGACTATAGCACCTATGGCACCTATAACACCGCGGACGGCAGGGCGAAGGTCGTGACCTCGTGGATGCCGTCCGCTTCCTGCACGTCCGTCAGGCCCAGGCCCTTGAGCCGGTCCAGGACGCGCTGGACCAGGACCTCCGGGGCGGACGCTCCCGCCGTGATTCCGATGCGCGAATCCTGGTCGAACCAGGAGGGATCGATGTCGTCCTCGCTCTGGATCAGATAGGCGCGGGTGCCCTGTTGTTCCCCGACCTCGCGCAGCCGGTTGGAGTTCGAGCTGTTGCGCGCGCCCACCACCAGCATTACGTCGCAGTGGGCGGCGAGCTCGCGCACCGCGTTCTGCCGGTTCTGGGTGGCGTAGCAGATGTCCTTGAGCCCGGGCCCGCGGATCTCGGGGAAGCGGCGCTTGAGCGCCTCCACCACGGCCTGCGTGTCGTCCAGGCTGAGCGTCGTCTGAGTCACGTAGGCCAGGTGGGAGGGATCCTGTACCGCCAGCTGCTCCACCTCCTCGACCGAGCACAGCACGTGCACCGGGCCGTTGATCGAGCCGCGCGTGCCCTCCACCTCGGGATGGCCGACGTGGCCGATGATGATCAGTTCACGGCGGTCGAGATCGAAGCGCTGCGCCTGCTTGTGCACCTTGGTGACCAGCGGGCAGGTGGCGTCGATCACCTCGAGGCCGCGGGAATCGGCCTCCATGACCACCGAGCGCGACACGCCGTGGGCGCTGAAGATGGTCACCGCACCCCGCGGAATCTCGTCCAGAGACTCCACGAAGATGGCGCCGCGGCTCTCCAGGTCCCGCACCACGTGCCCGTTGTGCACGATCTCGTGCAGCACGTAGACCGGAGCTCCATAGCGCTCGAGGGCGCGCTCGACGATGTCCACGGCGCGCACGACGCCGGCGCAGAATCCACGGGGTTGTGCGAGAGTCGCTTCCATAACCTGCTCCGCATTTGGTCTTCCGGCGTGCCCCGGCCGCCGCCGCGGCGCTGCGGGCCTGGCGCGGTTGCCGGGCGCGTCCCGCGCCGCGCACACCGTATCAGGGAGCGGCGGCCGGGATCATCTCCCGCGAGCCGCCGGGCGTTGCCCGGGGACCGCCGTGTGCCGACTTTGCGGGACTTTTAGCATTTGAACTACATTGGTATCAAGTTATGTAATAAAGGATACGCGAGGCCGTACACTTTTGCATGGTGCGGCCGCGGACTGTTGTCATTACGATACGATGGCGGGAGCGCAACGGAGCGCGGAACCTTTCCGCCGCTTCGGTGGCCAAATCCCGAACCATGGAGCGGGGAGAACACCGAATGCCCTACCCTCTGCTGCAAAGCATTGACAAGCCGGCGGACGTGAGAGCGCTCGACCGGAGCGACCTGGAGCAGCTTGCAGAGGAGTTGCGAGACTACCTGCTGGACACCATCGCCGCCAACGGCGGCCACCTGGGCGCGGGCCTGGGGACGGTGGAGCTCACCATTGCGCTGCACTATGTGTTCAGCACCCCGGAGGACCGACTCGTCTGGGACGTGGGCCACCAGGCCTACCCGCACAAGATCCTCACCGGGCGCCGCGAGCAGCTCGGGACCATCCGCAAGTGGGAGGGCCTGGCGCCGTTCCCGCGCCGGGCCGAGAGCGAGTACGACACCTTCGGCGTCGGGCACGCGGGGACCTCGATCGGCGCGGCCCTGGGCATGGCGATCGCCTCCCAGCGCACCGGTGCCAACCGCAAGGTGGTGACCATCACCGGCGACGGCGCGATGACCTGCGGCATGGCCTACGAGGCGATGAACAACGCCGGCGACCTGCGCCCGGACCTGCTGGTGATCCTCAACGACAACCGCATGTCGATCTCGCCCAACGTCGGCGCTCTGACCAATTACCTCGCGCGCACGACCTCCGGGCGCATCTATTCGGCGCTGCGCGAGGGCGGCAAGCAGGTGCTCAAGCACATGCCGCCGGCGTGGGAATTCGCCAAGCGGTTCGAGGAGCACGCCAAGGGGATGCTGGTCCCGGGGGCGTTGTTCGAGGCGCTGGGCTTCAACTACTTCGGCCCGATCGACGGCCACGATCTGCCGACGCTGGTGCAGACTCTCGAGAACCTGCGCGGCCACACCGGCCCGCGGCTGCTGCACGTGATCACGCGCAAGGGCAAGGGCTACCGGCACGCCGAAGCCGACCAGGTCGCCTACCACGGGGTCAAGCCGTTCGACCCCAAGGTGGGCATCAAGAAGTCGGGCAAGCCGTCCTCGCCCAGCTACAGCCAGGTGTTCGGCAAGTGGTTGTGTGACATGGCCGGATGCGACCCGCGCCTGATGGGGATCACACCGGCGATGCGCGAAGGCTCCGGACTGGTCGAGTTCGAGAAGCGCTTCCCCGACCGCTACCTGGACGTCGCCATCGCCGAGCAGCAGTCCGTGACGGTCGCGGCCGGCATGGCCTGCGACGGGCTCAAGCCGGTGGTGGCGATCTACTCGACCTTCCTGCAGCGAGCCTACGACCAGTTGATCCACGACGTGGCGCTGCAGAACCTGCCGGTGCTGTTCGCGATCGACCGCGCCGGCGTGGTGGGGGCGGACGGCCCGACGCATCACGGCGCCTTCGACCTGAGCTATTTGCGCTGCGTGCCCAACATGGTGGTGATGGCTCCGGCGGATGAGAACGAGACCCGGCAGATGCTCTACACCGGCTTCCAGCTCGATCAGCCGGCGGCGGTGCGCTACCCGCGCGGCAACGGCCCCGGCGTGCCGGTCGAGGACAAGATGGAGGCGCTGCCGATCGGCAAGGCGCAGACCCGTCGCAAGGGCAAGCACATCGCGATCCTGGCGTTCGGCGCGATCCTGGCGCCGTCGCTGGAGGTGGCCGAGGCGCTCGACGCCACGGTGGTCAACATGCGCTTCGTCAAGCCGCTCGACCGCGAGATGATCCGCAAGCTCGCGCGCGAGCACGAGATGCTGGTGACGGTCGAGGACAACGTCGTCGCCGGCGGGGCGGGCAGCGCGGTCGGCGAGTACCTGGCGGCGAGCCGGATGCACGTGGACCTGCTCACCATCGGGCTGCCGGATCGCTTCATCGAGCACGGCTCGCGCGAGGACCAGCTCACCGATGCCGGCCTCGACGCGGCGGGCATCCGGGCCACGATCGAGCGCTTCCGGCAGGAACCCGGAGCGAGCCAGGACGGCGCCGTGGTCAGCCTGCGCGGCCGGACCAAGACCAGCTGAGCAGCTACCCGTTCTCCCGAAACCAGCGCACCGCGTCGGCCAGGGCCTCGCTGGCCGGGCGCGTGCTGTAGCCCAGCTCCCGTCGCGCCTTGCCGGAGGAGAAGAACATCCGCTTGCGCGCCAGCCGCACGCCGGTGACCGTGACCAGCGGCTCGCGTCCGCTGACCCTGGCCCACGCCTCGGCGGCATACGCCACCGGCATGATCAGGGCGGGCGCGAGGCGTACCCGCGGCGGCCGGCGGCCGGTCAGGCGGCTGATCTCCGACAGGATTTCCTGCAGGGACAGGTCCTCGCCGCCCAGGACGTAGCGCTCGCCGATCTTTCCGCGCTCGTATGCCAGCAGGTGCCCGGCGGCGACGTCGTCGACGTGCACGATGTTCAGGCCGGTGTCCACGAAGGCGGGCATCCGGCCGGCCGCGGCGTCGCGGATCATCTGGCCGGTGGGGGTCGGGCGGGTGTCGCGTGGTCCCACCGGGGTCGAGGGATTGACGATCACGGCGGGCAGGTCCCGGGTGCGGACCAGTTCGCGTACCACCTCCTCGGCGAGATACTTGGAACGCTTGTAGTGGCCGATCATGTCCGCCGGCAACACCGGGGTGTCCTCGTCCGCGGGCGAGCCGTCGGCGTTCAGGCCCAGCACGGCCACGCTGCTGGTGTAGACGATCCGGCGCACGCCGGCATCCAGCGCTGCGTGCATCAGCTCGCGCGTGCCGTCGACGTTGACCCGGTAGGGGGTGCCGGTATCGGGGGTCCAGAGGCGGTAATCCGCGGCCACGTGGAACAGCGCGTCGCAGCCCTCGAGCGCGCGCCGCAGCGAGGCCGCGTCGGTGAGATCGCCCGCGACGCGCTCGAGCGTCAGGTCCGCCAGGTTGCGCGGATCGCTGCGCGGGCGCACCAGCGCGCGCACCTCGTGCCCGGCATCGAGCAGGTGCCGCAGCACGGAGGATCCGACGAACCCCGTTGCCCCGGTGATCAGCGTCGTCACGACGGCCCCCAACCCTGTTCCAGTTTCCGCGCCAGGCCGCGCAGGGCGGCCTCCGCGTGGCGAGTGTACAGCGCCAGGCGCAGCAGGGGCACGACCTGCGCGGGGCTTCGCAGCAGGGAGCCGGCCAGGCGCCCCGCACGCAACCGCCCGGCCGGGTCCAGCGCGCTCAGGGCGGCGTCCGGCAGAGACATCTGCGCGGGATCGAGCACCACCCGCAGGGCGGCGAAGGGCAGGCCCCGGCGCGCGGCCACGCGCGCCACCGCGGCGCTTTCCATATCCACCGCGAGGGCCGCGTGAGCCTGGTGGAGGCGCTGCCGGGCGGCGCGTTCGGCCACCGGCGCCGCGACGCTCAGCAACGCGCCGCGCCGGACACCCTCCAGGCGGCCCGCGAGCCAGTCCTGCCAGCCGGGGTCGGTCGGCAGGGTTTCCCCGCCGGGGCAGATGACCGTCCCGGCAAGCACCACCTCCCCCGGGCGCAGACCGGGGTCGAGCCCGCCGGCGAACCCGCAGCTGACCAGGCGCGATGCCCCGGCATCGGCCAGCGCGTCCGCCGCCCGGCCGGCCCGGAGCTGGCCGACGCCGGCCACGCGCAGCAGGGTGCCGGGACCCATCGACCGGATCCCGCCGGCTGTGGCGCGCGCCGCGAGACAGCGTGCTTCCCGCGGGATCGCGACGACGATGCCGACGTGCTTCAGCTCCGGGCCTCGCGCAGCTGGTTGCGGTAGCGGGCCAGGGCCCAGAAGCCGAAGTACGCGTCGTAGCCGTGGTACTTCAGGTAGAACACGCGCGGGAAGCCGGGTGCCGAGTACCAGGGCGTGTGCCAGAGCCCGTCCTCCTCGCTCTGGGTGCGGATCAGGTAGTCGGCGCCGCGGTGGACCTCGGGGCTGTCGCCCTCGCCCACGGCCATCAGGCCGAGCATGGCCCAGGCGGTATGGAAGGGCGTGCTGGCGTAGCCCCGGTGGCCGTGCGGCGGCACCTCGTAGGTGCCGTTGTCCTCGCCCCAGCCGCCGTCGTCGCGCTGCATGCGCTTGAGCCAGTCGATGGCCTTGCGCACCCAGGGCTCGTCCGGGGAGATGCCCGCCTGCTCGCAGGCGATGAGCGTGGACCAGGTGCCATAGACGTAGTTGGTGCCCCAGCGGCCGTACCAGGAGCCGTCGGCTTCCTGCTCGTTCTTCAGGAACCCGACCAGGCGGCGCTTGACCGGCTCGTCCTGCGGCCGCCCGAGCCGGCCCAGCAGCGCCAGCACCCGCGCGCTGACGTCGCTGGTGGGCGGGTCGAGCAGGGCGCCGTGGTCGGCGAACGGGATCTCGTTCAGGGAGTAGTGGTCGTTGTCGGAATCGAACGCGGCGAAGCCGCCGTTCTTCGACTGCATCCCCGCCAGCCAGTCGGTGGCCCGGCGGATGGGCTCGTCGAAACGGCTGTCGCCGGTACGGTGCATGGACCAGGCGACCAGCGCGGTGTCGTCCAGGTCCGGGTAGTAGTCGTTGCGGTACTGGAAGGGCCAGCCGCCGCCGGGCAGGTCGGGGTGGTTGACCTGCCAGTCGCCCGGAGCGTCGGTGAGCTGGCGTTCGGCCAGCCACTCCAGCCCGCGCCGCGCAGGCTCGGGCGTGTCGCCGCCGGCCTCCTCCTGCAGGGCCATGCAGCCGAAGGCGGTGTCCCACACGGGCGACACGCAGGGCTGGCAGTAGGCCTCGTCCTCCTTGATCACCAGCAGCTGGCGCAGCGCCTCGCGCGCGGTGACGCAGTATGGATGGTCCGGGTCGTAGCCCAGCACGTCCATCGCCTCGTAGGCGTTGACCATTGCCGGGAAGATCGCTCCCAGGCCGCCCTCGCCGTTGAGGCGCGCGGTGAACCAGGCCTCCGCCCTGCGCATGGCGCGCGCGCGCATGCCCTTGGGGATCAGGGGCTCGATGCCGCGGCCGAACCTGTCGAGCAGGAGGAACACGCGGTTGAGGAAGGATCGGGACTTGAACCAGCGGGTCTCCTCCTCGGGCGGAACCGTGAACAGCTCCCGTATGGAGACACCCCGCGGATTGCGGGCGCGCGGCTTGAGCGTGCACAGGATGAACAGCGGCACCATCACGGTGCGCGACCAGTACGAGACCTTGCTCAGCTGGAAGAAGAACCAGCGCGGCAGGAGCATGATCTCGACCGGGATGAACGGCACCCCGCGCCACGGGACCTCACTGAACAGCGCCAGCGCGATGTGGGTGAACACGTTGGCGTTGACCACGCCGCCCTTGGCCAGGATCGCCTCGCGGGCCCGCTTCATGTGCGGCGCGTCCGGGTCGTCGCCGGCGAGCTTGAGCGCGAAGTAGCTCTTGATCGAGCAGCTGATCTCCATCTCCGCCCCGTAGTAGAGCGGCCAGCCGCCGTCGCTCCGGTTCTGTTTGCGCCGCAGGTAGTTGGCGATCTTCGCCTCGAGGTCGGCGTCGATCTCGTCCATGTAGTGCATCATCATGATGTACTCGGCGGGGATCGTGCAGTCCGCCTCGAACTCGAAACACCAGTGGCCGTCCGGGTGCTGCACCTCCAGCAGGCCCGCGCGTGCGCGCGCCACGGCGTCCTCGACCCGCGAGGGGGACAGCGCCGGGAGCGGCCCGGCGGCGGCTGCCGGCGCGGTGCCCGTTGCAGCGAACGTCTCTTTGCTCATCAGTGGGCGTGCTCTTGTCGCGCTCG
>Ga0209921_1000076_pt1 | contig 37588 bp, 28 predicted proteins | sample SalPonF2_C_D2_MG_FD_185730 | JGI IMG/M metagenome (GOLD analysis project Ga0209921, IMG submission 185730) | Salt pond soil microbial communities from South San Francisco under conditions of wetland restoration - Salt Pond MetaG SF2_C_D2_MG... ...
GGTTGATGCGTTCCGTGCGCTGCATCTGGTCCCGGAGCTGGTCCGCCTGCAGTCCCAGCCTTTCCGCCATGCCGTCGAAGACCTCTCCGAGTTGCGCGATCTCGTCGTCGCCGTCGAGGCGGGCGCGTGCGTTCGAGTCGCCCGAGGACAGCCGGCGTACTGCACCGGTAAGCGACGCGATCTTGCGCAGGACGAGGCGATCGGCCGCGAACCAGCCGATGGCGAGCAGAAGCACGGCCATGGCGCCGACGATGGAAAGATTCTCGATCAGGCTGTGCCGGGCGCCGGCCAGGATGCGGGCGTCGGGCATTCCCACGACCACGTACAACCCGCTCCCGCGTGAACCGGACGCGGGCGCATAAACGGCATAGAGGCGGCGGACGCCGTCCGGGCCGGAGCGATCGGTGGTGAGCGACGCGTTCCCGTCCAGGCTGCCGACGAGTTGCGAGAAGAGCGGCACCTGTCGGCCGAGCCAGCGTCCGGCATCCGGCGCCCTGGCCAGTACATGCCCGCTATGGTCCAGCGTGGTGAGGGTGGATCCCGGAGGCAAGTGGGCCGATTCGGCGATACGGCCGAGCCGGCTCAGCTTGATCGCCGCGTACACGACGCCGGCCGGATTCTCCCCGCTACCGGGGAGGGGCGCGGCGTAAACCAGCATGGGCGCCTTGACGGCCGCGCCGGAGCGGTCGGTGACCGCCGACGTGTCCGCGCCGCGCATCGCGGACTGGAAGAAGGTGCGGGCACCCAGGTACAACCGCCCCTGGAATGGCACGGCGCTGCACGCCAGGTCTCCGTCCGTGTTGATGATGCCGATGTTCGTGACCGCCTTGTTGCGGCGGAGAACGCGAGCGAGAAAACCGTTGCAAGACTTTTCCGGCTCGCTGAATACCGGGACGGCGGACAGCGTTGCCACGAGGTGACGGGCTTCGGTGGCGGGGTGGAAGTCCGTGGCTGCCTGGTGCGCCAGCGAGAGGGCCTGTCGCCGTGCGTCGTTTCGCACGTGCTCGATGTTGCGCCAGCCCAGCACGGCCACCGTCACCAGCGCCGGTGCGATGACGAGCAACATCAGCAGCAGTAGTCGCGTTCTCAGTTTTCGCATACTGCAACCCGGCAGAAGACAAAGCGGTCACACCGGGTGCCGGGGAATGCCCCGTGCGGCACCCGGCATGACCGTCCCCCCCAGCGTTATTTATATACCCTTATTGGCGTGTTTTAGTTGTTGATATTCAATAATTTTTTGCCGTCCCGATTCTGTTCCGCGGAAATCCCGGATGCGGGACTCTTGTCCCGGTTCAATCTCGGATGCGGGACGTTTCACGCGGAGGGATTTGCGCTGCCAGGCGGTGTCGTGGGGAGCTGTTGCGCAGGATCGGAACACGGGGTCGCGCCAGACTCTGCGTATGTATCCGGCGGGTCAGCTCGTGCGCTGGTTGGTACGAAGCTGGATGCGTGCAATGGCGCCGCGGGTGCCGGTGCGGTTCGTCAGCGTGAGCGTGCCGCCGTGGGCTTCTATGATCTGGCGTGTCAGCACCAGGCCGATTCCGCTTCCGCTCGGCTTGGTCGTGAAAAAGGGCAGGAACAGGTTTTCGGTTTGCGGCAGGCCGGGTCCGCCATCGAGGACCTCGATGACGGTACCTTCATCGGATTCCGACCAGCGGATCTGCACGCCGCCGTCGGTCTGCAGCGCCGCATCCGCCGCGTTCTTGAGCAGGTTGATGAGCGCCTGTTCGAGTTGGGCCGGGTCGGCGACCACCATGACGCTCGTGCGTCCGACAGCTTCCACGTCCAGTCGCGTCTCGAGCGAGACGACCCGCTGGATGAGTTCGTCCAGGTTGATGCGGTGCGGCTGCGGCGGCGGCAGGCGGGCAAGGTCGGCGTAGCGATGAATGAACTCGGACAGCATTCTCGCGCGGCGCTCGATGAGATCGAGCCCGCTGTTCAGCGCCGTGCTCGTCGACTCGTCCATGGCTATGCGGGAGAGGCGCTGGTTCAGTGCGTAGGCCGTGCAACGGATCGGCCCGAGGGAATTGCCGGTCTCGTGTGTGAGCACGCGGATCAGACCCTGCCAGGCACGGCGCTCTTCCTCGCGCAGCGCCTGGGCGAGGTTGGTGATCACCAGCAGGCGGTGCGGTTTGCCGCTCCGCCGGAAGCGCACGACCCGGATTTCCCAGGGGCCCTCGCCGCCGGGAAAGCGCCGGCTTGCGCGCACCGGCGCCGTGGCGCTCATCCACTCCGAGAGTCCCAGATCCGAGGCATGGCTGCCCGGAAGGGACCGGAACTGGCTTGCGAATATGCGGTTGGCGGCCTCGTTTGCGCCGGTGACGCGGTCGCCGTCGTCGAAGACGAGAATCGCAAGGTCGAGCGAGCCGAGCAGCTTTCCGAGCAGTGCATCGGATTCGATGCCCGCGCGCTGAAGGCCGCTGAGATCCTGCGCCAGTACGTTCACCGCGGCGAGCGAGCGGCCGAAACTGCCGGCTTCCGACCGGGCGCGCAGGGTGAATTCGCCGCCACGCAGGCTGTGGATGAGACCGGTCAATCGTTCGAACCCGCCCACGAGGCGCCGGTAGATGACCAGCGCCACCGCGGCCGCGCCGGCGAGGGCGAGGGCGGTCAGCGTATATGTGGCCCATCGGGGCAGCGACGTCTCGGTCAGAAGCAGAGCCAGCGCTGCGGGCAGGGCAGCGGCGCCCAGGGCGAGGGTGGCCACGCGCAGCTCGAGCGGGACCACGCGCAGTCTCATGTGCGGTGCTTCGACAGGCGCCGGTAGAAGGCGCTGCGGGAAATCCCCAACTGGCGCGCGGCCGCTTCCGCGTCGCCGCTGGTGCGGTCGAGTGCGCGGCGCATGAGGTAGCGCTCGGCCTGCTCCAGAGACATGGCTTCGAGCGAGAGTGCTTCGTTGCCGGTCGGCAGGCGCAGGTCCGATGCCTGGATGGTCATTTCTTCGGTCAGCAGGACCGCGCGTTCCACCACGTGGGCCAACTCACGCACGTTGCCGGGCCAGTCGTACGCGATCAGCGCTTCGATCGCGGCGTCGCTGAACGTCGTCACGGTCTTGGCGTGCCGGCGCGCGAAGTGGGTCAGGAAGTGTGCCGCGAGCACCGGGACGTCCTCCGGCCTTTCGCGCAGCGCCGGCACGTGAATCTCGATGGTGTTGAGGCGGTAGAAGAGGTCCGTCCTGAAGTCGCCGGCCTCGATCCGGTCGGCGATGTTCGCGTTGGTCGCCGAGACGATGCGCACGTCCACGGGCCGCGAGCGCGTATCGCCGAGCCGCTCGACCGAATTGCTCTCCAGCACGGTGAGCAGCCGCGCCTGCGCGGCGGCGGTCGTGTTGGCGATCTCGTCGAGGAACAGCGTGCCGCCGTCGGCAAGCTCGAATCGTCCGATCTTGTCCGCGCGCGCGTCCGTGAACGCTCCTCGCACATGGCCGAACAGCTCGCTCTCCAACAGCGTTTCCGGCAGGGCGCCGAGGTTCACGTGCACGAACGGGCCGCTCCCCCGGTCCGAGCGGCTGTGAATCTCGCGCGCGATCAGGTTCTTGCCGGTGCCGCTTTCCCCGGTAATCAACACGGAGACGTCACCCTGGGCCACCTTCTCCGCGGTGGACATGACCGCCTGCATCGCGCGCGAACGGAAGATGATCTCACTGCTCTGCTGGTGTTCCACCTCCGCGCGCAGACGGCGGTTTTCCGCGCGGGCGTCGGCGAGGGCGAGCTGGTTGTTGAGCACGGAGATCAGTCGCGCGTTGTCCCACGGCTTCTCGATGAAATCGCTCGCGCCTGTGCGCATCGCCTCGACGGCAAGCTGGACCGTGCCCCAGGCGGTGATGACGACCACGGGCAGCTCCAGGTCATTCGCGCGCACTTCCTTCAAAACGGCCAGGCCCTCACGGCCGGAGGTGGTGTCCGAGCGGAAATTCAGGTCCAGGATGAGGGCGTCGATGCCGGGCCGCTCGAGCGCGGCCAACACCTCGGCGGGCGAGGCCGCGGTCTCGACATCGTGGCCTTCGCCCGTGAGAAACAGGCTCAGTGCCTCCCGGACGTCCGGCTGGTCGTCGGCGATAAGAATGCGGTATTTCATTGCGAAAACTATACACAACGCGGGAACCCCCGAACGCCTTGAATCGCGGCTGTGACGGACGCTGCGTCTTCACGCGGGCCGGGTCCGGAGTTCCCCGACGATATGCGACGCGGCGGCGTCCCGAAAATGGGTTTGGAGCGGTCCCATGGATGGCTCAGAACGGAGTCGATGGCGGGATTCCAGGATCCCGAAAACGGGAATGAATGGGTATGGAGTCCCGGTTCCGGGACGTTTTCCAGTGCCTGTAACACTGCGTTTCCAAAAATAATTCCCATAATTCAGAGTCATAGGGCGCTTTACGGCAATGGCACGCGTTTTGCTAGGTCCCTTGATGGAAAGCCCAGGTCCGGAGGCCCGATCGACGGCCGGCCGGCAACGTCGGGAAACAGGCAGTACTCCCTGCGTTGACCCCGCGCGGCCCTCTCTCACCACCGTCACCTCGGGCCAGGCCGCGAACTGCCTGGGAGAGTTACCCAACTTAGGCCTTGTAGTTCACAAGCTGACCCGCCTTCGTTCGATGGGCGATTGAAGGCGGTTATTTCACTAACCCAGTCCTGACAAGGAGTTATGATCATGAACATTCTCGACCTTCAGAAGCTTCCGGTTGCCAACGACCTTGAATCCCCGGAGATTGCTTTCAGCGGTTTCAGCCTCGGCTGCATGGGGACCCAGATCCAGCAGGAAGGCGAATAAGTCGGGAGCCATTGCCCGACACGCGCTGAGTAGCGGCGTGTATCGGCATGCACCGGTCCGGGGCGCCTGCCGGCCTGGAAAGCCGGCGGGTGCTTCCCGGTTTCCCTCTGCCCGGAGGGTTGGCTGATCGAGGACTACGTCGGAGAAGATTTCGGCGGGCTCGAGGGTAGGCGCCGGCTGGCGCTCTTTACCCTCGCGCATCCCCGCTACTTCGAGGCACTGGAACGCGTTCCCCGTTTCCGCGACTATCGGCCGTTGGTCGACGAGGCGCTGCCGCAGGAATGGGTGCGTGAAAACATGGGCCTCTGGTATCGAGCGGAGCCGCCCGGCGTGGCGATGCCCATCCAGGGGTTCAAGTTGCACCTTGCCGCCGGACTCGCGGAGGCAGAGGCGGTCATCGAACGCGTCGTCCCGCTGCTGGTGGAGCACGACGCAGCCTTCAAGGTGGTCTGCAGTCGCGACCTGCTCAGGATCGTCAACAGCAAGCAGTTCGGGCGCGGAGCGGCCGGCAAGTTCTTCACGATCTATCCCCCCGGCGAGCGCGAGTTCCTGGCGCTCGGCGACGCCTTGGCGGGAGCACTCGAGGTTGGGGAGACGGCACCCTACATTCTGTCAGATCGCCGGTTCCGCGATGCGCGGGCCGTCTACTACCGCTACGGCGGTTTCCGGTCCACCAGCGAGCTGACTCCACACGGCTACATGCGCTATCTGATCCGCGATGGGCACGGCCGCTGGATCGAGGATCGGCGCACACCGTATTTCGAACTGCCGCCGGGCGTCCGCGATCCGCTCGCCGGGCGCGCCGAGTCCGGAATCCAATCCGGCCCCGTTGTGCTCGACGGGCGCTTCGAGCCCGTCGAGGCGGTGACGTTCAGTACGTCCGGCGGCGTCTACAAGGCCGTTGACCGGTTGAGCGGCGAGCACGTCCTGGTCAAGGAAGCGCGACCGGGCATTTACGGGGTGACGCTCCCCGACGGCGGTGTCTTCGCAACGGATCTGCTCGAGCACGAAGGCAAGGTGTTGCGCCGACTGGCCGAGGTGGCACAAGTACCCCGTTTCGTGGCCCGGTTCGGGCAATGGGAGCACGAATACCTCGTCGAGGAGTATTGCGACGGTTACTTGCCGTGGACGGCCTTCCGGGCCCGGTCCGACTTCGCCGTGCCGGTGGCTCCGCGCGATCGGGCAAGGCTCAGGCGCTTCTGCGCGCAGGCGGCGGACGCGGCGCTCAATCTCCTCGATGCCGTGCAAGCGGTGCACGAGCGCGGCGTCGTCTTGGGCGACCTGTCTCCCGCAAACGTATTGGTCAATCCCGACACCCGCGCCGTGCGCCTGATCGACTTCGAGGGCGCGCACCTCCAATCGGAGGCGGGCGACGGCGTGTCCTCGCTCTACGGAACGCAGGGCTTCATGCGCGCCGGGCGCTTACACGGTGAAGCGTTGCGTCCCCGGGACGACTGGTACGCGGCCGGGATGATGCTGTTCGGCCTTGCCATGCCGCTCGAGGGGTTCCTCGCCCTCAAGCGCGGCGCCCTCGTTGATTTCGAACGCCAGCTCACGCGCCAAGTGAACATCCCGGCGCCGCTCTTCGAGGCCGCCACCGCGCTCCGGGAAGACGATCCTGCTCGTGCTCGCGCGGTCCTGTGGGAAATGCGCGATAGCGCAGCAAGGCTAGCCGCCCGTCTCGCGCGCCGCCGAGGACAACGCACACCCGCGACCCGGGGGCGCCGGGAGGCGGCGGAACGGTCGTTGACCGCGATCCTCGCCGACCTGCGCGCCACGGCCGACCCGGACCGCGAGGACCGGGTCTGGCCGGGCGACTTCAAGCTCTTCTCTACCAACCCCTGGGGGTTTGCCTTCGGCGCGGCGGGACCGTTAAGTCTATTCGGCCGGGCCGGCGAGGTCCCGCCCGCGGCGATTCTGGCGAGGGCGAGCACCGAGGCGCTCGACGGCACCGCGCTTCTGCCGCCGGGGCTCATGGCAGGGCATTCAGGATTGGCCTGGAGCTTTGCGTCGCTCGATCGTGTCGGGCAAGCGGAGGCTTTTGCGGCCGCGGCCGCGGGGTCGAACCTTTTGACGCAGGACCCCACGCTGTTTCACGGGATGGCGGGCTATGGCATGACGAGACTGATGCTGTATGCGTCCACAGCTCGGGACGTGCACCTGGAGGAAGCCATTCGAGCCGGAGAGGAGCTTCTCGCCATAGTGCAGGCCTCGGGGACGGGGACCCGTTGGCCCTGCTGGGGCACCGGCGTTCCGGCCTCGGGCATCGGGTATGGCGGCGCCGGCATCGCCCTGTTCCTGCTTCGCTTGTACGAGGCAACGAAACACCCACGCTTCCGTGAGACGGCCGTGGAAGGGCTGGAAGCGGAATTGGCCCATGCCAAGTACCCGCTGGACGACGGGCTCCCGCGTTTCGGCGGCGCGGACGGGGCCGCGCGCTGGGACCCGTACTGGATCGAAGGCGGCGCCGGCATCGCGGCCGTGCTCGTGCGCTTTGCAGGTGCGCTGGGCGACGCGCGTTACCGCCGGATCGCCGACGAAGTTGCCAGTGGTGCCTACACGCCGGTACTCAGCGCACCCGGGCAGTTCCTGGGGACAAGCGGCCTCGGCGAGACGATGCTGGACCTCCACATTCTGACCGGCGAGCAGCGGTGGCTGGAGCGGGCCTGGCAACTCGCGGACGTGACGCGGTTGTTTGAGGTGGAGGGCGAGGGCGGTGCGATCTACCCGGGCCGTTTCCACCTGCGCCGAAGCCATGACTATGCCTTTGGCAGCAGCGGCGTCGGCCATTTCCTGGTACGTCTCGTCCGGGGCGGCTCCCGGGTCTTCCACGATCCCGGGCCGGGGTTCTGGGAACCACGCTACGATCCTTCCCCTAAGGCATAGCGCTCGTCAATCCCCGATTAGAAGGCGCGGGAACTCAATATCCGTTCCTATTCCCGGGGCCATTTCCGGCCACGTTTCCGGCTTCAGTCAACGAGTTCGGACGAACCATGGTGGCTGCTACTACTGTGGTCTCAGCACGGCGACGAGATCCGTGCGGCTGGCGCGGACCGCCGGCACGAATGCCGCGAGGATGATTACGACGGCCATGATTGCCGCGGTCGCGGCGTACGGCACCGGGTCAAGGGCAGCTCCGGCAATGCGGCCCGCGAGCTCGTGCAGCCACCAGCCTCCAACCAGACCGACGGCGATGCCTGTGACGGCGATCCAGCCGCCCTCGGCCAAGGCCATGAGCACGACGCGTCTCGGCGTGGCACCAAGGGTTTGGCGGACCGCGAACTCTGGCAATCTCAGACGTACCCGGTAGGCGACGACGCCGTAGACGCCAACCGCGGCAAGGAGCAGAGCGATCAAGCCAAACAGTCCGTACAGGCTGGCGGGGGCCGCCAGCGGGGCCAGCGACTGAGTCATGAGCGCATGCATGGAGGCCATGCGCGTGAAACTCTGTTCGGGTGCCAATTGTGCCAGCGCCTCGCGCAGTTCGTGTCTGACGATAGGCAGCGCCCCATTGCAGCGCACGAGAAGAATCGGCTGCCGGGCCCCCTCCTGCGTGTACGGCATGATCACTGTGCCCAGGTCGTTCGTCGTTGGTTTCGGGCCCCACAATAGGTGGGGGACGACGCCTCGTATCGTCAATGGCGGTCCACCGGCTCCCCGTGACAGGGTCTTTCCAATCACGTCTGTTGTGCCGAAAAACCGCATCGCGAGACGGCGGTCCACAATGACACTGCGCGCGGGGTCGGAGCCTAGCTTTCCCAGTCTCTTGCCGCGGAGTAGTGCTACGTTCAGCGTTCTGAGCAACTTGCCTTTCGCTAGCAGTACGTAAGCAGATCGGGTACCCGATTCGACTCCCGGCTGTTGGCTCGCGCGCCCGGTATTGGGCGCGAAGGCGCTGGACTTTGCGGTTCCAAGGAACGGCACACCGAAACCGCCGCCCGAAAGTGCAGCGTTGCTGACACCCGGCAGCGCCTTCACGTGCTCGAGAAGCGCCCGGTCGAATCGACTCGCGTCGTGGCTGTCGCTGAAACGCGGCCCCTGCAATGTCAGTTCGGCGCTGAGCAGGCTATTCGGATCGAACCCGGGTGATATATCCGAGAAATTGTTGAGCGTGATGCCCAGAAGCACCGCGTTGGCGAGCAGTGCTACGGCAAACGCCACTTGGGCAATGCTGAGCCCGCGCTGCAGCCGACCGGCTCCGCGCGAGGCAGTTCCGTGTGGCCCTTCCACGAGGCGGGCGAGCAGGGCGCGGCGGGGAGCCAGGACCATGGGCAGCACGGCCAGGAATGCGCCCGCCAGAGCAATGGCCAAGCCGGCGGCGATGATGACGGGGTCGATGCTGATTGTGAAGGCCGTTGCGTTGGCCCCCACTCCGAAGCCGCGCAGGACCACTGTGCCCGCGTACGCGATGCCGAGGGCGATCCCCCAGCTCACGACAGCGAGTGGAACGGTCTCCGCGAGGGCCAGACCCAGCAGGGATCGTCGGGTGGCACCTAGCGCTAGGCGCAGGGCGATCTCGTGGCGCCGGCGGAGTGTTCGCACCAGCGTCAGGTTCATCAGATTAACGACTGCGAGTGCGAGAAGAACGAGTGCCCCGAGTTCGATCAGTGCGAGCCGCCGGGCGGTGTCGCCGTAAAGGAACGTTCGGAGAGGCTTCCCGGTGAGCGAAAAGCCGGCCCCGCCAAGAGCCGTGTGCAGTCCCGGCGGGAGCGATCCCAAGAACTTCTGGGAAAGCCCGTCGAGCTGTGGACGCAGGGCTTTGTGCTGCCTGCCTGGTGCGAGTCGCGCAACCAGCGTACCGATTCCCTGACTTGCCCGATTCGATTGCGCGTCTGCGGGCGTGATGCGGAGCGGCAAGTAGGCGGCCACGTTCCGGCGCGGGAAAAACGCGCCTTCCTTCATGATTCCCGTGATACGTCGCTGGACTCCGTCAATGGTCACGGTTTTCCCGACGGCGTTCGGGTCGGCGTGAAGCGCGCTCTGCCAGAAGTGGTAACTCACGACTGCGAGGGTGGGCCCGTCGGGCCGGTCCGCAGCGGAGGGAAAGAAGTGGCCTAGGAACGGGCGGACGCCGAGCGTGGAGAAGAGCGAGGCAGTGACGTGCTCGGCCGGGACGGTGCGCGCGTGCCCCCCCACAACGATCGTCGCCTTTTCGGAGGCTGCGAGGGCAGTGCGCACAAACTGGTGCTTGTGGCCGGACAGGAACTGATAGATCGGGATTGAGGCCGGATAAGTACCCGGTGACGCTTTGGGAACCTTCCAATTGACGACGACGAGGCGACCCGCATGGTGGTACGGCAGTGGCCGCACAAGGTAGCCACGCAGGGCGGCAAGCAGCGCTGCGTTTGCGCCCACGCCGAGTGCGAGTGTGAGGATGAAGACGGTGGCGAAGCCCTTGTCGCGGAAGCTTCGCCGCAGCGAGGCGGCGACGACGTGCAGCACCTTCATACGATATCCCTCGGGCGCCGGCCGGCGGCCGCCCGAAGCTGCAGCGCCCCCATCAGCCGAGCTCCGCCCATTGCATCGCAGGTGCTCCGGCCTCGGCGCTTTCGTCGACGATCTGGCCGTCGTGCAACCGCACGATGCGCTGGGCGCGGGCGGCGTACTGCGGGTCGTGCGTCACCATCAGGATGGTGGCCCCGCGCTCGTTGAGCGCATCGAGCAGCGACATGACCGACTGGCCCGCCTTGGAATCGAGGTTGCCGGTGGGTTCGTCCGCGAGCAGGATATCCGGCTCCGTGACCAGCGCCCGCGCCACCGCAGTGCGCTGTTGTTGCCCGCCAGAGAGTTGGTAGGGATAGTGCCGGGCGCGGTGAAGCATCCCCACCTCGTCGAGCACCTGTTCCGTGCGTTCGCGCCGTTCCGAACGCGATACCCCGCCGCGATAGACGAGCGGCAACTCGACGTTCTCGAAAACCGTCAGGTCGCCGATCAGGTTGAATGCCTGGAACACGAAGCCGATGTGGCGGTTGCGCACGTGCGCTCGCTCGGCGGCACGCAGGGCTTCCACCGGCTGTCCGGAAAGATGGTAGGTGCCGCTCGTGGATTCGTCGAGCAGGCCGAGCAGTGACAGTAGCGTGGTCTTGCCGCAACCGGACGGCCCCATGACCGCGACGTACTCGCCTTCCATCACCGTGAGATGGATACCGGTGAGGGCGTGGGTCTCGAGTTCCTCGGTGCGGTACACCTTGGTGAGGTCTTCGATGGCGATTACGGGCGTGGCTGTACTCACGGTCATTCCCCCCTCCTGTTCGTGCTTCGATGCGGCCGGCTTCATGGTCATCGGATCCGCACGCGGCCGGCTCCGGCAAAATCCGACGTGTCCGATACGATCACGCGGTCGCCCGGCTTCAGCCCGCTCAGTACCTGGATTTCCTGTGCGGAGGCGCGCCCGAACCTTACCTGCACGGGTATCGCCGCGCCGCCGCCGTCGACGAGCTTGTACAGCGTTTGCGTCGAGTTCGGCTTACTGTACACCGGACGCTGGACGTAGCGGGTATGCGGGAGCGTGGCGATCGCGATCGTTCCCGAGACGGACAGTTTGGGGCGGGCGCCGTTCGGAAGCCCGCCGGGGAGCCCGACATCGACGTCGACGCTGCCGTCGGAAACGGCGGGCGCCACGCGCGTCACGGTCCCGTGGATCTTCGGGTCGCTGCCCACGTCCAGGGAAACCGACACCGGCTGACCGACCGCAACGCCACTGGCCTCGCTCGGCGAGACCTGCAACACGGCGTTGAGATGCTGCAGGCTCGCGACGCGGGCGATGTTGCCCCCGAGCGACAGGGTCTGCCCGGTCTGCACGGCGATGTTCTGCACGACGCCGGACATGCCGGCGGTCACCTTCAGCGAGTCGACCTCCGAGTGCTTTTCGTCCAGTGCGGCCTCGAGGGCGCTGACCTTCGCGTGCTGTGCCTTGATCTGCGCGGCCATGTTGTCGCGGAACGAGGCAATACGCTGTTTCGTCAGGGATACCTGTTGCGCGTACTTCTGGGCGTCCAGGCGCGAGCGCTCGTAGTCGAGCCGCGAGACGATGTGGTCCGCGACCAGTTCCCGCTGTGCCTTGACCTTGAAGGCGGACGCCTTGGAGTCGGCCTGTGCCGAGGCAAGCGTGGTCTGGAGGTCCAGGAGCTGGTTCTGCAGCTGCGCCTTGAGCGAGACCAGGGTCGCTCTTGCCGTCGCGAGGTCCGCGCGCGCACTGATAAGGTCGGCATTGAGCTTCGGGTTGCCGAGCACAGCGAGTACCGTTCCCGCCTTCACGTGGTCGCCCGGCTGCACGTTGACCGATTCCACGACGCCCGGTACCGCGGCCGTGACCCAGCGGCGCACCTTCGGTTCCAGGGTGCCGGGGGCCTGTACGCGGATCGCCAGGTGACCTGCCTTGACGGGTGCGATCAGCAGCGCAGAGCGGGACACGGCGGTACCGCCGGGAAGCAAGACGAGGAGCAACACGCCCGCGGCGACGAGAGCCGCGATCCCGGCGAGGATGAGGCCGTAGCGCAGGGTGCGGCGCCGGCGGCGGACGCTCCGCGAAAGCTGGATGTCAGGCATCAGGACTCGGTGACATGGCCGTCTTCAACAACTGCAAAAATCATGCCATGAATGCAGTGTCCGCCATAAGTGCTTGAATTATAGTCTGCCGCGCTGTGAAGGCGAGGGAGGTCGCAGTCTTTTTCGTCCCGGATTCGGGACGGGGCGTACCCGTATTAACGAGATCGGTCCCGCGATGCTGGTGGCACCCGCTATTCATCGAATTCGTCGGCTTCATCGGTCTCGCCCGGCGTCGCGGGCTCTCGTTCGGGCGCGGTCATGGTCCGGGCCGTCCTTCCCACGCGCGCAGCTTCGTGCCGATCCTCCGCCGCGCCGATCTTCAGTTCCTGGAAGCGCCGCGCCGACACCAGCACGCGGGACTCCAGGGTGCCGACGGACTTGTCGTAGGCGTCCACCGCCTGGTTGAGCCGCTGGCCGACGGTGTTCCAGTGCCCGATGAGGGTGCCGAGTCGGTCGTAGAGCTCCTTGCCGAGCGCGGCCACGTCGCGGGCGTTGCGGGCCAGTGCCTCCTGGCGCCAACCGTAGGCGACTGCCTTGAGTAGGGCGATCAGCGTCGTGGGGCTGGCCGGGATGACGCGCTGCTCCGCGCCGTACTCGATCAACCCCGGCTCCTGCGCCAGCGCCGCCGAGAAGAAGGCTTCGCCGGGCACGAAGAGCACGGCGAATTCCGGCGCCGGATCGAACTGCTCGAAGTAGCGCTTGCTGCCGAGCTTGCCGATGTGCTCGCGCACCTGGCGTGCGTGACGCACCAGGGCCCGGTTGCGGGCGTCTTCGTCGCCGGCCTCGACCGCTTCCAGGTACGCCTCGACCGGTGCCTTGGCGTCGACCACGATGCGGCGGTCTCCCGGCAGGTGCACGATGAGGTCCGGACGCAGGCGTCCGTTTTCGCCGCTGGCGCTGACCTGCTCGCTGAAGTCGCAGTGCTCGGTCATGCCCGCCATCTCCACGACGCGGCGCAGCTGCACCTCGCCCCAACGGCCGCGCGCGGCCGGCTGGCGCAGGGCCTTGACGAGCTTCGCGGTCTCGTCGTGCAGGCGGGGAATGTGTTCGTTGACCAGGGAGCGGACTTGCTCCTCGAGCGCGCGGTAGGCACCGACCCGGCTCTTCTCCAGATCCCCGAGTTTGGTGTCGAAGCGGTCCAGGCGTTCGCGGATCGGTCGCGTGAGTTGCTCGATGGCCTTCTGCCGGGCGCCGAGATCGTCGCGCGCTCCCTGCTGGAATTTCTCGAGCGTGCTGCGGGCGAGTTCCAGGAATTGCTGGTTGTTGGACTTGAGTGCGTCGGCCGACAGTCCCTTGAACGCATCGCTCAGCTGGCTCCGGGCCTGCTCCAGCAGTTTGAGTTTTTCCTCGGCCTGGCGGCGTTCCTGATCGAGGCGCTCGCGCAGCTCCGCGCGCTGTTCACCGAGCGCCGCGATCTCGCCGCGACGGGCCTCCAGGTCCTGCTCGCGGCGGCTGGCGTCCTCGCGCAGCTGTGCAACGTCCCGGCGCGCGGCCTCGAGCTCCGCTTCGAGACGCGCACGGTCGGCGGCTCCGGCGTCACGGCCGGCCGCATAGCGGCTTCTGGCAAGGACGTAGAGCGCGGTGCCGGCGACGCCGGCTCCCACGCCGATGCCGAGCAACAACGCGAGCCATGTGGTCATGGAGGGAAGCACCGGGAACCTGCGCCAAAGCCTAACGCAAATGCAGCAGCGATCCGCCGCGGCAACACGGCCCGGGCGAAAGCGGCCGAGACTGGCGTCCCGGTTGTCTGGCGGCTTCGAGCGGGCCTGGCCACCGGGGTTGGTGTCACGGCAGTGGTGAGTGTTGGACCACCCCCACGTGCAGGTCGCGGCACCCACTCCGGACCGTCGCGTGCCCGACATGAATTCCCGGGCGGGCCCCCTTCCTGCGCCGCCCCCGTTTGGGGGTGAGCCGTCCCCCGTTTGCGCAGGGGACTCGGAAAACGCGCCGCAGCCGTTCGGCCGCCGGTCTCCGGGGCGGGCCCCGGCGTCGGCACGCCGGGCCGGTGCCCGTGAGGCGAGAGCTCAGGAGCCGGGCTGGTCGGGTTGGATCAGCCCGAGCTTCTTGGCCTGCTTGTACTCGGCTTCCAGGGCCTTCTTGCGGTCCTCGATCTGGGTGCGGCGCACCGCGGAGAGGTGCGGTTCCGCGAGCGCCCGGCGCAGCTGAATCCGGGCGGAGCGGTACTGGCCCCTGAGCCCGAAGTAGTCGGCCATGGCCAGCTCGGCGAGGGGGGCATCGCCCGAGCGGTTGGCCGCGGTCGCTAGCAACTTGAACAGATCCGGGTCGAGAACATCCTCGTAGTCCGTCAGCAGCGGCGAGAGCACCTTGACCGCTTGTGCCGGGTGTCCGGCGTTGACGAGGGCCCTGGCGTAGTCGGCGGACACCGCGCGGTTCGATGGATACAGCGTGTCGTCCTGGTCGAGGGCCGCGAGACCGGCCTGCGTCTTGCCCGCGGCCAGAAGCGACTCGGCCACGGCCAGCTGGAGCGCGACGTTGTCGGAATGACGTTCGGCCAGCGGCTTGATCAGCGCCAGCGCCCGGGCCGCTTCGTCGAGCCGGTTCAGGCAGAGCACCATGCCGTACACCGCCGCTTCCCGGTACCAGGGTTTGCTGTCGCTCTTCGCCTTGTCGCGGAAATACGCCAGCGTCTTAGCCGGGTCGTCGGAGTCGAGCACGCGGATACGTGCGCGCATCAGGGCGTAGTTCCGGTCCTCCGGACGAGGATTGACATGCAGCTGCTTGGCGCGGTTTTCGGCCTCGGAGATGCGCGTGAGGTCGAGCGGGTGGGTGCTCAGGAACTCGGGCATGTGGTAGCCCTGCAGGGCGTAGTTGCGCTCCATGTATTTGAAGAAATCCACCATGCCCTGCGGCTTGAAGCGCGCCTTTGCCAGGATGGCGATGCCGACGCGGTCGGCTTCCATCTCGTCCGCGCGGGTGTAGTTGATCTGTCGCTGGGCGACGCCGCCTTCCGCGCCCATGAGCGCGCCGGCGGCCATGTCGGGATTGGCGGCGGCGACGGCGATCGCACCCAGCAGGATGCCCAGATTGATCAGGGTGTTGTATTTCGCGTCGGCGACCTGACGGGCGATATGGCGTTGCACCACGTGTGCCGTCTCGTGCGCGAGCACGCCCGCCAACTCGTCCTCGTTGCGCGTCACCCGGATCAGGCCCGTGTTGACACCGATGAACGCGCCGGGCAGGGCGAAGGCGTTGATCGCGTCTTCACGGACCGGGAAGTAGTGGAACGGCTCGTCGGGTCCGTTCGCGACGGATGACAGACGGTGACCCAGGTAGTCGACGTAAGCATCGACCAGCGGATCGTTGAGGACACCGTCGGCCTGCTGGATCTGATAGTAGATCTGGCGTCCGATCACCTGCGCTTTCCACAGCGGCAGGGCAGCTCCACCGGCGAGTCCGAGCTTCGGCAGGTTGAAGTCGGTTCCGACGATGGAACTGGCCGCGGCCGGCGTCGCAATCGTGGCCGGGATGCCGGCGGTCGCAGATGCCGACGCAATTCCGGGGAGCAGCCCGGCGATCAGCGAAGCAAGCAGGACGGGGAATCGCATAGTGGTTTCGACCCGTTTCTGGACGATTTTACGCCCGGCGTAACCGGCGGGGCAGCCGGCCGCGACCCGCACGCCATGCCGTGAGTACCCGCAATGCGGTTGTTCGCCGCCCGGAATCCGGTGCCGACCCGGACCGCACGCGGCGCCAGGCCAGGGCGACGAGTACCTGGAGGGGCGGAGGCGCCTCGCGGGCGAGTGCGGCCGACTCAAGCAGCGCCGACCGCGCCGCGGAGGCGCGTTCGGCGCGGGCGTCGTCGTCGGAAGGCGCACCGAGGCCGCGAGCGAGTCCGGCCGCTTCCCCGACCCGCGCGAAGCGCCCGGGTGCCGCTTCCTCCGGCGCCACGATGGCCACCAGGGCCGTCGCGAACGGGCCCAGTCCCCGTTCGGCCCGCATCCGCGCCGTGGCGATGTCCGTGACAGGGCCCTCGAGCAGGATCAGCTCCATGCCGGTGACCAGGTCGAGAAGCGGTTGAACCGGCGTGGCTGCGCTGGCGTCGGCAAGCGCCCGGGTCACGGGATGGGCCGGTTGCCCGGCGTCCAGCCGGCCCAGTTCCTCGCGCCACCAGGCGAGCTTGGTGCGGGCGACGTTCAGGTCGCGGAAGCGCGTCGCGATGGCCTCGAGCTCGACGTACAACGCCGCGGCGGCGGTAACGCCCGGGCGCGTGCGCGGATGCGCGAACAGCGCCGCGAAGTAGAGGTCGTCGGCCGGGTCGCCGACACGCTCCCGCAGCCAGGTGTCGTTCCGGGGATCAGTCAAGGGCGCGTGCCCGGTTCCGGACTGCGTCCATTCTCGCAGACGGCGCGGAACTGTTGTCGTCCATCACCCCTTGCGGGGCCGGATGACGTAGGCGAACACCGCCACGGCGACGACGTTGATCGCGACGACCCAGTGATGGGGCTCGTGGGCGAGCCGCAGCACCGCATCGCTTCCGGCGGAACCGTTCACGTTCGCGGCGAAGCGGTGTCCGAACAGGAAAGCCACGTCGATGCCGCCGCCGCTCACGAGGCGGTAGCCCAGCCACGGCGTGCTGAACGACAGGAGCTGGAACACCCAGTAGAGGCGGTTGGAGGACAGCGCTCCGCGCCATGGCTTGAGCAGGGCCAGGCCGGCCCAGAGTCCGAAGGCGAAGTACGCGAGGAACACGATGTCGATGATCCATGCGGCGCCGCCGGACGCGTCGGCCAGCCGCTGACCGACGGCCCAGAGACCGAGCACCCCGCCGGCCAGGTCGAACAGGGCGATCAAGCGCCCGATCCATACTCCCATGGCGTAATCCTTTCGATGGCTCGTCGGCACAATCGTAGCGCGTCTGCCGGCCGCCGGCCGGAACGTGCCGTGTTCGACCGCGGCCCGGGTGCGTTTCCGGCGGCGCGGGTTCAGGCGGCCGGGGCGAGCCGTTCCAGGAGCGCGGTGCGCAGTGCGTCGACGCTGTCCGCGATCACGTCGGGCTGCCACGTCCGCACCGTCTGTGCGGCGGGTGCGTAGCCGAACCCGGCGACCGCCACCGGCATCCCGGCGGCGCGCGCCGTGCGGACGTCGATCTCGGCGTCGCCCACGTAGAGCGCCTCGGCGGGCGCGACATCGGCACGGCGGCAGGCTTCCAAGAGCGGGAGCGGATCCGGTTTCCGGGCTGCAAGTGTGTCGCCGCCGATGATGCAGCCCGGGGGGGGTGCCAGCTTGAAGGCTGCCACGATCGGGCCGGCCAGCCGCTCGGGCTTGTTGGTGACCACGCCCCATCCGGCGCCCAGTCCGGGCAGTTCCGCGATCAGCTCCGCGAGGCCAGGGAAGACCGTGGTCGCGGCCGCCGGACGCTCCGCGTAGACGTCGAATAGCCGCTGAGCAAGACCGTCGATTTCCGCCTCGGACGGCGTATCGTTTTCGAAGCCGGCGCGCAGCAACGCGCGGGCGCCGGAGGAGACGATGCTGCGGATGCGGGCAAGCGGAAGCGGCGGGCGGCCGGCCTCGGCGAGGACGACGTTGGTGGCGCGGGCGATGTCCGGCGCGGTGTCGGCGAGCGTGCCGTCGAGATCGAAGAGGACCAGCCTGAGCGCCATGGATCAGCCGTTGTCGGGGCGGCGGTAGGCGGCCAGGTAGTTCACCGACACGTCGTCGCCCAGCACCCCGCGCTTGTGCAGGGGGTCGTAGCCGAGGCCCGCCGTCTCGATCAGTTCCAGCCCGGCGGCCCGCGCCCAGCGGTCGAGTTCCGACGGGCGGATGAAGCGGCTGTAGTCGTGCGTTCCGCGGGGCAGGAGATTGGTGAGGTATTCCGCGCCCAGGATGGCGAGCAGGTACGCCCTGGGTGTGCGGCTGAGCGTGGACAGGCAGGCGACGCCGCCGGGACGGAGCAGTTTCGCGCACGCGGTGACGACGGACCCCGGGTCCGGCACGTGCTCGAGCATCTCCATGCAGGTGACGAGATCGAAGCGCCCCGCGTTGTCGCGCGCGAAGTCCTCCACGGCGACTTCGCGATACGTCACCCGCGCGCCGGACTCGATGGTGTGCAGGCGCGCCACCTCGAGCAGCGGCGCAGCCAGGTCGATGCCCGTCACCTGCGCGCCGGCCGTCGCGAGCGCTTCGCTGAGGATACCGCCCCCGCAGCCGACGTCGACGGTTTCCACTCCCGCGAGCTCCGCGTGGCGCTGTACGAACTCTACCCGCGCGGGGTTGACGTGGTGCAGGGTGCGGAACTCGCCGTCGGGATCCCACCAGCGCGAGGCGAGCGCGCCGAAGCGGGCCAGTTCCGCGCGGTCCGCGTTGCGTTCGCGCGGCACGGCGTGAAGCTCATTCATGGGCGGCCTCCGTCGTCGCGATCCGCTGCTGCCAGTGATCCAATCGTGACGCCAGGTCGGCGGAGTCGATGCCCTTGACCCGGCCGTCGCTCACCTGCCGCTCGCCGCCCACCCAGACGTCGGTCACGTCCGACGGCCCACAGGCGTAGACGAGCTGCGAGAGCGGATCGTACAGCGGCTGAAGGCGCAGCGCGCCGAGGTCCACCGCCGCCATGTCCGCCCACTTGCCCGGCGTCAGGCTGCCGATCTGGTCGGCCATGCCGAGGGCGCGTGCACCGCCGAGCGTGGCCGCGTGCAGCGCCTGCGTGGCGCCGAGTGCCGTGGGGTCGCCCGAGACGCCCTTGGCGAGCAGAGCGGCCGTGCGCATCTCGCCGATCAGATCGAGGTCGTTGTTGCTGGCGGCGCCGTCCGTCCCGAGCGCTACGTTGACGCCCGCGTCGAGCAGTCGCGCGACCGGACAGAAGCCGCTCGCGAGCTTGAGGTTCGATTCGGGGCAGTGGACGACGTTGACCGCGTGGCGCGCGAGCGTGTCGAGGTCGGAGTCATCGACCTGGGTCATGTGGACGGCCGCGAGTCCGGGACCGGCGAGTCCCTGCTCGAGCAGGCGGGCCAGCGGCCGCTTGCCGTGTTCGCGCAGGCTCTCGGCCACCTCGTGCGCCGTCTCGTGGAGATGCGTCTGCACGGGTAGTTGCGTCTCGCCGGCGTAGCTCGCGATGCGTTGCAGCGTCGGCGTGTCCACGGTGTACGGCGCGTGCGGCGCAAACATGCACGACACCAGCGGGTGCGCGCGGTACTGGTCGTTGAGTGCCAGTCCCTTCTCCAGGTATTCCTGCGGCGAGGCCGCGTAGCGGCTGGGAAAGCCGATGACGATCATGCCGGCGACAATGCGCTGCCCGAGTTTCAGCGCGGCCTCGATCGTCGACTCCGGGAAGAAGTACATGTCGGCGAAGGTCGTGACGCCGCCGGCGAGCATTTCGGCGGCGCCGGCGAGCGCCCCGTCATAGACGAAATCCGCATCCACCCAACGGCCTTCCACCGGCCAGATGTGATCCATGAGCCAGGTCTCGAGCGGCAGGTCGTCGGCCAGACCCCGGAGCAGCGCCATGGCGGCGTGCGTGTGGGCGTTGACCAGGCCCGGGACCAGGAGATGGCCGGGCAGGGCGATGCGCTCGGCGGCCTCGATGCTCTCCTCGGCTTCCGCCTGGGGCAGCACGGCGGCCACTCGTCCGTCCGCGATCGCAACGGCGTGATTCTCGAGCACTCGGGGCGGGTCGACCGGCGCGACCCAGCGCGCCGTGACCAGGATTTCTGCCTGCATCCGCACAGTATAATTAAAGTCGTCGACTGCGAATGCTTTCCGAATGTCCATCCGCCCCTGCGCGGCGGCGCGCTCCCCGGCGATTCGCTGGGACCGGCGCAGCCTGGAGCTGCTCGATCAGCGCCGCCTGCCGGAACAAACCCGCACCGTGACCTGCCGGACCGCGGCCGAGGTGGCCCGCGCGATCCGCGAGATGGTGGTGCGCGGGGCGCCGGCGATCGGCATCGCCGCCGCTTACGGTGTGGCGCTGTCCGCCCGCCAGCACGCGGAGTTGCCGGCGGAGATGCGTCCGGCCGCTCTGGCCGCCGACCTGGATGCGCTCGCGCGGTCCCGGCCCACCGCCGTGAACCTTGCCTGGGCACTGGCACGCCTGCGGCCGCTCGCCGAGCGTGGGGCGACGTTTCGGGAGCTGGCGGCCGCGGCGGAAGCCGTGCATGACGAGGACATCGCCGTAAACGCGGCGCTCGCGCGCCTGGGTGCCGAACGGATCGGCCCGGAGGCGACGGTGCTCACGCACTGCAACACCGGCCCGCTCGCCACGGGCGGCATCGGGACCGCGCTGGGCGTCGTGACGGAAGCCTGGCGGCGCGAGCGGCTGCGCAAGGTGTTCTTCACCGAGACCCGACCATGGCTGCAGGGCGCTCGCCTTACCGCCTGGGAGTTGGCGGAAGCGCAGGTACCCGCCACGCTGCTCGTGGACTCGGCAGCGGGCAGCCGCGCTGCGGCGGGCGGCGTGGACTGGCTCGTGGTCGGCGCCGATCGGGTAGCCGCCAACGGCGACGTGGTGAACAAGATCGGCACGGCGGCGCTGGCCGCCCTCACGCGCCTCGGCGGCGGTCGCGTCATGGTTGTGGCGCCGTTCTCGACCGTGGATCTGGCGCTCGAGCGGGGCACCGAGGTCGCGCTCGAGCGCCGGTCCGGCGAAGAGGTCTGGCGCGCGACGGGCGCGGCCTCGGTGCCGCCGGGCATCGCGATCGAGAACCCGGTCTTCGACGTCACGCCGGCTGCCGGCGTGGATCTGCTCGTGACCGAGCGGGGCGTGATCGCCCCGGGCGAAGGGGAGACGCCGGCCAGCCTGAAAGAGGCCGGCATGGTAGAATTTTCCGACTAAATTTTCGAAAAAATCAAAGAGTTGGCCATGCCCGATTTCGCACGCGAACTCTCCCACATCACGCTTGAAGAGGAGATGCAGCGCTCCTACCTCGATTACGCCATGAGCGTGATCGTGGGCCGGGCGCTGCCCGACGTCCGCGACGGCCTGAAGCCGGTGCACCGCCGGGTGCTCTACGCGATGAAGCAGCTCGGCAACGACTGGAACAAGCCGTACAAGAAGTCGGCGCGTGTGGTCGGCGACGTCATCGGTAAATACCATCCGCACGGCGACGCCGCGGTCTACGACACGATCGTGCGCATGGCGCAGCCGTTCTCGATGCGGCATCTGCTGGTGGACGGGCAGGGCAACTTCGGTTCCATCGACGGCGACGCCCCGGCGGCCATGCGTTACACCGAGGTGCGCATGGCGAAGCTCGCGCACGAGCTCCTCGCCGACATCGACAAGGACACCGTCGACTTCCAGGACAACTACGACGGTTCCGAAACCGAGCCGGTGGTGCTGCCGACGCGCGCGCCGAACATGCTCGTCAACGGCGCCTCGGGTATCGCCGTTGGCATGGCCACGAACATCCCGCCGCACAACCTGACCGAGACGGTCAACGCGACGATCGCGCTGCTCGACGAGCCGGAGATCGGCATCGACGGGCTCATGCAGCACCTCCCCGGGCCGGACTTTCCCACGGCGGGCATCCTGTCCGGCCGTCGCGGCATCCTCGACGCCTACCGAACCGGACGCGGGCGCATCTACATGCGCGCGCGCGCCCACTTCGAGGAGGTGCGCAGCGGCCGCGAGGCGATCGTCGTCACGGAACTGCCGTACCAGGTCAACAAGGCGCGCCTGGTCGAGAAGATCGCCGAACTGGTGCGCGACAAGCGTCTCGAGGGAATCTCGGAACTGCGCGACGAATCCGACAAGGAAGGCCTGCGGGTCGTGGTCGAGCTCAAGCGCGACGCCATGCCCGACGTCGTGTTGAACAACCTCTACCAGCACACCCAGATGCAGTCGGTGTTCGGCATCAACATGGTGGCGCTGGCGGACGGTCAGCCGAAGCTGATGGGCCTCAAGGAGATCCTGGAGGCGTTCCTGCGCCACCGCCGCGAAGTCGTCACGCGGCGTACGGCCTACGAACTCGGGCAGGCTCGCCGCCGCGCCCATACGTTGGAAGGCCTCGCGGTGGCGCTCGCCAACCTGGACCCGGTGATCGCGCTGATCCGCAAGGCCAAGACGCCGCAGGAAGCCAAGGCCGGCCTCGTCGAGCGCGACTGGGAACCGGGTGCCGTCGTGGGGCTTCTCGAGCGCACCGATGCGGCGCTCACGCGCCCGGCGGACGTGCCGCCCGAGTGCGGCCTTCACGAGGGCCGCTATCGCCTCTCGCCGGCCCAGGCACAGGCGATCCTGGAGTTGCGCCTGCACCGGCTGACCGGGCTCGAGCAGGACAAGATCGTGTCCGAGTACCAGGACCTGATCGGCACGATCCGCGACCTGCGGGAGATCCTCGCCGACCCCGAGCGGCTGCGGAGCGTCATCCGCGGCGAACTCGAGGAACTCCGGGACCAGTTCGGCGACGCGCGCCGCACCGAGATTTCCGACCTCGCCATCGACCTCGCCGACGAGGACCTGATCGCGGACGAGGAAGTCGTGGTCACGCTCTCGCACCGCGGCTACGTGAAGTACCAGCTGCCCGACACCTACCAGGCGCAGCGCCGGGGCGGACGCGGCAAGAAGGCCGCGGCGGTGAAGGACGAGGACTTCGTCGAGCAACTCTTCGTCGCGCGCACGCACGACTGGTTGCTGTGCTTTTCCAACACCGGGAAGCTCTACTGGCTCAAGGTCTTCAAGCTGCCGCAGGCCGGGCGCGGCTCGCGCGGACGCCCGATCGTGAATCTGCTGCCGCTCGAGGACGACGAGCGCATCACGGCATTGCTGCCGGTGCGCGAATTCAGTGCGGATCATTTCGTGTTCATGGCCACGCGCCATGGTACGGTCAAGAAGACCTCGCTCGAGGCCTTCTCCCGGCCGCGCTCCAACGGCATCATCGCGCTCGGCCTGCACGAGGACGACGAGCTGATGGGCGCGCTGCTCACGGACGGCGACCAGGACCTGATCCTGGTTTCCTCGAGCGGGCGCGCCATCCGCTTCGCCGAGACGGACGTGCGTGCGATGGGCCGAACCGCCGCCGGCGTGCGCGGGATCCGGCTGGGCAAGGACCATGTCGTCATTGCATCCTTGCGGGCATCCGACGGCGACATCCTGGTGGCTTCGGAGCGCGGCTATGGCAAGCGTACCCTCGCGGACGACTTCCCGCGCCAGGGGCGAGGCGGGCAGGGCGTCATCGGCATCCGCACGAGCGAACGCAACGGCGGAGCGGTCGGCGCGTTGTCGGTCGCCGAGACGGACGACCTGATGCTGATCAGTGCGGGCGGCACGCTCGTGCGCATCGCGGCGGCCGAGGTCTCCGTGCTGGGCCGCAACACCCAGGGCGTGCGTCTCATTCGGCTCGGCGAGGGCGACCGCCTGGTCGGCATTGCCCGGCTCGCCACCGACGAGGACGAAGAAGACGAGGACGGCGACAGCGGCGGGGACGAGGCGTGACCCGCTCAACCACGAACTCCGTTTGGGCTCCGGCACCCGGGTCCCGACGATCCGGGGGCGTGTATAACTTCAGCTCCGGCCCCGCGGCGCTTCCCGCTCCGGTGATGGAGCGCGCCCGGGACGAGTTTCTCGACTTCGCCGGAACCGGCCTGTCGATCGTCGAGACCGGCCATCGCACGGAAGCGTTCGCGAGGCTCGTGGAAACGGCCGAGGCGGATCTCCGGGCCTTGCTCGGCCTGGGCGACGACTACGCCGTGCTTTTCATGCAGGGCGGGGCGACGCTCCAGTTCCTGATGACCGCGCTCAACCTGTCCCGTCCGGGCGAGCGTGTCGCCTATGTGGACTCCGGGCACTGGTCCGGCAAGGCGATCGAGGCTGCGCGCGAGGTGCGGGCCGTGGACGTCGTGGCGAGCGCGGCCGAGGGCGGCTACACGTCGGTGCCGCCGCAGGGTGCGTGGGACGCGTTTCGGGACGCCGCCTACCTGCATTACACGCCCAACGAGACGATCGACGGGCTCGAATTCGACTACGTGCCCGGGGCGGGCGACGTTCCGCTCGTCGCGGACATGTCCTCGACGATCCTGTCCGCGCCGCTCCCCGTCGAGCGGTACGGGGTGATTTATGCCGGCGCCCAGAAGAACCTCGGCCCCGCGGGCCTGGCCGTCGTGATCATCCGCCGCGATCTCGCAGACCGGGCCGGCAGCGACGTGCCGTCGCAACTGCGCTATCGCGACCAGATCGCGGCCGGTTCCCTGTTCAACACGCCGCCCACATTCACGTGGTGGCTGACCGCCATGACGCTCGCGTGGATACGCGAGGAGGGCGGGCTCGAAGAGATGGATCGCCGCGCCCGCGCGCGGTCGCGCATCGTCTACGAGACCATCGATGCCTCCGACGGCTTTTACGTCAACGACGTGGAGCGCGCGGGCCGATCGCGCACCAACATCCCGTTCCGCATCGCCGACGCCGGCCTCGAGCGGCGCTTCCTGGCCGAGGCGGACGCGGCTGGGCTCAAGCAGCTGGCCGGTCACCGCAGCCGGGGCGGCCTGCGCGCGAGCCTCTACAACGCCATGCCGGTCGCGGGCGCCGAGGCCTTGGCCGATTTCATGCGCGACTTCCACCAGCGCAACGGCTGAGCGTTTCTCGCCAGGCCGCAAAGGAACCGGGGCGCCAACAACACGGCATGCCGCGATCCGGGGTGCGGCGCGAAGCGCCCGCCTCATGATGCGGGCGCAGCCCGTCTGCGCATCGCATTATTGAAGAGACAACAGGAACGGAGTCACGACATGACAGGCAGGGAATTCGATCCGGGCGAATACTGCGTGCCCGGCGTACGCGAGCTGAAGCCTTACGAACCCGGCAAGCCCATCGGCGAGTTGCAGCGCGAACTGGGGATCAGCGACATCGTCAAGCTTGCCTCCAACGAAAATCCGCTGGGGCCGAGCCCCAGGGCGGTGGAGGCGATGCGCGCGCAGCTCGACGAGGTGGCGCTGTACCCGGACGGCAACGCGTTCGCGCTGAAGCGTGCCCTGGGCGCGTACCACGACATCGCGACGGACCGGATCACCGTCGGCACCGGGTCGGACCACATCCTGGAACTGATAGCGCGCGTCTTTCTCGCGCCGGGCCGGTCGGCGGTCATGTCGCGCTATGCCTTCGCCGTTTATACGATCGCCAGCCAGGCCGCGGGCGCGGAGTTGCGCGTGGCCGACGCCCGCCCGCCGACGGCCCCGGAACAGCCGTACGGCCACGATGTCGACGCGATGCTGGCGAACGTCGACGACACCACGCGCGTTGCGTTCATCGCCAATCCGAACAACCCCACCGGGACGTGGCTCGCGCAGGCGGATATCGAACGCTTCCTCGATGGCGTACCGGCCGGCACCGTCGTCGTGCTGGACGAGGCCTACTACGACTACGTCGCTCCGTACGAGCGGGACTATCCGGACGCCCGCGAGCTCCTGGAGCGTTATCCGAACCTGATCGTGCTGCGCACGTTTTCCAAGGCCTACGGTCTGGCGGGCGTGCGCGTCGGCTACGCCCTGTCGAGCGCGGCATTGACCGACTACCTCAACCGCGTGCGGCTCGCGTTCAATCCCAACAGCCTGGGGCAGGCCGCCGCCGTTGCAGCTCTGTCCGACCGCGAGCACGTGGAGCGCACGGTGGAGCTGAACCGTCGCGAACTGCAACGAGTGACCGGCGCGCTGCAGGAGATGGATCTGGCAACGATTCCCTCGGTGTGCAACTTCGTGACCGCCGACGTCGGGCGACCGGGCCGCGACGTGTTTCAGGGGCTCCTGCGCCAGGGCGTCATCACCCGCCCTCTCGACGGCTACGGTCTCCCCAACCACCTTCGGCTTTCGGTCGGGACCCCGGAGCAGAACGACCGGCTGATCGGGGCACTGAAGGCGGTGCTGGCACGGTGACACGTCCGGCCTCGAGGCTGCGCATCACGCCCGGCGGAGTGCTGCGCGGGCACGTGCCGGTCCCGGGCGACAAGTCCGTGACGCATCGGGCGCTCATCTGTGCCGCCCTCGCGGAAGGCGAGTCGACGATCTCCGGGGCGCTCGACGCGGACGATACCCGCGCGACGGCCGCGGCCCTGTCTTCCCTGGGGGCCGGGCTCGACTGGCACGGCGAGTCGGTTCGCGTGCGGGGCACCGCCGGTCAGCCGAAGGCCCCCGGCCGCGAACTCGATCTCGGCAACTCGGGCACCGGCCTCAGGCTCCTCGCCGGGGCGCTGGCCGGCCGGGGAGTCGGGGCCGTTCTGAGCGGCGACGCTTCGTTGCGGCGTCGTCCCATGGAGCGGATCGTGCACCCGCTCACGATCATGGGTGCGCGGATTGCCATGACGGACGGTCATCCGCCGCTGACCCTGCAGCTCGGGCACGGGCTTCGGGGTATCCGTTACCGCCTGCCCGTGGCCAGCGCCCAGGTGAAGTCCGCCGTGCTGCTGGCGGGGCTGGCCGCCAGGGGCGGCACCACCGTCGAGGACCCCTACGGCACGCGCGATCACACGGAGAGACTGTTGCCGGAATTCGGCATTCCGGTCTCCGTGCGAGCGGGCGAGGTCGCGGTCGAGCCCGGCCGGCTCCGGGGGTGCGACGTCGTCGTCCCGCGCGACTTCTCCTCGGCGGCGTTCATGATCGCCGCGGCGTTGCTTGTCCCGGACAGTTCCATCGAGTTGCAGGGCGTGGGCGTGAACCCGACCCGCACCGGCCTGTTACAGGTTCTGGCGCGCATGGGCGCCCGCGTGAATGTGTCCGGCGAGCGTCTCGCCGGGGGCGAGCCGGTGGCGGACCTGCACGTGGAGGCCGGGCGGCTGAAAGGCACCACGGTTTCCGTGATGGAGATTCCCGCGCTCATCGATGAGCTGCCGGTGTTGATGGTCCTGGCCGCCGCCGCGGACGGCGCGACGGTGATCGAGGGGGCCGGCGAACTCCGGCACAAGGAGAGCGACCGCATTGCGACGATGCAGGCGGGACTGGCTGCCCTGGGGATCGAGATGAGTGTCGACGGCGAACGCCTGACGATTCCGGGAGGAGGCTTCCGGCGCGGCGGGGACGTCGACGCCGCCGGGGACCACCGGGTGGCGATGTCCCTGGCCCTGGCCGGCCTGGCCGCGCCGGAACCGGTGACGGTCGGAGGGGCGCGGTGGATTGCGACGTCGTTTCCCGGTTTCGCCGAGCGGCTGGCCGGCGCCGGCGTGGAGGCCGTTGCATGAGCGCCGTCCCGGTTCTGGCTCTGGACGGACCCGGCGGCGCCGGCAAGGGAACCGTCGGCCGGGCGGTCGCCGGCCGGCTCGGCTGGCACTACCTCGACAGCGGAGCACTGTATCGAGTGGCCGCGCTGGTTGCCCTTCGCGACGGCCTCGACCCGGCCGAGCCCGGCCGGGTGGCGCAACGCGTGCGCGGGTTGGACGTGTCCCTGGACGGCGACCGGATCATGCTCCGCGGCGAGGACGTCAGCCGGGATATCCGCACCGACGAAGTCGGCGCCATGGCTTCGCGCCTCGCGCCGGAGCCCGCCGTCCGCTCGGCGCTGATCGATCGCCAGCGCGCCTTGCGGCGCGCCCCGGGTCTGGTCGCGGACGGGCGCGACATGGGGACGGTCGTGTTTCCCGACGCGGCGGCTAAGGTGTTTCTCACGGCCAGCCTCGAGGAGCGCGCCTACCGTCGTTATAAACAGTTGAAAGAACAGGGGTTTGATGCTAATCTCTCCCAGCTTACCCGTGAGCTTCGAGAGCGCGACGAGCGCGATGCCAATCGTGACGTGGCGCCGCTCAGGCCGGCCGAGGATGCGGTGGTCGTCGACACCACCGGTCATCCGGTGGAATGGGTAGTGGAGCAGGTTCTCGCATGCATGCAGTGAGTGCGGGCGTCCTGAGTCTTTATCGTCGGGGGGCAGGAAGCCGCCCGTGAAACAGGGGCTGCCGGGCCGCAGGAAGCGGCATCGGAAGCGTAACGACAATCCGGGCCGTCCGGAAGCGGTTCTTTCGGTACGGCGGAGTACAGGTTGATTAATGGCTGAATCTTTTGCAGAACTCCTTGAGGAGAGCCTGGGCGACACGTGGGTCCAGCCCGGTTCTCTGGTCAAGGCCAAAGTGGTTTCCGTGGGGTCCGACTACGTGCTCGTGGATGCGGGCCTCAAGTCCGAGAGTGCAATCCCGACCGATCAGTTCAAGCTCGAAGACGGCGAGATCGGCGTCGTCGAGGGCGACGAGGTCGAGGTTGCGGTCGAGGCGATCGAGGATGGTTTCGGGGAAACCCGCCTGTCCCGCGAGAAGGCCCGCCGCCTGCGCGCCTGGGAGCATCTCAAGAGCGCTTTCGAGGCGGAAGAGAACGTCACCGGCTACATTTCCGGCAAGGTGAAGGGCGGTTTCAGCGTCGATCTCGACGGGATTCGCGCTTTCCTGCCCGGCTCGCTGGTGGACGTGCGCCCGGTGCGCGATCCGAGCTACCTCGAGGGCAAGCCGCTCGAGTTCAAGATCATCAAGCTCGACCAGCGGCGCAATAACGTGGTCGTGTCCCGCCGCGCGGTGGTCGAGAAGGAATACAGCGCCGAACGCGAGGCGTTGCTCAAGCGCCTGACCGAGGGCGCGGTGCTCAACGGCATCGTCAAGAACATGACCGACTACGGCGCCTTCGTGGATCTGGGCGGCATCGACGGCCTGCTCCACGTCACCGACATGGCCTGGAAGCGCGTGCGCAGCCCGCAGGAAATCGTCGAGGTCGGCCAGGAACTCGAGGTCAAGGTGCTCAAGTTCGACCGCGAGCGCAACCGCGTCTCGCTGGGCCTGAAGCAGCTTACCGAGGATCCGTGGACGGATCTGCCGCGGCGCTACCCGGCGGGCACCCGCATCTTCGGCCGTGTGACCAACATCACCGACTACGGCTGCTTCGTCGAGATCGAGGACGGCGTGGAAGGACTGGTCCACTCCTCGGAGATGGACTGGACCAACAAGACGGTCAATCCGTCGCGCTTTGTCCATATCGGCCAGGAAGTCGAGGTCATGGTGCTTGCCATCGACCCCGACCGCCGCCGCATCTCGCTCGGTATCAAGCAGTGCACCCCGAACCCGTGGGAGGATTTTGCGTCCAACCACGAAAAGGGCGAGCACATCACCGGCAATATCAAGTCGATCACCGACTTCGGCCTGTTCATCGGCCTGGACGGCGGTATCGACGGCCTGGTGCACCTCTCGGATCTGTCCTGGGACCTTCCCGGCGACGAGGCGATCCGCGAGTACAAGAAGGGCGAGGAAGTCGAGGCCGTCGTGTTGGCCGTCGACGCGGAGCGCGAGCGGATCTCGCTCGGCGTCAAGCAGCTCGGCCGCGATCCGTTCGCCAGCTTCCTGGGCGATCATCCGAAGGGCAGCACCGTGAAGGGGCCGGCGACCGAGGTCACCGCGCGCGGCGCCCAGGTCGATCTCGGCCAGGGCATCACGGGTTATCTGCGTGCGTCGGACATCTCCCGCGATCGGGTCGAGGACGCGCGCTCGGTGATCAAGGTCGGCGAGGACGTCGAAGCGCGTATCGTCGGCGTGGATCGCAAGGCGCGTCAGGTGACGCTCTCGATCAAGGCCAAGGAGATCAAGGAAGAGGCCCAGGCGGTGGAAGAGTACGGTCGGTCCGGGGGCAGTGCTGCCACGACCCTCGGCGACGTGCTCAAGGACCAGCTTTCGCAGGACAACTGAGGACGGCCCGGGCGGGCGCGGATGCCCCGCGCCCGCCCGGTTGAATTTGGGGGCCCTCATTGCATCCGGCAAGGCGCCCGGAAGAGGTGTCGCAGTGGAGGGCCGTGATGAATACGCCCGTCGCCCCAGGCGGCACGACAGCGGACAGGTCGAGATGAGAGCGACTCCCCTCAGCCAAACCCGTGGTCGCGTTCATGCACGCGCCTTCGGGGCGTGCCCGGCGTGTACGGCATGACCCGCTCGGAACTCGTCCAGGCGCTTGCGGCCCGCCAGCGGCACCTGCCGGCCGTGGACGTGGACCTGGCGGTGCGGGCACTTCTGGAGGCGATGGCCGAAGCGCTGGCCTCCGGACGCCGTATCGAGATTCGTGGATTCGGCAGCTTCACGCTGCGTTATCGACCCCCGCGGCTTGCCCGTAACCCCAAGTCCGGTGCGGTGGTTCCGGTTGCCGAGAAGTACGTGCCGCACTTCAAGCCCGGTAAGACCTTGCGGGAGCGGGTGCTTGCCAGCGGGCGGATGGAGGATGCTCCCCGCCGCGTTGCCGGAGGCGAGCAGCCTTAGCCTTCGCTCGGGCCGCGGGTCGGCGTGGTCCGGTTTTCGCTCCCGTCATGGTGGTTCAATCCAATCCATGATCGCCGGTTGGTTTACCGCCGCGGAAGCTGTGGCGGCGCGTGATCTGCCGGTACAATCCACCGTGTCGGAGACAGTGTCCCGGGGCCGGGGGAGAGACAAATGCGGCGAATCGTTCTTTTCCTGTTTGCGTTGGTGGTCTTCGGCGTGGCTTTGGCCCTGGTCCTCGAGAACCTCTCCAGCGTGTCCGTGAACTACCTCTTCGGAACGGCCAGCGTGCCGCTGGCCGGTCTGCTTGCGCTGGTGCTCATCGTCGGCGCCCTGCTCGGTGCTCTGTGCGTGCTCCCGATGATCGTGAAAGCGCGCACGCGCGCGCGTCGGGCCCGCAGCCGCCAGGCCGCCGCGGAGGAAGAGCTGCGCAACCTGCGGCGGGTTCCGCTTCGCGATGCACGCTGAGACAATCGCCCTCGTCGTCAGCCTCGCCGCCATCGCCGTGGGCGGCACCGGCATGCTGTGGAACTGGCGGCGACGGCGTCATCGCGGCGATCCGCTCGTGCGGCGCTTGCCCCCCGAGTATTTCGAAGCGTTGTCGTTCCTGCTCGACGAGCAGATGGACCGCGCACTGGACGTGTTCCTGGAGCTCGCCGACCGCGAGACCGATGCCGTGGAATTGCACTTTGCGCTCGGGAGCCTGTTCCGCCGCAAGGGCGAGATTGAACGCGCCACGCTGATTCACCAGAACCTGATTGCGCGCCCCGCGCTCTCGCGGGACCAGCGGGAATTGGCCCTCAAGGAACTCGGTCAGGACTATCTCCGCGCCGGCCTCAATGATCGCGCCGAGCGCATCTTCACCGAGCTGCTGGACTTGAGGGCACACCAGGACTTCGCGGCCCGCTCGTTGATCGCGATCTACGAGCAGCAGCAGGACTGGGCGCAGGCAGCAGCCCTGCGGCGGCGCCTGGAATGGATCACGCACGGCAGCGAACGCGCGGTCGTCGCGCAGTACTACTGCGAGATGGCCGAGACGGCGCGCGAGCGCGGTGACAGTGACGCGGTTGCCGAAGCGATCGCCGAAGCGCGCCGCAACGCTCGCGACGTTCCGCGCGTGCGCCTGCTGAGCGCGCGGGCGGCTTCGGAAGCCGGCCGCCAGCGGGCGGCGGCTCGCGAATACCGAGAACTCCTCGCGACCGAACCGGGTCTGGCCGAAGTCATCCTGCCGCCCTATGCCGCGCTGTTCGCGGGCGGCGCGCGTGATCCGGATTTCGAAAACTCGGTGCGGCGCGTTCTGTCCGCCGGTCAGCACGCCGTAACGCCGCTCGCCGTCGCGGGTCTGCGCCACCCGGACCTGCGCAGCCCGGTCATACTCGAGGCGATAGAGAAGGAGTTGACGCGCCTGATCGAGCCGCTCTCGGATCGGGAGTTCGCTCCGCTGCTGGAGTCGCCGGACGTGCGCGCCGCGATGCTGCGATTGCTCACCGGGTGGGTCATTCGCCGACCGCTCTATCAGTGCCGCAATTGCGGCTTCCAGGCGCATGAGCTCTATTGGCACTGTCCCGGGTGCCGCCGGTGGGACACGATGCGCCTTCGAGCCGACGTGTTCCCCGAGCCGGGGCTCGACGTCCAGGGGTGATGCCCCACCTTCCACCTTATAATGCGGCAGCGCGTTAAAAACAGGAGGAACAATGAAAGCTCAGCGCATCCGCAAGGCCGTCTTTCCGGTTGCGGGCCTCGGAACCCGGTTTTTGCCTGCAACGAAGGCAAGTCCCAAGGAGATGCTTCCCGTCGTCGACAAGCCGCTCATCCAGTACGCGGTCGAGGAGGCCGTCGCGGCGGGTGCGGAATTCCTGATCTTCGTTACCGGCCGCAACAAGCGGGCCATAGAGGATCACTTCGACCGCGCCCCCGAACTGGAGGCCACGCTCGAAGAGCGCGGCAAGACGGAGCAGTTGAAACTCGTCCAGGACATCGTGCCGCCGCACGTTGCCTGCATCCACATTCGTCAGCCCGAAGCGCTCGGCCTGGGCCATGCGGTGGCCTGCGCCGAACCCGTGATCGGGGACGAGCCGTTTTTCGTCGTCCTGGCCGACGACCTGATCGACGGCAACGGCCGCTACTGCCTGAAGCAGATGGTCGACGCCTACAACGAGAACCCGGGCTCGATGCTGGCCGTCCAGCGGGTGAATCCCGCCAGGACCGGTAGCTACGGCGTCCTCGACGCCGAGGCGGGCGACGACGGCCGTCTTCACCGTGTCCGCGGCATGGTCGAAAAACCGCCGCCCGAGAAGGCTCCGTCCAACCTGGCCGTGGTCGGGCGCTACATCCTGACGCCGGCCGTGCTCAAGCGCCTGCACAACGTCGGGCGGGGCGCCGGTGGCGAAATACAGCTGACCGACGCCATTGCCGGCGTCATAGAGGACGAGTCCGTCTTCGGATACGAGTTCGACGGGATTCGCTACGATTGTGGCAGCAAGCTCGGCTACCTCAAGGCGACGGTGGCCCTGGCGCTCCAGCACCCCGAGCTCGCCGACTCCTTCGGCCGGTGGCTGGACAGCGGCCACCGCCCGCCCGAATCGGGCAACGGTGACGAGGCCGATGCCGGCATTGACGGGGCCCGGCGCGCCCAATAAAATACGCGGTTCTGCTCCCCGGTAGCTCAGTGGTAGAGCGACGGACTGTTAATCCGTTGGTCGTTGGTTCGAATCCGACCCGGGGAGCCACTCATAACAAGGGTTTCAGGCGTCCCCGCCTTCTCCCGAATTTCCAATAAAATCGCTTTTTTCCAAAATTCCGGCGCTGGGGGCAACGCGCTTGGGGTGTCGTAGGTAGTGCCGATTCGTGACCGCGGGACTCGTATGACCCAGTAGCTCGGTCGCGTCCGGGGCATGTTCCGTGGCCTTCGAGCGGATGTCACGGAACTGGAATTTCTCCTTGAGCACTTTCTTGTCGATGCACTTCCGCTGGAGCCGTTGCCAGGCGGCGTCGAATCCGCCCCCGGTCCACGGCCGGCCATGGGTGTTCACGAGCACTCTCATCGCTCGGATCTTTCCGGGGTTGTAGTCCTGGGCAGCCGAAACGGCCGCTCGCAACCTCGGCGTCCACAGAATAATGAGGCGCCGGCCGGTCTTCGACGTGCCTACATCCAGCCCGTCTTCCTGGATCGCCGAGAGTGGCAGCGAAATCAGGTCACCGCGCCTCAGGCCGGTCAGCAGTGCCAGGTCCATCGCCGATTGCAGCGGTCTGCCGGCGACATTCCTGACGGCTTGGAATTCCGCATCCGTGACATAGCGGTCGCGGGGGTGTTCCTTGAGCCGCTTTACCTCGTGGCACGGGTTGCGATCGATGAGCCCTTTCTGTACTCCGAGGCTCAGGACGCCCGAAAGAACGGCGACGTGCCGGTTCCCGCGCGGGCCCCGAAAATGGCTCCGGTACTGGTAGATGTCCCTTGGCGTGATGCTCTCGGGCGGCATGTGCCCAAAGCTCTTGCGCAGACTCGCGAGCATTGGCGCATAGTCCCTTTGTGTAGTTAGCTTAAGCATCGGCAGATGTTCGCGCGTGTACGCGTCGATGAGATCGCCGGTCGTGGCGGCGTGTCGATCGTCCATGATTCTTGCGTACTCGAGCATGGCTTGGGGCAAAGAGTGGCCTAAATTTATCCACCGCCCGTCTGCATGCACGAAATACCAACTCGGTCCGCGCTTATATACGCGCGGTGGGAGATGCTTATCCTTGGTGCGCTTTCTTCCCATTGCTCGCTTAGCTTGATTTGCGAAATTGCGAAAAATCTGGCGCCCAGCGACGCGTTGGTGCGTTTGAATCCGACCGGTTGATTTCTTGTCGTGGAACCCGCAGGTGCCCATCCGCGCGAATAAAAAACCTAAGGCCGTTCCGTCGGAGCACCTTCGCCTGCGCCGACGGGACCTGCTTTCCGGTCAGATCACGGAGTTCTAAGTCTGTCAGGAAGAGGCGAGTGTCACTCATGGCTTCCGCCTCTCGTACCCGGTGCGGCGACGCATGACGAGGCCCGCATTGGCGGTGCGTGTGATCGTCGTCAGTGCCCGATGAGATGCGAGTGGGTCGTGGCTTAGCCTGACGCACAGGCGCTGTGCAACCACAGCCGCCCGGCATGAGGCTGCGGCAAGATGTCTGGCAATGATCGTGCGCTGCACTTTGCTCACCCGCTTTTTGACATTGCCAGCATTCCTCATCTGCGCCTGGCGATGCGACCCGACTATCAGCATGTTTTGACCGTAAAGTCGGGGGGGCATGTCAGGATTTCCGAATCGGCGTCACGCAGACTTCGTCTCGCGATGCCACGACATCCCCGAGCGTGACGAGAGCCCCGGCACGGGCGACTGCCCGGTTGGCGGCGGCCTGGAGCGCGGCCTCGATATTGGCGTAGGCCAGTTCGCCGAGAGCCTCGGCGATGGCGCTCACCTCGGGCTCGAAGCGGGCCCGGCTCCTGGAGAGCCACAGCTCCACGAATTTCCGGGTGAGCGCGGCATCTGGCAGCGGGAAGGCGAGCTTCTCGCTGAAGCGCCCGCCGCGCAGGGCCGCCGGGTCCATCGCCTCGATCCGGTTGGTCGCAGCAACGAACAGCACGTTCTTGAGCCGTCCGCCGGCCCCGTCCATGGCCTGCAGCAGTTCGTTGAGGGCCGGCGTGGCCGCGAAATTGGCCCGGTTCGCGAGGATGTCATCGGCCTCGTCGATAAACACTAGCACCGGCCGCGCCGCCTTGGCGCGGGCCATGAGCCGGGAGATCCCCTCGTGCGTGCGGGTCAGCTCCGCCCCAGAGGTCGCGATGAAGTTCCAGTCAGTCGCCTTCGCTAACGCCCGGGCGGCCAGCGTCTTGCCGGTCCCCGGCGGGCCGAAGAACAGCACGCCCGAGGGGACGGACCCGCCGCGCTCCAGCGTCTCCCGGGCGTGGGTGAGGCGCCAGGCGAGGCCGTCGAGGCTCGCTCGGGTCTCCTCGCAGAGCATCACTTGGCCGAGATCCGGCGTGTCCTCCGGCAGTCGAAGACCCATCTGGCCGCGGATCACGTTGAGCGCCGCGGAGAAATCCTTGTAGGTGACCGTGCGGGGGCCGGTGCCGTGCTCCCGGCGGATCTCGACCGCCAGCTCGCGCACCAGGGCGAGGATCCGGGTGGCTGCGAGGCCCTCGGTGTTGTCGAGGATGAGCGTCATATCATCCTCGCTGATCGCGATCTCTCGGCCGCAGAGCTTGCCGAGCTGCCCCGCGAGGGCCCCGCGGGCGGCCCGGTCGGGCGGGGGTACCTGGATCTTGAAGTCGAAGCGGCCCTCGCGGATCGCCGCGTCGTCCAGCAGCTCGGGGTGATTGGTGGCCCCCATCAGGATGACCTGGTGCCGGCGCAGCTGCTCTGCGTGGGTCAGGAAGGTGTTGACCAGCTTGTTGCCCTCGCCGGCCCCGCTCGCAGCGGCATTCTCGCTGCGCTGGGAGAGGAGCGAGTCCAGCTCGTCGATGAAGAACACGCACCCCGGGTGCTGCTCGGCCTCGCGGAAGGCCGCGATCAGCTGCTCGGTCGTCTGGTTCACCCACCGCGAGGCGATATCGCCCTGGGTGAAGCGGAAAAAGTCCACGCCCAGCTCGCCCGCCAGGGCCTCGGCGATGAAGGATTTGCCGTTGCCGGGCTCGCCGGTCAGCAGGATCCCGTTCCGGGGCGGCAGCGGGTCACGCTCCCGCTCCTCGGCCGGCCGGGCCCAGTAGGCGTTGATCTCCTCGGCCGAGTCGAGCAGCCGGCGCTTGAGGTCGTCCATCCCGACGACGTTCTGGAAGGTGATCGTCGGCACCCGGGACGGGACCACGGTCTCGACCGACTGGATGTCGCGCTCGTCGGTGCCCTGGCGGGGCTTGGGCCGCGCCGCGGCGGGCTTGGGCGCCGGCTTGGCGGCCACCGGGGCCGGGCGGCCCGACGGGGCCTTCCGGTCCAGAAAATGCGGGCTGATGAAGGGCATCAGCACAGTGAGGGCGCGCCCGTGGCCCCAGCCCGGCCATACGTTCGTCCAGAGGATCATCCACACAAGCGCGCCGCCGACGGCGAGCGTCGCCAGGATCGAGCCGGCCCAGAAGCCCGTCCCCAGGGCTACCGCGCCCACGGGAAGCGCCGTGGCCACCGCCCAGGTGGCGGCAGAGTAGGGCACCTGCCGGTCTCCGTGGAGCTGGGTTTTAAGCGCAGCCGCGGCGAAACCGGTCGCCGAGAGGGCCATCCCCACGGCGAGGGCGATCTCCACGCCCGGAGTCCCGAGGCTCGCCACAGCCCCGGCGAGGGTCAGGTTGAGCGCAACCAGCGTGGCCGCCGCGAGCCCCCAGTAACCGCGAGTCGCCGCCCCGAGCCCGGCCCCGAGCAGGGCGGCCAGGGCCGCCATTGCCCGCAGCGTCGCGAGATGCGCCCCGGCCGCGGAAATGGCCAGGTCATAGCTCCCCGTGATCGTCGCGAGCACGCACATCACCGCCGCCACGGGCAGGGCAGGGGCGAGCGCCCCGTGCGCGAACCGCTGGGTCGCGGCGAGAACCAGGTGCTCCGGGGCGTCCTGGGCGAGGGTCTTGGCGGGTTGGTTCACTTCGTCTCTCCGGTGTGGGTCTGGGCAGCGTGGGCCGCGTGAGTGGAGGCGCCGCCGTGAGCCGCATCGGCGATCAGCGAGCCCGCGGCCACCCCGGCCGCGGCCACCACGGCGAGCGCGGCAAGGGCCAGCTGGGCCGTGCGGATGTTCTCCACACGCTCCTTTGTCAGCACTACGTCGATGAGCCGATACAGCACGTCGCCCGCCTCTGCATGGAAAAAATGGACTGCGAATCCAGTTCACCACGGGTCGAGGGGGTGTCAATACTTACTGCAACCCCTTTTTTGCCCCAGATTTGAGCAAACCGGCCGAGAATCGGCCAAATATGGCAAACGTCCGCCGGTTATCGGCGGATTTGTGGCCGTGAGGGAACAAATGACCTGCTAGAAGCGCCTGAAAATGCCCCAGATTGCCCGAGGTTCGATGAAATCGCGTGCCAACACGCCATCCACTCGGGGGTTGGAGCAATTCTCGGGCAGTCTCGGGCAGTCTCGGGCAGTCTCGGGCAGTCTGGGGCAGGTTGGGGCAGCCTCGGGACGCCTGATGAG